>Ga0181520_10004404_pt1 | contig 23604 bp, 10 predicted proteins | sample PEATcosm2014_Bin_29_FD_132451 | JGI IMG/M metagenome (GOLD analysis project Ga0181520, IMG submission 132451) | Peatland microbial communities from MTU Mesocosm Facility, Houghton, MI, USA - PEATcosm2014_Bin02_30_metaG | ecosystem: Environmental > Terrestrial > Soil > Wetlands > Peat | place...
CAAAAGAAACATCCAACATTCCACATTCAACGCCCAATATCGAAGGGGCTCGCGCTGCCGCCTTCGTTCAGGGTTGGAAGTTGAATGTCGAAGGTTGAATGTTTTCTGGGTTCATGGAAAGGGAGAAACGGTTGCCGCGTCCTGGCCATGGCGGATGGCGGGGTTGGCCTTGGTTCAGGGGGCCAATGCGCGAACTTTTTCAAGGAATTCTCATCCCAGCTGGGACAAATATTCATCCAGCCGTTTAGGGGAAACGGGGTAGGCCGTGCCCAGCTCCTGCGCGAACACGGAAACTTTGTATTCCTCCACCATCCACCGGAACGCCTCCAGCCGTTGCCGGGCGTGGGCGGATGCCAGCGGACCGGCGGCCAGCGCCGCCAGCTTCGCGACATACGGCGCCACCAGGCGGGCGCGCTCCTGGTCCTTGAGCGGGTTCAGCCGGGCGCGCTCCATGCGCGTGGCGAGCGCCTTGAGGTAGCGCGGCAGGTGCGGCAGTTGGCCGAAGGGGATGGTCCGCAAAAAATTCCGCGGCAAGAGCCGGTCCAGTTCCGCGGCCCAGACGTTGGCCGGCTTCACGGCATCGGCGGTGGCGATTTGCAACTGGCTCAAATCCGACAGCGTCTGCCGCCGGCTGGTGGGCAGCACAGGGGAGGGTCCGCAACGTTGCTGGATTTCCTTGCGCGCCCGCAGAATCACGCCCACTTGGTCCACCAGCTTGATCGCCAGCCCGGGCAGCTCCAGCCGGGTCCGCTGCACCGCCTTTTCAAAATTCGCCGCCGTCAAGGGGGCGAACACTTCGGCGGGCAGGACGTGACGGCGCAGATTTTCCAGGGCCGTGTCCTGCAGTTCCTCCAGCGGACAAAGGTCGGCCGCGAGCGCCTCAAAGCGGTTCAGCGCCCGCAGGTCGCGCTGCAGCCAGGCGAAGTCCCGGGAGAGGGCCAGTTCCACGAGCTGCTGGATGCCCGCGAGGCTGGCGGCGCCGGCCGCGGCCTCCGCGCGAAAGAGCCGCAGGCCGACGCCGCCCTTTTCCCGCGCCAGCCCCGGCCACGCGTACACCGGCACCGGGCCGTCGGTGCTCACGGTGATGCGCGCCGGCAGATCCGCGAAATCCCACGCCGTCACGCCGCTGCGCTCCCATTGGCGGGCCGCCCGCACCCACGCCGAATTGTCCGGCGCCGGCCGGGCCACCACTTGCTCCAGCGCCTGCCGGAGCGTTCCCAGATCGCGGCTCGCGCCCATGATTTTTTGGTCGTTGCCCAGCACCTCGATCCGCGGGCGCAGATGTGCCGGAATCGCGTCCGCCGTCCAGGCCTCGGGCGGGATGGCCACGCCGTACCGGCGGCGGATGAAGGCCGCGAGGTCGTGCTGCAAGGAGGCGCCGGCCGGCCGCAGTTCCTTGACGATCTCCGCCACCTTGGGCGGAAACGGCTGGAGCTCGCGGCGGAGGCTCTTGGGCAGGGCGCGCAACAGCTCGTTCACCAAGCCCTCCCGCAGACCCGGCACCGCCCATTCCACGCACGACTGGGAGAGGCTTTGCGCCAGGCCGAAGCCCAGCTTGATGGTCACGCCGTCCTGCTCCTCGCCGGGCGTATAGGCATAGCTCAACGCCACGGGCTGGCCTCCGAGCGGCACGGCGTCCGGAAACGCCGCCCGGTCGAAACTCAGCGCCTCGCCGCCCGTCAAATCCGCCTCCGTGGCGCACAGAAAATCCGGCCCGCCGCAGTCCCGGATGAGCCGGTTCAATCCGGGAAGCGAAGAGACGCCGTGCAGGCGCTGCGCGTAGAACTCGAAGAGCTGGTCGTCCAGATCGGCCAAATCGTGGCGCCGCACCCGCGTCTGCCAGGTCTCGATTTTTTGCCGCACTTTGCGGTTGTGCTCCACGAAGGCGTATTGCGGCGGCAGCGGCGGCGGGCGGCCCGTGGCGGTGTAGATGCGGGTGTCGTCGTGGTCGTTTTCGTCATCGGCCGCCCGCGCGCGCACCGGCAGCAAATCCTCCTCGACGAGCGCCGAGCGGATGAAGATTTCCGTGGCCTCCGCCGGCGCCAGGTTGCCGTAAGCGACCTTGGTCTTGCGCACCTCCAGCCCGTAAAGCGTGGTTTTTTCCTCCACGAGCACGTTGCCGGCCGCGGCGCTCCACTGCGGATTCTGATGGGTGACCTGGCAGAGATGGCCGGCGAGCTGCACGATCCACAGCGGATCAATGCCTGCGACCGTTCGCGCGAAGAGCTGCGAGGTCTCGACGATTTCGCCCGCGACGATCCACGGCGGCTGCAGGCTGGCGGGCGCGCGGGGCGGGGACTTGCCTTGGTGGACGCGGGGATTTTTCGGCGGCCTTTCGTTGCGGTCAAACAGCGCCGAGCCCGGGAACAGGGCGAGCTGCCGGTTGCCCGTACCCTGGTACACATTGCGTTCCTTGCGCAGGGCCACGTGCGCCAGCAGTCCGGTGAGGATCGAGCGGTGAATGGCCGCATAGTCGGCGCTGCTGTCGTTTAGCTGGAAGCGGCCCTGATCCTCCAGCGCGGCATGCAACTGGGCGTACAGGTCCTGCCATTCCCGCATGCGCTGGTAGGAGAGAAAATTGGCGCGGCAGAATTTCCGGCGCTGGTTTTGCGCGCGCAGCTTCTCCCATTCGTCGTGTACGGCGTCCCAGATTTTCAGCAGCGTCAGGAAATCCGACTGCGGGTCGGCGAAGCGCTTGTGCGCGGCGGCGGCGGCTTCCTTCTGGTCCAGCGGCCGCTCGCGCGGGTCCTGGATGCTCAGGCCGGCGGCGATGATGAGCAATTCGTGGGTGGCGTGCTCGTGCTGCGATTGCAGCAGCATGCGCCCGAGCGTGGGGTCAATCGGCAGGCGCGAGAGATTTTCGCCCAGCGGGGTGAGCTGCCGCGCCGGGTCCAGCGCGCCGAGTTCCTGCAAGAGTTGGTAGCCGCCGGCAATGGCCGCCGGCGGGGGCGGGTTGACGAAGGGAAACGTCTCGATATCGCCCAGCCGGAAGGCTTTCATGCGCAGGATGACTTCCGCCAGGTTGGCGCGCTGGATTTCCGGCTGGGTGTAAGGCGGGCGCTCGGCAAAATCGTCCTCCGCGTAAAGCCGGATGCACACGCCCGCCTGCACGCGGCCCGCGCGGCCCTTGCGCTGGTTGGCGCTGCTCTGCGAGATCTTCTCGACCGGCAGCCGCTTGGTGCGCGTGCGCGGGTTGTACCGGCTGATCCGCGCCAGGCCCGAATCCACCACGTACCGGATGCCCGGGATGGTCAGCGACGTCTCGGCGATGTTCGTGGCCACCACGATTTTCCGCCGGTCGCACGGCGCAAACACCCGCTGCTGCTCGCCCGCGCTCAACATGCCGAACAGCGGGATGATTTCCGCCTCCGCCTCGAACCGGCCCGCCAGCAGGTCGCTCGTCTCGCGGATGTCCCGTTCGCCCGGCATGAAAATCAGCACGTCGCCCTCGCCCGACTCGGCCAGGATCCGCTCCGTGGCGCGCACCGCGGCGTCCACATACGTCAAATCCCCCGCCTCCTCCGAGTCCTCGTCCAGCGGCGCATAGACCACCTCCACCGGGTACAGCCGCCCGGACACCTCGATGATCGGCGCATCGTCGAAGGCCCGCGAAAAGGTCGCCGTGTCAATCGTGGCCGAGGTGATGATGAGCTTGAGATCGCTGCGTTTGGCCAGCAGCCCCTTCAGATGCCCCAGGAGAAAATCAATGTTCAGGCTCCGCTCGTGCGCCTCGTCAATGATGATGCAGTTGTATTCCGAAAGCAGCGGATCGCCCTGCGTTTCGGCCAGCAGGATGCCGTCGGTCATCAGCTTGATGTAAGTCTGCGGGCTGCTGCGGTCGTCGAAGCGGATCTTGCAGCCGGCCTCGCGGCCCCAGGTGACATTCAACTCCTCGGCGATGCGGCGCGAGATGGACAGGGCGGCCACGCGCCGCGGCTGGGTGCAGCCGATCTTGGCCTCGATCCCGTAGCCCGCTTCGAGGCACATTTTGGGGAGCTGGGTGGTCTTGCCGGAACCGGTCTCGCCGGAGATCACCACCACTTGGTGCGCCCGGATGGCCGCCACGATGTCATCCTTGCGCGCCACGATGGGCAGGGCCGGCGGATAGGTGATTTGCGGGATGTTCCGCCGCCGCTCCGCGCGCAGGGCCACCGAGGCGCGGGCCCGGGCCAGGATGCGGTCCAGCACCGCGTCGTGCGTCTGCGGATGCAGCCGGTCGCGCAAAAGCCGCACCATCCCGCCCCCGAGCCGCACCCAGTCGGGCAACATCGCTTGGGGCAGGAGGCGTCGAATTTCTTCAACCCGTGCGTCTTCCATGCCAGAGCGGGCAGTATAACGGATGCGCCGGGCTCGGCAAATCTCGGAGGGGGGATTTTGCGCGCGGCTGATTGGCTCGGGGCTTGCGGCTCGGGCTGGGTTCCGTCGCCGCTTTGGTTTGATCTCAGCGGTCCATCCCGGTTCATCCGCAAAGGCGTCCCGCGAGCGCTGATGCCATTGGCAGCACTTGTCTTTTAAAGATGAACACTTTCGATTGGGATATTCTGTGCCCCATGCTTCAGCAGCGAGGCCAGACGATCATACCCGAATATCAAGATCGGAAATGCTCCGGCGGAACATGCATTGCCGACCAGCGATGCGAGCCAGCATGTTCCGGGTGAAGGCGGGCGGAGTCTGGCATTGGCGGGGGACAAATAACGGCACATTAGATAAATCAACGAACCTTCGACCAAAACGACCAAGCCTTCACCGATAGCCACGGCGATGGAGGGGCGGATATCGTGGAGGAGCCATAACAACCCGAGGAACGCCGGATACGTAAACAGATGCATGCCGACAAGCCACGCCGCGAAGAAGCGCGGCCGCCGAGAGCGCCGCAATACCAAATAAATAAAAAGGATTTCGATCAGGATGGCGGTGAAGATCAGGAAAGAATTTTCAGGTACCACCGATTCCTCCGGCAGGGAGATGGGATTTGCCGCGGCGGTAAACGCAAAGAGGAACGCTCCCAACAAGATTTGGCGAGGCACGAATCCTGACAGATGGTTATGGGGAACGGATGAATTCATTTGATTCCTGCTCTGGCGGCTGCTTGCGGATCGATTTCTTTGAGTTCGTTGGTGACATTTTGCCGAACATCCTCATCCGCGTCATTTAGAAGCTTTATCAGCAAGGGGACCACCTGCTTGCGCAGTTCTGGAAATTGGGCATCAGTCCCCTCGGCCAAATTCTGGGCGGCCTGGCCACGCACGTCGGCAGAGCCATTCGTCAAGCCTTTGAGAAAAAACGGGATGGCGTTTGAGCCGGTGTTGCATGCGGACATCATGGCGAAAAGAGCCAGAATCTGGTTTGTGCTGTCCATGAACGCGAACAATTGCGGCAATGCCGGCAACGTCTGCCCGCCCAAAGTGACGAATCCGCGCACGGCATCTATATTGACATCGCGGGCAGGCGCGCCAAAAGGAGGGCGCACGTAAACCAAGCGGGCCAGCAACGCGGGAATGGCATTTGTACCAATCTGGCGAAGAGCTTCTTTGGCAGTTTCGGAGAATTGGCCGCTTCCGTCATGATCGGCCAACCAGGCTCCCAGGCTTTTCCCGGCGTACGCGGGCTCGTTGATCAATACCGGCTCGTCCGGGTGGTCACGCTGATATTTTTTGGTGATGAAATTCCGGACATACCAGGCGATTTTAGGATCGGAGTCATTTACACCCTGTTCAATCGCAATGGAAATTTCCGCGTTGGTGAAGGGATAATCCGAAAGCAGTCGCAGGGCGGCCTGTCGGCGCCGCGGGTCGGCGGAATACCGGTTGGTCAGAACCACCGGCAAGGCCCGGTCCGGTGTGATGGCGACCATGGATTGAAGGGTTTGCCGCACTGTTTGATCGAAGTCTCCCTGCTCGACGAGATTGCTCAACACCGGAAAGATGGCGACGGCATTAGTGCCAAAGCCCGCGAGCGCCTGCGCGGCATATACTGAAACGTTTCCATCACGTTTTTCCAAGGTCTTGACCAGAATCGGAATGACCATCTCCGGCATTTGCGTCTGGGCACCAATTCCCTGAATTGCGGCTGACCGAACGCTGCCATCGGGGTCGGTAAGGCAATTAGTCAAGATGCTGACATACCGCACATCGTCATTGCACACCCAACTGAACTGCGAAGCCGCGAAATACCGGATTTGCGAACTCGCATTGGTGAGCGCCTGGCACAATGCCCCTTCAGCCGCCGGGCCGATAAATACCAAACAACGGACGGCATCAAACGCATGGCGCGGGTCGTTGAGCATTGGCGCCAATTCCGCCAAGGCCGGAGCGGCATTGGTGTCCAACACCTCGAACCCCGCGATTCCCAACTGTTGCCACTCTTCTGCAGAACGCCAAGTTGGGACACTCCATCGAAGGGCCTTGCCTTTCCCCAAGATCCAGGCGCTCGCCGGGTCATCATTGGCCTTCACGAATCTCATCAACTGAGGCAAGGCTCGTTTTGCGCCGATAGCGCGGATGGCTGATTGCGCTTCCGCGAGCCGCTGGGTTTCCATCGAGGGTGTGTCGTAACATTGCTGGAGCCAACTGGTCAGCGATCGGCCCTGGTAATGTGGTTCACGCCCCGACAAAAACGCGGCGACTGCCACGACTGCCAGCACCGCGATCACCGCCCACCATGGCCGGGACAATTTCATTGCGCTTGCTTGGCCCACTCGCGGACGCGGGTCGTCGTTTCCCCGTTTTGCCGGAAAAAAGACATGGATGCGGTCATCGGAGTTTCCCACTGGAGTAGAACTGCAATGGTTGACGCGGCGCGGTCGCAAATCCGCCATTCCTTGCCCCCGGGCAACGGCTTTGAATAGACAATCGGCGTCGTGTCATCCAGCAACGGAATGAGCTCGCGCACGCGGTTGGTCAGCGAAAGTGTGCCGAGCGAGACCAGTGCCTTCTCGCGCAAAAAGCTGTCCACTTGCTGGTCTTTGGCCGTGGCCATCAAATTGTCGGTGAGGCGGGCGGGCGCGAGTTTGGCCAAAGCGCGCGTGGCCTCGGCATCATAATCGGTTCCGCACAATTTGAAGAATTCGTCGGCTGCCGGTGCATAATGCAAATCGCCGAGCGCTTCGATCAATGCCGTAGCCAGATCATAATGGTGAGTCGGAAAATTGAAGGGTCTGGGCGGAAGCCGCATCGCCGCCATGCGGACGGCATCGGCGCTGGTATCGCCTCCCAGTCGAAGGCGCAGTTCCAGGCCGTCAGTGTCGAGCAAGTTGCCCAAGCCGGGATGCATTCCACCGACCGGCCGATAGATTCTTTCCTTTTCCTGACTGATGGCTTCCGCTTGTTGCTGTCGCGTTTCCGGGGACAAACCCGGCGATTGCAGGCAGGTTTCCAGACGTGACAGCAGCGCCGGCGCCAAATTCGTAGCGCCCAGAAGAGCCAGTGAACGCACGGCCGCGGCGGCGACAAATTGGTTGGTATCGTTCAACGCGTCAAAGAGACGGGAGATCGGCGGTTCATTCGTCCAGTGCGCCTTGCCAATGGCCAAGGCCGCCTGCCAACGAACACTCGCTTCCGGGTTTTGCACCGCGTTCAACAAAGTTTGACGGGTCGCCACCGTTTGTTGCGGTACGCTGCCCAATAGCAGGCAATACAGGCGGCGAGCACGAATTGACTGACGGTCAAAATCAGAAGCCAACGCAGCAGCATCCAAATGCTCTGGTCGCTTCAACAAAATATCGGCGGCAAAGTCTGAAAGCAGCGTGTCTGGCGAAGACAACAAGTGCACCAACCGTTTCTGATACGGTTCCCATTGCAGCCGCTCAATGAGGTTGGCAATTCCGACCGTTACATCTTCATCCGAGTTTGTGCTGGTTGCCAGCAAACTGATCAAGCCAGGCAAATCCTTGTCGGTCGCCTGGGAACCCAATTGCCAGAATAGCTCCTCTTGTTGGTCGTAATCTTCTTGCTGCCCAAGACGGGCGCGAAGTTCTTTCATCCAGTCTGCGACGGATTTTTCCGCGGAGAAACTGCGGGTGAATGGCGGCGCCGGCGGCGTCTGGCCTTGCGAAACCAATTCGCGCCACGATTCATCATCGAGCAATTGACTGTTCGGGCGGACAAATTCCCGATAGGTCATCACCGCCCCTCGATAAAGCTGGAGCGACTTGCCATAGGGAATAATCAAATAAAGGGCCTGTGGCCGGGCCAGCCCGGCGTACAACAGGGAATCCGACAGTGGATTGGAAAACACGCGGGTCACGATGGGAAAGTCGTCTCGCGGCACTTCGTATGAATTGCCGTAGTAAAAATGGAAGCCGGCCAGCGTGACCCCGTAGTTCTCGATCCACTTGGCATCATCCTCTGTCAGTGCGACGCCGTTTAATGATTTGCCGGCCAAGGCTGCCAAGCGCTCACACACGGGCGCAAAATCATTGAGCATGCTGGAGACGCTGTGTCGGGAATCGGAGAACATTCGGAGCGCCAGCGAATCCGATTCCGTGGCCGGGCCATTGGTGGCGCAACGCCGGGCCAAGTCTTCCAGATTCTCTTGCATCCGGTTGTAGGCATGGGAAGCACCATTGGACTCCCACTCCGTCCGGTGCTGGTCATAATAGCGGCTCTCAAACTCACTCAATTGCTCAAGCTTATCCGAAGCCGCTTCAATTTCTTTTTCGTCCCGACTGCGCGAAATTTGGGACGAAAGTTCGAGCAAGTTCAACAAATTGCCCGCGGCAGTTTTGACCTCGAAGCCGGGTTCCAGATTTGCCTTCGCGAACGCATCCGCCGTCTGCCGGGACAATTTGGCCAAACCGGTAAAAAAGCCAGGGTAGGGCGCCACGATGCCCTTGGGGGGTGAAATAAGGCCCATAACCATTACCGTCATTTTGGAATGCAGCGCCCAAGTGTGCTGCTGTTCGGCCCAGGCACCCAATTGGGTCCAAAGCTGCGCATCCTGCCAGGCGTCATTCCGCAGGCAGGCTGGCGCTTGCGACGGCAACGGCTGCTGCAGCGACGCCAGCAATTGCATGGCGTCACCATAGAGTGAGTCCGGCATGGGGCCACAGGCGGCCTTGAGAATCAGGTCGCCCGTCGCTTTGCCAAATTGTCCCTGCACGGCCCGGACGGCGGCGGGTGAACGCAACACCGGCGACGCCGCCAGGAAATCCAGCCCCGAGGGATACATTCGCCCCGGAACTTTGGGATCGACGGTGTTGTGAAAACAGACTTCGCAGGGCAGTGGCCGTGACGGCAACATGCGGAAGCCGCGGGTCGCCTTGCCAAACTCCAGGTATTGCTCCGGCGAAACCAATTGATCACTGACCCGCGGCAAAGGCAGCCGTCCCGCCAGACTTCGTTTGAGGTCAGCGATCTGGCTGTCGGTGGGGCTGGAATTATTCGTGCCGACAATAGAAATCGCCGCCGCGAAATATTCCGGCACGGTTCCGTCCTCGGTGGGCGCGAGAAATTGGTCGTATGGCTCGGAAAGTTGCTTCCACAACCGCAACAAGGCGGGATCGGTGCTTACCATTGTGGCCAGATAAACGGCCAGTTTGGTTTCCCGCGGATTGGCCAGGCGGAACACGACATTGGCGTACCATTGGCGGGCGGCAAAATAAGCGGACAATTCAGGCGATTGCGCATAAAAACTCTGCGCGCGGAATTGGGCTGGCGCCAGATCAAAGCCAATCGGTACGGCCACCGGCAGTGTTCCGGCGCGCAATCCGTCCACGATCCGTTTTTCGTCGGCTCCCAGTTGCGGTAGTTGATTGGTGTCTTGCAAGGCCAACGCCACAGACGAAAACAGCAGCAAATCCGGATCTGCCTTCGCGGTTTTGGTTGCGGTCAGCAGTTGGCGGGAAAAGGCCAGCAACCGTCCCGCCTGCGCCGTCTCCATCTGCTTGACACCTTCTTCCAACAGCACATGGTAGGTGTCCCACGCGGAATCAGTGGTGATGAACGATGGCAGATACTCCCGGTTCCAGTTGGTTTCAGAGGGCGCCTTGGTTTGCGGACTTTCGATATAGGCCTGGAAGATTTGCTTGAACGACGGATCGGCAACCACGAAGCCGTTTTTGGCCAAAAGCTCCCTGGCTTGATCCGATCCGGTGAAGGCCTGGATTCCGTTGACGTGGTGAAGGTCATAGGCCGCTACGGTTGGCGGGAGGCTGGAGACGACGGCCAAGACGCTGATCCCGGCGGCGAGGGCGAGTGACGAGGTTCCCGTTCGCATATCACGATCTTAAGTCCGTCCACCGACTTGTCATCCGGAATATTTTGTTGCGTGCACCACAAAATAAGGCGCAGCGGCAAACCCTGAAATTCAACCGGCCCCCGGGTCAGGTATCGAGGCGGCGGCGGATGGTTTCCAGGAGGTTGTTGGTGCCAAAGGGCTTTTGGATGAAGGCTTCGCGGGACTGCAATTGAAAATCGCGGCCGGCAATGTCGGCGCTGTAGCCGCTGGCGAAAATAACCTTGAGCCCGGGCTGCTCTTTTTCCAGGCGCCGGCCCAGCTCCTTGCCGCCCAGGTTGCCCGGCATCACCAGGTCCGTGAAGAGCAACGCGATGCGGCTGCGATGCTCCTGCCAGAGCCGGAGGGCCTCGGCGCCGTCGGCGGCGTCCAGAACGTGATAGCCGTGGCGTTCCAGGATCAGACGGGTGGATTTGCGCACGCCCGATTCGTCTTCAACCAGCAGAATGGTTTCGGTGCCGCCGGGCGGCGCGGGCTTGGCGCCGGCGGGGGCGGCGGCAGCCGGGTCGGTGCTGGCGGGCAGAAAGACGCGGAAAGTGACGCCCTGGCCGGGGCGGTTGTCCAGTTTGATCCAGCCGTGATGCTGTTTGACAATGCCGAAAACGGTCGCGAGGCCGAGCCCGGTTCCCCGGCCGGGTTCCTTGGTGGTGAAAAAAGGCTCGAAGATTCGCGGCAGAATCTCGGGCGGAATGCCGCCGCCGGTGTCGGACACACTCAGGCAGACGTGGCGGCCCGGGGCGGCGTCAGGATTCAGCCGGGCCTCGCTGGCGTCCACGTCGGCCGCGCTGGTTTCAATGCGCAATTCTCCGCCCTCGGTCATGGCGTCGCGGGCATTGACGGCGAGGTTCATCAGGACCTGGTCGAGCATGCTGGCGTCGGCCATGGTCAGCAGCGGGGTGGGATGCAGGTGCAATTGCAGTTGCACGTCTTCGCGGATGACGCGCTGGAGCATCCGGGCGAGGTTCATGACGACTCCGTTGAGGTCCAGGACGCGCGACTGCATGACTTGGCGGCGGCTGAAAAGCAGCAACTGGCGGGTGAGGTCGGCGGCGCGGCGGGTGTCGGCGCCGATCTGCTGGAGGCCCTCGCGGATTTCCGGCGTCAAGTGAGCGGTCATGCCGAGCAGCTCGGACTGCATCAGGAGCGAGGAAAGGATGTTGTTGAAATCGTGCGCCACGCCACCGGCCAACTGGCCGACGGCTTCCATCTTTTGGGCCTGGCGGAGCTGCTCCTCAAGCTGGAGGTTGTTGGTGACATCGCGGGTATTGAGGATGACCTGTTTCTCGCCGGTCTCGGTGAGAATGCAACTGCCGACGGTCTCCACGGTGCGCCAGGTGCCGTCGCGATGGCGGAGCTGGGCGAGGAGGGTGACGGGAACGTCGGATTGACCGAGCGCCTGTTCGAGGGCCGCCCGGGCCTTGGGCAAGTCCACGGGGCAGACGAGATCGAAAAAAACGGTGCCCACCAGGCTTTGGGCGGGATAGCCCAGGATGCGTTCGCCCGAGGTGCTTTGGTAGGTGACGACGGCGCGGGCATTGACGACGGTGATGCTGTCGGACGCGTGTTCGGTGAGGGAACGGAAATATTTTTCGCGGCGCTGGAGCTCGAGCTCGGCCTTTTTGCGTTCCGTGACGTCGCGGGCGATGGCGGAAATAAAACTGTCGTGGCCGTCGGCGTCCTTGTGAACGATGAGCACGAGGGAGACGAGGATTTCGTGGCCGTCGCGGTGAAGCAAGGCGGTTTCGCTTTCCCAAGTGCCGCGCTGCCGGGCGGCGGGGATGCCTTGATGGGCGACGATGTCGGCGGCCCAGCGCGGCTGCAATTGGGCGAGCTGGAGGCCGGACATTGTTCCCTCGTGGTCCAGGCCGATGAGCTTGCGGCCGGCGGGGTTGATATGGAGCACGCCGCCCTGGCTGTCGGCAAAGAGCACGAGGTCGCTGGTGTTTTCCATGACGGTGGCGAGCTGGGCGCGTTCCTGTTCGAGGCGGCGCTGGCGCTGGAGCTGGTCAATGCGCTGTTGAAACTGCCGGCGGGCGAGGCGCCAGATGGCGAAGCCGCCGCTGCCGGCGAGGAGGGTCAGGACGAGCAGCCGGAACCAGAAGGTTTGCCAGATGAAAGGGCGGATGATGAAGGCCTGGCGGACGCCGGCCTCATTCCAAACGCCGTCATTGTTGGCGGCGGCCAGGTGCAGCACGTAGTGTCCCCTGGGCAGTTCGTGAAAGCGCAGCATGCGGCGGGTGCCGATATCAATCCATTCATTATCCACGCCTTCGAGGCGGTATTTGAAGGCCACTTTTTCCGGGACGCTGAAGCTCAAGGCGTTGAAATCGAATTCGATCTCGGTGCTGCCGGGGGGGATGACCAGCGGGGCGCCATGGGGGGTGAGACTGACGCGGTTGGTGCCGGAACGGTCGGTGTACAGGGCCTGTTCGATGACGACGGGGGGCGGGTTGGTATTCAGGAGCAACCGGGAGGGATCCACGGTGACGACCCCGCGGTCGGTGCCGAACCAGAGGTGGCCGGAGTGGTCGCGCAGGGCATTCGGCTGGGAGCCGCCGACACAATAGTCGGAGCCGAGGCCGTCGCTGACGGTGAACAAGTTGAAGCTGGCCGGGGCGGAAGGCTGATGGAGGAGGTGATGGAGTTCGGTGCGGGCCACGCGGATGATGCCGTGGGTGGTGCCGAGCCAGCACCAGCCGAGGCCGTCATCGAGAATGGGGCCGACCGTTTCCGCGGGCAATCCCTGGGCCGGCCCCACGGCGGTGAGTTTTCCATCGTGAAAGCCGGCCAAGCCGTGTTCGAAGACGCCGATCCAGAGGCAGCCGTCGTCATCCACCGTGAGCGAGGTGATGCGCTTGCCGGGGAGGCCGGGGATGGGGGTGAGGCGGGCGAAGTTGCGGCTGTCCATCTGGAAAGCGCCGTGGGTACGGGTGCCGATCCAAATGGTGCCCGTGAGGGGATTTTCCGCGAGGGCGGTGATGCTGGTGCCGGCAATCAAGGAATTGGTAAAGCAGACCGTCACGGCGTTGCTTTCGATCAGGCCCAGGCCATGCGAACCGCCGACCCAGATGCGTCCGGAGGCATCCTCCATGAGCCGCGTGACAGAGGTGCCCAGCTCGGCCGGCAGGGGGAAGGGCCGGCGGACGCCGTTTTCCTCGACGAAGAGGCCGTCATTGAAGGTGCCAATCCAGAGGCGGCCGCTTCGATCCTGGATGAGGCTCCAGACATACTTTTCTCCGGCGGCCGGATCAAACGCCGGCGCGGGCTGCACCACGCCGTTGCTAATGCAGGCGATTCCGCCGCCATGAGTTCCCACGAGAATCCGGCCGGGGCCGATCTCCGCGAGGGTCTGGACGGTGTTGTCCGGCAAACCTTCGGCGCGGCCAATGGTAAAGAACTGCCGCGGCTTGAAACGGTTCAGGCCGTTCAGGCTGCCGCCCGCCCAGAGGTCGCCTTCCCGGTCTTCCAGGACGCAGCGGATGGCATTGTGATACAAGCCGTTGTTGACGTTGATGACGGAGGCGCTGCCGCCGGGCTGGAAATGAACCAGGCCGGTGGAAATGGTGGCGATCCAAATTGTCCCGGACCGGTCTTCGATCATTTCGCGGGGTTGATCGAGTACGGGTGCGGGGAAAGTCTTGAACGTGCCGTCGGCCTGGTAGAGCCGGAGTTCGCCGGGGGTGAAGACCCAGAGGCCGCCTTTTTGGGCCGGGGCGGCGAGCAAGGGATCCGAGGCGGCGCGGGGTGGCGCAAAGCGCATCCACCCCCGGGTGGCGGCGCGGCCGATGAAACCACGGTTGGCCAGCCAGATTTGGCCGTCCCGGGCGTCGGTAATGCAGAAGACGCCGCTGGACTTCAAGCCGCCCGGCGGGGCGAGGATTTTTACCGTAGCGTCCTGGAGGGTGTAAAGCTGGCCTTCGGCGCCCCCGATGAGCACCTGGCCGTGGATGCCCTGGGCGACGCTGCGAACGGTGAGATTGGTGCCGATGAGCGGCCGCCAGATTCCATTTTCATAGAGCGCCAGCCGGCCTTCGCCGCCGGCCCAGAGGCGGCCGGCGGCGTCAGTTTGGAGAAAGGAGATTTCGCCGGCGAGCCGGGTGAGATCGGAGAATTTTTCAACACGGTCGAAGGTGAGGCCGTTAAAGCGCAACAAACCGTCGGGCGACCCGACCCAAAGATAGCCGTCGGGCGACTGGGCGAGGGCCAGGACGGAGCTTTCGGGAATGCCCTCGTGGTCGCGCCAGGACTGGCTGAGGAAGGCCGGGCCGCCGGCGGGGGCGGGGAGGCAGCCGAGCACGACGGCCAGGGTCAGCGCGCCGGCCCACCGGCGAGGCCCATCAAGGCGTTGCCGGCGAAACAGTAAACAACGAGCGGGCGTTTTCGTTTTCACGCGTTGCGAGCACGGTTCAAAATGAGCGGAAGGATAACCGGACGGAAACCGCTTGCTAGTCTTATTTTGCCGCCAGCACCCACCCGTTGAGGGAAATGGGCGGCGGGCGGAAGGGAGGGGTTGGCCGGGGCGGGATTCCCCGGTATGATTCCCGGCAACAATGATTGCGTGATGAAAAGAAAACGAGATTTTGGCTTTGCGCGGGTGCTGACAATTTGCGCGGAGTATTTCGGGCTGACGCGGGTGTTGTCGCTGGTGGTGGCGGCCTTCATTGCGGTGGTGGTGTGTTTGGCGATTTTTTGGTTCATCCACTCGGCGCCGCCGCGGGTGATCACCATCACGAGCGGTCCGGCGGGCAGCCTGTTTGAAACGAATGCGCTGAAGTACCGGGGAATCCTGCGGAGCAACGGCGTGACGTTGAAGATCCTGCCCTCGGAAGGTTCGTTGCAGAACCTGGAGCGATTGGAGAATCGGCGGACGCGGGTGGACGTGGGTTTTGTGCAGGGCGGGTTGGCGCAGGGGAGCAATACGGAGCGGCTGGTCTCGCTGGGAAGCATTGCGTTTGAGCCGCTGCTGGTGTTCTACCGCGGAACCAACGAGGTGACACTGTTGTCGCAACTGGAGGGGAAACGGCTGGCGGTCGGGCCGGAGGGGAGCGGAACGCGGACGCTGGCGCTGGCGCTGCTGGCGACCAACGGCATTGCGCCGGGCGGCCAGACCGTGCTGAGCGCGCTGGAGGCGGAAGACGCGGCGAACGCCTTGCTGGCGGGAACGGTGGACGCGGTGTTTCTGACGAGCGATTCGGCGGCGCTGAAAACGATGGGGCGGCTGTTGCGGGCGCCGACGGTGCACCTGATGAGTTTTGAACAGGCGGACGCGTACACGCGGCGGTTCAATTATTTGAACAAGCTGCGGCTGCCGGAGGGTTCGATTGATTTCGGCCGGAACCTGCCGCCGCAGGACGTGTGGCTGATCGGGCCGACGGTGGAGCTGGTGGCGCGGCCGGATCTGAACCCGGTGGTGTCGGACTTGTTGCTGGATGCGGCGACCAAGGCGCACGGCAGCGCGAATCTGTTCCAGAACCAAGGTGAATTCCCGGCGCCGCTGGTGCACGAGTTTAAGATCAGCGCCGACGCGCAGCGCTATTACCGGAGCGGCAAGTCGTTTTTGTATCGCGAGCTGCCGTTTTGGATTGCGAGCCTGGTCCACCGGATTACGGTGGCGTTTGTGCCGATGATTTTGGTGCTGATTCCGGCGCTGCGGCTGATTCCGGCGGCGTACAAATGGCGGAGCCAGTTGCGGATTTACCGATGGTACCGGAAGCTGCTGGTGCTGGAGCGGGAACTGGGGCCGGATCTGGCGCCGGCGCGGCGGGTGGAGCTGCTGCACCGGCTCGGGGAGATCGAACGGGCCACCCTGCGGATGAAGGTGCCCGCTTCCTTTGCGGACCAATTTTACAGTTTGCGGGGACACATTGATTATGTGCGCGAGCGGCTGGAGAGCCAGCCGAAACCGAAGGCCTGAGCGGCTCCTTATGACGCCGGTTGTGACTGTGTGCGGGCGATGCCCTTGCTGCCGAGATAACCGGCGTGGCTGATGCCGAGGATGGCAACCAAGCCGTCGGGCAGCACGGGCAGGTGGTCCAGGTCGGCGCCGCCGGTGGTGAGCTGCTTGAAGACCATGACGAAAACGCAAATGGCGGCGATGAGGGTGAAGTAGAACATCTGGACCTTGGCCAGGTCGAGGCGGGCGGTGTTGATCAACTCATCGCCTTCAAACAGGTCGGTAAGGCAGGCGTCGGAAAGCCGGGCGTTGGCGTAGAGGGTGCCCTGGCGGTTGGCATCCATGTCAACGGGGGATTCATGAACCATCCGGGCGGCCTTTTGGGTGGCGGAGGAAAGCGGCTGCTGGTCTTTCTTGGCGCTCAGGATGAGCGGGGCGCCCACGAGCGAAGTGGTGCTGAGGCCGAGCAGGGCCCAAAGATGCCAGTCCACCTGGATGGCGAGGGGATCCTCGATGGGGGCGCCGCCGGCCATCAGGCGAATCCGGACCAAGGCAAAGGTGAGGTAAGCGCTCAAGACGACGACGGTCCAGACGACGGTTTGGAACCGGGAGAGACTCATGAGATTGCGTTCATTGATCAAAATGCCCAGGGCCCGGCCGGTGGTGGCCAGACCGAGCACCAGCATCAGGAGCAAGAGCGAAAGGGTGACGAGAATGAGATTTCCGCCGGCGGGAACGAACCAACCCGTCACCACCATGAAGACCAGCAGGGCCAGGATGGCGAAGGCGGCCTGGGTGCTGGTGATGCGGCCGGCCGGCATGGGCGCCATGGCCGGAGGAGCGAAAGCCGCCGCCGGGGCCGCAACGGCTTTGGCCGACCGCGCGAATCTCCGGCGCGAATGAATTTTGTTTTCCACTTCCCGAATGTAGTCGGCGGCGTCGCGCTGATTTTGGATGGTTTTATGGCGCGCGCGGATGGTGTCATGCTGCGCGGGATCGGAAACCTTCAAGTCGCACGCGAGTGCGAGATCGAGCATGGATTGCTGGGTGGCGGTGAGGCCGGCGGGGGGATTGGCGGTGGCAGTCATGGGACCTCCTTCAAGTTCAAGTGAGGGGCACGGCGGGCAGGGTGGCGGGGGCGGCGGTGCGCGGGGAATCGAGATTCAAGGCCACATCGAGCGTGTTGGCGGCCTTGTCGCGGGCCGTGAGGGGCGGGAGCGCAAACCGGGCCTCGACGGTGGCAAGAATGGACGTGTGGTCGAAGACGGTGGCCGGGTCGGCCGGGTCGGCGCCGATGACGGTGCCTTTGCCGGTGTAAGCGGAGATGACCACGGCGGGCACGCGCAGGCCGTAGAGATTGAAGGTGAAATTGTCGGCGGGATTGGCGTAGGTGGCGTCGTCGCCGGTGGGGACGGCGGCGGGCGGGGACACGTGATCGAAGAAGCCGCCGTGTTCATCGAAGGTGATGATGAGCATGGTGTCGGGCCAATAGGCGGAGTTGCGCAGGGTTTCATAGACCAGCTTGATGAGCGCGTCGCCTTTGCGGATGTCGTCCTGGGGGTGCATGGAGTTGCCGCTGGCGAAGGCGGAGTCCAGGAAGCCGCCGTAGCACGGTTCGATGAAGGTGTATTCGGGGAGGATGCCGGCCTGGACGTCCGCGGCAAAATACTCCATTTCGCGGAAATTTTTGGTGAAGGGATCCACGTAGGCCAGACGGAGGCTTTCGATGCCGGCGGTTTGGGGCAGGCCATCGTGATAAATGCGCCAGTCCTTGCCGGCCCGGGCGAGGGCCTGATAGATGGTGTCGTTCTTGAAGGAATAGCCGAGGGTGATGGCGGCGGTGCCGGGGCTGTCGCTGAGGCCGCCGGAAGTGGCGGCATGGACGAAGAAGCGGTTGGGCCAGGTGGGTCCGGGCAGGGAGGAGTACCAGAAATTGAACAGGGCGAACTCCTGGGCGAGGGTCATGAGGCAGGGCACCTGGCCGGGGGCGAAACATTCCATGACGCGGAAGCCCTGGGTGGGGACGTTGTCGGCGGTGGCGGCTTGGTTGCCGGTGTAGAGGAAGCCGTTCATCAAGGCGGGGCTTACGCGGGGGTTGGAGCAGAGCTTGCCGGTGGGGTCCGGGCCGTAGAGCTGCTTTTGCACGTCGCAAAACTCGTGCGGCGGGTCGAAGGGCATGGCAAAGGCGGCGGTGGCGCTGACGGGCACGGGCGGCTGCTGCCGGGTGAGGGGGTCGGGATAATTGGAATATTCGCCGCCCACGAGGCCGACGATGGCGGGATTGACAGTCGTCAGGTAGCCGAACAAGTGGTCGAACGAGCGGTTCTCCATCATCAGAACCACGAACCGCTGGATTTTTTGCAGGTTATTGGACATAGGCACCTCTCCTGGTATCGGCCCGCCTTGGAAACCGCCGGCCGGCTCCCCGGGAAATCCGATCGGGAGCGATGCGGGACGATGAAGTGAATTTAATGGCATGAATCAGAACCATACAAGCGGAAAATGGGGAAAGTTGTTCACCCCGGCGGGATGGCCGGGCCCCGGCGTGGAGAAAAATTTTCAGGGTTGACGAGGCTTGACGATGCGGGTTTTTGCAGGGGTTTTCGCAGATTTTCGTGAAGGAATTTGCAGGGTTTTCCGTGGGGTGACCGGACAGTGGAAGGGATGAGGCCGGTGTGACTAACCGCCGAGACGGGGAGACGCAGAGGGGAAATTGTGTGACGGGATGAGACCAATGCGACGAATGGATGCGCGGTCGCGGGACAAAGAGGTCTTGCGGGCGGTCGCCGAGAGGGCGCGCTGTCCGTGAGCGGGCTCGATCATAATGATGATCGCTCATAGTGGCCGGGGCGGTTTCCCAGCCGGAACGATATTAGCAGGGCCGGCAGAAGCGCAAAGTTAGCCGCTAACGGGAGCGGCGTAAGTGGTTGGGCGGGAAGTAAATTTAATTCCAAAAAAACGTAAAAACATGAAGACAGGATTAACAGGATTAACAGGATTAACAGGATAAAACCTCTTTGCGGAGTTTTTCGGCGAAATGTCCGCGATTTCTTGCAAACCGATTCCAAAAAGCCAAGCCCCTATGCGGAGTGGACTTCATCGCGCAATCAATAATTCCCCCTGTCAATTCCTGCTCTTCCATTTTCGGCATCCTGTCCACCTTGTTAATTCTGTGTTAATTCTTGAACGACGAGATAAATGGGCAGCAACCGCTTGTCTTTTTCAAATTTTCGATAAAGGCCAAAAATACTCGGCATGCTGTCTGGCGAACTGATATTGCCGACCTTATACAACAGCCTGCATAAATAATCCCCATATTCGTCTGACCTGATCCGCAACAACTTCTCATCATTTCCGAGAACGAGGCGATCTTGATCGTTATCAAGCAGTTCGGCAATACGTTCTCGTGTCAACGCCAGACCGGCTTTATAGCCGACATGTTCGCTCAAACTCGTCACGAACTCGATTCGTCTGAAGTTTATTGTGCCCATCTTGGATCAGTAAAATCTCAAATGTTGTAGTCCATCCATTTGACGGCAGGGCGAAGCTGTTCTGCGTCACCAAATTTGCCCGTGAATTCGTTCAAGGCAAAGCTGTTGACAGGATAAACAGGATTTACAGGATGGGGTTCTCTGCCGCTTTGATTTGCCCTTATCCTGTTAATCTTGTTAATCCTGTCAGTTTTTTTTGGTGGTCAGGCCGTCGTCGAGCTGGGGGGCATCCGTCCAGCATGCGGGCAGTTCGCCCGGGCTGGCGCTGAGCGCCCGCACTCTTTCCGTCGCCTGAAGTTTCGGCACGACGAATTTACGACCTGTATCGGCTTCGGTTGCCATCTGAGTTGATTTCACAATCGTAGGCCAACCGCTAAAAGTGGCAATTAAAAAACGGACTTCACCGTTCGACCCAGTTGTGGGGAGAAACTCGGACAGGATGAACAGGATGGACAGGATGGGGAATTTCATCCGGGAATTTGGTAATCCTGCCTCCCTCCGGTCGCATCGTTTTTTGGCATTTTATCCACAAACTCCGCTGGCACCGGGGGGAGGGTTTTATTATTCTGGGCGCGATCCAAGCCAAACTCCGCATTCTCGAAAGAGATGAATTAGCTTTATGAACTGTCGCAAACTGAACTGGCGCAGGCTTGCTGGATTCCGTTGCGCGCTGCTCTTGGCCTTGGCTGGGCTGGGCGGGTATTCGGCTCTTGCCGCGGACGCGGATGGGCCGCAGGTTGTGGCCGGGATGGACACGTATCGCTATCCAAAGGACGACTTGGGCGCGGTTTATGGCCGCGACGCCACGACGATCAAGCTCTGGGCGCCGGTGGCGGAAGCCGTGAGTGTGGTGCTGTTTGATGGTCCGCGGGGCGAGTCGTCTGCGTCGGTGCCCATGACGCGGGCGAAGGACGGCATCTGGTGGGTGAAGCTCACCGGCGATTGCGACGGGAAGTATTATCAATATGAGATCACCTCGCTGTCGTCGAACGGCGTGGCGAGCCGGGTGCGTGTGAATGATCCGTATGCCCGGGGGTGCTCGGCGAACAGCGGCCGGACGCTGATCTATGATCCGGTGAAGACGAATCCGCAGGGCTGGGAGCAGGACCGGTTCGTGCCCTTGAAGCACAACGTGGATGCGTGCCTGTACGAAGTGCATGTGCGGGACTTTACGATCAACGCGAATTCGGGAGTGCCGGCGGCCGAGCGCGGGAAGTTTTTGGGAATGGTACGGGCAGGGACCAGGGCGCCGGACGGCCAAGCGACGGGCTTGGATCATCTGAAGGAGCTGGGGGTGACGCATGTGCACTTGCTGCCGGTGTTTGATTATGCCAACGGGGATGAGACGGAGAAGGCGGATGCGTACACGTGGTATAACTGGGGGTACGACCCGGTGCTGTACAACACCCCGGAAGGGTCGTACGCGAGCGATCCGGACGGGACGGCGCGGCAGCGGGAGTTCAAGGATCTGGTGCAGGCGTTTCATCGGAACCACATCGGGGTGGTGATGGACGTGGTGTTCAATCACACGGCGGCGACAGGGCTGCGGGCGGCCTCCGTTTTTGACAAGATTTACCCGGGGTATTATTACCGGATGGACCGGCCCGGGCATTACGCCAACGGCACGGGCTGCGGCAACGAGCTGGCGTCCGAAAAGCCGATGGTGCGGAAGTTCATCGTGGATTCGATCAAGTATTGGATGACGGAATATCACGTGGACGGCTACCGGTTTGACCTGATGGGGATTTTGGATCGGGAGACGATGGTGGAGGTGTACCGGGAGGCGAAAAAGATCAACCCGGGGGCGATCATTTACGGGGAGGGCTGGCGGATGGAGCACGTGCTGCCGGCGGAGCAAATGATGACGCAGGCCAATGTGAAAGGCACGGGCGTGGCGGCCTTCAACGACGGCATCCGCGACAACATCAAGGGCGACGAGGCGCGGCGCGCGGAGGGATTTGTGCAGGGGGCGGGGCCGCAATTCGGAGGTCTGAAGCGGTTCGAGCTGAATCTCAAGGGCGAGAGCACGGGGAAGGACCGGCACAGCATCGAGGTGGGTTCGCCGGACGAGACGATCAATTACGTCTCGGTGCATGACGGGCTGTGCCTGTGGGACAAGCTGACGGGTTCGGCGACGAATGCGCCGGAGGCGCTGCGGATGAACATGGACAAGCTGGCGGCGGGGATTGTGCTGACGGCGCAGGGGGTGCCGCTGCTGCATGCGGGCGACGAGTTTTTGCGGTCGAAGAACGGCAACGCCAACAGTTATCGGGACAACGATCCGCAGGTGAATCCGATTGACTGGTCGCTGAAGGGCCGGCACGCGGACGTGTTTCATTTTTACCAGGGCATGATTGCGTTACGAAAGGCGCATCCGGCGCTGCGGATGACGGAGCGGGCGATGGTGGACCGGTCGCTGAAATTTCTGGGGCACACGCCCACGAACGTGGTGGCCTACGTGATCCGGGACCATGCCAACGGCGACGCCTGGCGGAACCTGCTGGTGATTTACAACGGCACGCGCGAGGCGCAGACGTTGGACGTGGCGGGGACTTGGACGATTGTGGCCAACGACCAGCAGGCGGGGACGGAGGGGCTGGGATCGGCGAAAGACCGGATCATTGTGGAGGCAGCTTCGCTGGTGGTGGCACACAACGGGGAGCCGTGGCGGGAAGAGGCGCCGGCGGCGGAAGGTGCGGAAGCGGGGACTCCGAATTGAAAAGGGGCGTTCAGGTTAGCTCCATGTCCGAACTGCTTTCCAGTTTGGAGATAGCGCCCTGCGGCTAATATCCAATGTCGCTCCGCGACAACTCCCTGTCACCCATTGGCTGCGTCGAAGAATCGGTAACAAATGGTGCGCGAGATACGTATGGGAGACGTAACATCAGCACCATGGCTTTTGTAGATTGGCGAACCGTTAGTCGGCCGCGGGATGACCGCGGGCCGAGGCGCGACTTTTTAGCGAAGTTTAAGTTGGGAGGCGTATGTCTATGGCTGGGGTGGGCGCTGCTGGCGCCGCCGGCGCGGGCGCAGAGCGGGACGAACGTGGTGGTGGCGTTCACGACGACCAATGTCACGCCGCTGAACCTGGGTTTTGCGGGTTTCTGCACGGAAATGCTGGCGGATTCGGTGGAATATTATGACACGAATTTTCAGGCGATGGCGGCGACGCTGTCGCCGGGCTGGCTGCGGTATCCGGGCGGGGCAACGGAGGATGCGTTTGCGTGGACGAACGGGGTGACGCTGACGAACTGGATCGGCGGGTTTCCCGCGCAGGAGACGAACCTGTTGTGGCCGACAGTGAAGCTGGCCACGGGGAAAGGCGGGGCGAAGTTTGGAGATTTTGCGGCGATGTGCGCGAACGTGGGCGGGGTGAAGATCGTGGTGACGGTGAATGCGTTCACGGACGACGCGGCGTCGGCGGGGGCGTTTGCGGCGTATGCGCTGAGCAATCACATTGCGGTGGCGGCGTGGGAACTGTGCAACGAGCCGTATGTTTTTACGGGCACCAACCCGGGGGATTTTTTCCTGAACGCGACGGATTACGTGGCGCGGGTCAAGCCGTATCGCGACGCGATCAAGGCGGCGGACTCGAACGCGGTGGTGTCGATTTATTTCAACGACGCGGGCGAGCCGGAACCGAACGGGTGGGACACGCAACTGGCCAATTACACCGACAAATACTGGGACGCGGTGACGTACCATCATTACCCGGCGCTGCCGGCGAGCGCGTCGTTTGCGGAGTTGATGGCGTTGGACAACTGGGAACTGGCGAGCAACACGACGAGCCGGATGATAAATTACCTCATTCCGGACAACGGGACGAACGTGACGTTTTTGATCACGGAATATGCGCCCTCGCGCGGGAACGGGGCGGGCGCGCAATTCCCGCCAACGGCGACGCTGTACGGCGGGGTGTATGCGGCGGAATACCTGCTGCGCCTGTCTGTGCTGCCGCAGATGAAATTCGTGGGGCAGTACCAGTTG
>Ga0181520_10004405_pt1 | contig 23599 bp, 25 predicted proteins | sample PEATcosm2014_Bin_29_FD_132451 | JGI IMG/M metagenome (GOLD analysis project Ga0181520, IMG submission 132451) | Peatland microbial communities from MTU Mesocosm Facility, Houghton, MI, USA - PEATcosm2014_Bin02_30_metaG | ecosystem: Environmental > Terrestrial > Soil > Wetlands > Peat | place...
CGAACGTCTTATCTCTTTGATGCCGCAAAGGTTCCCGCAGAGCGCTTTCAGGTTACCGTGCAGTTCCCTCGGAGGGATGGAGTGTCATAATCCATCCGGTGCGCAGCACCGCGCTTGTACAGGTTTTGCACTGCAAAAGCGATACAAGCAAAAAGACGCATACGACATTTATTACTGCATCCGCAACTATCCTGGTGGCATTGAAGAGCTCGCCATGGACTGCCGCCCGATTCTGGAATCGGCAAGCGGTGCCGAGGGCTATGGTTACATCGCTGCAACGTTTGACTCTCCTGATGGTTTCGGCGCCACTTGTGTCAAGAACTTCGTTGCGGAGTCGGATGCGCTTGGCGGACGTACACCTGACCAATGGCAGCAGGACGCCTTCGGACAGGTCGACGCTTGGTTACGGGCTTTGGCGTTACGGGAGTAGGCGACGTGGCGGAAGGGCGGCCTCTCCTTCCTGAGATTACCTCTGATGTCTTCGAGATGCTCGCCCACAAACCAGACGGGAATCCTCGGGATCGATTCAGCGTCTCAGCAAAAGCGGTTGCAGGCTTTCGAGGGATTCCAATCACGATTCTTCCAAGACAATCAGCGGTGATCTACCACCATCTGTGACACCATGGAAGACGCGGTTGCAAAGGCTGGGGATTAGTCGCAGCACCCGCATCCGGCCATAATTCGGATGTGCAACGGTCCTCGCCGCCGTCGACGGAAAACGTGTCGGTTGTCCACTCTGCATCAATGGACGCGAGAGCCGTGCAGAGTTTCTCGTACGCCTCACGGGGGGCTGCCGCCTGAATCGTAATGGTCACATTCTGGAAGCTCGTCTCGGGTGCCTCCGCATCGACCTGTTGAAGCCACTCGGGTGCCGTCTGATCATCCCCATGACGCTGGATGAAGTCCTTGACCTCTGCCAGAGGGTTCACGGCCAGGGAGAGCGCCGTTTCTTGGCGACTGTTCGAATCCGATGCAGTTCCGCAGCACTTTTTGACGCATATACAAGCCATTGCTAATCTCACTTTGCCGGTTTACGCCCCGGCTGGCGATTGGGGTAAGGGTTGGCCACCTCTACCGTGGCAGGTTGGGCGACGCGATCAAACCGGAACCATTCATGAAACGCGTCCATCACGTCGTACGGCAAGTCGAGCTTGTTTGCGGCGATTTCAAGAAAAACTCTCGATGGCCTCTCAAAGTTAGTGCAGAGCTGCTGTCCAAGACTCTCCATAGCTTCGGCGGTCTTGGGCTCGGCGGCGATGCGTTCGAAGTGCTTGATATCCCTTGGTGTCGCTTCGCGGTGCTTCATAATTCCTAGTCCTCCACTCGGCCGTGCATCAATACTCAGCCGGGGTGATGCTCTTCACGTCAACCCCAAATTCCCGGGCAGCCTTCTCGTAGATGTCGTTCAGGCTGAGGTGGACAACCCTGCCGTCCCAACGAACTGCTATCGCCTGGCCGGTCACATATCTATATCTTTCCGACCCGACTTCCATCAAAACGGCGACCTGTCCTTCGACCAGGTGTTGCCATAGCTCGGAAACAAGGTCGAACTCCTCATTCTCGTCAGTCTCTTCGTTCCAAATCGACGATGGCCATGCTCCGTGATCGGTGTTCGCGGCCGTGAAACCGACCTTAGTTGAAGGTTTACCCGGATCTGCATCGTCCTCAAGTAGGCTGAGGCTGTGAGACTCGAGCCATGTTTTGAATGCAGCGAGGTCTTTCACCTCGAAGTAGTTGCTGCGCGCCGTTCCACTCCAATCTGCCATGATGCCCTTCTTCCTAAAGCAAAGTCCGCGATTAGCGGCTGTGAGGTGTTCTTTTCTTACAGAGCGGTGTAAATGGGGTCCAGCGACTTCGGATAAGGAAGGCTCGCCGGCAGTTGACGCCGGATCGCGACGTTGAGAGGCCAGGCATACTTGTGATTTCCCTTGTGCCGGACTCGCGTTGCCAGTGATTGCAGGGATGAGTTGAGCCATTCTGTGCGCGCCGACGCGTCCATGGGAACATCTGTGGCACCGAAGGCCTCGAGTTGCGCTGCTGCGTACCTCCAGCCGCGCTCGCTGTTGCGAATCTTCTGCGCTGCTCTGTCCGAGAAGACCCTGCCATCCGGTAGAAGATGGAGTGCATTTGGCGGTTCCCCTTCCCAGATAGGTACCGTTGTGAGCTTGGATGACTTCGCCCGACGCAGTTCTCCGCTGTAGAGGGTCACTGAAGCTGACCACCCCCACAATGCCCTTCTTGCGAATCACGTCGAAAGCGCGTGCCAAAAACCACGTCTCCCCGTTTCCTGCGACGGAATCGAGAAGTACGAAGCGGCCAAGCTCGACGGTTGTCAGCACTGGCGCCTCAAAGACGTTGGTGAGGACCGCGTTCGAGCAGGGGTGCGAGAATACGGCAACGCCGGCGAGCTCTCCATGACGGTAGAGGCCTACGCGGAATCGCGCACTCGGGTAGCTGTGCGAGTAGTGGTGTTGCAGGATGAACTCACGGACCGTGGTGTCGTCGGGTATCTCCGCGACTTCGTACTCTGCCGTTCTGATGGGCTCCGTGGGGGGTCTGTAGCTGGCCCGGCCATCGCACCATCGCTGATTCAATGCCAGGGTGTATTGCATGGGTCCTCGGAAACGTAATGAGCAAAATAAAGCCCTCCCGATAATTCCAGGAGGGCATGGGCAACGCTTTGTTAGAGAAAAGAGCCTCGGTGAGATTCAGAGAAGTCGTGGATCGAACTTGCAGGGAACGGGCGATCCGAGATGAATCTGGTCGAACAGGTTATGGCCTGGATTCAGGATGTAGTTGCGTTCCTCGGGAACGAGGACGCTGGGCACGGAGAGAACCGGGCTGCTGGCTGCGGAGACCCATGCGTCTCCAATGGACTTGGTTGAGTCAGTTGGCGGTTCGAGGTCCCAGTCCGGCGGCAGGCTCGAAAGCGGAATTCCCTCGACCAGTCGCTCGTCAAATGACGCGGGGAACAACATGTAGGGGATAGGAGGAGCCGTTTGCTGGGTGTTCCTCATATGAACGAGGATTTCGAGCATTGCCAGAGAGCGGGTAGCGGCAACGTAAGCGACGGCAATGCCCTTGCTGTTCCATCGCCCTCCGTAGAGTCTGGATCCCTCGCCTGAAAACGCCTTCCTTATTTCTGTGGTCTTAGTAATTCGCCAGGCTGTGATCAAGAAAAGACCCCATCGGCGAGCCGTCCGATCAGGTCGCGCACTTCGCGAGCACCGAACTCGCTTTGGGCGAAGTCAATAGGGCGTGCGTTGCCGAGGCCGCGGGCCGGCGAGGTGAGCCAAGTTCGGGTGGCCGTGGTATCGCCGTCGAACAGTTCGAGGGCGGCCTGAGAAATTTCGGCTAGGCGCAGCAGTTGTTCGGACTCTCTGCGGTCGAATGTTCCAGCCTCTCGGCGGCGGGCGAAGGTTCGCTCAGGGATGGCGAGATATTTGGCGAGGTCCTGCCGAGAGAACCCGGTGATATCGAGGAACTTGCGTACGGCGCTCCAACTCAGGCCGGATTGGGCAGCCTGCATGAGCGATGGGGTCTCCATGCTCTTCAGTCCGAGCGCCTTGCCAATGCGTGTCCCCGGCATGATGGCCGCTGTCCCGACGAAGCTGACGATGGTTTTGGTGTTAGGAACTGCCATGCTCATAGTGTACTCCGGAAGCTGCCATAATGGCAGTAGATTATTGGCAAAATGGCAGCCGCCCAGTGAGAGGTAATGGCGGGCTGCATCTCGGAATAGTAGGGTCTCCTAAAAGAGTGTCCTGCGAGGGGTCAATGTTACTGATTGCGCCCGCGAAAGGTGCTGAGGAATTTCAATGCCGGCTCTACAGCTAAAGCAATCGCGATCGCGACAAAGAGCAGGACGTCGAATTTCAGCTCTCTTCTGCTGCTTGAATCGGCTTGCCGCAGTCTGTCATGCTGTCTTTATCGGTCGCGGTGCGGCTGTGGGTTGTTCCAGTGCGATCTCCGCGCCGAACTCACAGCCGATGCCACGCTTCAGCCACTCGGGAGTCTCGGGAGTATAGCGGGTCGCCGCTCGCTGCCTCTGCTGGCGGAGCCACTCCGGGGGATTCTCTGCTTTGGTCATCACACCAAGGTAGCCACCTTCGGCGAAGAATCCTTCGACGGTTGCCCATCCAATGTTGTTCATCGTGATGTAGATGCGGGTCCCGATCGCGGGAAGAGGGAAGGGCGCACTCCAGCGCAGTCGTTCTTCGCCCGAGTCGTAGAGAGCGAATCCGCCGTCTTTGACTCCTGCGGGGGTCGGCGTGCCGATAAGAACTTTTGCTTTCATGAGGTCCTCGATCACAAATGGGAAGGACTGCGCGTTGTTTCGCGCAGCCCAAGTGAATCAATCGATTTATAGGGGTTAGGGTGGAAGGAAAAAGACGCTGCATGGCCAGCAGAGACGCCTGGTTTGGCTATCTCCCGCTGACGCCGTATAACGCCTTACATAACAACCATTTAGGAGCATCCCCCAACGCTCGTTGAGCAGGATTCGCACACGAAGCATGTGCCGCTCGCTCGGCAGATCGAACCACAGGTCGGGCAGATGGGAGCATCTCCGAATTGCGGTTCCGCGACCGCCGCTGCCGGCTTGCTGCTGCCGATAGAGGTAGTCGCGTTGAGTGGGGAGGTAGGAGTGAAGAGCGCAAGCTGCTCGCCTTCGAGGAAGCGATACTGCATCCAGCGCCCGATATAGTCCATGATGGATTTCGCGTAGCCCATCTTCTCGTTCCCGGTCCAACCCGAGGGCTCGAAGCGGGTGTGAGCGAGCTTCTCGCACACGACCTGCAGCGGGACTCCGTGTTGCAATGAAACCGAGAGCAACGTCGCAAACGATTCCATCAAGCCGCTAATGGTGGACCCCTCCTTCGACATCCTGATGAAGACTTCACCAGGCTGGCCATTCGGATACATGCCAACCGTCAGGTATCCTTCGTGACCGCCGAACCGGAAGTGATGGGTGAGCGCCGAGCGTTCATCCTGCAAACGGTGACGGCACGCGACCGGAGGTGCATTGAGATCCTCAACTGGACGGGTCTCGACTGCGCTTTCGGCTGCCACCTTGGTCACACTCACGGGCTGGCCGGACTTTGAGCCGTCGCGATAGATTGCGACTGCCTTCAAGCCTTTGCGCCATGCCATCACATACGCTTCGGCAATCTCTTCAACTGTGGCGCTGTTGGGCAGATTCACAGTCTTAGAGATGGCCCCCGACAGGAACGGCTGGGTTGCAGCCATCATGTCAACATGCCCCTGCCAACGAATAGAGCGCACACCCTTGGTGGGGAGGAATGCTCCATCGAAAACAGGCAGATGCGCGTCCTGGAGGCCAGGAGCGCCTTCAACCGTGCCTTCCGCCTCGACGTACGCAACAATGGCATCAACCTCGGCTTGGTTATACCCGAGACGACTGAGGCCCATTGGCACGCTGCCGTTAGCGAGCGTCATGTAGCCGCCGCCGACGAGCTTCTTGAACGTGACAACGCCAAGCATCGGTTCGATGCCCGTCGTATCACAGTCCATGAGGAACCCTATGGTTCCCGTGGGCGCCAGCACTGTGACCTGGGCGTTGCGAAGACCGTTCACTGTTGCGGAGAGAAGCGCGCTGTCCCAGAGACAAGCTGCAATCGTCGCCAGCGAACGAGACTCGTCCATGGTTGCGGCCGTCGTCAGGTTTCTGCTTGCGTCGAGGTGCATCGCCATAACTTCGAGGGCCGAAGCTGCGTTCATCGAATAGCCAGGGAAGGAGCCATTCTTTGAAGTGTTTTCGACACCCGATGCTGCATCAAGGCTCGGCATCGTCGCTGCGATCTCAGCCGAAGCCAGAGTAGCCGCGCCGCCCATCAGGGAGGTGATTGCGCCGGCCATCGAGCGGCCGTCTTCTGAATCGTAGGGAAGACCCAGATTCATCAGAAGCGCGCCAAGGTTAGCATAGCCGAGACCCAGTGGGCGAAAGTCATGCGAGTTCCGCGTGATCTTCTCCGTGGGGTAGCCGGCCATGTCAACCAGGATGTCCATTGCGATGACGAGCAGACGAACCGCCGCGGTGAAAGCGGTGGAGTCGAACTCGCCGTTCGGACCGAGAAACTTGACCAGGTTGAAGCTGGCAAGGTTGCAGGCGGTATCGTCAAGGAACATGTACTCGGAGCAGGGGTTGGAGGCGTTGATCGGACCGGAGGCCTTGGCTGTGTGCCAGCGGTTGATCGTGGTGTGAAATTGCATGCCCGGGTCGCCGCAGTTGAAAGTTTCTGCGGCAATGGCGCGTAGCAAATCAGCGGCTTTGATGGTCTTCGTCGTGTGTCCGCCCACGCGCGCCTTGAGGTCCCAGTCACGGCCGTTGATGGCCGCTTCCATGAAGTCGTCGGTGACGCGGACTGAGTTGTTCGCGTTTTGGAATGCGATCGTCGAATAGGCCTCGGATTCGGGACCGCTCCCATCGTAACCTTCACGTACCAGAGCTGCCGCCTTCAGTTCCTCCTTGCCTTTCGCTGCAACGAAGTCCTCGATGTCGGGGTGATCGGCGTCGAGAATGACCATCTTGGCTGCGCGACGTGTTTTGCCGCCCGACTTGATGGCGCCGGCGAAGGCATCGAATCCCTTCATAAAGCTGAGGGGTCCCGAAGCAGTGCCGCCACCGGAGAGAGGCTCTGTGGATCCACGCAGCACAGACAGGTTGGTGCCCGTTCCCGATCCCCACTTGAAGAGCATTCCCTCGGTCTTCGCCAGGTCCAGAATCGAGGACATGGAATCCTCAACCGAATTGATGAAGCACGCGCTGCATTGCGGATGCGAGTAGCCGGTGCGACCAAACTCAACTTCCTTGGTCTCCGGGTTCCAATGCCAGCTGCCGCCGTTGTTGATAGGTTCGAGCTTCGCGCACCCGACATTGAACCACACAGGCGAATTGAACGCCACCATCTGGCGGACCAGGAGGTATTTGAGATCCTCCTGAAACGCACTGGCGCTCTCTTCGTCATCGAAGTAGCCGGCAGAAGTGCCAGCTTCCTTGATGGTGTCGACGACGCGGGAGATAAGTTGCTTCGCGCTGTACTCCCGCTCGGGAGTGCCCACCGCACCGTGAAAATACTTACTGGCGACGATGTTGGTTGCGCGCATGGACCATGAGGTTGGAACCTCGACGCCCGTCTGCTCAAATACCGCTTCGCCGGTGCTGGATTGGATCAGCGCATCGCGCAACCCGAATTCGACGCCGTCGAAGCCGAGCGCGCCGGGTGCTGTGAAAACCGGCTCTAGTTTGAATCCTGCAGTGGCAGTGGAAGTCATGTTCATGTCCTTTATGGCGCCGAATGGCGTATTTGGTTCTGTTAATCGAGTGCTTGGCTCAGATTCAAAGTGTTAAGGAGCTTCCTGTCACCAGCACACCGGTCCGGCTTACTGACAGCCGCGTTGAGGACGGTCAGAGCCCGGTCTTGATGATTTCAGCCATTCACTTCCAGTAGAAGGCGCCTGCCGCGCCGGCAGCAGTTACCAAACCGATGGTCCGCATAGTGGCACTAGTATAGTCACCAACATAGCCTACCGGGTGTGAACGCGGTCACAGATGTGCAATCTCTGCCGGTGTCGCGGGGTTATTGGAGGGTTGCGGAGTTTCAGACCAAAGTAACACTTGGGCAACGGATCGCTGCTCAAAGGTGAGATCGGCGACTTTGCGACGCCAACTCAAGACGCTCCGTTCAGTGCGCTTAAGCTTCTTCTCAGCATCCTGCAACTTCCGTTTTGCTCGGGCGAGTTTTCGGGACTGAACTGACATCTCATGCCTCCTCGCGCCGGGCGCACTCTACCATCTCTCTCTTTTCAACCCGCGCCCGTTATCTGGTTACGCTTATCGGCTCCCACCTTGGACGCCTGGCGGTTAACCATCTGTGACGCGTGCCATTGTGCGAATCAGCTTGGATCGGTCGAGCAGCATGCGTTTCCACGTCCTCGATCCCTATTATGCGGTGCGCGGCGATGAGGCGGTCATGTCTTAGATTACGTGACCGCCCTGCTACTACCCAAAAGAGGCAACCTTGCGATCCGGACCACTGCTCCTCGAACCAGGCAGCCCGTATCGAGCCTTCGTTTCAACTACCGCGGGAGCGACCGTAATCCCTAGTCCTCTCCGGGCAGCATGAAGGTCAAACATGGCGACATATCATCGGCCGGTCCGCTGACACACTTCAGTTCCTTCATGCGCGAGCGCCCATCGGGATCTCGAACGACAAGCTTCCACCGCGCTTCGAGCGGGGACACCTCGCGACGGGTATGCCTAAACATGAATACAACATCCCAAAATCTTCCCTTCACATCCTGCCCCACGTGACCCTTTGCGCCATCCACAACTGCCACAAACTCATGGAAAGCTGTGGCAGTCATGCAAATTGGCCACTTGAGGCCAGCCTCGCGCGCAAGGGATCCGAACGGCTCCACTGTCATGTCGACCAAGATGCCGTCCTCGATAGCCTGGGCCCGGGTGTACCGAGAGAGAATTTCCGCGTCATCAAAGAGCATTGCCGACATCTTGGTCCTTTCTGCAAGTGCGAGCCTTACGCGCGCTGGCTTTCAACTGCGACTGCGACCACTGGAGGGTCGGCAGGCTGGTATGGATTACGGCCGTCGCAGGCGTACTGATGGGCGTCGCCGTCCTTCATGCCGAGCGTCTCGTGCGCGTACTTGTAGCGGAGTTGGAATTCGCACCACCACCGAAACTCGCCCTGCTGTGCTTCAGAGAGGATTTCACTGGGCGCGAGCGTACCGTCCCACGTGATCTGTGCGACGTGGTGACGGAAGGCAGCTTCTGCCTCAACCATCGCTCCAGGCCGCGAAGACTGCGAGACCCTACTCTCGGGCCAAATGTGGCGTGTCACAATGCCGCCGTACAAGTCGTATGAAAAGACACCAACGTGCCCACGGACGCTGGTAATCTTGACCGCGGCGCTCTCGTACTGGCATCGGAACGCTATCATCGCTGCCAGGTCTGCAGTTGCCTCAGCCTTGGTCTGGTGCTCTTCCGCGGTCCCAAGGGAGTGAAAGTGAGCCGAGTAGCCAACTACCCGGCGATGGATGTTCTTGATGGTGGTGAGTGTACTGTCGATCTTCATGCGTCTCCCGCAAATTGCTGTGTTACGGTCAAGAGCTCGTCACGCTGCTTTGCTCATCTCGAATACAACAGCGCGCCGCCGCCTCGCGGCCCGTTGGGCGCCAAGCAGAAATTTCAGCCAGGGTTCGTCGGCCCTTCTGAAGCTGTATTCATACATATTGTTCTTCACAAATTTGCGGACGGATCCTTCGGTTATCCGCTCGTTCTTCATCGTGAGGGCCTTGGTCGTCAACCACATCTGGATGCTCCGATTGGGAACTCCAAGCAGAAGTTGAAGCTGGCGCACCGTGTATCCTTCCGTGAGTTGGGCGGATAGCTCCATCTGATAAAGCTGGCTCTTGATGGCATGAGGACTACGTCCAATCCTCTTGGCGATGGCTTTGACGCTCATGAGTCCCACCAATTTCCGGAGTGCAACCTTCTCATCGTCAGTCCACGGTTTAAACGGGTGAAAGCTGTTGAGGCCAAGTGTTCGTGAACGATTGGATAGAGCTGTGCGAGGCACTCGAAACGCAGTGCAGAGCTTGGTGAGTTCTGTTGTCAGTTGGAGCCGGTTCGTCGATCGGCGATAGGCTTGGCGGAGTTGATCGTCCATATCCGCGGTCCATTGATATTTGGCAGGGCCACGGATGGCTTTCATGCGGCACGAAACACACAGGCCGCCGACAAGCTTTGCTGGCACAGCAGGACAGGTCGCACACGCGATCTGGTGAGGGATTGGCATGCGAGCCTCCTCTTGGAACGATCTACTGAGATTGAATTAAGGAAATGTTCTTTCGTCGGGCAAGGATGAACCTTGGACGGGGTCTTAGGCTTGTTTCGCTGGATCAGGGTTAGCCCTCCCCCAGCGTCGGGGAGGGCTAATTATTGTGCGCTTGCTGGTTCGTTCGCTATTGCCCAACTACAGCCGCCAAGAACGCTCCCTGCTTCCGGTTCCTCGCGCCGATCAAAGCTTGCAACTGGTGGACATCCTCTGCAACACCGGGGTACATCTCCATCGCGTGGAGAATGTCAGACTCGTGGGTGTCGAAGAACTCGATCGCCGCATTGGCGAGCGCGGCACCGGCATCAACAAAATCTTTGATCGCCTTCGCGACCCTCGCGGCCCCCTTTGGCGTTGAGCAGCCGACTGGTGTTATGTCGATCATCAGCGGCCGGGCGGCGTCAAACTCTGCGTCGGTTTCTGTTTGGATAGCGCGGGGGCTCCAGTCGTCGTCGCAGTCGAGGGCGGTCTGAATGTTGCCGCAGCTTGCGGTGCTGTTTGGAGAACACTTGCAATAGAACTCAGTCATGTCGGATATCTCTCTTCCCTTTACCACTGGGAATGCGTCAGGCAGGACGACAAAGGCTCCATGTCCCGCATGGTATTTGACTCGTCGACACGGGGACAGCAGATTACTATTTGCTAAAGTCGGCTGACGACGGGATCTGGACTGCCGTCCCACAGAAACTGGTATGTCGGTCCTTTTCGGACATTGGACACCTGGACAGGCCTGAAGCAACAGATACACGTCCCTCCTGCGCGCCGCACACTGGGATAGACAATTCCCTGAGAACCGGCATTCAGTAGCTCATCGGCAACGGTCTGGGATGCAATGTAGCTGGTGGGATTAAGACAGTCGATAGCCTCCGGCACATTTCTGAGATCGTGAAACTCACATTTGAAATCAGCCTGGTAGTCGTCGTACGTCACCTTGTCAACGAACCTGTTGATCTCAGCCAACTCCAGCGATTTATGAAATGCAACCTCGGTTTGCGAAGTTCTCAGCTCATAGCCTGCGTACCACGCTCCACGGTCCGGCCCATTGAAGCGTCCCCCAAGAGGATGGGCGTGGGTAAACGAGGCGTTAACAATGGGTGCGAACGGGAAGCCAAAAACCAGTTCCTGCACCCCAATCCCGGGAAGCAACTGATTTTCCGCGAGGAGTCGATCATTGGTGGCGCTGTCTAGTTCGAAGATGTCCGAAAGGTGTGCGTCATTGTTCGATATCCCCGTCAACACGCTTTCATTGCCTTTGCTGTATTTCGAGAGAATCAATCGGTGCGTGTCACGGCGCCGGACGTGCGAGATCGGAATTTGCATAGAGGCCTATCTTTATGAAGAGGGTTGAGATGGGCCAAACGGGCAGTCAGGCGCCACCGCGGCGGGCATCCAACAATCGCCTCACCGTTTGCATGGCGGGAACGCCTCCTTGGATCATGTAGTCCAAAGGAGTCCTGCCTCCAAAGATTCGATTCGTGTTTGGAAGTTGGATCCATTGATCCGCAAGTTCCTGGCTATGGAGGATATTCAATGCCTTATAGATCCCAATCAAGTACGAGATTCGATACATTTTGTCCGTATCGAGAACCCTGCTTTTCGGATCTTTCTTCATCTCGAAGTAAGAACCGTTGGCAATCCCGCCCATAAGCTCACGCACGTCTTCGGCTCGAAGTTTCCAGCGTTTGGCAATATTGAACAACGCCATGAGACCGGACGCACTCAAACGTTCTCGGTCAGCCCTCGATGCAAGATTGAGGACTGGCGGCGGTTCATATCGGGTGATCGGATAGGTAAGGGTTGCCATGTATATCTCCACTTCTGGATATTATATACTCCGTTTACGGAGAGTCAAACAAAACGTCGAGGGTTAGATACTCCCTTATGGCCCACGAGTGCAGCAGTTGCGGGTTACGCGCCCCTAAATCACGGAAGGTTGGCGTTTCTCCCAAGCCTTCTCTGCGTCTGTACGTAGTTTGGCTGCATAATGAGTCAGCCCACGCGCCGAGAGGTGTTTGGTTTGTTCGTAGTGTTTAGACGTATTCGACCCGGACGCATTTGCGTACCGCGTCACCTTTGCTGCTGCCGTCATTGCACGAGGCGGCGAAACCACGCGCCGCTTTGTGGCATGGTTGACACTTTTCTTTATGCTTGCGCCTCTTCGGGCCGGCAATCGGAATGTTACTTGACGAACGCTTTGATGCTGGCCGTGAGAACGTTCATTGACTGGGACAGGCTGACCTTCAGGGTTTCTCCGCATCGCGTGCAGGTTCCTAGTGCTCCGTCGTTCCCGCCCGTTACTATCCAGTCAGTCCTCTTCTTGCACATCCTCGTCCTCTCGATCCGAAGCGTAATCATTGCGTTTTTTCTAAGACCGCAGCAAAAAGGGCATAGTGCGCCTCGGCGGCAACACTATGTCCAACTTGCTACGGACAGCCAAAGATCGCTTTACGAGAAGCGCATCGGCATCAGCACCAGCTTGAAGCTAATGTCCCTGTTGGCGGCTTCCGGTTCCAGCAGCGCAGCACTCCGGCCATCCTTGAAGCTGAATTTGACCTCTCCGACGCTGCCTACTACTTTGCAGAAGTCGAGGATGAAGTCGGCGTTCAGCTTGATCAGGATTTGCTCGGAAGCGTATGGCGCGTCGAGCGTATCCTCGGACTCGCCGCTCTCTGTCGTGGATGCGCTGATCTTCAGAGCATTGGCTCCAAGGGCGAGTTTCACGCCGCTGGACTTCTGATCCGTAAACTGCGCAACCCTGCGAACCGAACGCTCAACATCGACGGTCCGCAAAATAACCGTGTTGTTGTTGCTCCGCGGAATAACGGCCTCGTGGTTCGGAAACGCTCCCGCTTTCTTCCTGGAGGTGTATTCCCGATCCCCGATCACCATAAACAGCGTGGTGTCGCTCTCCGCGATCTCGACCGTCTCGCTCTTTGTGGAAGCGAGAAGGGAAGCGAGGTCGCGCAGCGCCTGGTGGGGGATGAGAAGCTTGCGGGGAGCTTTAACACCCGCCAGAGCCTCGTCCTTCTCGGCCAGTGCGAGACGGGTCCCGTCCGTGCTGACCATCGAAACCTTCTTGGGTTCCACAAGGAGGAGGGCTGCGGTGAGCGTGTAGCGCGACTCCTCCATCGACACCGCACTGATCGTATGAGCAATCAAGGAGCGGAGCACGGAGACGGGTAACGTCACCTTCGGCAAGTTGCCTACTGTTGGAATCGTGGGATAGTTATCCCGTGCCATGCCGACCATCTTCGTGTTGGAGCGACCGGCCTGAATGCGGACCCAGTCATTCTCCAGCAGCTTGATGCTGATGTCGCCGGCAGGAAGCAGCTTGATGTAGTCGTACAGCTTCCGCGCCGGAACGGTGGCAACGCCCGGCTTCTTGACTGTGGCAGGTGCCTTCGTGGTCAGCGTTTGCTCGATGTTCGACGCTGCGATCTTGAGGAAGCCGTCTTGGGCTTCGATCAGGAGATTCGACAGAATCGGAATCGTCGTCTTGGACGAGGTGATGCCTTGGGCTGCGGCGACCTCGGCCAAGAGAGCGTCGCGATTCACGACAACCTCCATGAGAACGCTTGCCTTGGCTTTTGCGGCTGAAGTGGTGGAGGGCACAAGCGCAGGACCCTTTGGCGGGGCCTGCGGCTGGGGGGTGACAGGAACAGTGGACATGAGGACCTTTCAGGGGATGGATCTGGTGCGGATGTTGCGATGGGAATTTCGGCCTCACAACCCTTGGGAGATATCCCTGAGCGCTGCGAGATCGTCGGCTGCGACCACGGCAAGATCGGGCGAGCATCCGGCGTTGTCGGCAGAGGCAATCAGCTTCTTGATTACCTCCCTTACGCCAGGGCTCGCATATGCAGCGGGTGACCAGCTCGGACCGGGATTCTCAATGCAATCGTCGACCACATCGACTTGCTGGCCCTTCGCGTAGATACAACCGCGATCCTCGGCCTCCTCACCGTTCCAGGTGATCTCCCCATCAACCGAATACCCTTTGGGGGCAAGGAAGTGCTCAACCGTGAGTTGGAGCCACGTTCCAGCGCCTGATCGGCTTTCATCGGTCTCTGGCAGAATCTGCGACCGATCTTTGCTGAGTTCCAGCAGTCCCACGAAATAGGGAATGTCCCGCTCGGGACTGGCGGCAACCCGGTCGAAGAATTCCTTCGTGCGGTCATTGCGCTGGTTGTTGACGATTTCGAGGAAGGTGGCGGCATCCTCCTCGGTAAGCGTCGGTGTGACGTCAATTTCGCCACAGTAATACACGCTGTATCCCATGTGTTCCTTTCGACTTGAAGCACTTTCTACCCGACCGAAGCGCCGGTCCTTAACCAAACAGCGAGATCTGAACGTCGTTGCCTGAAGAGACCGCCGGATGCGGTGGGAGCCGCGTGGCGACGAAAACAGGTTCGCTGGCTGCAGGGGCCACGCAGGGCGCCGGCGTAACGGTTGGACCACCCCGATATTTCTCCTGCAATGCGGCAAGCGTCTGCCGTTCCCGAGTCTCGATTTCCCGCGCCAACCGTGCAGCATAGGTTTCCACGTAGTTCGTCGACCGAATAGCGGCAGAGGTTGCACGTTCGACGTCAGAAAAAGTGAAATCGGAACTGCCGTAGCAGGGCCACTCGACCAGACACCTAAGAAAACGGAGTTTGCCCGGGGTATCGGTGAAGAACGTAGAAAAGAAGCCGTCCACGTTGTAATGGGCAATCATGCCGAAACACTGGCCGAGTCGGTTGTAAAACGCCTTTGTGAACTTACTCTCGGAAAAATCCGCGGCGATGAACGCCATGAGCTGATTGGCAAAAGCGGCCTTTTGCTCTGCTGTGGTCCACTTCGTGGGGGTAAAGGATTCGGCCTGAAATCGTTTGCTGGACATAATTGTCTCCAAAACAGCTCAGCGCCCCTCCATTGACGGGGGCGCCGGTAATCGTTTCTCTCGGTATGCGCAACATTGCCGTTGGAGCTTCGCCGCGTTTCGGGAGAAGAGGACATTCAAGCATGCCCATTCCCAACCGCATGAATCACTCGCAAGGAGTAGCCGAATCGGGCTTTGTGCCTACCGCTGCCTGCCAAACCGCGAGGCGAGCCGGTAGAGCAAACTCGCATAGTCGCGACACGCGGAAGTGCGTGTCGCATACTAGCGACACACGGGAAGGAGTCATTTGGAAAGCTTCAGCCTTAGCTGTCGCCCGGGAATGATGATGACGTAATCGTCTCAAAAACCACGCGGGGTTGATCGTCGTGCGTGTGCGGTCGACGTGGGGTGTGGTTTCGTCGAGTGTGTTGAAGGGTGCTGGATACAATCAATTCCGCCACCCGGCACAACGATATGCCGCCGCTGAATTGATTGCAGCATTGATTGCAGCGTGAGGTTGTCAAAGGTATCCCGCGCCGGAGGCGTGTGCGGGAAATTCGAACTAGCTGAAAACACCTTTCGGAGGAGTTCGTGTCGCCGAGAACCGAGGGCGCTTGCCTGTAGCGGCTCTATCTGCTGTAATTGCTGGCAGTTCCGGGCCCCGGGCGACTCATACCCTTCTCAAAGTTTCAGAACCGTTCAGAGAACTTCAGTAGAAGAAGTAGATGGGGTGAGTCATGTCCTCGGATCGACGCCTTTGGCAGCCGAAGCTGTTTATACCTACTGTTGCCCTATTGTTCCTGATTTATGGCCTGGAGATGTTCCTGTCGGCGAGGCTGGAGTCGCAGACCTTCGACGAGCCGGCGCATCTCTATGCAGGCTACTCGTACTGGCTTCGCTCCGACTTCGGCATCAATCCGGAGCATCCTCCGCTGGTGAAGCTGGTGGCGTCGCTGCCGCTGGTGCTGGTAGACAAGCCGCAGTACCCGGAGCCGGGGAACAGCTTCTTCCGCGGCGAATCGGCGAGGGACGGGGCGCGACTGCTGGGAACACCTGGCGCCGGTCGATTGCTGAACCACGCGCGGACGGCGGTGAGTGTCTTTGCCTTCCTGCTGGCGGTGCTGCTCACGGTTGCCGCGCGAGAGATGTTCGGTGAGACGGTCGCGCTATTCGCGCTGACTCTCCTTGTTTTCGATCCTCTACTGGTGGCGCACGGGCCTCTGCTGGGAACCGATGTGGGTGCGACCTGCTGCATCTTCGCGACTGTCTATGCCTTCTATCGTTACCTGAAGCGGCCGTCGCTGGTACGGCTGGGCGTTTGTGCTGTTGCGGCGGGACTCTCGCTGGCGGCTAAGCACTCGGCGATTCTCATCTTTCCGATCCTGATGCTGCTAGCTGCGACCGAGGTTGTGTCGAACCGGAGGGCTGCGGCCGCGGAAGGCTCGAACCCGCCGGCACAGAGCCGGGGACTCCGCGCGGTTCGCATGGCCGTTTCGCTGGCGGTGATCGCGGCTGTGTCGGTGACGATCCTGTGGGCGTTCTACGGGTTTCGCTATGCGGCCAGGCCAGGCGGCGCGCAGATCACGCCTCCCACTGCGGTCTATCTGCAGGGGCTGCACCATCCGGTAGAGGCGAAGGCGATCGGCTTCGCGGAGCGTCACCATCTGCTGCCGGAGGCGTATCTGTACGGCTTTACCGACGTGACAATCCTGAGCCGCGACGGGCGAGTGATGTATCTCTTCGGCAAGCTGTACCCGCAGGGGCGATGGTTCTACTTTCCGGCGGCGTTTCTGATCAAGTCGACGATCGGCTTTCTGCTGCTGCTGTTGCTGATCCCGTTCAGCAAGGCCCTGTGGCGGAGCGAAGTGCGGCGCGAGGTGCTGTTCCTTGTCATTCCTCCGGTTATCTTCTTCGGGGCCGCGCTGACCTCGAAGCTCGATATCGGTATCCGGCATGTGTTGCCGGCGATGCCCTTTCTGATGGTGCTGGCGGCGGCGGGCGCGGTGAGCCTGGCGCGGCAGTCACGCCCTTGGGCCTGGGCGGTGTCCATCCTGCTGGCGCTGCATGTTGCTTCGTCGCTACACGCCTTCCCGAACTATCTGCCGTACTCGAATGAGTTCTTCGGCGGCCCGAGCAGGACCTACCGCGTGCTTTCGGACTCGAATGTGGGCTGGGGTGGTGGGCTGAAGGCGCTGGACGCGGAGCTGACGAAGCGGAATATTACGGAATGCTGGCTGGCGTATGAGGCTCCGCCCGATCCCGCGAACTTTGGGATTCCGTGCAAGCGGCTGCCCACCTTTTTCTCGGTGTTGTTCGACAACGGGCAGCAGAAGGCGGTTCCGGAAGAGATCGAGGGGCCGGTGTTCATCAGCTCGCAGGAGCCGGTGGATTCGTTCTGGGGGTCGAACGAGCTAAACCCCTACCAGCAGTTTGCCGCGCTGCAGCCGGACCGCGTCATCGCCGGGGAGATTCTCGAGTTCGACGGCACCTTTACCGCGAATCGAATCGCCGCCGTCAGCCACTACATGACGGTGACCAGGCTGCTGCGAAGCGGCAAAGTAGACGAAGCAGTGGCGCAGGGGGAGGCAGCTGTGGCGCTGGATCCGAACTCGATCAGGGCGCACATGGCTCTGGCGAACGCTTATGCGGCGCGGCATCAAGCCGCCGAGGCAACACGGGAGTTTGACGCGGCAACGAGGTTGTATAAGGACATACCCGTGGAGTTCGCGAAGGCCCTGAGTCCGCCGGTGAATCCGCTGGCGCCGCCAAGTCAGTAAACGGGATTCCGAGCGCGTGCGACCACACCGGCTGAGGTCGCCTGCTTATCATCGAACTGCCTGCAATGTCGTCTCAGGCAGAACAACAAACCGCACTTTCATTGCCCAAGGTGCGCGGTTTCAATTTGGGTTTACCGCTGGGAAGAGCTACGTCGCGCGGGCATCCGCGCTCGTATCGCCGAGAACAATGCTCCCGCCCCGCCACCAGCGCCGCAGTCGGATTCTCTGGAGAATCCGTGCAATCACTCTTCGCATGGCCCCGGCACTTAACCCCTCAGGGTCTGGCGCCGAGTGTGTTGGTTTTGGTGCCGACGGCAATTGGCGTCACCACTGGAGTGGCTGCGCCAATGAGCTCAATGAGGCCTCCGTAATATGTTCCGCAGGCAATCCAGACGTCACCGGAGCCGTCGATAGCGATAGAGCCTGATTTGCTGTACCCGGCGCCGGCGACGTAGCCGGTGGAGGGCGAGACCGGCGAGCCGGAGTTGGAGAACTCGGTAACATTGCCGGCGCTGCTATTATGCAGGTCGGAAAGCCATACATTGCCGGCTCCATCGATCGCCAAGGCGTCTACGCCGACCAGTCCTCCGCCCGTGTATCCAGTCGATGGAGAGAGGGCGGCGCCGGAGTTCGAGAATTCGCTGAGGCCGCCGGCGAAATAATTTGCCACCCATACGTTCCCAGAGTGATCGATCGCAAGGGAGCTGGTGCTACCCTGGTACACGCCCCCGCCGAAGTAACTGTTGAGCACACCGGTGAGGTTGACCGTGGCGACTCCATATTCCTGGTAGTTGTCGAACGAGGTCCACACGTTGTTGGAGCCGTCGACCGCAGGAGAGGTTGTGCTGTAGTCGGCTCCGGAATAACCGTTCCTGGTTGGTTCCGGCGTTGCCGCCGGGAGGATCACCGCGCCGGTACTCGAGAACTCGGAGATGGTGTAAAGAAAGCTGCTGACCCAAACATTGCCCCCCACATCGAACGCGATGCCGCCGGATTGATCCGGCAGGCCCGGGTAACCGGCCGAGGGCGAGATCAGCCCGCCTGAATTGTTGAGTTCGAAGAGGCCGCTGCCGGGATTCTCGCTGCCGATAATCCAAACATTGTCCGAGGCATCGACGGCGAGCGCGCCGCCGGCTGCAATGTAGCCGGTGGCGGGAGAGATGGGTGCGCCCAGATTGGAGTACTCGTTCAAGAACGCTCCACTTCCCGACCCGCTATTCACGAACCAGGCGTTCCCCAAACCGTCGATAGCAAGAGCATCTAACCCAAGTACGCCTCCCGTGCTGATGCTGAGCGAAATAGTGAAGTCGTTGGGCTGCGCCCCCAGTGCGGACCCAAAGGGAGGATTCGCGGTAGAAAGACCGTACAACGCCGCAATATTCGCGCCCGGGTTGTGCGCGATGTTGATCGCCGCGGTTGCGGTGTCGGAGGGGATCGTGCCGCTGGAGCCGGCCGACTGGGCGCTGTTGAACAGCGTATAGCAGGCGGTGGGGTTGGTGGGTCCTGTAATTGCGCCGCTCGAATTGATACAACTCGCGAGAATGTTGGCTAGCGTGTTGATTTCAGCCTGCGGAACCGTGCCGTTCCCTGCCGGCGTGGTCGCCAGGGCGGCTCCAGTGGAGATTCCGGCGAGGTTGGTGGCGTTCGCGAACGCATTGGCGATGCCGATCTGCGCCAGCGGCGTCCCGGAGGACGAGACATGGGTCGCGTCGGTGGCGAAGCCGGCGAAGGCGTAGGCAGCGGCGACGGTCGAAACTTCATTCACCGCGATAAATGGAGTGCTGCTCAGGAAGTTACCTGAGCTCGGACAGTTGCCGAGCGCCGCAAGCAGCCCAGCCACGGGGTTCGCGATGCCACCCTGGGATCCGCCAAGTGAGAACAGGTAAAGCTGCGTGTTCGGAGTGCAGTTATAGTCCCCTGTGATGGTGAAGCTTCCATCCGGGGCCGTCGGCACGTAGCCCCCAAGTGAACCAGCGTATCCGGTATACGCTGCGTTCAGCTTCGAGACCGACGGCTGGCCATAGCCGGTGGTGTTTGCCGCCAGCAGGTACACCTCGGCGCCCACAATCGGCTGCTGGCCCCCATGTACGCTTCCATGGATCGCAAGCCCTGCGTCCGCGGTGGGAGCGGAGGTCGAACTGATTTCGCAGCTTGTGAGAACCAGGGGAAGAAGACAGGCCAGGGACAAAACCACAAAACCGGGAACGGAACGCATGAGGGCTCCAAGAATTCAGGGATGCTAGAAGTACGGGGAAACGTCGGCCCTCGCGCCCCTCGGATTCGTTCCGATCACTTCAGTGGTGGTTCGATATTGCGCCCCTAAGTCCAGTCCGTCAAGAGGTACACCGGCAGATGACATCATTGGCCGCTGTAACGCCCCCAATTGCCCCATCGCTGTTCCGTTTGTTAACCACAACCTTTAGATTCCTGTCTCCATGGCGCCGAACATCCCGAAAACGGCGTTTGCGGCAAGTTCACCCGCCCGGCCCCCTTCTGAAGCGGAGTCTCCGACAGTGAGGTATCTTGCTGCCCCTTGGATCGGGTTCAGGTTCAGGACCTCTTCGCTTCCAGTGGCGGGATTGGAGGGTCCTGGGTGGCGGGATAATTGTGCAGCGCTCCGTCGCTAGTGGCGGCATAACGTTGCAGCGGGTGGCGACATAACGTTGCAGCCAGCAAAGGGTCCGACCAGGCGGTAAAAGGACTCATCGAGGGGAATATTGGATCGCCGGTCGAACATGCGGACATAGAAGTTCTTTTGCATTTGGCTCCTAGCAGTTGCGGTGTTTGAATTCGGTGGGCTGCCACCGGCCAGCTTGCCTCAGATAGACAAACGGGCCAATGGCACACAATTCTTGCGCAGGCAGCGGCTCGGACTCCTATGGTCATACCAAAACGCCCTAAATCTGGTCCAGAGTTAGCGAGAGTTGGCCTGAAGTAGCATCTTGGGTTTCAGATTCACGATTTGATTGCTCATGAGCTTCCTCCGCGACGGCTTCACCGACGCGGGAGTTACCTATTGAATGGCGTTTGTGATTGGAGGTGTTCCGGGACGTCTCAGGGTGGCCAGTCGCTGATCTCCGCTCACGTCGACCTTCCACCAGCCGACCGTGTTTTTCTTTGCGTCAAACAGGGGGCCCCCATCACCGTACTCCGGCTTTGCGAGATGAAGGTTTGAGCCTTGAGCGAACCCGACCGCGGAACGAATGATCTTTAGGGCGTTCGCGTAGGTCTTGACCGCGAAGGTCCCGATCTCCATTTCAATAACGAGCTTCATCGAGAAATACTCTTTCCTTGGGCTGGCGAACAACAGTGTGTCCGGCGGGCGTCAGCGCACAGGTGTACCCGGGATGCGGGTATCAAAAATGCGAGAACGGCGAATTTGAGGGAGCGATCTGCTGCACCACACGGATGCCAGCAGGTAGGTCCTGCCGGCATGTTGAGGTGAGTTTTCGCAACTAGGCTGCTTTGGCGGGTTCCCGGCGGCGGCGAGCCTGCTTTGCAAGCAACTCAGGATCAATCGAGATAGGGGCGGATCGGCCGGTCTGCGCGTTGTAAAAGGCGCCCTGGTGGTCAAGGTTTCCGTACCGCACGAGGCGGGTCATCATCGACAGTGCGCTCGTGGCGAGCACATTGTTGACGAAGGGTTCCTGACGTTCCAATGCTTCCGCAGCGGAGCAACTCGCGAGCGATCCTTCGCCCAGCGACGTATCCATGATCGAGGGAAACAACTCGGTAACGGTACGCAGCCGCGTCTTGGACCGGCGATTGACGCAGTTGAGGGGCTGACCAAGGACAAACTGACCATTGCTGGCGTTGTTCCCAATGTCCAGCCAGTAGCGAACACTGCGCCAGGGGCCCATCGTATTGTTGAAGGCCTCGTGCATCTCTCGCCGGGCCGCGCGTGTATCGACGCAACTGATGACGAAATCGACGGTGTTGTCGTAGCTGCTGCCTGTGTTGTTTGGGGCGTCCTTGCTGAAAAACGTCTCGTCAGAGCGCCAATCGAGCTGGTGGAAGAGGTTGATTCGGTTGATGAGGATTGTGGCCTTGTTTTGCCCAATGTCGGCGGCGCCGAAGGGTTGGCGAACACAGTTGGTGGGCGAAACGGTGTCGGCGTCCATAACTGTCACATTGAGACCGTCTGCAAATCCCCAGGCGATGAGAGCGTGGTGCAAGTAGGGCAGCCCAAAGAGGACGGCGCTGCCGTTGCCTCCCGCGCCGATCACGAGAACGCGGAAACCGCGCCGGCTGGAGCCGGTGTCTGGCATATGGTGAGTGATCTTCATTGGGCTGCTCCTTGCCGGTTGGGAATCTGGTGAATCTATGCCGCGATGGGCAGTGGTGCGGGCTCTTGCAAGCCCGCATCGTTGGTTTCCTGCTCTATGGGGTCCGCTATCGCGACCAGGATGTCGGTAGCGGTTTTCTGGATGAGGCTGAGGCTGGCCATCAGGAGGTCTGCGTCGCCCTCGTAGAGCCCAATGTAGGTCTCAGAGGATCCGTTGGTGGCGAAGCCAAGCGAAGAGCACACGACGTGCGCCACAGCCTCGGCCTCCGTCTCCCGTACTTTCTTAGTGGTGTTCTTGCGACGGTCGCCCTTGTGCAACTGCTCGTGGGCGTACTCGTGGACCAGTACAGACAGGGTTTCTGCTTCCGTCATGCCGGGCTTGAGAACGATTCTGCCGCCGTGGGAGACGCCATCGGCGTGCATCGTGGAGTCGCCGTATTCGAGGGTTATGCCCGAAGCCGCGACGTGCTTGACCATGCGCTCAAGGTGGACTGCCGCGTCGCCTTCGACCCGGCTCGACCGGATATCGGGCAGGGGATCGCCTTCGGTCTGGTCCTCAGAGAAGACGTAGACCGGCCGGAAGGTTATGAACTTTGCCGGTTCCGCGTCGATACTGACGATATTGCCCTCAGACTTTGCCCTCTTCGTCCGCACCATCGGAGCCATAATCATGATTCCGTGCTCACCTTTCTTGACGTTGCGACCGAACGCCGTCTTCCACGTATGGAACCCGGCGACTCGCGTAGCGTCCGGCTTTTGGCAAAAGATGAGCATGGAGTTGGTAAAGCTGTATTTCCGAAAGCGCCCCATCGCCTCAAGGTAGCGGGTGAGCGCTTCGGTCTTGCCCTCCCGGAGTGCCGCAACGAGTTGCTCGGACGCGGCGGCGACCGCCTCGGCGATGGTGGACTTCTTCTCAGTGGTCAATGTTCGGTCCTCGGGAAATGATTGTGAATGTGTGCGCCCCCCTCTACCCACAAGAGGGGGCGCGGCAGTGCGGTGGCAGTTACGCTTTCAGGAACTGCGCCAGCGTCTCTTTGGCATCGCAAAGATGCTCGACAGGAAACTTCTTCCTGCCAATCACCGATTTCCAAAGGCCGATGAAGCCGCCCGGGTGCTTTGTGAGACTGCTAGAGGCGTTCGCGTGGGTGAATTCGCTCTCGAAAAACGCTCCCTCCCACCGCGGCAGCGACTTGACGGAGGCCTCTCGCGGCACCTTGGTCGTACCCAGACAAACGCTGCCGTTGTTGCTCACGTTCCAGTAGGGGGCAAGGAACATCGGCGTCTCTGGGGTGGGGCGCTCATTGGCAGCGAGAGCACGAATGTCGAGCGAACCGGGACGCGCGCGAAAGACGAGCGCCGGCTGGGGAAACCGGTTGCCCGAAAGTTGGGTGAGCTCCACGCCTTTGTCTTCCACATAGAACATGGGGCGGATGGTGGATGGTGTCCACCACACAATCGTTTCCTGGGTGCGCATCAGGACGTTTTCGGGCAGAAATTCGCTCGGGACCGCCCCTCGCAACTGCTCGATCAGAGCAAAGATGTCCGACTCCGCTATTGGGGAGCCGGGCAAGAGCGACGGAACGCCTTTCGCGTCGACCTTTACGGGGTGTTTGGTCACGAATGAAAAGCCGTCCGTGCGCCCCGTGACGCGGTCGCTGCTGTAGACGAGAAGAGCCTCACGCAGCTCGAAGCTGGCCGTGGAGCTGAGATTGACGTGTGTGTCCAACGGGTTTTCTCCGTTCCTCGAATATTTTGCTGAGTTTGACTATTTGCCGGTTGACTTGAACGAAGCCCTCGACCCTGTCCA
>Ga0181520_10004406_pt1 | contig 23597 bp, 17 predicted proteins | sample PEATcosm2014_Bin_29_FD_132451 | JGI IMG/M metagenome (GOLD analysis project Ga0181520, IMG submission 132451) | Peatland microbial communities from MTU Mesocosm Facility, Houghton, MI, USA - PEATcosm2014_Bin02_30_metaG | ecosystem: Environmental > Terrestrial > Soil > Wetlands > Peat | place...
AACGGCGGCTGGAAAGCGACCTCAAGGACCTGCAGCAGAAGATTGCGAAGCTGCGCGATCAGATGTCGAACGTGAAGACGAACGAGGAGTATCGGGCGTTCCAGCACGAGATCGAGTTTGCCGAGGCGGAGATCAAAAAGATCGAGGACCAGGAGCTCGAGGGCATGGAGCGCGCCGAAAAGCTGGGACAGGCGCGCAAGGCCGCGGAGGCCGAGTTGGCCGACAGCACGAAGGCGGTCGAGATCGAGAAGGAAGACGCGCGGGCCGAGTCGGCGGAGCAGCAGAAGAAACTGGAGGAGCTGACGAAGCGGCGGGCGAAGGAGCGGTCGCTGGTTCCGGAAGAGCTGCTGCGCATCTACGATCGCGTGTCGGGGTCGGCGCGGGTGACGGGCATTGCGTATGCGCAGGGGCAGCGGTGCATGGGCTGTCATATGGGGTTGCGTCCGCAGATGTGGAATCAGATTCGGGATGGGCAGATTATGACGTGCGAGTCGTGCGGGCGGTTGTTGTTTTACGATGCTGCGCGGGAACCGAAGCCGGCGCCGGTGGTGGAGAAGAAGCCCAAGAAGCGGGCGCGGAAGGTTCCTGAGGCGGGTGTGGAGTAGGACAGGGCTCAGGGCACAGAGCTCAGGGCTCAGGAGAACCGGCGGCGAGATTAGATGAGCCGGTAGATCTTCGTCCATAGCAGCACGTACAACGCGAACTCAAGAGCGATCCAGCTAATCTCAGCCCATTGCATTTCCGGTTGCGGCAAAATCTCTGCGGAGTCGATGCTGAGAGTGCCTTCGTCGCTGTAGGCTGGCTTCTTCATCCAGGGAATGCGATTCCTGATCGCTGTAATTACAGCACCCAACATAGCGATGTGAATCACGAATTCGCCGTAGAGCCCTGTTCTCATCCACAGCGGCTTGTCCGGCGAAGCTGGCTGCGCGAAGGTGGGATACCAGTGTCTTAGGGTGATGTGGACCGCGAGCACCGCGAGCGCCAGGGCGATCCATAAGAGATTTGTGCCGGACCGCCAAAGGCTATTTGATTTGCGCATTCAAGTTCATGGAACTTTCCCACTCAAGCCAAACCCGGGCTTGAATGGGCCACCGCCTTCAATTTCCTTACACCAGTTCGTCGATGAAGGCCTGAGCGGCGGCTGGGTCGATGTGGGCTGGATAGGAGAGCATGGTGCGGCCCTGCGTAACCGGCTCCGCTTCGTGCAGCGCGGGCAGGTCGGTACGTTCGAAGAATTTTCCGATGGGAATTTCCTCGCCCCAGAGTGTTGACTTCTCGACGGCGTGCAGCCAGTTGGTCGAATCGTAGTCGGGGTTTTCTTCTAGCTTCTTCACGCGCGGGCGGAACCACTGAAAGGTGTTGTCCTTGTTGTAGGTAACGCAGGGACTGAAGACGTCGAGGAAGGAGAAGCCCTTGTGCTGGATGGCCTGTTTGATCAGGTCGGTGAGGTGCTTTTGTTCACCGGAGAAACCGCGGGCGACGAAGGTGGCTCCGGCAGCGAGCGCCATGGTGATGGGGTTGATGGGCGCTTCGATGTTGCCGTAGGGCGAGCTTTTAGTCTTCATGCCGAGGCGGCTGGTGGGCGATGTTTGGCCGGTGGTGAGGCCGTAGATCTGGTTGTCCATGACGATGTAGGTGAGGTCAACATTTTTGCGGATGGTGTGCGTGAAGTGGTTGCCGCCGATGCCGAAGCCGTCGCCGTCGCCGCCGGTGACGAGCACGGTGAGGTCAGGGTTGGCCATCTTCATGCCCGTTGCGACGGGCAGAGAGCGGCCGTGCAGCGTGTGCATGCCGTAGGTCTCAATGAAGCCGGGGAAGTTGGAGGAGCAGCCGATGCCGCTGACGGTCACGATCTGGTGATTGGGAATCTGCAGCTCGACGATGGCCTTTTGCACGGCGGCGAGGACGCCGAAGTCGCCGCAGCCGGGGCACCAGTCGGGATCGACGCGGCCTTTGAGGTCGGCCATCGTGATCGGCCTGGGGGTTTCGACAATTGTCGCCATGATTCTCTCCTCAAAATTCCTTTGTTCACCACAGAGGACACGGAGGGCACAGAGGTAATTCTTCCGGTACCTATGGGTACACCAACATGGTTCGCTTTACACCATGATCTCGTGGGCCGGGACGGAAACGGTGGTGTCGCCGGCGAGTTGTTCGCGAACCGCTTCCACGATGTGGTGCGGCATGAAAGGCTCGCCATCGTATTTGCGGATGTGGCCGTCGGCGACAAAGCTGGTTTCGCCGCGCAGGTAGCGGGCGAACTGGCCGCTGTAGTTGTTCTCGACGATGATGGTGCGTTTGGAATTGCGGAGCTGGTCGAGGATGGCTTCGCCGTGAAGCGGGACGAGCCAGCGAATTTGTAACTGATTGGCGGTAATTCCCTGCCCCGCTAACTGAGCGCGTGCTTCTTCAATCACTCCCTGGGTGGAACCCCAGCCGATGAGGGTGACGTCGGCGTCCTTCGGGCCCTGGAGGTGCGGGGGCGGAACAGCAGCGGCGATGCCCTGCTCCTTGCGCATGCGTTTTTCCATCATGGCGCGGCGCTTGGTCGCGTTGGTGTACATGTCGCTGATGAGGACGCCGTTTTCGTCATGCTCGTCGCTCGAGACAACATGGGTGTAGCCGGGAATGCCGGGGATAGCGCGCGGAGAAACGCCGCTCTCGGTGATGAGGTAGCGCTTGTATTCGCCGTCGGCATGGCCGTTGGGCGAAGTGATCATTTCGCCACGATCGATGGGCGGGGCGAAGTCGAGGAGCTTGGGATCGACGCTGAGACGGCCTTCGGAGAGCAGGAGGTCGGCGAGGACGAGGCCGGGGACCTGGAATTTGTCGACGACGTTCCAGATTTCGTGCATGAGCGTGAAGCAGTCGCCGATGTCGAGCGGGGCGGCGATGACGCGGGGGTAGTCGCCGAAGGCCGCGCCGAGCATCTGCCACAGGTCGCCCTGTTCGGTTTTGGTGGGGACTCCGGTGGACGGACCGGCGCGCTGGCAATCGATGACGACGATGGGAATTTCGGCCATCGCGGAGAGGCCGAGGGCTTCGGACATGAGGGCGAAGCCGCCGCCCGAGGTAGCGCACATGGCGCGGACACCGGCTTGCGCGGCGCCGATGACCATGTTGACGACGCCGATTTCGTCTTCGACCTGGCGGACCATGATGCCGGCTTTGCGGCCGTTGGACGCGAACCAGTGAAGGACGCCGGTGGAGGGGCTCATCGGATACGCGCAGTAGAATTTGACGCCGGAAGCGGCTCCGCCCATGGCAAGCGCGGTGTTGCCGCTGAGGACGGCGTATTTTTTGTCCGTCATGGGGACGGGATTGGCGAAGGGCTTGAAATTTTGGGTGGCGTAGTCGTATCCGGCGCGGGCTACTGCGATGTTTTCTTCGGCGACGGAGGCGGCTTTTTTGCCGAACTGTTCTGTGATGACGTGTTCGAGCGAGTTGAAGCCGATGCCCATCATGCTGAGGGCGGCGCCCATGGCAAGGGTGTTTTGCGCGACTTTGTTTTTAGTGATATCGGCCAGCTTCGAGACAGGGAGGGGACAGAGCTGCACGCCTTCGGCATGCTCGCCGGGCTTGATTGAGTCGGCGTTATAGATGCATGCGCCGCCGGGGCCGAGGAGGCGGAGGTGGCGGTCCATGGTGTCCTGGTTGAGCGGGATGAGGAGCTCGAGAGTGTCACCCATGTTGGTGACGGGGTCGACGCCGGCGCGGATGGTGAGGAAGGTGTGGCCGCCGCGGATGATGGACTGGTAGGCGTTGTAGGCGTTGAGGTGCAGGCCACGGCGCGAGAAGATCTTCGCGAAGATGTCGCCGGGGGTGGCGACGCCCTGGCCGGCGGCGCCTCCGATGCCGATGGAAAACGTTTGACTCATGGTGCTCCCGCAGAACAGGACGCTGGGTGGAGAGGGTCCTGATGGTGGGAACCAGAATACAACAGCGAGTGGACGACTCGACAGTGCTGCGGAAGTCAGTCAGTTTGGATTGGGAGGAAAATCGACCGGCACTGGTGCCTCGACTTCGCGGACCATCTGGCGAATGCTGCCGTCCGATCCGGAGATCGTGTTGAGCCAGCGGATGCGGCCCTTGCCATCGAAGAGAATCGCCGCTGGCCACTTGTCGATGGCAAAGGGTTTGAGCAGGGGGCCGGGGACGACGAGGGTGGGAAGCTTCGGTGACAGCAAGGCGCGAAACGCCTTCAGCGCCTCAAAGAGCTGGGGTGTGGGCGTGTCGACGCCGATGTTGGCGGCAAAAGAGGTGACGGCGACGACCTTCATACCGGGCGTGACGTGGTCGTGGGCGAGCTGGTCGAGGATTTTGTGGATGGCGTCGCTGGAGGCGGGACCGGCGAGAGAGAAGACGAGGACCAGGGTGCGGTCGTCAAGCATACGAATGATGGTGTGGCTGCCGGAGCCGCGGACGATGCGATGGGCTGCGGGGTTGGTGTCGTAGAGGGGGATGACGCGAGCGATGTTTCCTCGGGCAACGGTCAACTCCATTCCGTGGAATTCGCGCACGGGGCTGGGTTGCTCGAACATGTCATAGCGGGTGATGGCGTTTTGGATGGCAGCATAGCTGGCGCTCGAGACAATGGGCGGGGCGGCGACGAGGGTTTTAATCTGGACTACGATTTTGGCGGCGTCGTCGGGTTTGAAGTTGCGGCGGAGGGCGTCGGCGCAGCGGAGGCCGTCGCGGACCAGCATGGCGGCGTCAATGGAATCCCCATTGCCCGTGAGCGAGCCGCCGTGCGCGAGAGCCTCGAGGATGAGGGGCAACTGCTGCTCGTTGAGTCGCGGGATGACGGCGAGGTCATCGGCGCCGTCGCTCGCGGCCGCGGCGTCGATGACCATATCGATACCGAGATGGATGCTGGCGTCGTAGGCGAAGAGGCTGAGGAGGGATTCCATCTGGCTCTCGGCGGAGCTGATGGAACCGAGTCCGATGAAGGCGCGTGCCAGCAGGAGACGGCCGATTTCCGAGGCTTTGGGCTGCGGGAGGGCAATGTAGTTGATGAGCCGGTGGCGCGCCGGCTCGTAATCCTGGCCGAAGATGCAGAGCTTGCCCTCGGCAAGCAGGTCTTCGCCTTCGAATTTCTCCTTGCTGTGCATCTCGCATTGGTCTTTGGCGCGGGCGATGCCGATGCCAAGCGCCCACTTGTCGGCGTCGGTGAGGTCGTCGGGGGCGCCGCGGGCGCTGTTGAAGGGCTCCATGGCGTAGAGGTAGGCGTCGGTTGGGCTCATGATAGGAGCCGCGGCGGGAGTGGAGCTCGGCGTTGGCGATTGGGCGGGCGGCATGGTCGAAACGGCGCCGGGTGTTGCCTGCGAGACTGGGTTAACGGCGGGTTCCGTGGCGGGCGCTGGCTGCGGCTGTGTTTGTTGGGCAAATAGCGAGGTGCTGAGCGCCGCGAGCCACAGAATCCGCATGGAGCGCAGAGTACCACTGGCGGAACGCTGCGGCCAGGGCAGGCCGTTCAAGGCCACACGGCGTGCAGGAGGAATTCGCGATTGCCTTCTGCGCCGGTGATGTGGGAGTCAATGACTTCGAGGTTCTGTCCGCCGAGTTCGGCTGCGCAAGTGCGGACGCGGTCGATCGCGAGCTGGTGGGCGGCGGGGTCGCGCACGATGCCGCCTTTGCCGATGCGCTCGCGGCCTGCTTCAAACTGTGGCTTGATGAGGATGACGGCCTCGATTCCTGCGCGAAGGGCGGAACCTGCTGAGGTCGCCTCCAATACGGCCCCCAGGACCAGGGTTGCGGAAATGAACGAAACGTCCACAGCAAGAAAGGAAATATCCGCGGACAAGTCGCCGGAGTTGAGGAGGCGGGCGTTGGTGCGCTCCATCAGGGTGACGCGGGGATCGTCGCGGAGGGTTTGGGCGATCTGCCCGTAGCCGGTGTCAACGGCGAGGACTTTGGACGCGCCGTGCTGGAGCATGCAGTCGGTGAATCCGCCGGTGGATGCGCCGATGTCGCAGCAGAAACGACCGGTGAGGTCGATGTTCCAGTGGGCGAGGGCGGCTTCGAGCTTGAGTCCGCCGCGGCTGACGTAGCGGAGATCGCCGCCGAGGAGGCGGATGGGGGCGTCGTCGGGGACGGAGTGGCCGGGCTTGTCGAGCTTCTGCTCGTTCACGAGGACGCGGCCGGCGAGGATGAGGGCCTGGGCGCGCTCGCGGGTGGGGACGAGGCCGCGCTCGACGATAAGTTTGTCGAGACGGGTTTTCATGGGCGGATTTTCATATGCGGATTTTCGCCGGGCGAGTACATTGCATCCTAAATATCTTGCGGGCTGGGCGCATACTCAGCATAAGAGCTTGCGGCAAAGCCCAGCGACCGCGCGGGAAAAACATCCCTCCGCGGCTAAAGCCGAAATCATTTGGGCAGCAGTACGGCACGGCTGAAGAGCATGCGGAAAAGGCGATAGCAAGGAGAGAAATCCGCGGGAGATGGAGTTCGCCTTTGCTTTGGGAGCCTATTCCCCGAAGCGAGCATCCAGCGGAAAGTTCCAGGGGCTGAGTTAAGATTGTTTTTCCCAAAATGGTGCAAGAGAGTAATTTCGCGTGAATTCAGAATCGAATCGGATGGACCTTCGGGGGAAAGGGGGTGAAGGTTCTTGCTGTGGGGTGAACCTGGCGTTCGCCGGTTTGGGGGTTTCGGGTCTTTTGTTTTTCCGCATTTTTCCGCAAGCTGTTAAGCCGTGCTCCTTCAAACCGGGGATTTTCTCGCAGACCGATGAGTTGCGATGACTGAAGATGAGGTGCGATGGCTGAAGATGAGGTGCGATGGCTGAAGATACGACAGAGACGAAACGCAATCGACCGCTGACGTGGCTGGGCTGGCTGCTGGCGTTGGTTTTTGCGCTGGTAGCGGCCGGGCTGGCGCACAAGGTGGCGACGGTGCGGGCGGAGCTGAACACGGCGCAGGGTGGCGCGGCACAGACGCGGATGCAGCTGGACCTTGCGAACCAGATTGTGGCGGTGCTGAGCTCGCCGGAATCGGCACACGTGGTGCTGGCGGAGACGCGGCATGCGATGGGCCCGGTGGGGCAGGTGAGCTGGCTGGCGAGCAAGGGCGCGCTGGTGTTTGTCGCGGGCGGATTGCGGCCGCTGCCGGCGGACAAGGCGTATGAGCTGTGGCTGATTCCGGCACAGAGCAAGGCGCCGATTCCGGCCGGCCTGTTTCGTCCGGATGCGGACCACGGGGCGACGGTGGTGCTGCCTCCGCTGCCGGCGGAAACGCAGGCGAAGAGCTTTGAGGTGACGGTGGAGCCGAGTCACGGATCCGAGACGCCGTCGCTTCCTATCGTAATGCAGGGACAGTGACGATAGGGTACAGCGGACAGCGTTTAGCGTACAGCCGTAGCCCTGGGGCAACGCGGTCGCGTTACACTGTCCGGGGCTTGTTCACGAACTATGGGTGCGAAACCGATCGTTACACTCGCAGTGGATATTGGTGGCTCGGGGCTGAAGATGCTGTGCCTCGATGCCGAGGGCAAGCCGCTCACGGATCGGTTGCGCGTTCCTACTCCTGAACCGCCGACGCCGGCGCGGCTGCTGGCGGGCCTCGACACGCTGCGAGCGCAGATGCCGGAGTTCGATCGGGTGAGCGTCGGGTTCCCCGGCGTGATCAAACGCGGCATGACCATGACGGCGGTGAACCTCGATCCGAAGTGGGTGGGTTATCCGCTGCAGGCGGTGCTGCAGAAGCGGTGGAAGAAGCCGGTGCGGGTGGCGAACGACGCGGCAGTGCAGGGACTGGGCGCGATCTCGGGGCGCGGCGTGGAGATGATCCTGACGCTGGGCACTGGGATGGGTTCGTGCTTGTTTGTCGATGGACATATTTGTCCGCTGGAGCTGGGGCATCATCCGTGGCTGAAGAAAACGTATGAGGATTATCTGGGGCGGCGCGGGCTGAAGAAATATGGCGCGAAGAAGTGGAACAAGCTGCTGCGCAAGGCGATCGCGCAGACCCAGGCGACGTTCATTTGGGATCGCCTTTATCTGGGCGGCGGGAATACGAAACTGTTGACGTTACAATTTCGGCCAAATGTCACCGTGGTTTCGAATCTGGACGGACTGCTGGGCGGCGTGGCTCTTTGGCGGAATGAGGATTGAAAACCAGGGATTAGGGATTAGGGTTTGGTTGGTACGAGGGAATAGGGTATAGAAAGGCAGTGAATCAGCAACGATTCAACCTGGCTTTTGAAGAAGGCTTTTGCGAGGAAGATCCACGGCGCTGCTGTTCTGTTCGCAAGGTCGACGTTCTACCTCGTGGATCAGCTCTGCTTGTAAAGGTCGAACCGCCGATCGACGGAACGAGATACGGATTGAACCAACGGGGTATCTCGACGGTTCTCCTGACAGCGGACAATGACCTGTTTCCGATTCGCGAATGGCCGAAGCGCGTCCATGTCCACCTGCCTCTGGTTGATCCCGAAATGAAGACTCCAATGACATGGGACATGGCGAAGCGCATCGCGTGGGGCAATCTCTATTTAGACCCGAAGGAAGCAGCCCGATGGGTGATCGAGCAGTCGAAGTAATTCGCAACCTCGGCGAAATCACCAACCGGATCAGCGCGTGGCCAAATGTTCCGCATGGAGTTTTTGTAGCGGGTTGACGGTGATGCGGCGGCTCTGGAGTGCCGCGATGCCTTCCGCTGCGGCGCGGGCAGCAGCCATCGTAGTGATCGTGGGAATGCGGGCCAGGACCGCGGCGCGGCGGATGGCTTTCTCGTCGAAGTAAGGATCCTGGCCGCGGGGCGTGTTGATGATGAGCTGAATGCGCTCGCCTTTGATGAGGTCGACGACGTTGGGCCGGCCTTCTTTCACTTTGTAGACGCGGTCGACCATCATGCCGGCTTTTTCGATGGCGTTGGCCGTGCCTTCGGTGGCGACGAGGTGGAAGCCGAGCTCCATGTACTGGCGGGCGAGGTTGACCAGGTTGGTCTTGTCGCGGTCGCTAACGCTGAAGAAGACTGTGCCTTTGAGCGGAAGCTGCTGGCCAGCGGAGAGCTGCGCTTTGGCGAAGGCTTCGCCGAAGTTGTCGGCAACGCCCATGACTTCGCCGGTGGATTTCATCTCGGGGCCGAGGACGGTGTCGACGCCAGGGAATTTGTTCCATGGGAAGACGGGCGATTTGACATAGAAGTGCGAGCCGGTTTCGAGGTCCTGGCACGAGGAGACGTCGAGGAATTCGCGGAGGCGGCGGCCGGTCATGAGGCGTGAGGCGATTTTCGCGAGCGGGATGCCGGTTGCTTTCGAGACATACGGCACGGTGCGCGAGGCGCGGGGGTTGACTTCGATGACGAAGACTTTGTCCTGCATGCCGGGCCTGCGCTGGATAGCAAATTGCAGATTAACCAGGCCGATGACGTTCAGCGCGAGTGCGAGCTGGCGTGTGTAGGCGCGGAGGGTGTCGAGCGTGGAGGGGGCGAGATCGACGGCGGGCAGGACGCAGGAGGAATCGCCGGAGTGGATGCCCGCCTCTTCAATGTGCTGCATGATGCCGGCGATGACGACGTCTTCTCCGTCGCAGAGCGCGTCGACGTCGACTTCGACCGCGTCTTCGAGGAAGTGGTCGACGAGGATGGGGCGATCCTGGGAATATTCGACCGCCTCTTTCATGTAGCGCGAGACGCCTTCGGCGTCGAAGGCGATGACCATGGCGCGGCCGCCGAGAACGTAGGAGGGGCGAACGAGGACGGGATAGCCGATGCGATCGGCTCCCGCGAGAGCCTCGTCAACACTGGTTGCGATGACACCGGGGGGCTGGGGAATTTGTAACTCTTCGAGTAACTTTCCGAAGCGCTTGCGGTCCTCAGCGAGGTCGATAGATTCGGGCGAGGTGCCGAGGATGGGCACGCCCGCAGCGCGGAGGCGGAGGGCGAGGTTGAGCGGGGTTTGGCCGCCGAACTGAACGATCATGCCGACTTCAGCTCCGCCGGAAGACTCGTGTTCGTAGACAGCGAGAACATCTTCGAGCGTGAGGGGCTCGAAGTAGAGGCGGTCGCTGGTGTCGTAGTCGGTGGAGACGGTTTCGGGGTTGCAGTTGACCATGATGGTCTCGTAGCCGTCTTCGCGGAGCGCGAACGCAGCGTGGCAACAGCAATAATCAAACTCAATTCCCTGCCCTATGCGGTTGGGACCGCTGCCAAGGATGATGACTTTGCGGCGAGAGGTGGGTGCGGCTTCGTCTTCTTCGTCGTAGCTGGAGTAGAGGTAGGGGGTGAAGCTCTCGAATTCGGCGGCACAGGTGTCGACGAGTTTGAAGACGGGACGCAGACCGTAGTGGCGGCGGAGGAGGCGCACCTGTTCGACGCCGTCGCTGCCAGGGAGCGACCATGCTTCGGCGAGGCGCTCGTCGGAGATGCCGAGGCGCTTGGCTTTTCGTAACTGTTCCTGTGACATATCACGGGGATCGCCGGGGAGCGCGGCGATGGAGTCGGAGATTTCCTTGATCTGGTGGAGGAACCAGGGGTCCATGGTGGTGAGGCGGGCAACTTCGCGAACGGAGTGGCCTTCGCGGAAGGCGAAACGGATGTAGCTGAGGCGCTCGGGCTGTGGAGTGACGAGGCGCTGCGTCATGCGGCGGGGGTCGAGGACTTCGGAGCCGGCTTTCTTGCCGGTTTCGAGCGAGCGCACGGCCTTCATCAGCGCTTCCTTGAAGGTGCGGCCGATGGCCATGACTTCGCCGACGGATTTCATCTGGGGGCCGAGGTTTTCGTCGGCTCCGGGAAATTTTTCGAATTGCCACTTGGGAATTTTGACGACGACGTAGTCGATGGTGGGCTCGAAACAAGCCGGCGTCATTTTGGTGATGTCGTTGGGAATTTCATCGAGGGTGTATCCCACAGCAAGGCGTGCCGCGATTTTCGCGATGGGGAAGCCGGTGGCTTTCGAGGCGAGGGCTGAGGAGCGCGAGACGCGCGGGTTCATCTCGATGACGGTCATTCGGCCGTTGGTGGGATGCACAGCAAACTGCACGTTGGAGCCGCCGGTCTCGACGCCGATTTCTCTCATCACGCGAATGGCAGCGTCGCGCATGGCCTGGTATTCGCGGTCGGTGAGAGTTTGCGCGGGGGCGACGGTGATGGAGTCGCCGGTGTGGACGCCCATGGGGTCCATGTTTTCGATGGAGCAGACGACGATGACGTTGTCAGCGAGGTCGCGCATGACCTCAAGCTCGTACTCTTTCCAGCCGAGGACGGATTCCTCGATGAGGCACTCGTGGACGGGCGAGAGGTCGATGCCGCGGGCGAGGATATCAAGGAGCTCTTCGCGGTTGTAGGCGATGCCGCCGCCCGATCCGCCGAGGGTGAACGAGGGGCGAATGATGACGGGAAAACCGATGTTGGTGGCGAAGTCGAGCCCGTCGCGAAGATTGTTGACGAGGGCCGAGCGCGGGACGTCGAGGCCGATGCGGGTCATCGCGTGCTTGAAGAGGAGACGGTCTTCGGCCTTCTTGATGGCTTCGAGTTTGGCTCCGATGAGCTCGACGTTGTACTTGTCGAGGATGCCCGAGTCGGCCAGTTCGACGGCGAGGTTGAGCGCGGTTTGTCCGCCGACAGTGGGGAGTAGGGCGAAGACGCCGCCGCGGCGTTCTTCCTTCAGCATCTCGGATTCGACGCGGAGGATCTCGTCGAGATATTCCCTGGTGAGGGGCTCGACGTAGGTTCGGTCGGCGAGCTCGGGGTCCGTCATGATGGTCGCGGGGTTGGAATTGACCAACACGACTTCGAAGCCTTCGGCCTTGAGGGCTTTGCAGGCCTGGGTGCCGGAGTAGTCGAACTCGGCGGACTGGCCGATGACGATCGGGCCGGAGCCGATGACGAGGATTTTGGTGATGTCGTTGCGGCGTGGCATCTAGATTCGGTGCTCTTTCTTATTTGAAACTTTGGGGACGTCTGCCGGCTGAGGTGGTTTGTGATTGGCTGCGTTTTGAAAGGGCACGGCTTCAGCCGTGCCGCTGAAATTATTCTCAGAAACAGGCTTCAGCCACTGAGGGATGGGGTCCAGCTTCCAGCCGGGGAAGGCGGAAGAGTAGGGAAACGCGGAGGGCCTCTCACAGAGGTGCTTCTTGACCGGGTTCAGGTGAATGTAATGGACGTGAAGATCGAGGTCGTCGCTATCTCGAATTCGATGATCCGAAAACCCTCGTTGCCAGATTTCCAGGTTCGATCCAAGTTGTTTCTTTGCCCTGTAGGAGAATCCCCCTTTGATGTACTGGACCGCTTGCTCCAGGGGGATGGAGGGAGTAATGAGCAAGTGAAAGTGGTCGGGCATGAGAACGAATTCGTGAAGCAGGTAGGCTTTGCCTCGATAGGAGAGGAGAGTTTTGAAGAAGAGTCGCGCCCACGGCTCTGCCCGAAAGATAGCACGGCCTTCCCAAGTTCTTGACGTGACGAAGTAGGTTTGCGAGTTGTTGGTGGCGTGCTCGCGTGTGGGTTTCAAAACCTTCCCTCGGGGGCTAAAGCCCAGCTTCTTTCTTGCCTGTTTCGGCACGGCTTGAAGCCGTGCCCTTTCAAAACTAACTCCAATCTCTCTCGATCATCTGGGCGGGCAATAATCTATTGGATTGTCCGATCCGTGGACCGTCGGCATCACCGACAGCTTGCAAATTGGCCCTACTACTTCGCAAACGAGTGAATTTGGCTGGTCGAAACCCACTAGTCGCTTGATTGTGGCGCCATGTGTCTTAACGACAATCAGGCGATAAGAACCGGACTCGATCTGTCCGAGGCCAAAAACGCCATTGCCGACTTGGGCGCTCCGCACAATCTCTCCGGATTTGGTCGAGCGGAGTTGCACAGCGACTCCAGTCTCGAACTTCGCGCCGGTCTGATCAATGACTGTACCTTCGACCAATTTCGAATCTGAAAGTTCCAGATTCGCCGGGGCCTTTTCCTCAGCACACAGCTGTTTTTGCATCTCGCGACATTCCTCGACGGTCCCTGTGCAAATCGTTTGAGAAAAAAGAAGGCCGCTCGATCCCAAAAGAGCGATGAGCAGCAGCTTCTTCATCCCTTCCACTCCTCCATCATTTTGCGGAAGTCTTTGAAGAGGTAGTGGGAGTCGTGGGGGCCGGGGCTGGCTTCGGGGTGGTATTGCACGCTGAAGAGCGGCAGGGTGCGGTGGCGGAGGCCTTCGAGGGTATTGTCGTTGAGGTCGATATGGGTAAGGTCGACTTCGGCGGTGTTGATGGAGTCGGGATCGACGGCGTAATTGTGATTGTGCGCGGTGATCTCGACCTTGCCAGTGTCGTTGCACTTTACGGGATGATTGCCGCCGTGGTGGCCGAATTTGAGTTTGTAGGTTTTGCCGCCGAGGGCGAGGCCGATGAGTTGATGGCCGAGACAGATACCGAAGATGGGCGTGCGTCCGGCGAGCTTGCGGATGCTCTGCTGCGCGTAGGTGACGGGCTCGGGATCGCCGGGGCCGTTCGAGAGGAAGACACCGTCGGGCTTGAGGGCGAGCACGTCTTCGGCGGAGGTCTCGGCGGGGACGACGGTGACGCGGCAGCCTTCGTTGGTGAGCATGCGGAGAATATTTTTCTTGATGCCGTAGTCGTAGGCGACGACGCGCAGGTCGGGTCTGGCGATGACTTCGTCGAGTTGGAGCGGGTTGGGACCGTCCTGCTCCCATTCATAACGCTCTTTGGTGGAGACGACTTTGGCGAGGTCGGTGCCGTCCATTTTGCGGATGGAGCGGGCTCTTTCGACGAGGACGTCGGGGTCGGTTTCGATCGATGAGATAACGCCTCGCATGACGCCATAGGTGCGGAGGTGGCGGACGAGGGCGCGGGTATCGATTTCGGAGATGACGGGGACGTTATTGTGCTCGAGATACTCGTCGGCGACGCGGCGGGAACGCCAGTTGGAGGCGTGGACGGAAAATTCGCGGGTGACGAGGCCTTCGATGTAAGGGTGGGCGGCTTCGTCGTCGGAGGGGTTGGTGCCGTAGTTGCCGATTTGAGGATTGGTGAGGACGACAATCTGGCCGGCATAGGAGGGATCGGTGAAGATCTCCTGATAACCGGTCAGCGATGTATTGAAAACGACCTCTCCGCGGCATTCACCCTGGGCTCCATAGCCTTCGCCCGTGAAGATGCGCCCGTCTTCGAGCGCGAGGATTGCCTGCATTGCCGCTCCCAGCCCCACTGCGCCAGCACCGGGCGCATCGGGGGCCCCGTTCGTCGTTTGGATTCCTCTGATTTTATCAGGGAGCGAGCGGACTGCGAGCGAGGGGCGAGTGGAAAAGCGGGCAGAAGAGCGAGCGAGAGGCGAGTGGAAAAGCGAGCGAGGGGCGAGCAGGAAGCGAGCGGAGAAGCGAGTGGAAAGGCGAGGGGAGAAGCGAGCGAGAGGCGAGCAGAAAAGCGGGTGGAGGAGCAAGGCCCGCGGGGCGAGCGGGCCTTTTGGGGTCTTCAGCCGGTGACCCCTATTGCGGGTTCGGCGCCGATTGCGGTTGCGTGGGCGGTGGTTGCGGGGGCGGTTGTTGCTGTTGCTCCTGCTGCTGAAGCTGTTGTTGCTGGCTGGGCGGGATCACGTCGGGCAGGGTTTGCGCGGGCTCAAGGCCGGGGATGACGGGCGCGGTGTGGATTTGGCCGGTGGCGGCGTCGACGATGGAAATGCCGTAGCGGTCGAGGGTGCTGGCCAGGGTTTCTTCAAAGGCGGCACGGTCTGTGGCATAGCGCGCGCGCGCGGCGATGAGCTGAGCATCGGCAGCGGCAAGGCCTTTTTGCTGCGTCAGAACATTCGCGGTCGTGGATGCGCCGAGGTGGAGCTTCTTAATTTCGGCGTCGAGGCTCTGCTGGTTGTAGTCGTGGTTGGAAGCGGCGGAGGTGACGGCGGCGCGGTCGTTGGTGAGCGCGTACTGCTGGCTGATGACGTTCATGCGGATCTGAATGTAGAGCTGCTGCAGAGCCATCTGGGCCTTGCGGTATTCGATCTGCGAACGGGCCTGATCGGCTTGCGCTGGACGATTGCGGAGAGGGATGTTCATGGTGAACACGACGCCCTTGTTCGGCCCAGTGCTGTTAAAGAGGTTGCCGAAGACGGTGCTGTAGCCGGTCGCCTTTAGAGCCGAGCATCCTCCGGTTACGCCGAAGGCCTGGAGGATAATCGGGTTGCAGAATGGGCTCACGGCGCCTCCCAGACCCTCCGCACCGTAAAAAGCCTGAACGTCGAGCACCGGCAGCAAACCATTTTTTACGGCCTTGAGGGTGATCTCGTCGATCTTAAGGTTCAGCGTCGCCTGTTCCACATCGGGGCGATTGGCATCGGCTTCGCGGACCAACTCATCGACGGACATGTGCTCCTCGGGGGTTTCGGCGAGGCTGACGCGGTCGGTGGGAATGATGGGGGCATTGGCGAGCGCGGGGTCGTCGAGGTTGCGGGCGATGGCCTGCTTGATGACCAATTGCTGATACTCGAGGGTGTTCTGCGATGCGATGAGGGCCTGCTGATCGCTGGACATCTGGCTTTTGGCGTTGACGACGTCGAGGGGGGCCATGCTGCCGATCTGGAGCTGCTTCTCATCGTCCTTTTCGAGGCTGGTGGACTGATCGAGGGCGCGCTGTTTGGACTGGACATCCTCATAGGAACTGACGAGGCCCCAGTAGATGTTCTCGACCTGGTTGATGGTGTAGAGAAGCTGTTGACGGAAGATGGAGTCGGCGATGCGGCGGTCGTTTTTGGCCTGAACGATGAAGCGACCGTTGACGCCGGCGCCGAAGCCCTGGAGAAGATGTTGGGTGAGAGCGAAATTGAAAGTGGAGGTGAGCGTCGGGCTGAAGAAGGTGAATGGATTGTCGGTCGTGGTTCGCGTATTGTCGAATGCCACCTGCATGTTGGTGCCGGTAATGAAGCCCTGGCTGAGAGAAAAATTGTAGGTATTCGTATTTTGATTGATGGAGGGCAGGCCACCGGAGAACAGTGGGCTGGACTCTGGCTGGACGACGTGATTCAACTCGATGGTGCCGGCGAGCGTGGGGTCGAAATTCTCCGGGGTGGGGCCGGCGCCATTGGTGGAAAGGGACAAGCCGCCGGGGCCGGTGCCGGCAACACTGGAGCCGGAGCCTGCTCCGCCAGGGCCGCCGCCGACGGAACTGACGGATGCGGTGGACCCACCCTGCGTACCTGAGGCGAGGCCTGTACTGATGCCGCGGATTCCTGCGATGCCGGATTTGGCGTGCAACAGGTCGACATCGGCGATGTCGAGGTTGAGGCGCTGGATGGCGATGTCGTAGTTATTCTGGAGCGCGAGGAGCACGGCATCGCTGAGGCTGAGATAGATTTTGCCGTTCTTCACGAGTCCATCGAGCTGCGGCGAATTGAGAAAATTCGGAGGAGGGACGGTAATCGGGGAATAAGGAGCGACGGGATTCTTCCAGTAGCCGCGCTCCTTTGAGTAGTCGTGGGGCGTATCGCGCATGAAGAGCGGCTGGGTGGGATTAGGCGAGGGCGCGGGGGGCAGACCCGGCGCAGTTTGCTGCGGGGCTGGTTGCGGAATCTGCGCGAAGGAAGGCGCTGTTCCGGCAAGCAGGCAGGAGATGGCAGCGACCGATCTCAACTTAGCGAAGAAAGCAGATGAACTCTTTTCAGGATAAATGCGGGAAACTAACATTGGCCGTCTCCACTCCTCTGGCAAAACGCTTGCAGGTCGATCGATAAACGCGCAACTCTCACGCTCCGCGTTGGAGGCGGAAAAGTGCGCTTTCCAGGCCCGGAAAAACCGCTTTGGCTGATCACGAATACGCGGCTGGCCTAAGCCTGGTTCCGTAAACTCGTAAGCACAATCAGGAAAGCTGAGTATATCGCAGCGATTCGATGTTTTCGGTAATTAGGGATGCAACAGATCGCGGCAAAAAGTTAAGGAAAGCGCGGCGAGAGGCAGGCGAAAAACTAGCTGAAGCGTGAGGGGAAAGGGCAAGTGGGAGGCATTTGAGAGCTGCATGCATGAGGCGGGCAAATCCGGGTCGAACTGGAAGCTGACGCTCGAGTATGACGGCACGGATTTTTTTGGCTGGCAGGTGCAGCCGGATCGCGTGACGATCCAGGGCACGCTGGCGGAGGCGATTGAGCGCGTGACGGGCGAGCGCGTGTTGCCGCAGGGGAGCGGGCGCACGGACGCGGGGGTGCATGCGCGGGGGCAGGTGGCTTCGTTTTTTCTGGAGGCGGGGATTCCGGCGGAGAATTTGCAGCGGGCCCTGAACCGGAAGCTGCCGGAGGCGGTGCGGGTGCTGAAGGCCGAACTGGCGGCGGCGGATTTTCACGCGCGGCACTCGGCGAAGGCGAAGATGTATGAGTATCGGATTCTTCGGGGGGAGATTTGCGCACCGTGGCGGGCGAGGTTTGCGTGGGCTTTGAACTGGCCGCTGGACGTGGAGCGGATGCTGGCCGCGGCGGCGGTGGTGGTTGGGGCGCACGATTTTACCTCGTTTGCGGCGAGCGATCCGGATCTGGCGACGCGGCGCTCAGACGAAGAAGGCTGCGAGGACCCGGGCGTTGCGGGGAATGTGCGGACCGTTCTCGAGTCGGAGTGGAAGGAAGAGGGCGAGTTGCTGATTTATCGCGTGCGGGGCGACGGATTTCTGCGCCACATGGTGCGGAATCTGGTGGGGACGTTTGTGGATGTGGGGCGGGGGCAGATGGAGCCGGGTGAGTTGACGCGCATTTTGGAGGCGAAGTCGAGGAGCGAGGCGGGGGCTACAGCTCCGGCGCGGGGGTTGTTTCTGGACCGTGTGGAATATTGAGGGAAGCTGGAAGCTGGAAGCTGGAAGTGAGACCGGCACATCGGAACCGGAGCTTCCCGCTTCTTGCTTCTTGCTTCCTGCTCCGGAGCAGGTGCTACGCTGAAATCTCTTATGGGGTCGCCTGCGCCAGCAACGGCTTGTATCGCGCAAGTCGCGTCGGATCGGCGCGTGCATCAGGCGTTCCAGTGGCTGCACCTGCAGGAGCAGCGCATATTGCAATGGCAGGCGGAGATGGTGGGAGTGCCGGCTCCGCCGTTTGGGGAGGGGCCGCGCGCGCAGTGGTTGTGCGAGCGCTTTCGCGAGATGGGTCTTGAGCATCCGCACATCGATGAAGTGGGGAACGCGATCGCGACCTTGCCGGGGCGGGAGAAGTGTGCGCGACGGGTGCTGATTTCTGCGCACATCGACACGGTATTTCCTCCGGGGACGCCCATCGCGGCCGATCTCGATGGAACGCGGCTGTGCGCACCGGGGGCGTGCGACAACGGGGCGGGCGTGGCGGCGATGATGGCGATCGCGGCGGCGCTGAAGCAAGGGGTGATTGTGCCGGAGTGCGACGTGGTGTTTGTGGGAAACGTCGGCGAGGAGGGAGAGGGCGACCTGCGGGGGATGCGACATATATATTTTGAAAGAGCGGGGCCGGAAAAAGCGGGGCGCGAAAAGACGGAGCTCGGGGGCGCGGGGCCGAGTGCGCACGATGCGATTGCAGCGCACATCGTGCTGGACGGAGCGGGGCATGAGTCGGCGGTGACGCATGCGCTGGGAAGCCAGCGATTCCTCGTGACGATCACCGGGCCAGGAGGACACTCATGGACGGACGCGGGGAGGCCGAATCCGATTGTGCTGCTGAGCCGGACGATTGAGACATTTTCGGCGGTGGCGCTGCCGGATATTCCGCGGACGACGGTGAATGTCGGAACGATTGAGGGGGGGACGGCGATCAACGCGATTCCGGAGCGGGCGCGGGCGCGGTTCGATTTGCGGTCGACGGACCCGGAGCAGTTGATTCGGCTGGAGGTGGAGCTGCATCGGGCAGTGGAGGATGCGGTGTTGGCGGCGAATCGCGGGCAGGCATCGGAAGCGAGCCGGGTTCGATTTGCGATTGAGAAGATTGGAGACCGGCCCGCGGGGCGGCTGCCCGCGGGGTCGGAGCTGATGGCGCTGCTGGAGGCGGTGGATCGGCATCTTGCTATTCGGACGGAGCTGCGGCTGGCATCGACGGATGCGAATATTCCGCTGTCGCTGGGCGTGCCGGCGGTGAGCATCGGCGGGGGCGGCGAGGGCGGCGGCATTCACACGTACGGCGAGTGGTACGACGCGAAGGGACGGGATTTGGGGTTGCGGCGGATTCTGCTGCTGCTGCTGGCGGTGGCGGGCTGTTGAATTCACCACAGAGGACACGGAGAGAGCACGGAGAAAACCGTCCCTCGGCGGCGAAAGCCGGACTGGTTTTGCAGCTCTTACGGCACGGCTGAAAGCTGTGCCCCTTCAAAGGGGGTTTTTCGCGGGACACAAACTTGTGCGTCTCCAAAAACTGAACTTGATCGCCGACTTATTTAGACTGGCTCACGTGAAAGCTCCTGGCGTTGTGTTTGGATCTTTGATGGCGGCTGGGTTGGCGTTTGCGCAGGCGGGTGCGCAGAGCGGACCTGCGGACGCGATCTATTTCCACGGAAACATACTTACTGGCGTTGGGCTGGATGGGGCGACGCCGGAGCGTGTGTCGGCGCTGGCGGTCGCGCATAGGGAGATCCTTGCTTCCGGGGGCGATGCTGCGATCACTGCGCAATATAAGGGTGGGGGGACGCAGATGGTCGATCTGGGCGGGGCGTTTGTGATGCCCGGTTTTAACGACGCGCACGCGCACCTGGGCGATGGCGGACGGATTCGGCTGTCGGTGAATCTGCTGGGGGCAAAGTCGCTTGCCGATATGCAGGCGCGGATTCGGGCGGCGGCGGCGAAGGCTGGGTCGGGCCAATGGCTGAGCGGAGGCGGGTGGGATCACACGCTGTGGGTGAGCGGGGCACTGCCGAATCGCGCGGACATGGATGCGGCGGCCGGGGGGCATCCCGCGATCTTTGTGCGGGTGGATGGGCATATTGCTGTGGCGGATTCGGCGGCACTGGCGGCGGCTGGGATCACGAAAGCAACGAAAGATCCTGAGGGCGGGAAGATCGATCGCGATGCGAATGGCGAGGCGACGGGAATCTTGCGGGAGACGGCGCAGGGGCTGGTGCATGTTCCTCCGCCGTCGCCGGAGGATCGGCGGCGTGGGCTGGAGTTGGCGATCGAAGATGCGGTTTCTCATGGCGTGACCAGCGTCCAGGATTTTTCGGACTGGGAGGACTTTCTCGTCTTCGAGCGGATGGAGAACGAGGGCAAACTGCCGGTGCGGATTTCAGAGTGGCTGCGGTTTAGCGATCCGGTGAGCGTGGAGAAAGAGCAGGCGGCGCATCATCCGGCGACGGATCGGATGCTGCACACGACGATGTTGAAGGGGTTCATGGATGGGTCGCTGGGTTCGCGGACGGCGTCGATGAACGCTGCGTATGCCGATGATCCGGGGAATTCGGGGATTCCGCGCTACACGCAGGAGAAGCTCAACGCGATGGCGGTGGAGAGGGCAAAGGCGGGATTTCAGCTGGGGTTTCATGCCATTGGGGATCGCGCGGTGGAAATGGCGCTGGACGCGTTTGCCACGGCGCTTCTCGCCACGGCGAAGGAGTGGAAGGAGGAGCCTCATGAAGAAAATCCCGTCCACGTTATCAAGTACCCCGTCCCGTATCAGCGCAATCGGATCGAGCATAGCCAGGTGGTGAGTGCGGGGGATTTTGCCCGGTACAAGCAGCTGGGGGTGATTGCGTCGATGCAGCCGAATCATCTGCTCACCGACATGGCGTGGGCGGGGCAGCGGCTGGGGCCGGAGCGCGAGAAGTATGCGTACGCATGGAAATCTTTTCTGGATGCAGGGGTGCCACTGGCGTTTGGGACGGACTATCCGGTCGAGCCGATTGCGCCGTTTCGCGGGGTGTATGCATCGGTGACACGGATGAATGAGGCGGGGACGATGACGTTTCATCCTGAGCAGAAATTGACGATGGGGCAGACGCTGTATGCGTACACGCAGGGGTCGGCGTATGCGGAGTTTGCGGAGAAGTGGAAGGGGAAGCTGGAGGCGGGATACGTCGCGGATTTCGTGGTTTTGGATCGGGATCTGACGGCCGTGAGGCCACAGGAGATTCTGGGGACGCAGGTATTGCGGACGGTGGTCGCCGGAAGGACTATTTACTTACAACACTAAAGGTGCATTCACCGACGGCCCGGAACCGTTTAAGGTGAGCCTGTCGCCGTCCGCTGAAAATCGGCTGGGACGGGGAGAGGCCCAGTTACAATCGAAGGATACCGGACCGAGATAACCCTACCAGGAGATCCCCTACCCATGGCTACTGCCACCGTTGCAAGCAATACCGCTGCCTACAAAGTCGCCGACATGTCGCTAGCCGACTGGGGGCGCAAAGAGATTTCGATTGCCGAGCATGAGATGCCCGGGCTGATGGCGATTCGCCACAAGTACGCCGCCGAGAAGCCGCTGAAGGGCGTGCGGGTTTCAGGCTCGCTGCACATGACGATTCAGACGGCGGTGCTGATTGAGACGCTGGCCGAGCTGGGCGCGACAGTGCGCTGGGCGAGCTGCAACATTTTTTCGACACAGGATCACGCGGCCGCTGCGATTGCGGCGGCGGGGATTCCGGTGTTTGCGTGGAAGGGCGAGAGCCTCGAGGAATACTGGTGGTGCACGCTGCAGGCGCTGAGCCACGGCGACGGCAAAGGGCCCCAGCTGATCGTGGATGACGGCGGCGACATGACGCTGCTGATCCACAAAGGCTACGAGCTGGAGAACGGCGACAAGTGGGTGAACACGGCTGCGACGAGCGAAGAAGAGGCGGTGATCAAGAAGCTGCTGAAGGAGGTTTACGCCGAGGACAAGCAGTACTGGCACAAGGTGGTGAAGGATTGGCGCGGCGTTTCCGAGGAGACGACGACGGGCGTGCACCGGCTCTACAAGATGAAGGAAGTGGGCAAGCTGCTGGTGCCGGCGATCAACGTGAACGACTCGGTGACGAAGTCGAAGTTCGACAACCTATACGGCTGCCGTGAATCGCTGGCAGACGGCATTAAGCGCGCGACCGACGTGATGGTTGCGGGCAAGGTCGCCGTGGTTTGCGGTTACGGCGATGTGGGCAAGGGCTCAGCGCACTCGTTGCGCGGCATGGGCGCGCGGGTGATCGTGACAGAGATCGACCCGATCAATGCGCTGCAGGCGGCGATGGAAGGGTTTGAAGTGACGACCATCGAGGACACGCTGGGGCGCGGCGATATTTATGTAACGTGCACCGGCAACGTGGACATCATCACGCTGGAGCACATGAAGGCGATGAAGGACCAGGCCATCGTGTGCAACATCGGGCACTTCGACAACGAGATTCAGATGGATCCGCTGAATCACGCGGCGGGCGTGAAGAAGCTGAACATCAAGCCGCAGGTGGACCAGTACACGTTCCCGGCTGAGGGCAAAAAGTCGGCGCACAGCATCTTCATTCTGGCCGAAGGACGGCTGGTGAATCTGGGCTGCGCGACGGGCCATCCGAGCTTCGTGATGAGCAACAGCTTCTCCAACCAGACGCTGGCGCAGATCGACCTTTGGAAGAACAAGGACACGTATGCGGTCGATGTGTACACGCTGCCGAAGCATCTGGACGAAGAGGTAGCGCGGCTGCATCTGGAGAAGATTGGCGTGAAACTAACGCGGCTGACTAAGGAGCAGGCGGACTACATCGGGGTTTCGCCTGACGGGCCTTATAAGTCGGAACACTATCGGTACTGAGCCGGACGCAGGGATGACTGGGCCTCTGCCCGGTTTTCGGCTCGATGGGGAACGTCCTGCCATGGGTACGAGGCCTTGTTTTTCGTTCGAGTTATTCCCGCCTCGCACGCTGGCAGGCGCGGAGAAGCTGCCTGCGGTGATTGGCGAGCTGGCGGCGGTGCGGCCGGACTATTTCTCGATCACCTACGGCGCGCTCGGCTCGAATCAGGACGGCACCTACGAGACGCTGATGACGGTGGTCCAGCATACGGGCGTCGAAGCGGCGCCGCACCTGACCTGCATTGGTTCGACACGCACGCACGTTGCGGCGCTTCTGGAGCGGTATCGTCAGGCCGGTGTCAGGCGCATCGTGGCCCTGCGCGGCGACTTGCCTGCTACAGCCATGAGTCCCGCCGCACCGGGCGAGTTTCACTACGCCAATGAACTGGTCAGGTTTATTCGCGAAACCCACGGGAACGGTTTCAAGATCGAGGTGGCCGCGTATCCGGAGATGCATCCGCAGGCGAGGGACCCAGTCGAGGATTTTGAGAATTTCCGCCGCAAAGTGGAAGCGGGCGCGGACGCGGCCCTGACGCAGCTTTTTTACAACGCCGACGCCTATTTCGACTTCACGGATCGCTGCAGCAAGGCAGGCATCGATATTCCGGTGATTCCCGGGATCATGCCCATCACCAGTTTCGAGCATACGATGAGGTTCTGCGGGGGTTGCGGGGCCGATCTGCCTCGCTGGGTACGCCTGCGCCTGGAGCAGTTGCAGCACGACAAACCAGGGCTGCTGGAATTCGGCGCCAACGTGGTCACCCGCCTGTGCGAAACTCTGCTGCGGAACGGAGCGCCCGGGCTGCATTTCTATACCGTTAACCAGGCGGACCCTACTCTGCGGGTGTGGAGGAATCTGGGGCTGCCGGTGACTGGATAGGTCTTAAGAACCATCCCTCGGGGGCTATAAAGCCCATTTTTTA
>Ga0181520_10004407_pt1 | contig 23593 bp, 15 predicted proteins | sample PEATcosm2014_Bin_29_FD_132451 | JGI IMG/M metagenome (GOLD analysis project Ga0181520, IMG submission 132451) | Peatland microbial communities from MTU Mesocosm Facility, Houghton, MI, USA - PEATcosm2014_Bin02_30_metaG | ecosystem: Environmental > Terrestrial > Soil > Wetlands > Peat | place...
CGGAGGAAGCAAATACGCCTGCTCCGGGCTGTAAACCTTGAATCGCGACATACTTCTCTTGTCGCCCAAACACGCTGTGAATTACAAGTACCTTGTGTAGTTCTCACGCAGACACTAAAGCCCCATTCGATTTTGGAGTGCTTTTCGGCGCGACTGAAGTCGTGCCCTGATACAAAGCACCAGCCGCGATGCGCGATAATCCTGCAGGGTCGCGGGAAGTTCCTGAGGCATTGCGAGGCGGAGTCCTATCTCCGGTGGCAGTATTCGCGGATTGGCCGGCCTGCATCTCCTTGCGGCGCAGGTAGTCCTCGTAGTTGCCCTCGTAGCTGATAACGTTTCCGCCCTCCACTTCGAGCACCCGCGTGGCCAGGCGGTCGATGAAGTATCGGTCATGCGAAACGAAGACAACCGTGCCGGAAAAGGCCGCAATCGCCTCCAGCAGCACGTCCTTGGCGCGCATGTCCAGGTGGTTGGTCGGCTCGTCGAGCAGCAGAAAATTCGAGGGCGACACCAAAATCCGCGCAATGGCATAGCGGTTGCGCTCGCCCCCGCTCAGCACGCCAAGCGGCTTGAACACGTCGTCGCCTCTGAACAGGAAGCACCCCAGCAGCGACCGCAGCGCCTGTTCCGGCACCTTCAGCGCTGCGCGGCTGATGTCGTCGAGCATGCGCGCATCGCCGTTCAGCACCTTGTACTGGTCCTGCGCAAAGTATTCGGTGACCACGTTGTGGCCCAGGTGAATCTGGCCACTCGTGGGCGTCTCATCGCCCGTCAGCAGCCGGATCAGCGTGGACTTGCCCGCGCCGTTCACTCCCACCAAAGCCACGCGATCTCCGCGCTCGATTGAGAATCTCACGTTTGAGAGCACCTGCTTCGCGCCGTAGCTCTTCGACAGACCTTCCGTCTCCACCACCATCCGTCCCGAGGGCGGCGGCTGCGGAAACTTGAAGTGAATCACCGGCTCTTCTTCGGGAATCTCGATCCGCTCGATCTTTTCGAGCTCCTTGATGCGCGACTGCACCTGCTTGGCCTTGGTGGCCTGCGCGCGGAAGCGGTTGATAAATGCCTCAAGGTGCTCGATCTGGATACGCTGGTTGCGATAGCCCGCCTCTAACTGAGCCCGCCGCTCGTCCTTCTGGCTCAGATACTTGGTGTAATTGCCCTGATAGATGGTGAGCCGCTTGTTCCAGATCTCAACAGTCCGGTCGATGGTGACATCGAGAAAATAGCGATCGTGCGAGATGAGAATGTAGCCGAAGGGATAGTCCCGGAGATAGTTCTCGAGCCAGTTGCGCGTTTCCAGATCGAGATGGTTGGTCGGTTCGTCTAGCAGCAGCAGATTCGGCTTGGCAAGCAGCAGTTTGGCCAGCGCGATGCGCATCTGCCATCCGCCGCTGAATTCGTCGGTCTGCCGCGTCCAGTCCTCCTTGGCAAATCCCAGCCCGGTGAGCACGCCACCCACCTGCGCATCGAGCGCGTAACCGTCGAGCGCATGAAAGCGCTCCTGCAGCATGGAGAAACGCTCGGCCGCCGCATCGTATTCGGGGCTCGCGTGGTCAAGCTCCGTCAGCTGCCCGGCTAGCCGCTCGATCTCCTTCTCCATCTCGCGGAGTTCGTCGAAGACGCTCAGGCACTCCTCAAAGACGGTCCGGCCGGTGAGGCTAAGGCCCTCCTGCGGCAGGTAGCCGATGCTCATGCCACGCGTCTGCTGCATTGTGCCGTAGTCCAGCGACTCCAGCCCCGCGAGCACCTTCATCAGCGTGGATTTGCCGGTCCCGTTGGCGCCCACCAGCGCCGTCTTCTCGCGCGCACGGATCAGCCAGTTGGCCTCAAGAAACAGCACCCGCGGCCCAAAGCGCTTGCCGGCATTTTGCAGGGAGAGCATGCCCTTCTATTTTCGCAGAGGGGCGAGCGTAGCGTTTCAGTTCACACAGGTCCGCCGGATGCCCATCCTTTTCGCGTGTCTCGCGAAAAGGATCCTCTGTGCAACATGAAACGTGATTATCATGAGGAGGGTATACCTGGTCACTTTACCTGGGGGTCACTCGATCTGGGCTCAGTAAGTGGATCGCGCGGGAGAAACCGCCCAGGACGCCCCGAACTTGGAAACCGGGAAGAGGCATACGATGAACATACTGTTATGGGTCCTGCAAGTCTTCGGCGCGCTTCTATACGGATCGTCGGGCGTCATGAAGGTCTTCATGTTCGACAAGGTAAGCCAGGACGTCCCGTCCTTTGGCGCGTTGCCGCGAAAAGCCTGGATGACCTTGGGGCTGGTAGAGCTCGTGTGCACGGTCGGGCTCATCGTCCCCACCGCATTCCCTTGGCACCCGCATCTGACGGTTCTGGCTGCCGCGGTTCTCGCGGTCGAGAGCCTGGCGTTCATCTGGGTGCACGTGAAGTACCACGAAGTCGCGCCCACGATCTTGAGCGGCGCGCTGGGCCTCCTGATGGCGTTCATCGTGTATGGACGGATGGTTCTGCAGCCGATCTTGTGAATGGCGGGCGGCGGGTCGGCTCACAAAGGGTGGGATGCGATGCCGTCCTATTCGATCGGTATCATTAAGCGGGCGAATAGCTCCTAGCTCAGCGTCCAGCGCAGCGGCTTCCCTGCATCGCTTGCGCCCTCGAGAACGATCGTTCGATTGCCGATCCGGTTCAGCGGTCTCTCCGCCCCGTTCACCTCGGCGAGGCTCATCTTCTTCGCAATCTCTTCCGGCAACTGAATCTGAATCGTCCACCTGCCCGGCTGCGAGGGCGCGTACCATCCCTCGTATTTGCCGGCAGCAGACCGGCTCACGCCCAGCAGCGGAGAGTCGAAGCGATACTCCCCGGCGGCAAGTTCGGGGCTGACATTGAATCCGCCCTCCGTGAACTCGATCCCCAGCAGCTTCACCGCGGAATAGAGGAAACACGCGTGTGAGTGCACGTTGAGCACCGGGAAATCCGTTCCGTGAAAGTACGGATCGTTCGCCGCCGCGCCGGGATGCTTGCTGAGCGGGGAGTTCCACGAATCGTTGCCGCTCCAGATGCCGTACCAGATGTCGGGGTAGGCGTTGGCGTGCGCGCGGAAGGAGTTCTTCTTCCACTCATCCCATGCCATCGCCGGATCGACCCCGGCAAGAGCCCACACCAGCGTCTGGTTCAGCGAGGGCCAGATTGCGCCACGTTCGAGGCTGCCCACGTCGTTCGGCTTGCCTTGCCGCGTGTCGGGCCCATCGCTCATCTGTGCCGCGCCCAGCGGGCCCGTACGCAGCAGCTCGTTCATCGCGCGAATCACCTCGCTGGTCTGCTCCGGCGTCGTTACGCCGCCCAGGATCGCCCAGGGCTGCGGCTCGATCCACAGCGTGGATTCCCCGATCCATCCCATTGTCGGGCCCATCCACGCACGCTTCAGCCACCTGCCCGTCCACTGAGCGCGCGCTGCGGTACGTGCCTGCTCGGCGCTTGCGGTCAGCTTGTCAACAAGGCCCGATTCAGGCAGACCAGACCCATCGCCCGCAAACCGAAGCATCCGTGCATAGAAGTCGAAGACCCACGCCGACATGGCCGTGTTGAGCACGCTTTCGCCCTGGTCGACGCATTCCGCCAGAACTGATTGCGCGTAAGTCGCGATCAAACCGTCGTTCCAGTCGTCGTTCAGCATGCGCACCAGCCCATGCTTGCCGGTGCCCACCCCTTCAACCTGATGCCGGAAGCACCGCGCCAGCAGGTTGCGCACGCTGTCCTTGCGTCCGGCCGTCTTCGTGTAGCGCGCCGGAATCTGCTCGTCCAGAAACTTCAAATCGCGTGTCGCCAGCACATACTCGCTCGCCGCCCACAGCAGCCAGAGCGGTATGTCGCTCACGTTGTCCGAGGACATCGGTGCAATTGCGCCGTGCCCCACAATCGCGTAGGGAATCGACCCGTCGTCGCGCACCTCTTTCAGCGTGTAGCGAACAACGCTCTTCACGATCTCAGGGTCGCTGAAGATGAAGGGCAGGCAATGCTGCAGCGGGTCGCGCGCCGCTCCCTGAAATCCCATCACGTACTCGTAGAAGCCATTCTGGTTCAGAATGTGCTCGCCAAAAAAGTCATCGTAGGTCATGCTGCTGCGCAGGGAATAGTGATTCCACGTCGCCTCGCGCTTCACCCACGGTTCGGCTGCAACATCGAACTGCAATCCCTTGTTCTTCCACTCCGCACTTGAGCGGGTGAGAACATCGGCTGGCTTCGCCTTGTAGCGAGCGATCAGTGCATCCAGGCTGAATCCTTCCGGCAGGTAACCGTAGAGGAAACTCAGCGTCCGCTTTTCGCCCGGCGCCAGATCCAGAGTCCGCTCCAATAGAAGCACTGTGTGCGGGGAAACAAAGTGCGGTCCGTTCTCATTCCGCAAGCCATCCCAATCCCCGTTGAGTCCGGCAGGGTTGGAGGCTCCGCCCGCACCAAAGAAGCCCTCACCATCTGTCGAAACGGAGCTTGCGGGTGCGTCCAGCGAGATCAGGAACGTGGGCGGAATCTCCGTCGTGTCAAACGCAGTTCCCGGCGTCGACTCGTCGATCGCGCTGATGAAGGCGTTCGGATGGGCCTTCAACTGCTCTTTCATCCGGTACCAAACTGCGTTGTCTTGCGCCGATCTTACGGTGAACTCTTTGGTCTCGAGCAGCCCCTGTAACCCATTCACCGAAGAAACCTTGTGATTGAAGAGCCGCCCGAATTGGCGGCGCAGCTCCACGGGCGTTCCCAGTCCCGCAAACGACTCAATGAACGCTCTGAATGAGAATTGATAAGGCTGGCAGCCCCAATACTCAATCCAGCGCAACGAAGCGCGCGCGTCGCCCCGGTTTTGAATCGTCGCTTGCGAGAGCAACACAGGATCGTCCCCGAATGGCGCACAAATCGTCTGGTCGAGGGAATAGTTCTGGCTGGAAGTGCGCTTGCGAAAGTAGCCTGCGCCAAAAATCCGCTCAAACGCAGCATTGTTTCCGTCGTAGTACGTGCTCAGCGTTTCGTCTCCGTCGGTCAGGTAGCCGAAGCCTCCGCCAAACTGGCTCGTCGTCGGATCAAAGTCGTTGAGGAACTTCGGCACTCCTTCGTCCTGGCGCACGCGCACATGGCCAAAGTTCGACACGATGGCGGTGATGCGGTCGTTGCCCACCTGGTGGATATGCTCGGTGGGGCCAAGAATACCCGGTGTCACCGATGTCACAGCCGCGGGATCCACGGTCTGATTGCACGCGTAGCGGTAGGCCGGCAGCCCGAACTCATCCTCAAACCACGTGCCGAAGTGTCCCGAGCCATCGGCAGGCGCTTGCGCGCCGGAGGGTTGGCCTCCAGCCGCCTCGCTTGCCAGGGCCGATCGCCAGGCCCGGCCGGCCACTGCCACTCCGAGAGCGGACACCATGAACTGTCTTCGTGTGGGTTTCATGAATTGTCGCGCGTGGGCTCCATTCCCCACCCCCGGTCGCTTCCGGATGACCTCAAGCCGTTTCCGAGTGACCCCAAGCCCTTTGGAACGGGCATCCCCGATTGTATGCGTTCCAGCCATAGTGGTCTCTTCGAAATCGTTGCCAAAGCAGAAGGAAAACTCAGAATGCTGGGCCGGGCAGGTCCATCCCCCAGCGCGACCATCCTCTGACCGTGCGAAACCCAGCTGCTCTGAAGGGGCTTGGAGAACGCGAGCCTCGCCGGGATTTCGTGCAACCCTCGATCCGCCATACAATGCTTTTAGACGTCGATGTAAGCCGCCGACGGGCCTGTAGCTCAACGGTTAGAGCAGGGGACTCATAATCCCTTGGTTGGGGGTTCGAATCCCTCCGGGCCCACCAGCTTTTCGGGCTTATCCTTCCTGGGTATATCTTAGAGTCGATCGATTGCTCCCACCGGCCTCGCCCCCGTAATCTCAGAACGCGACTGGCCCAGCTTCCAATCGATTTTGGAGGGGTGGAATGTCACGGATCCTCGACCGGCATGCGCGGCAGTTCTTCCGGGCTCCCGTCCTTCGGGCTCTCGGGGTGGCAGCGTGTTTTATCGTTTGGCTCAGTCCTTTGCGTGGCCAGAACGACAAGGCTCAACAGCCGCCAACTCCTCAGCAGCCGGGAACTCAGCCGCAGCCGGGCAACCTTCAGCATTCGGGAGTGTTTCAGCAGATGATCAGCCAGCATGAGCAGAATCTGGCCCAGGCGCAGGCGGCCCATAAGTTCACGGTTGTAGGCACGGAGCTGAATACTCTCGGCGAGCTTTACCGCCGCGCAGGCAATCCGGAAAAGGGGATCGAGCGGCTCAACGAAGCCCTGGCACTCGAAGAGAAGTGGCACAACCGCGGCGCACAGGCCCACTCACAGACCAATTTGGCCCGGATCTACACCGACCTGGGCCAGGGAGACAAAGCTCTCGAACTGCTCAATCAGGCGCTGCCCGTCCTTCGAGAGCTTGGGATGAAGAATGGCGAAGCCCTTGCGCTCAACAACATGGGGCGCGTCTACAACGATCTCGGCAAGGAGCAAGAGGCTCTCAAGTACCTGAACGAAGCGCTGCCGCTTTGGCAGGACCAAGCCTACCAATCCGGTGAAGCCAGCACACTCGACAATATCGGCAGGGCCTACTCGAACATGGGTCAGCAGAAGCTGGCGCTGGAATACTTTGCCAAGGCGCTGCCCCTCTGGGCATCTGGAGAGGAAAAAGGCGGCGAACCGCTCACCCTGACCAACATGGCCCGGGCCTACGACGACTTGGGCGAGATCCGCGAATCGCTCAACTTCTATCAACGCGCGTTGGCCGACTGGCGCGAGGTGGGCAATCCTCAGGGCGAAGCGGGAGCACTGACCAACCTGGGCCGCCTCTATCGCAATCTTGGTCAGCCGCAGACCGCCATCGACTACTACACCCAGGCACTCCCTCTTTGGCGTTCTGTCGGCAATCGCAGCGGCGAGGCATTGGCGCTCAACGATACCGGCCGATCCTATGCGGACACGGGCCAGCCCGCAAAGGCGCTCGACTACGATAACCAGGGGCTGTTGATCTTTCGCGAGATTCACGTTCGCCGCGGCGAAGCTTTGGCGCTCAACAACATCGGGAGAGACTACTTCAGCCTGGGAGACTCGGCCAAGGCTCTCGACTTCGAGATTCAGGCACTGGCGGCCTGGCGCGACGTGCAGGATCGCCGTGACGAAGCGGTCGCATTGATGACCCTGAACTGGACCTACTCGACACTCAATCAGGGAGACGCTGCTTCGGCCTGCGCGCTTGCGGCCTTGTCGCTGGCGCGGGAGGCGGAAGCTCCCGAGGTAGAAGGCGCGGTTGAGAACACACTGATGAACGGCTCGCGCAAGCGTCAGCGCCTCGAGTTGGCCATTTTCTTTGGCCTTGAGGCGGTCAACTCCTACGAGAAGATTCGCAAGAACATGGCCGGACTCGACAAGGACCTGCAGTCGGGGTTTGTGCAATCGAAGTCGGCCACCTATCGCGGGCTTGCGGAACTGCTGATTCAGACCGGCCGGCTGGGTGAAGCCGAGCAGATTCTCGATCTCCTCAAGGAGCAGGAATTGAAAGACACCGTCGCCGGAGCCGCTCAGGAGACCGGCGCCAAGATGGAGCCGCTCAAGATGAACGCGGGGCAGCTCAAAGCCGAGAGCGATCTGCCGCCTGTTGAACAGATGGCGCGCAACATCGAGGAGCTCACCCTCAAGATCGCAGCCCTCCAGGCGATGGCCACGCGCACGCAGGCGGAAGAGGCGCAGCTGACGGCACTGAAGGCATCGCTTGAGAAGGCGAGCGGTGAGATGCGGGCTTACTTTACCAACAAGATATTGCCTGATCTTGGCGAAGGCAGCGGCGGCAGCCAGACGAGCGGAAATCAACCTTCTGACGATGCCGCGCCCAGCTATCTTCAGAACACGCTGGCAAAACTCGGGCCTCGGGTGGTGGGCATCCGCCTGCTCCTCGGGGAGCATCACGCGTATGTACTGCTTGTTACTGCTACGACGCGAAAGAGATTCGAACTCAAGTCCTCTGAGGACGTGCGCGCAAGCGCCTTCGCCGCGCTCAAGGCAATGGGTTCGCCGGCCGCCGATCCCCGGCCGCAATTGAACCAGCTCTACTCCATCGTGGTGGCTCCGCTTGAAGACGATTTGAAAAGGCTTGAAGCTCCAATGCCTGGACAGACCGGCGTGCCCACACTTCTCTGGTCGCTCGACGATGCATTGCGCTATTTGCCCATGGGATCGCTTTACGACGGCAAACACTACCTGGTCGAACGCTTCAACAACGTGCTCTTCACGCCGGAAAGCTACGGCCACATGACCGATTCGCCGCTGCTGGATGGAACGCACCCTAGCGCGCTCGCCATGGGCCTGACCCGGAGCTACGGCGGCTTGCCCGCCCTTCCCGGGGTCATGCCGGAGCTGGATGCCGTGGTCCACGATCCGGCTGTTCCCGATTCACACGGCCCGATGGAAGGCAAGCTCCTGCCCGATGAGCATTTCACACTGGCCGCTTTGAAGGCCGAGTTAGGCGAAGGGAAGAGTTTTCCCGTGGTGCACATCGCAAGTCACTTCGTGATGGAAACCGGCAGCGGCGAGGAGCCCTACCTGATGATGGGAGGCAAGGAAACGGGCCAGGACAGCGGCTATGAGTGGAACCTCTCAGACATGGTGAACTCGTCTGTCGCATTCCACGGGACGCGCCTGCTCACGCTCTCGGCCTGCAGCACCGCAAAGGAATACAAGAGCAGAAACGGCCTGGAGATGGACAGTCTTGGCATGGTCGCGCAGCAGAAAGATGCTGAGGCTGTCATGGCCACTCTCTGGGACGTCAACGATGCCAGCACCAGCAGGCTCATGAGCGACTTCTACACTCGCTGGGTTCGCCATCCGGCGGACGGAAAGGCAGAAGCGCTCCGTGAGGCGCAGCTCGCGTTTCTTCATTCCAATGCATCCCAGGGCGCGGGAAGCGAAGCCTCGGAGCGCGGGTTCAAAAAGAGCCCTGCGCCGGCAGCGGAGTGGAAAGACATTGGCTACGCTCACCCCTTCTATTGGGCGCCGTTCGTGCTGATCGGCAACTATCGCTAGGGTTTTCTGCGCGGTGTTGCCCTGTAACGGGGCACGGCTTCAGCCGGGCCGCAAAAAAGCCTGATAAAAACGCGGGCTTTGGTCCCTGAACAACTTCCTGGACCGAGAACAGAACTTGTGCAGATGCTGGTTGAATTGGCAGTGCCCTTGGAGGTTCCGCAATGAGTGCAAGCGAGTTTCCCAATCCCAACACGGACGGAATCCGTGGCATTGTCAACGCGCAGATCGAAGCATATCGAGCCAGAGTGGTGGTGGTTCGCAACAGCAGGGTTCTCGTTGCAATGATCTTTTTGATCAGCATCTCTGCGGCATTCATCGCGATTTGCTCGGTTCTGGCGGCCATTTCGCAGCTCTATCCGCTGAGTAACCTGACAGTCGCCAGAGGCATCGCCGCGGCACAGTGGGGCATCAGCGGCTTGCTCTTTGCTCTCATGTGCCCGTTTATGTGGACAATGGCGAGCAAGATGGCTCACCCCCGGGTCAGGTTCGATAGCAGCGGCGTTGAATTCAATCTGGGAACAAAAAAGGCGCCCCTTCAGCTGCTTATGCTCTGGGATCAGGTCAGCGCCATCCGGCAACAGCGCGTTGGCAATGCCCAGCAATTCACTGTGAAAGCCGCCGATGGCAGCTATGTTCAGTTCAATTCCTACACCTTCTTCCGCCCCAAGAGAGTAGCGCGCCTCATCGCGGAGCGCACCGGCCTTTCGATTCAGAAGATCTGAGCGCGTCAGGGCTTCAGCGCAGGCGCTGCATGCGCGGGCGGATGAACCGTGCCCGCCTGCGACGGCGGCACAATCACCGGCGACGAGGCGCCGTTCAGAAACGCAGGATCGATCGCGGCCAGGTCCACACGAAAGCTCGCCGCATTTGCCGTGGGAAAGTTCGCGGGCACTTTTTGCGTCACCATACCGGTTGCCGCCCACTCCACGCCCCTCTGGAATGTAGTCATGAACCCTACGCAGCTCATCGCCGCTGCATCGTGGCCCAGGGTCGTGTGAAAGACCCTGCCGCTTCCGTAGGACACAACCATGAGCATCGGCTCATCGTGGTCGGTGCCCTTGTTCTTCGGGTCAGAGTGCGCAGTGGCCAGCACTGTCATGTTTTTCCCGGGCCCACGCAGCGTCGCATAGATCTCATCCGGGACGTGCATCCAGGCGGTTGGCAGGCCTCGCATGATCGGATGATCCGCCGTCCGCGTCACCACCTGGAAAGGCAGCCGTGCCCCATGCGATCCGGCGCGGCCCGGCGTGGGATCGGAGACCAGCTTCCCGTCCTTGAAGTACCACATGGGTCCGGCGGCCTCTGTGCGGTTTCTCCACCCACCGATCCCGATCATCCGGTTAAAGGCGGGCCAGTCGGGAAACGCATTATCGGCCGCATGCACCACCACCAGTCCACCGCCATCGCTCACAAACTTCTCAAAATCACCGCGGAGTCCGTCAGGCCAGGCGGGCCCGTCATAATTCAGCACGATCACCTGGTAGTCGCTCAACTTTGGCTTGAAGCCGCTGAAGTCTCCGTCCGACGCCGGCGCCGTCATCACCGTTACCTGAAACAGCCCCGCCTCTTCCAGCTCGGCCTTCATCACCTGGGTTGTGATCTTCCAGTTGTGATAGGCGCCCGCGCTCTGCCCGTCGAGCAGTAGCACGCGGATCAGCTCCCTGTGAGCAGGAATCATCGGAACCTTTTGTTGAGCCAGCGATATCGCGGGAGCTGAGAGCAATGCATTCAAGAGTGCAAGAGCAACAAAGTGCCTCATCGTCCATTCCTCGGCGGAAGCAAGACTCCCGCAGGCAAACGAAGGATACACCAGCGGACCGGCTGTGCCTTGCCCACTTCAACTTATCGTTGCCAAGCGCAGAAATGAGCGCCAAAAACAAGAGGGGCCATTCCTGAGAATGGCCCCCCGTTGCGGTCCTTCCTTGCCGATTACTTTGGCGGGGTCGTTGAACTTGGCGTAGTCGTTGAATCCGACTTCGGAGGAGTAGTGCTCGTTGTGGACCCGGAGGTGCTCGACTTGGACTCAGAGGAGCTCGACCCAGACCCGGTTGAACTCTTGGAGGCGGTGCTGGAAGCCTTGGCCGGCGCAGTCGGCGTTGTTCCCGTAGGAGTCGACAATATCGGCACCAAAGGCTGAGGCACTGTCACGTCGGTGGCCGGGGCCACGCTCACTTTCAGCGTTGCATAGGTAACATCGGGAAGCGACGATTTGGCCGCCGTGGTAGGGTCTGCGCTGGCAGCCAGATCCTTCGGCACCAGATATCCGTTGAGCATCTTCAGGCCCTCCATCTGCGAACTGAGCGCCGCGGTCGAGTGTGCCGGCACAATCACGTACTCGCCTGTGATCAGCCTCAGTGCATCGGAGTGCATATTTCCTGAGTCCACCGCGCCGTAAGAGGCCACAACGTCCTTCAGCGGGCTGTTGATGATGAAGCCCGCATTCTGCACCAGGATGTTGTAAAAGCTGGTAAACGCCTTGATCGCCGGCACGCTGATGGCAGGAAGCGTCACCAGCGGAGCAGCGAGCTGTGCACCCTGCAGGCCCATCGAGATGATCTTGTGCAACAGCGCGTGCTTATCCGGCAGCGTCAGGTTCAGCGCCATCTTGCCTTCTGACTTTGGCAGCAGGATGCGGTTGTTGCCGGAGGTGCCACCCGATCCATCTGAAGTAGCACCGTTAAGCTGCTCGATTGTCGGCATCTTGGCGATACTTGCTGAGCGGGCAAAAATCGATGCCAGCGAGGCCCAGGCGAGCGGAGCTATGTACTGCGCCATCGGTGTGGTTTGGGTCGCGTGCAGTGCCAGCTGGGCAGACGTCGCATCCCCGATCTTGTGCTCGTCCTCCTGGCTGGAGTGGAAGCCGCTGACGCTTACGCTCACGACCGCCGCTCCGTCCATCTTGGGCAACTCTTCGCGATCGATCTTCTCCGCATAGCGCAGACCGGTTTGATCGGCGTAATGAAAGAAACGCGGCAGTTTCTCGTCCTGCACGTGTTCGGGGATAGGCTCCGGCGTCGCCTCGCCACCCGGTCCCCTGGTCATGGTGGCATGCGGCTTGGTGGGGTCCACATCGTCAAAGAAGCCGCCCCAGAACTCGGCATGCTGTGTGGTGGGCGCATCGGCCGCGGCCTCGACGGCCGCCATCAGCTCCCGGGGAGAAACGATCTCTCCCAGAATTCCAGAGAATGCGGCTGCAGACATTGCGCTGGTGAAAAAGCTACGACGATCCATATCGATCTCCTCTTGCTAACTTGCGGTTTGAGCCGGCTGCGTTTCCGGCCCGGTTCTAAGTTGGGGCGCGTGTGCCCTGCCTGGGGATCAGGCCTGTTCTGGCACACCCTGGTCAAGTGCGATCAGCGTTAAGGGCGACTCGGGACGACCACTTGCTGGACCTGCCACGCAGTCACGACGGGCGAAGCACCCCGGCTGCCGGCATCATTTAGATCGACCATCAACTGATCGAGGCCTGAACCGCGGCTCCTGCTTTCGATCACTCCGTCGAAAGTCAGCAGGCTCAGGTTGTTGATCTTCTCTTTCGTGGCCAGAAGAAAAAGCGTATCCGCCCCATAGGGCATCGTCACCGTCTGAGTCATCACGGTAAAAGATGTGGGGAATGCACCCTTTCCATCCAGGGGCGGGCCCTGTGCTCCGCCGTTCGTTTCCTGTTCCGGGTACAGTTGGAAGGGGTTCGCGGCGCAGTCGAATCCAAACAGGTAAAAGTATTTTGGTGAAACCGGTCTGCTCGAAAGTTGTTCCGCCGTGGCTACCAGCCTCGCATCGTACTGCTCATCGGGATGCAGATCATCGGGATGCAGAGGATCGGTGGCTGCCGGGTTGGTACGCACAATCTGCAGATGATAGGGCCAGTCGCTCACGCCGGGGACGAGAGAAGGAAGCTGTTGCCACACGCGCAGCTTGCCGAGCCGCAATATCCGCCGCGCGATCACCGGAGCAATGCTGTCTTCCGTTGCCGCTGACGTCTGGTCGTGCAGCCAGGCCGTGCGTACAGGAAACGAGACGTCGTTGCGGCAGACCACCTCGGGATTCTTGCCCCCGTTTATCTCGGTTTCCATCGTGTCGTTGGTCTCTTCGCTGCGCACATAGTCCGTGTCCTTGTGTTCGGCCAGCACGCGCGGGTCAAAGAGCGCGTACTCCGGTGCACCGTCCTTCCGCACCCGAATGGTGAGGAAGTAACTGGCCTCAGAAAGATTGTCAGTGAAACGAAACGCGTTGCGCTTGAAGGGCTCGGTGCGGCGGATGCGGTCTGCCACCGAAGGCGGAGGGCCGAGAACCAGAAACGCGGCTCCCTTGACTCCGGGGCCCGGCTTCACCGCCTTGCCATTCTGCCCGAACGCCTTCCAGCCTCCATTTTCCTGCGTCACCAGATAAGTGACAGGCGCTTCCGTAGGATCTTCGACCCACGTAAGCCCCGGGAACTGTGCCTTCACGCCAGCGAGTGCTGCCGCGCTCGGCACGGGCTCGGGATGCGGCAGATACACGACAAGCCGCGCCGCCTCCGGATAGACAAAATTCGAAACCTCGAAGATCTGCCCGGGCGCGACCTGCGAGGGACCGCTCTTCACGGTCGCCGTCGAAATGGTCGGCGCAGTCACGGTGTTGATCGCAAGCACAGTCTTGGATCCGTCGTCGCCCGCTTTCAGTGCCGTCAGTTCGGTGCCCACGCCAAACCCCGCAGCGCTGCCAACGTCCAACGTGATCTTCCCGCTCTCCACCTTGGTAACGCGCAGATGCAGCTGATCTGAGGCTACCGGCTCACCGAAGAGGCTCTCATGCACGCGCCCTTCGACCGATGGCTGCTGAAAATCGAGTGGATCGGCATGCATCATGCTCGCAACCGCAGACACCACATCTTCCGCGCTCAGCGCCTGCTTGTTCTCGCTGAGCACGCGGATCAGAGCCCGCGTAAATGCCCCGTGCACTTGGCCGTCCTCGGGATAGGTTGCCTCCACCGCCGATTGCGTCGGCCCCGCGGCCGCCAGGATGATGGCGTCGCCCTGCTGCGGAATCTGCTTCATCGGTTCCCGCTTCATCAGGTCCGACTCCATCACCGCGCCCGGCTCCTTGGCCACGTCGTCATCGTCGTAGGGCAGGGTCCGCTGAACCGACTGGGTAATGCCGCGCGCCATGGTCCCGCTGTTGCAGCTGTCGTAGATCGCCGTGAGCCGCGCCTGCTTGTCAAAGACAATCTTGTCGAAGAGCAGCGCAAGCTCCTTATCGCGGATGTCTTTCACGCCCTTCCATGCATCTGCCGGGACGATCGTCTGGTCGCGGTGGTCCTTCGACGACTTACTATCGAGCCGCTGCGATCCGTGACCTGAGTAATAGATCACGACGTGGTCGCCCTTCTGGGTGTCGTCGATCAGCTTGTTCAGCGCATCCAGAATCCCCTGCCGGGTCGCGTCCTGGTCATGCAGCTCACGTATATCGGTGAAGCCGTAGGTGTGTTCCAGCAGCGCGTGCATCGCCGCCACATCGGTCGGCGGTCCCTGCAGACTGTGCCACGAGGCATTCGGCGCAAATCGGCTATCCAGGCTGTGCCCGGTGCCCTCGCTTGGCAGCGCCGTGCCCTTGGGCGGCGCATAAGTCGCGATTCCGATCAGCAATGCGTGATTCGTCGCGCGACTCTCCGCGAATAGAGAAGTTGTCGGACTTGCTGCCAGCAAGAGAAAGAGGGAAGCGCAAACACAGGCGGTCAGGTGGGTCTGGGGAGCTTTCTTGCCGAACATGGGGAAACTCCTGCTTGCCGAAGAGGAACCAAAGATATCACATCAGGGCAGACGTGAAATCCTGAAAATTGTTTCGGTTTCCGGCAAATTAACCTGCGATCGCCCGAATTCACGGCAATTCCTTAAGGCCGCCTCATGGTTTCGCGACCGTTGCGGCAGTCTTTGCCTTGAGCAGCTTGATCGAAACAGTGCTCGTCTCTGCCGACACATGCAGCTTCAAGGTTCCAGTCCGGCCATTGCCCGTCACGTCGATTTCGTAGTTGTCGGGTCCAACCTCCACCTTGCAGTCCCCCGTCGAGCCCGTAAAGCACGTTCCCGCAAGGGAGCCGTTGGTGTTCTTCACCACAACGTGCGCATTCTCCACCGTTTTCCCCCTCATCAGCACCCGTACCGTGAGTGGAGAACCCGATCCGCGCACCCCCGCCGTTTCGTCGGGATCGATAGGCTTCGAAGGCTTCTTCTTCGGAGCGGTTTGGGGCGGAGTTGTCTGGCCGGTGGGTTGAGTGCTTTGAGTCGACGGTGCCTGCGCCCACGCGAAAATGCTCGCAGGCATCGCGGCCAGGGCGCAAAGCAACACCAATCGCTTTCCGCAAGCTGATCTCATGATTGACCTCCTACTGCGTTTCGACGGCTGTCTTGTCTGCGTCCCGCTTCGTGTGCTGGCGCTTCAGGTTCTGAAACTCGTGCCAGAGCTTGATCAGTTCCTCTCCTAGAGTGTGAAACACAATCATCATCAGGGGAATAAGAAAATCGAGGAAAAGCCCCAGATCCTGCAGCAGAGTGTACGTCAGAAGCACGCTGAGAACGAGCCCGATGGCGAAGGCAGCCCACTTCCACAGCGTATGAATCTCCAGCAACCCGATCAGGGCGAGAGCCAGAACCAGCCCGATTTCAATCATTTCTGCAGTGGAATTCGAGACTGGCGCGAACGTCCCCGTTCGGTCCAGCATGGCCTCAACGTAATTGGCGTGCAGCATCACGCCCGGCTCTATGCCGCCGGGAGAATTGTGCTGATCCACCAGCGGGCCCACGCCATAGGCATTTGCGTGCCACTTTGCCCCTACAAACACCAGCTTGTCGGCCAGCTGATCCTTCAGCGCGGCCAGGTCCGTTTTCATGATCTGGTTGCCGCTGAAGATGAACTGCCGCCCGTTCTTCGGGGCAAAATCTGCTTCCGTCAGGTACTCGGAAAACCGGAAACCCTGCCCGCTATTCGCAGTGGCTTCCGCCTTTGCCGTCGGGTCGGCAATCCCCGTCACCGCCAGCGACATTGAGTCCAGCTGGCCGCCATTCGCCAGGGAGAGCGTTCCAGCAATCTGCCGCATGTCGAAGGGAAGCTGAATGTATCCGCGAATCACGCACGGCAACTGCGGCAGCTTTGCAGTGTAGATTGACGGCATCTCTGCATAGCCGTCATCCCCAAACTGGATAGAGGAGGCCAGCACCACGTGGTGGCCCGCCGCGCACATGCGCCCGATCGCGGCCACAAGCTTAGCATCCTCGGCCTTATAGTCCTCGAATTCAAAATTCGCGTCGTCGGGATGCGGCGAGCGCAGGTCCATATCGAGCGCCACCGTGTTCACACCCAGCGCATCGAGTTTGTCCAGCAGATCGGCCAGGACGTCGCGCTTGAGCGGAGTGCGCGACTGGTAGGAATCGCCCCAATAGTCGTCGTCGTTCAGCAGCACCAGGGCCGTGCGCTTGGGATAGAGTTCCGACCGGTCCCGCATCATCAACTGGCGGTGGTAGAGCGAATAGCGAACCTGCGTCAGCCAGGGCGCGTCGTTCAGCACATGTCCCAGCAGGCCCCCGGCCGTGAGAATCAACGCAAAGCGCAGCCAGTGCCACCATCCTTTGCGCGTGAATGGGCGAAATATGTTGCGAATGCGGTCGGCCATCGACATGGATTTGCTTAGCTCTCTTGGAAAACGCTATCGGTCGAGGCTAAGCGATGGCGGCTGGTTTTACAAGCCGCTTATACTTCCACGGTCGCCCGCGATGCGCGGAACAGCTCGCGTCCTTGCGCCAGCGCGTGCTGGTCAAGCTCAACCAGGTCGCTCTAAAAGAACAATAGCGAGGTAGCCGGGGAGAAGGAAGCCTGCGAGCGGAATAAGGAGGAGGGGATTCTGCGCCAGCAGAAAGAGAAATCAAATACTGGCTCCGAACAGCACAGCGGAGCGCCAAGCGGCGGACCGGTTGATGTGAGATACGATGGCAGCGGCCATGCCGAAGACGACAAATTGAGATGAAGCCGAATCCATGGTCATTTTCCGTGCTCCAATGCGAACTGAGAACGGCGGTTCGCTGCGAGTGCAGAGAATTTGACGCCGGTCAGCTCTTTGGCCATCATTTCGGAAATAGCGGCGCTCCCGGGTGCATTCGGGTGGCCATCCACTGCGAAGTAGTATTGCTCAGCGTTGGGTAGATGGTGGAAGTAAGGCGAGACGTCCAAAAAGGTTCCGTCATGGCTCGTTACGATGGTGCGAATCTCGTCGCCAAGCTTGTACGGGTCGAGGCTATCCGGCCATTCGCCCATGGATATCAACGCCGCTTGAACGTGATTTGGCACAAGCACAACCACCAAGGGCACATTCGCAGCATTGGCGCGTTCCTGGATTAGCGCGTCATCCCGATCAAATTCCTGCAGCAGCAGTTTCCATTGGGCGCTGGGCTGCACTTTCAGGTAATCGGATTTGAGGTCCTCTCCCATCAGGGTTGAATGCAGAAACTGACTCAGGCTCTCATTGAGGCAATGGAGCAAAAGCACTCCCAGCGAGGTTCGCAGGAGCTGCGCATTGAGATGATGCGCTACCCCGGAAAACGGTCCCGCTTTGTATGCTTCCTGTGCACGTATCCATTCCTTCCTTAAAGTGCCCATTTTCTCCGGAGGGATCCTAATATCGGGATCTGGCAGCGGCTGCGTGAAGATATCGTATGGTGTTAACAGCCAGACGATCATGTCCGGTTTGGGTTCGAGGACCTCTTGAAACCGAAGCGTCACGGCTTCCGGCTCCATCGTGATCATGCCCTCGTTGTAAACCTCAACTGTGTGCCCGGTCAGGCGTGAAATATCCTCCGGCAGCCGGGATGCAATGGTCTGATTCTCAGGCAGTCCGGTTCCCATTGGTACCGATGAACCAACGAGCACAATCCGGTAGGCGCCGGGCGGCTTCGAATGGCAATCAAGTCTCGTGCGATGCCCACAATTGTTGATCCTGAATTCAACAAGTTGCGAATCACGCCTCTGCTCCCAGAACACGGAATTTGGGATCGCCCTCGATCCGGCCTCTGGATGACTCTGATCGAAAGGGCTCATGTCTGCATCAACGAAGTATCGCGTCTGGGGGTAGATCCTTCTTGCAACGGCCGTGGCTGACGCGGCAATGCAACAGATCGTCAAGAGCCCAAGCCCGGGCAACAAAAACCAATCCCGGAGCGGCAGCTTTGAATTGCCTGGGGTTGCGAATTCGTCTTCAGCAAAATCTGTCAAACTGTCAATTTCTCCTTTGCCAAAGTCCTCCGTACGAGACGACTTTCGTCGGCGCGCTCTCCGGCTCCGCGCTATCGACGAGGAGTTCCCAGCGCGTCAGGCCGGACCTCTCCTCGTCAATCTTTGTAAATCCGAGCTTGCCATAGTGGTCGACGACCAGCTTGTTCTTCTCTGTCGGGCGAAAAGTCCCGATGATTTTCTGGATCCTCACTGCTCGCGCGTGCTGAAGCACTTCGCGAAGCACCATGTGCTCCACTCTGCGGCCCAGCACGCGGCAACTCATAAGCCAGGTGTCGATCTCCCACGTTGCGGGCGAATGGTTGGATTATGGCTCGTACCCGGGCGACGATCGACATAAGCTCGCTGAACGCTCTTTTGAAGAGCGGAGATAGGTCGAGGCTATAGCGAAGTCGGCGGGTTTGACAACCCTCTCATGCTTTCAGGGTTGCCCGCGATGCGCGAAACAGCGCACGTCCTCGCGCCAATGCGTGCTGGTCAAGCTCAACCAGCTTTGGCTTCTTCACCAGCCGCCGCAACGCAGCGTCGATGTTGGCCTGCGGCAGGCTCTGGACAATCTCCAGCATCGCACCCAGCATGATCATGTTCGCCATCCGCGGGTCGCCGAGGTCATTGGCAATCTGCGCAAAGGGAAGGGCCACGACCTGTAGGTCCGCGCGCTTGCACTCCTCGGGGAAGGCGTCTCCGTTATAGATGACCCATCCTCCCGGGCGCACGCTCGCGTCGAACTTCCGCAGCGAAGGCTCGTTCATCGCGATCAGCACGTTGGGCGCGGTCACCAGCGGCGAGTCGATCGACTCGCTGGCGATCCGCACCTGGCAGTTCGACGTTCCCGAGCGCATCTCCGGTCCATACGAAGGCAGCCACGAAACCTCAAGCCCTGCGTCGAGCCCGGCCTCGGCCAGCACCTCACCCAGCAGCAGAACCCCCTGGCCCCCAAAGCCGGCTACGCGTACCTGCAGGTCCACGTCTTTGGCCGCAGCGACAACCTCGCCCGGCCGCGCGTCTCCGTCGCTCTCGATCTCCAGAATTCGCGGCAGCTCCTCAAGCGCCGGAGCGGCCTTGGCCGCCGGCCGCGCCTGCGCCTGCTGCGTGCGGTCGCAGAAGACGCCCAGCGGGAACGTCTTTTCCATTGTGTCGCGCACCCACCGCTGCGCCTCCACCGGCGTCATCTTCCAGATGGTCGGGCAGGGCGAAAGGACCTCAATCAAAGAGAATCCCAGCCCGCGCGCCTGGTTCTCCACCGCGCGCTTGATGGCCCGTGCCGCCCCGGCAATCTGCTTGTTGTCGCCCAGTCCAACGCGCTCAATATAGACCGGCGCCTCCAGCGTGGCCAGCAGCTCGCTCACGTGCAGCGGGTAGCCCTCGTTGATGGGGTCGCGCCCGTTGGGGCAAGTCGTACTTGTCTGCCCCAGCAGCGTGGTTGGCGCAAACTGCCCACCCGTCATGCTGTAGATGGCGTTGTTCACAAAGATCACGGTAATGTTTTCGCCGCGATTCGCCGCATGTAAGATCTCTGCCGAGCCGATCGCCGCCAGATCGCCGTCGCCCTGGTAGCTGATGACGATGCTCTCCGGCCGGCTGCGCTTCACGGCTGTGGCCACCGCGGGCGCTCGCCCGTGCGCCGCCTGAATGTTGCCCACATCGAAGTAGTAGTAGGCAAACACCCCGCATCCCACCGGGCTGATCAGGATGGTCCGATCCTGGATCTCCAGCGAGTCAATGGCCTGGGCCAGCATCTTGTGGATGTTGCCGTGCCCGCATCCGGGGCAGTAGTGCGTCTGGTGCTGCAGCTCGGGCTTGCGCGCGTAGGTCGAATAGAAGGACTGGGCCCTTGAGTGGGTCACCTCGTATTCAGAAATCACAGGGCTAGACATGGGCCACCTGCTCCTCTTCCGGCTGCGTCACCGGCCGGTGTTTCCGCGCCAGCTTCCTCACCATCGCCAGCACCTCGTCGTGCGACGGAACGTTTCCGCCCATGCGGTTCAGGAACTCAACCGGCCGCGCGCCGTTAATTGCCAGCCTTACGTCTTCCACCATCTGGCCGTTGCTCATCTCCACCACCAGGAAGACCCGCGCCCGCTCTGCCAGGCACTGCAACTGCGTCGCCGGGAAAGGTGAAAGCGTAATCGGCCGCAACAACCCCACGGGCAACCCCTCGGCACGCGCCTCCACGGTCACCGCCTTCAGGATGCGCCCCACAATGCCATAGCCCACCAGGACAATCTCCGCGTCCTCGGCATACCAGCCTTCGGCCCGCGTCTCCAACTGCTGCGCGCGGCGAAACTTCGCTTCGAGACTCCGCAGGTGTATTTCCATGTCGTTGAAGTCCATGTGCAGCGAGGTGACCAGATTGCCGCGCGACTGCGCATTCCCGGTCACCGCCCAATCGGGCACGTGGGTCGCGTCCGCAGCCTGCGGAAACTCCACCGGCTCCATCATCTGGCCCACAAATCCATCCGCCAGCAGCATTACCGGCGAGCGGTACCGGTCCGCCAGCTCAAAGGCCAGCGCGGTCAGGTCGGCCATCTCCTGTGCGGAGTGCGGCGCCAGCACGATCGTGCGATAACTGCCATTGCCTCCGCCCTTTACCACCTGGTTGTAGTCGCTCTGCTCCGCCCCGAGGTTGCCTAGCCCCGGCCCTACGCGGCTGATATCCGCAATCACGCACGGCAGTTCCGCCGCAGCCATATAGCTGATGCCTTCCTGCATCAGGCTGATCCCCGGCCCGCTCGACGCTGTCATGCAGCGCACGCCCGCCGACGATGCGCCGTAGAGCATGTTGATCGCCGCAACCTCGCTCTCCGCCTGCAGAAACACCCCTCCCGCCTGCGGCATATAGAGCGCCGCAGCTTCGGCTATCTCGCTCGCCGGAGTAATCGGATACCCGTAGAACGCGCGGCACCCAGCCAGGATGGCGCTCCGCACAATCGCTTCGTTGCCCTTCATCAGTTGTTTGCGCATCAGCTTGCCCTCGCAACACTGCCAATCGCAGCGGACCCAGTCCGCACGGCCCCGGCCCGACCAGCCCCAGTCCGAACGGCGCCCGCCTGCCCCTCACCGGCCTTTATCAGCCGCATCACCGTAATCGCGCCCGGCTCGGGGCAAACCAGGAAGCAGATCCCGCATCCCGTGCACCCAGACCCCGCATAACTCGCCGGTCGGTAGCCATAGTGGTTCAGCTGTTCGCTCAACCGGATGACCTTGGGCGGGCAGGCCTCCGCGCAAAGTCCGCACCCCTTGCACTCGTTCTGGTCCACGCGCAGCAGGCCCCGGTCTCGCTCTCCGTTCCCCGCCTTTGCGTTCCCGTTGTCTGCTTTGGCGTTCCCGGCACTCTGTATTTCGCTTTTGGTTTCGATTCGATCTTCCATAACGTGCTCCCGGCCTCATCCGGCCAGATTCGCCGCTTTGCCCGGCCCGCGAAGCGCCCACTGTGCAGGCGCAGTTCTAACGAGTGGCCCGAACTAGACTCTTCCAAGCACGACGGATTTGCTGTGATCGGTATCACCCGGACCGGAGCGCTCCCTCAAAGGCGAACGGACGGAAGGGATCTTGGCCCATGGTTATCCGGGGTTGAAATCAGCAGGGCTTTAGGATGTGGAGTGGTCGCGTGAGTCGGGCTACACGGCGCTCAAGCAAAGGATCTTTGCGAGCACCTAGCGAGCTACTGCTGCATGCAATGCCGAGCGCCTAGCGAGAGATTCCTGCATGGAATGCTGGCGGAGAGAGGGGGATTCGAACCCCCGGTACAGCTTTTGACCGTACAACGGTTTAGCAAACCGCCGCCTTCAGCCACTCGGCCATCTCTCCGCGCTGCTGGGATTATACCGGAACCCGAGCTTGTGGCGCGGGCGATGGCCGCAAACGTCAGCAAGGAACCAGGAATTCACACTTGGACTCGGCAGGCTGGTAGCGGGCTTGAGACCGGGCGGGGCTGTTGACCGCGGACCACTTTCTTCTTTGTTCGCGAGCCCAGGGTTGTTAGATTCGGGGTCATGCCCATGGCCCTCACCTCCACACAGCGCAAGATGCGCTTTCTGCCGCTGGTGGCCGCCACCTACTTCATGGTCTCGGGTGGCCCCTACGGCATCGAGGACATTCTGGGCGGTGCGGGGTTCCTGTGGGCCATCGTCATTCTGCTCCTGCTCCCGCTCATCTGGTCGCTGCCCACGGCGCTGATGATCGGCGAGCTGGCCAGCGCGATTCCCGCAGACGGGGGCTTTTACGTCTGGGTGCGCCGCGGACTGGGGCCTTTCTGGGGCTATCAGGAGGGCTGGCTATCGCTCGCTGCCAGCGTCTTCGACATGGCCATCTACCCGGCCATCTTCGTCTCCTATCTGGGCAAACTCGCCCCCGCCCTCACCCAGGGTGGCCGCGGCTACTGTTGGGCGCTTGCCGTCGTTGTGGTCTGTTCGCTTTGGAATCTGCGCGGAGCGCCCGCCGTCGGCCGGGATTCCGTCTGGCTCTTCGTCCTGCTGCTCGCGCCCTTCGTGGTCTTTGTCGTTCTCGGCCTCCGTCATGGCCTCCTGCATCATCCTGCCGTCCAGTGGAGCCGCCCCGCTTCCGATGCCGGCTTCTCCACCGCGGTTTTGGTGGCCATGTGGAACTACATGGGCTGGGACAACGCCTCAACGGTCGCGCGCGACGTCGAGAATCCCCAGCGCACCTATCCACGCGCGATGATCGCGTCCACCGCCCTGGTGACCTTCACCTACATCCTGCCCCTGGCCGCAATGGCGTTTGCCGGCCTCTCCGTCCGGACCTTTTCTACTGGCGACTGGACCACCGCGGCCGAATCCCTGGGCGGTCCCGCGCTCGGAGTGGCCGTCGTAGCCGGCGGAGCGATCTCCGGCATTGGCATGTTCAATGCGCTGGTGATGAGCTACACCCGCCTGCCCATGGCGATGGCGGAGGAGGGAATGCTTCCGCGCTTCGTCGCCTGGCGCAACCGCCGCGGCGTGCCCTGGGTCAGCGTCGTCCTCTGCGGCATGGCGTGGGCACTCGCGCTCAAGCTTCCCTTCGAGCGGCTGATCTCCATCGACCTCATCCTCTACGGATCCAGCTTGCTTCTCGAGTTTGTCGCCCTTGCTGCGCTGCGCCTTCGCGAACCCGGGCTGGTCCGGCCCTTCAGAGCGGGCAGCTTTCCGGTCGCCTGCCTCCTTGGGGTGGGGCCGGCCGGCCTCATTGCCTATGCGCTTTATGCCTCCCGCAACGAGAAGCTCATCGAACCTGGGAGTGGGTCCGGCAGCGAGATTGGCAGCTACTTCGGCAGTTGGCTGGGCTCCGTTCAC
>Ga0181520_10004410_pt1 | contig 23582 bp, 18 predicted proteins | sample PEATcosm2014_Bin_29_FD_132451 | JGI IMG/M metagenome (GOLD analysis project Ga0181520, IMG submission 132451) | Peatland microbial communities from MTU Mesocosm Facility, Houghton, MI, USA - PEATcosm2014_Bin02_30_metaG | ecosystem: Environmental > Terrestrial > Soil > Wetlands > Peat | place...
TATTTTTGAACTCTGCATTTCATTCCTGTTCTTTTATGTTCCAATCTTGATTCACAAAAAATTAAATTATAACAAATATAAATATTTAAGAGGCAAAAAGAAAAAATGAAATAATCAAAATAATTTATTACAATACTCCTGGGTCTATTATCGAAAGGAAATCCGGGATATTTATAAAAATAGTCACAAAAACATCATTTTATTGTACTTTCAGAACCGGGAGCCCATGAATTATTATCAGGATTAACATCCGGTAAAGCTTTATCCGGATCATTAATTACGGAATCAATCAAACTTGTAGAGTTATATCGGAAAGTCCATTCACCTGAATGCAGCCAAACCTCGACGGGCAGATTTATTCTGCCGGTTTTATTATTTTTCTCTTTTATTTCAATAGTAACGGGCATGACCATTTTCCCAAGGTTTTCTATTGTAATAAGAGTTCCATTTGCAGGGTCGTTATCAATATATTTTACATCTTTTACAGCCTGATCAAGTGTCCAGTTTTTAAAGAACCATTCTTTCCAGAACCAATTGAGATTTTCGCCTGTAACATCATTGATCGTCCTGAAAAAGTCATCCGGTGAGGGATGTTTATATGCCCACCTATTTATATAAGTGCGGAAAGCATAATCAAAACGGGCGCTGTCCAATATATAATTCCTCAATAAGTAGTGCCCAAGCGAAGGTTTATAATATGCATCCAATCCAAGGTTTTGTAAAACAAAATTATCGGGATATGTCATTATTGTTTGAGGATTTTTTTTCAATAAGAGAGCTACCATCTCCCTGGCATCATTGCTGCGGGGTTTAAATTCGCTGTTGTTAAAATAAATAGTAGAATATATGTTAATAAAAGTATTCAGTCCTTCATCCATCCAGGCATATTCACGTTCATTAGAACCGACAATCATAGGAAACCAGGTATGACCAAATTCATGTGTTGTTACTTCCCATAGCTCGTTTTTTTTTGCTTTCCAATCGCAAAAGACTATGCCGGGATATTCCATTCCGCCGACAACTCCCGCTACATTTACGGCTGCCGGATACGGATATTCAAACCACAGTTTTGAATTAATTTCAATAGTTGCTTTCACATATTCGGTAGCCCTTTCCCATGTAGAATCCGTAAAAGATTCAGCCGGGTATACAGACATAGCCAGGCATGGTTTACCACTGGGGAGATTGATTTTTGCGGCGTCCCAGATAAAAGAATTAGAACATGCCCAGGATACATCTCTAGAGTTTTCTATTTTATAATGCCACGTCAAATTTTCTTTCCCTGCCGGTCTCATTTGTGGATTTTTAAGCTCACCGGCTTTTAAAATAAATACTCTTTTATCGCTTTTTGACGCATCATCTAATCTATTGATTTCGTCTTGTGTTAATACCTCTTCCGGATTTTGCAAAATACCCGATCCGGCAACGATCTGATCACTGGGCACGGTTAAATAATAATCAAAATTTCCATAATCTAAGTAAAATTCTCCCATCCCTAAATAGGGAAGGGTATTCCAGCCGATAATATCATCATAAACTTCCATCCGGGGATACCACTGTGCTATTTCATATATAATTCCGTTTTCAGTCTGCAGATACCCCATCCTGTCCGAACCGTGCTCCGGTATAGTAAAGCAATAATCAATTTCAATTTCTACCTTATCTCCATGAGCTTTTAATAAGTAAGGAAGTATTACTTGCATACGTGTATCATTAACAATATAACGGACTGTAGATGAATTCGAATTCTGAATTAGCTTCACGGATCTAATAATACATCCCTGCGTATAGTTTTGCTCGCCATACCTGTATCCGCTAACTGGAGAAGTTAAAGAACCGCGGGAATCTTTTTTATAAATATTCTGGTCAAGCTGAAGCCATAAATAGTTTAAATCGTCCGGGCTATTATTTGTATAAGTTATTTTAACCGCAGCTGTGATTTCTTTTTGGACAGTATCTAAAGACGCTTTTATTACATAATCTGCCCGGTTAGTCCAATAATTTGGACCGGGAGCGCCATTCCCGCTTCTGTAAATATTTCCCGGTGAATTTAAAAAATTTATGTCAAATGTTTCGCCGGGGATGTAATTGCTATTTCCCTGTGCATAAGAAAGATTAATAAAAGCAGATATCAGTACTGTAATTATTAACAATGCCATTAAGTGCTTCATAATCTCACTTTCAGGCTCATTTGCCGGGTGAAAAATGACATCAGAATGAAGATTGAATTGTCTATAAATAAATTATTGTTTTTATTAATTATCAAATTAAAGCGTGTAAAATTATTAAATGAAAAGATTATAAATCAGGTGTTATAGAAATATTAATCATATGTAAATAAAAATTAGTTAAACTACCTCCCCTTTATCCCCACATTACTAAGGAGGGGAGGGCTTTAGCCTGGAGTGGATATTATGTAATAACTCTTGATATATTTCAAGAATAATTCACCCAGGCAATCAAAATTAATTATTCCCTGATTTCCATACGTTATTAGAGGGATCAATATCCGGCAGTACTTGATCGGGATCTATTATAACGGAATCAATTATTCCTGTCGAATCATACTTAAAGGTCCATTCACCTGAACGTTCCCAAATCTCAACCGGCAAATTTACCCTGCCTGAACGACCGCTTTTTTCTATTATTTCTACAGTTACAGGCATTACCATTTGGTTTTTATTCTCAATTGTAATCAAAATTCCTTTTGAGGAATCATTATCCACATATTTTACATCTTTAACTGCCTGATCAAGTTTCCAATCTTTAACAAACCATTCCTTCCAGAACCAATTTAAATTTTCACCGGCTGCATCATTAATTGTACGGAAAAAATCAATTGGTGAAGGATGTTTATATGCCCATCTTTTAATGTATGTTCTAAATGCGTAATCAAACCTGTCATGCCCTAATACGTTTTCGCGGAGCATCACAAGTCCGAGAGCAGTTTTGTAATATTCAAGCTGATGAACATACGGGACTGGGATTGCATCTGCGTAAGACATAATAGGCATGGAGTGAGGACTAACAAGAAATTCTACTATTTCTCTTGCAGGATTGCCGCCATTTGGCGCATATTCATGATCTCTTTTTGGAGCGTATTCGCCGTTGTTGAATTCATCAGTTGAATAAATATTTATAAATGTATTAAATCCTTCATCCATCCAGGTATTTTCACGTTCATTTGTACCGACAATCATAGGGAACCAGTTATGACCTATTTCATGTGTCGTTACCATCCACATGTCTTTTCTTTTTGCCCGGTAGCTGCAGAATATTATTCCCGGGTATTCCATTCCGCCGACAGGCCCGCATACATTTACTGCAACAGGGTATGGATATTCATACCAGTTTTTTGAATATATCTCAATGCTGCTTTTCAAATACTCTGTTGAACGGCTCCAGGCACTATCGCCGCTGTATTCTATAGGATAAACAGACATAGCTAATGCCTTCCTGCCTTCGGGTAAATTTACTTTTGCAGCATCCCAGATGAAAGCCGAAGAAGCGGCCCAGGAAACATCCCGTGTATTCCTCATTTTAAAATACCATGTCTGTCTCTTCTTGCTTACGTTATTTTTTATTTCATTTGAATCTTTTATGATCACCGTCTTATCACTCTGCTGGGCTGCATCTAATTTTTTTAATTCTTTAGCGCTTAATACTTCCTTTTGGTTTACAAGTTCCCCTGAACCAACCACAGTCATATTTGAAGGGACATTAATGTAATAATCGAAGTCTCCGTACTCAAGATAAAATTCTCCGGCGCCTAGAAACGGGAGTGAATTCCAGCCTTTAATATCATCATAAACCTCCATACGCGGGTACCATTGCGCAAGCTCATAAACCATACCGTTTTTAGTATCCATAAAGCCGCATCTTCCATAACCGCGTGGAGGAATTTTAAATGTATATTCAATTAAGATTAAAACTTTTCCGGTATTAGGTTTCAAATCTTTAGGAAGTCTTATCTGCAGGCGCGTATCGGAAATAAGATAAACCGCATTATAGTCTACTCCTTCTAATTCAATACGAATTGATTTTATATTGAAGCCTCCTCTGAAGTTTCTATCTTGCGGCTGCGGGGGAGATGTTAAAGCGCTTCTTGAGCTGTCTTTAAAACAATTCTGCTCAAGCTGAAGCCATAAAAACGAGAGATTGTCAGGACTGTTATTAGTGTAAGTTATTACTTCTTTGCCTTCAATTGAATTATCAATCTCGTTTAACCTGACGTTTATCTTATAATCTGCGCGGTTTTGCCAGTAACCGGGTCCAGGCTGACCGCTGCCGCTTCTGTAAAATGTACCTGGCTGATTGTCAAACAGCGGATCAAAAGCTTTTTGCGGGTTATAGGAGTTATTTTCTTGCGGGAAAGATATTATAGAAAACGTTAATAGAAAAAAGAGTAAGCAGGTATATTTATTCATCCGCGTTCTAATTTTATTTATAATACTAAAATCTAACTGCGAGATTATTAAAATTTGCATTAAAATCAAAATTTTTTGTGCAAATAACGGTTACATTTTTCACATTCATTTGAAATTATAACTTAATCTGAATATCTAAACAATGAGAACTTAAAAAAATAATTTAAAGCGCCGATACTATCTTTTCTTTAGTTTAATTAAATTTAAACAACTAACAAAATTGTACTGAGTAATATGAATTTTCCAGGAGAAACAAGAGAGGATGTTCCGATTAAAAAGATTAATATTAAATATTCAATTCATTAAGGAGTAATATTTATGGATGTGGTATTATTGTCAAGAATACAATTTGCTATGACAGTTGGATTTCATTTTATATTTCCGCCGATTTCTATCGGGCTCTCCTGGCTTTTGGTTCTTGTAGAAGCTTTTGCCTGGAAAAGGAAAGATGAAATTTACGAAAAGATTGGGAAGTTCTTCAGTAAGATACTGGCGCTTTCCTTTGCAGTAGGCGTTGCTACCGGTATTACAATGGAATTCCAATTTGGTACTAATTGGGCTGAATATTCCAAATTTGTAGGCGATATATTTGGCGCTCCATTGGCGGCAGAAGGTGTATTTGCATTTTTCCTTGAATCCGGGTTTCTAGGACTTTATTTATTCGGAAGAAACAGGGTTCCAAAAGGCACACATTGGTTTTCAATTTTAATGGTTGCAGTAGGAGCAACTATATCCGCTTTCTGGATTATCGTTGCAGGTTCCTGGATGCAGACTCCGGCAGGATATGTTCTAAGAAACGGCAGGGCGGAACTTACCGATTTCTGGGCGGCTGTATTTAATCCTTCAACAATGGTCAGATTTCTTCATACAGTTGATGCCGCTTTAATCACCGGCGCATTTATGATGGCGGGAGTTTCGGCATATCTTATATTGAAAACTAAGCACGGTGTGCTGGCGAAAAAATCAATGAAACTTGCGGTAATTTTCGGTTTGATTGTTTCACTTATGGAATTATTTCCTTTCGGGCATGAGAGTGGAAGGGAAGTTGCAAGGCTTCAGCCGGAAAAATTTGCCGCTATACAGGGACTTTATACCACACAGACGGGCGCACCTTTGGCGGTGTTCGCTTTCCCGGTAATGCCTCCGCCGCAGTTGAAAGCAAAAATTGAAATTCCAAGTTTACTTAGCTTTATGGCATTTGGCGATGCGCACGCCAAAATTAGGGGTATAAATGAATTTCCCCGTGAATATATCCCGCCTTTATTTTTAACGTTTGTTTCTTACCATAATATGGTACTGCTTGGTATGCTTTTTATCCTTTTAACAGGACTGGGTACAATTCAGCTTTACAGGAAAAAATTATGGGAAAGCAAGAAACTTTTAAAGTTGTTTATATGGGCAATACCATTTCCGGTATTTGCGTGCGAGCTTGGATGGATTTCCGCCGAAGTAGGAAGGCAGCCGTGGATTGTTTATAATGTTATGAGAACATCAGATGCCGTTTCAACTTCTGTTGTGCCCGGTGATATTATATTTTCAATAATAATGTTCGGCTTAATCTACCTTCTTTTGGGTATTCTTTTTATTTACCTGCTTGTAAAAGAAATTATGCATGGTCCCGAACCTTTATTGCTAACCGGTGAAACTGATTCTGAAAAGGAGGTGTTGTCATAATGGATTTGAACACAACATGGTTTTTATTGGTTGGGGTTTTAATTATCGGATATGCAATACTTGACGGTTTTGATTTAGGCGTGGGAGTTATTCATCTTTTTATAAGAAAGGAAGATGAAAAAAGAATTGCTATGAACTCAATAGGTCCTGTTTGGGACGGCAACGAAGTATGGCTGTTAACAGGCGGCGGAGCATTATTTGCCGCTTTCCCCATAGTATATGCCACCGTATTCAGCGCATTTTATATTGCATTTATGCTGCTGCTTGCTGCATTAATTTTTCGCGCCGTTGCTTTTGAATTCCGTGGTAAGGTAGAATCGGCAGGCTGGAGAAATCTGTGGGATTACGCTTTCGGTATAGGCAGTCTACTGCCTGCAATACTATTCGGCGTTGCTATAGGCAATATAATCAGGGGTTTGCCTATAGACGGTAACGGCTATTATACAGGGACTTTTATTGATCTGCTTAACCCTTTCTCTATCCTAACCGGTTTATTAAGTCTTACTATGTTTATTATGCACGGTTCAATTTATCTGGCAATGAAAACTGAGGGGAATTTAAGGCGCCGGGTTGTTGGCTGGACAACTAAAACTTGGGTGATATTTGTTCTATTATACGTTCTAGCGACTTTTGTTTCCCTTTTTGAAGCTCCGTTTTTATTTGAAGGAATACTTAGAAATCCTATATTCTGGATATTGTTTATACTTTTGCTTGTTTCGGTCTTGTACCAGCCTATAGCGGTGAAAGCAAAAAGATTTTTCCAGGCATTCCTTGCATCTTCTATAACAATTGCGACTATGATAGGACTTGTTGCAGTAAGCCTGTTTCCCAGGCTCGTACCTTCCAACATCAGCCTGGATTTCAGTCTGACGATATATAACACATCCTCTTCTCAAAACACATTAGCCGCAATGCTTGTAATAGCGTTAATCGGTATGCCGATAGTAATAGCATACACAATATTTATTTACCTTGTGTTTAAAGGAAAGACGGTAATCGGTAAGGAGAGTTATTAGAAAATCGCAGGTCGAACAGGTTTGTTCGACCTTTGCTTATTGTAACAATATTTGTGGTTAATTAGTGTAATTCACTTGATAAGTGGAACTCTCTTAACAAAGTGTCTTCAGTGTCTTCCGATTAAAAGTTTTTCTTTAGCGTTTTGCTGATTTTTATAAACAACAGTGTGATTGTTGTTCGATTTGATTTAAGAATAGTTCCATTTTTCCCCCAGAAAATTAGGGCGCAGAATTGTTTGGAGTTTTCTAAGCAGAATAGCTTTAACCCACTTATTGGGACAAGCCTGCACTCCTCATGAATAATGTCACAGCCGCAGCGGCAATACCAAGAGGGGATAATTGCAACGGCAAGTCAAAATAGGAATTAATGGATACGCCAAAGAATTTTCCCCCGACTTAATAAGCATGCCTGCCGATAGTCAGATCTGCCCGACCGGTAAGCGGGGTGGGGCGCCCCAAACGCTTTCGGGACGGAGTGGTCGCAATTATATTTTCTAATTCTTCACAGTCGTAGCCTAATCCATTGAATAAAAGGATAAGAGAACTGTAAATATCTCTGTCGGTTTCTACACGGAAAATATTATCGCTGTCGTCAAGATCAAAATTCCATTTACCATCCTGCACAAGGTCATCTATGTACGGCTTAAGCTTTAATATATCTGCATTATTGGATACGGATGTTTTAAATATCAATATCTCCATAAGTTGTCCTTTTATAAATTATTGCTGTCTTATTATTAAAGACGAATAATGTCGTAAAATATTTTAAAATTGCATTAATAATGTGAGCCTCAAGTAAGTAAGGCAAATGACCTGCCGGTCATTTGTGTGATGTACGTTCATCTCATTTATTTCCTTTTGAAATCGTTGTTATTTATATTTGACCGTTTAAAAATTGTCGGAGAAATACATCTTACATGGCTGCACAATATGAAATTGCCATACTAAATGGGGTACTGAGGGTCATGTTGAGCTCATACACTCCAGCCGGCATGAATTTAAGATGGTAGTTGGTAATAAGGATGATTTAGGCAGTATTTGCCTTAATTGGGGGATATAATAACACAAAATCACTCCTTAAAAATGCTGAATTGTAAAGGTAATTTTTTACTTCCGAAACGAATCCGGATAATCCAATTTAATAGACAAAGTAGTTGGAAACGAACATGAAAGAGTTGCTTTATTGTGATCTCGGTTTTATTGATTATAAAGAAGCATGGGATTTACAGAAATCTACATTTGAATTGAGACACAACAAAAAATTACAGGATATTATATTTTTGTTAGAGCATCCGCATACTTATACATTAGGGAAAACAGCGGATAAAAAACATCTTATAGGCTCGGACGATTTTTTAAGCGAAAATAAAATCTCCGTTTATAATATAGATAGAGGCGGAGATATTACGTATCATGGTCCAGGGCAAATTGTTGGTTACCCGATTATCGATTTAAATGAATGGCAAAACGACACTCATAAATATCTTAGAGCGCTGGAAGAAGTAATAATCAGAACTTGCAGCAATTATAATATAACAGGAACAAGAGTTTCTAAATATACGGGCGTGTGGATAGAGAACAGAAAAATTGCCGCAATCGGAATTAAGGTAAGCAGATGGATTACAATGCACGGATTTGCATTTAATATTAATACTGATCTTTCACTTTTTTCCGGGATTATTCCCTGTGGAATTTCCGATAAAGAAGTAACTTCTTTGCAAAAAGAAACAGGAAGGAAGATGGATATTCAGGAAGTGAAATCTCTTTTAGTCAAAAACTTTAAAGAGGTTTTTAGTTACGATATTTTAACATCTTTTACAAAAGAAGAGTTGCTATCGCTTAATTTTTCAAACTGATAGACAAGAAAGGTTCATTATAACCAAAGGCAGCTCATCAAAAAATGAAACTAAATATTAATCTGAAAAAAACGGAATAAATAAAATAATAATTATGAGAAAGGACAACAAAAGGATAGATTCACCAGGTAATATAAATTATACAGGCGCTGAAAGGTTGGAAAAGATTCTTTTACTAAATGCTCTCCGTACTATGCTTCTTGCCCGCAGTATAGATAATAAAGCAATGAACTTATTGCGGCAGGGCAGAACTTTTTTTCATGTTGCAGGTTCCGGTCATGAAGCAATTCAGGCTGCTGTGGGATTATCGCTGCAATCAAAAAAAGACTGGTTTTTTCCATATTATAGGGATATTGCGTTAGTGCTTTCTATCGGAGTAACGCCGGTTGAATTTTTCCTGCAATGTTTTGCAAAGGCTGATGATCCTGCCTCTGCAGGAAAGCAGTTATCCTGCCACTGGGGCTCAAAGGTTTTAAATCTGCCTACACAATCGAGTCCGACAGGCACGCAATTTTTAAATGCAGTTGGCGTTGCTCTGGCAGGTGTTAAAAAGGGCGAAAAGTATATTACATTCGTCAGCAGCGGTGAAGGCACTACCAGTCAGGGTGAATTTCATGAAGCTATTAATTGGGCAAGCCGCGAAAAACTTCCCGTATTATTTCTGATTGAGAATAATAAATATGCTATTTCAGTTCATGTTCAGCAGCAAAGCGGCGGAAAGGATAATTCAATTTCCGCAATGATGAGCGGATATGATAATCTCTTTACGGCAAGAATAGACGGTACTGATTTTTGTGAGTCATATTCTACTGTACAGGAAGCCATCGAGCATATTGATGCGGGCAAGGGACCTGCATTAATAGAAGCTGAGGTAGTAAGGCTGCAATCACATTCTTCTTCAGACGACCAGAAAAAATATCGTGACAAGGACGAGCTTGAAGCAGATTTGAAGAAATGCCCTATAGAAAAATTGTCCAAAAAGTTAATTGCCGAAGGAATAATATCAATAGAGGAGTATAATGATCTGAAAAAGGAAACTGCTGAAGAAATTAATAATGCGGCAGATGCAGCTTACAAAGCTAATGACCCTATTCCCGAAGGAGCTGATAAATTTGTTTATGATGAAAGTGCGTTTAAAAACAGTTTGGAATATGAAAAATCACAATTTTCCGGCAAATCCATTGTAATGGTAGATGCTATAAACCATGCGCTCCATGAGGAAATGGAAATAAATGATAAGATGTATATTTTCGGAGAGGACATAGCTGACGCTAAAGGAGGGGTATTTACGGCAACCAAAGGTTTATCCTCTAAATATGGAAGTAACCGCGTATTTAATTCGCCATTAGCGGAAGCAAGTATAGTAGGGGTTGCGACCGGTATGGCTCTTGCCGGGCTAAAGCCTGTAATAGAAATCCAGTTTGGCGATTATATCTGGCCAGCTTTTATGCAGTACAAATCAGAAATAGCCTCAATACGTTACCGTTCTAATAATCAGTGGTCTGCTCCTGTTGTTACACGTGTAGCGGTAGGCGGATATATACACGGAGGGCTTTATCACAGCCAGAATATTGAATCAATTTTCGCTCATGTGCCCGGAATATTTATTGCTTATCCTTCCAATGCGGCAGACGCCAAAGGCTTATTAAAAACAGCATGCAGATTAAATGACCCGGTCATTTTTTGCGAGCACAAAGGTCTGTACAGGCAAAGTTTTGCAGTTTCACCTTCTTACGATTCCGGATATTTAGTTCCGTTTGGTAAAGCAAAGGTTGTTTGTGAAGGGAACGACATTACGGTGGTTTCATACGGGCTTTCATTATGGGATTCCATATTTGCTTCAAAGAAACTTGAAGAAGAAGGTCATTCAGTTGAAATAATAGATATTCGGACTATTATTCCGCTTGATGAAGAAACAATCTTTAATTCAGTAAGAAAGACCGGTAAAGTTATTGTCGTACATGAGGATACATTTACTGCAGGCTTTGGAGCGGAGATTGCAGCCAGGATAGCCGATAACTGCTTTCAATTTTTAGATGGTCCTATTAAAAGAATTGCAGCAAAGGATTCGCATATTCCTTACTCTCCAATTCTGGAAAATACAATCCTTCCTACAAGGGAGTTGATATATAAAGGTATTAAAGAATTAATTGAATATTAAAGACAAAATTTCGGGAGTTTTAAATGGATATAATTATGCCGAAGATGGGCGAATCAATAATGGAAGGGACAATAATAAAATGGCACAAGAAAGTTGGTGAGCAGGTAAAGAAAGATGAAACTATATTTGAAATCAGTACCGATAAAGTGGACACCGAAGTCCCGGCGCCGGCGGATGGAACAATTGCGGAAATTTTGGTTGGCGAACAGGAAACAGTTGAAGTGGGAACTGTAGTTGCAAAACTAAATAAAAGCATTGAGCTTCCCGAAATAGAGGAGATAAAAAGCAAAGCAGAATTATTATCAAAAGCCGTTGATCATGCAGTACTTGCAGGCGAAGATAAAAAAACAGAATCTCTAAACCAGAGCTCAAAATTTTTATCTCCACTCGCATTAAATATCTTGCGAGCAGAAAATATTGCCCTTGATGAGCTTGACAATATTGACGGAACAGGTTTGAATGGCAGGGTTACTAAAAAAGATATTATTAATTACGTGGAAAATAAAAAAAATAAAGAAAATGAACAGGTTGAACGGAAGGCTGATAAATCAGTAAAAGGGAATTTGGCGGAAACAAATTATGAAACAATAGGCGCATCTTCTCAACATTCCGCTAAAATTCAGACTTTATACCCTTCTAATGAAATTGAGCGGATACCGATGGATAATATTCGTCAGAAAATAATGCAGCATATGATAAACAGCCGGGATACTTCCGTGCATGTTACTGCTATGTTAGAGGCGGATGTCAGCAGGATATACAATTTTCTGAAAAATAACCGGGATAGTATTCAAAAGAAAGAAGGCGTTAAATTAACATATATGCCTTTTATTGCTCATGCTTGTATAAAGGCTTTGAAGGAATTTCCGCTTGTAAATGCTGCGCTTGATGGATATACGATTATAAAAAAGAAATATATAAATCTTGGAATTGCAGTAGCGGTTGATCCGGGAGGATTGATTGTTCCGAATATTAAAAATGCAGATGAGCAAAATATTTTTGGTCTGGCAAACTCTATAAACGGCATTGCAGAGAGAGCAAGAACAAAAAAACTTGTGCCGGATGATATCATGGATGGAACATTTACAATAACAAATTACGGTATATTCGGAACTATATTTGGTACGCCGATAATAAATCAGCCGGAAGTTGCAATTCTGGGTGTGGGCACTGTAGTCAAGAAGCCTGTTGTTATTGAGATTGAAGGATCAGATACAATTGCAATCAAGCCGGTAATGGCGCTTTCTCTTACGCACGATCACCGGCTTGTAGACGGTATGCTTGGCGGAAGATTTTTAAAATCAATTAAAGATACTCTGGAAAACTTTAATGTTAATTCAATTTAATTGTTAAAATTGATTCTATAACTGATGTTGATCAGTTATTAAATATTGAACTATTTTAGAATTAGTTAGTTGTTTTTGTCAGAAATATTCTAATTATTCATTTAGTAATTAAAAAACAATATATCATCTTTGCGGGATTTTAATAATTTTACCGTGATTAACTATTTCTACAAATATTTTGTTCCTAACTGTCCTGCCGATGCAGTATTTAGCGTAATATTGGAAGTTAATTAAAAATGATAATAAATCAGCATCAAAGAGAATATAAAGAACAGGTTGAAAAAGTAAAAATTCCGCTTGGCAAAAGACCTGAATGGCTTAAAGTAAAGCTGCCTGCCGGCGAAAATTTCAGCGATGTAAAAAATTTAATGAGAAGTCAGCACCTTCACACCGTATGTGAAGAAGCGCGGTGCCCTAATATTGCAGAATGCTGGAATCACCGCACTGCAACATTTATGATACTAGGCGATACATGCACAAGAAGCTGCGGCTTCTGCAATATTAAAACAGGTATACCTGCAAAGCTTGATCTTGATGAGCCAAAAAGGGTAATGCAATCGGTAAAAGAATTAAAACTTGCTCATGTGGTTATTACTTCAGTTAACCGTGATGAATTAAAGGACGGCGGCGCATCAATATTCAGTGAAACGGTAAGGCTTATAAATGAAGAAATGCCGGGTACAACTATAGAAATATTGATTCCTGATTTCAAAGGTGCAGTTGAATCGTTTGAAATTATTATGAAAAATCCGCCGGATATTTTAAACCATAATCTTGAAACAGTTCCACGGTTATATCATGTAGTAAGACCGCAGGCAAAATATGAAAGAAGTCTTGAGCTTATACGATGGTTTAAAAACAGGCGTCTGAGAACTAAAAGCGGTTTGATGGTTGGGATTGGTGAGCGTCCTGAAGAAGTTCTTGAAACTATGCTTGAACTTGTTAAACATGGATGCAATATTCTTACAATTGGTCAGTATCTCCAGCCGACTAAAATGCATCTTCCAGTTGACAGATTCGTTACTCCAGATGAATTTAAAATGTTCCGGGTAGAAGGATTGAAAATGGGATTTAAAATTGTTGAATCTTCTCCGCTCGTAAGAAGCTCATATCATGCAGATCAGCAGGCAAAAGCAATATTTTAATTTATAACTCATATTGCGCAAAAAATAGCGACTTCCCAAAATTTTGTGTAATGTAAGTAATAATTTTATAATAGGAATATTTGTAAAATCCTGCAGTTATTCCTAAATTTACCAGATAAATTTTTAATTCTTGATGGAAAGATAATGATTGAGCATAAAGGTAAAATCATACAGATAATTGGTCCGGTTATCGGTATAGAATTTGAAGAAGGACATCTACCGAGTATATACAATGCAATTAAAATTCCAAGAATAAGCACCGAGGGTGTTCAGGAAGATTTAATTGTTGAAGTTCAACAGCATTTAGGTGAAGACAGAGTACGTGCTGTTGCTATGGATTCAACCGACGGTTTGACAAGAGGATTGGATGCTTATGATACAGGCGGGCCAATAATGGTTCCGGTAGGTCCGGCTACACTTGGAAGATTAATTAACGTAATTGGACAAGGAATTGATGGATTAGGTGAAATAAAATCAGAAAAGAAATATCCAATTCACAGACCGGCTCCTTTATTTAAAAACCTTTCCCCAAAGACAGATATTTTTGAAACCGGTATAAAAGTTATTGATTTGATTGAGCCGTATTCCAAAGGCGGGAAAACCGGTTTGTTCGGCGGTGCAGGTGTTGGAAAAACGGTTATTATACAGGAATTGATTCATAATATTGCACAGGAACACGGAGGTTTTTCAGTTTTTGCCGGTGTCGGTGAAAGAACACGTGAAGGAAATGACCTTTGGCTTGAAATGAAAGAATCAGGCGTTTTGCCAAAAACCGCATTGGTTTTCGGACAAATGAACGAACCGCCCGGTGCAAGATTAAGAGTAGGTCTTACTGCTTTAACTGTTTCCGAATATTTCAGAGACGATGAGGGAAAAGACGTACTTTTATTTATCGATAATATTTTCCGTTTCACTCAAGCAGGTTCTGAAGTGAGCGCACTTTTAGGACGTATGCCTTCGGCAGTGGGTTATCAGCCCAACCTGGCTACAGAGATGGGAGCTTTACAGGAAAGAATTACTTCTACAGATAAGGGATCAATCACTTCAGTTCAGGCTATTTATGTACCTGCAGATGACTTGACAGATCCGGCTCCTGCAGCAGTTTTTGCTCACCTTGATGCTACAACAGTATTAAGCCGTCAAATTTCCGAACTTGGAATTTATCCCGCTGTTGATCCACTCGATTCTACATCAAGAATTCTTGAACCGGGAATTATCGGCAACGAACATTACGAAGTTGCAAAAAATTGCAAAGAAATTTTACAGCAGTATAAAGACTTACAGGATATTATTAATATTCTTGGAATGGATGAACTTTCGGATGAGGATAAAATTGTAGTTAAAAGAGCAAGAAGGATTCAGAGATTTTTCAGTCAGCCTTTCCATGTTGCCGAGCAGTTTACAGGTTACAAAGGAAAATATGTTAAGCTGGAAGATACAATAAGGGGATTCAAAGGAATTATAAACGGCGAATACGATAATCTACCTGAATCAGCTTTTTTGTTTGTTGGTTCAATCGAAGAAGCTGTTGAAAAAGCTAAAGCGATGAAGTAATATGGCAGAATTAAGTTTGGATATATTTACTCCGTCTAAATTAGCGTATTCTGCTGCTATTGTAAAAGCAGTAACTATACCGGGTACGGTCGGCAGCTTCCAGATTCTTCATAATCATGCTCTTTTAATAAGTACTTTTGAGCTCGGCGCTATTAAAGTTAAAATTGATGATAATAGCACTTTATTTTTTTCTACTAGCGGCGGTACGGTGGAAGTACTTAATAATAAAGTTAAAATATTGGCAGATTCTCTGGAATTAGTGCATGAAATCGACCTTGTCAGGGCAAAGGATGCTTTAAAACGCGCTGAAGAAAGGCTTGCGAAAAAAACAGTTGAGAGAATTGATGTTGACCGTGCAAAATCTTCTTTAGCAAGGGCAAATAACAGAATTAAAATATATGAAAAATATTTCGAGTACCAACCGTAACTATTTCATATAACGACAGATCGCGCTTACCCCTATTGAAACTTGTCGCTGCAATTCAATTAATATACCCGTCTCCCAAAATAATATTTTTCAAAGCCGGGTTATCATTAAGATTCTCAACTAACTTTTCAAAATATTCAATAAGAAATTTTATTCTTTCACTTTCATCCTGAATAGTTAATAAAGTCTGCTGCTGCTGAATTGATAAACCTGATTTTTCTGCAATTTTATATCATTTCATGTATGATTTATTATAATTATCCCAGAATGACTCCTCAAGTTTATAATTTACACGGTCAATAATATTTACAAATTTTGTCTTAACTTCGTTCAAAAGCCCGCAATCAACTGAAGAAGTAATATCATTATACTCCTCAACATTTGCTTGATAATAACCGTCTGATTGCATCACAAAACTAGTCATTAAAAATCGTTCTTTCCCTTCAATAATAATATCCATTTCACCCGTAAGATATTTTTTTAGAACTTTTGTAATGACCACGTAAGTCCCCACCTTAGAGAACTCCCCGTTGAAAGAAGCTATGATTCCGAATCCATTGTTTTCATCTAAGCACATATTAACCATTCTTCTATATCTTTTTTCAAAAATATGAAGCGGGTACCTTGAAAGAGGGAATACAACAAGCTTTAAAGGAAATAAGGGGATTACAGGTTTCATTTCAATTATTTTATTACTGTCCTAAAATACAAAAAAAAATTAAAGAAGCATTGGAAAAATGTTAATATCGTCTAAAAACAATATTCAAAGAGCATAATAAATATATATAAGTATTTCAGTTTTTTGTAATAAATGTGTTTAATTGCAAGTAGAGAAAATATTTTAACTCAAAAAGTAGTTTCCCAAATTATGTAAATTCTCTATCTGCGGTAAGTTCAGATCCAACTTATTTGCGCCAAAGAGATGATGAAATCATCATTTATATTAGTTTTTATTTTAGGTATAAATCTACCGGGAATTACTGTTCAACCTGATTTTGGTAAAATAATTTTTCCCACTTTGGAACCATAAGCAACAGGTTATATTAAAATTTATTTTTAAAAATCCATTATAATCCTAAAAGTGTAATAGAATTTTTGGCAAATTCAACTAAGGGAGTAAAGTAAATACCAAAAATTATAACCGGGGCAGCAAGTAAAAACACAAGGATAAGCGCACCGTAAGAAGCTGAAAATGCAGGGGTTTCTTTTTCAGATTTATCAAGAAACAGGCACTTTAAAACTTTTATATAGTAGTAAAGGGACACTACTGTATTAAGCAGTGCAATTACGGCAACTACAATCATCTTTGCATCTACAAGAGCGATAAACAAATAAAGCTTGCCGATGAATCCCACAGTCGGAGGTAGACCCGTAAGGGAAATCATAAATATTGCAAGTGATACGGCAAGGAAAGGAGTTGAAGAACCAAGCCCTTTATAATCATCCAATTCTTCGCTTCCGATTTTATTTGCAATAAGCACAACCACGAAAAAAGCTCCAAGGTTCATTACGGCGTATGCCATAAAGTAAATTAAAATAGCTGTTATACCTTCGTTTGACATAACTGCTAAGCCTAAAAGCAGATAACCGGCATGCGCAATACTAGAGTAAGCAAGAAGTCTTTTCATATTCGTCTGCCAGAGCGCGGTAAAATTGCCGAGCGTCATTGTTAGAACCGAAATAATGATAATGAAAGATTTCCAATCAATAATTCCCAACAGATGCCAGAATCCATTCGGATCTATTGACTGAATAAATGTTACTTTTATAAATCTGATTAAGAGAGCAAATCCAGCCGCTTTACTTGCAATCGAGAGGAAAGCAGTAATCGGAATAGGTGCGCCTTCATAAACATCAGGCGTCCAAAAATGAAATGGAGCAGCGGAAATTTTAAAACCAATTCCCACAAAAATCAATATACCGGCTAGCAGAAATGCTAAACTTTGCATTTGCGGTGCTTGTATTAAGGAATTAATCTCGTAAAGATTAGTGCTCCCTGTTATTCCGTATATAATTGAAATTCCGAATAGCATTATTCCAGAAGAAACTCCGCCATATATAACGTATTTTAATGAAGATTCGCTATTGCGTAAAGATTGTTTTGTAAATCCCACCAGTATATAAGATGATAGAGAAACAAGTTCAAGTGAAATGTATATAACTATTAGATCGGAAGCGGAAACCATAAACATCATTCCGATAATCATACCGAATATTAGAGTGTAATATTCACCATGCCTGTCTAAGCTGTTCTTTATTTCGGTGGAAAAAATTGAAAACAGTACTACAAGAATTGAAGCAAAAATGATCAGTAATTTAAAGAAACTTCCGAAAGGGTCAACTATAAACCATCCCACACTGCTGTTTGTGGAAAAAGCAAATGCGTTTGTCCCGAACTGGTCGATCAAAAAATAACCGGCTGTCAACAATCCTATTATTGAAATACAAGGGAGCAGATTCTTATTCTTTATCCATATTAAATCTACAACAACAAGCAGAACAATAACTGCCGCAATTACCAATTCAGGTTTAATTAGATAGAGACTATTTACAAGATAATTTAAATTATTAGTATTCACTTTAATCAGACATTAAGTTTTACAATATTATTAATGAACCAATGAGCTGTAAATAACTTGTGCATCGGTCATAAGTTTGACCATAGCATTTACCGAAGAATTCATCAAGTTCAACATTGAAGAAGGATAAACTCCGATAAAAATAATAATGACACTTAAAGGAACGAGCATTGCATATTCTCTTAATGTTAGATCACTAAGAGCAGACCATTTTTCTTTTAAACTTCCGAGAAAAACTCTTTGCAGTGTCCAGAGCATATAGCCTGCGCCAAGTAGTATCCCGAGGGTCGAGATAACAGTAATTATTCTGATTGTTTGAAAACCAAAAGCGCCAAGGAAGATAAAAGATTCGGAGACAAAACCGCTTAACCCAGGTAGTCCGATTGCTGCAAAAAAAGCTAGAGTTGTAAAACCCGCATAAATAGGCATCTGAGTAGCAAGTCCGCCGAAATCTTCTATACCTCTAGTATGGGCTCTATCATATATAACGCCGACAATTAAAAAGAGCATAGCTGTTATAGTGCCGTGATTGAACATTTGTAATACAGCACCCGAAATTCCAAGAGTATTCAGAGAAGCCATACCAAGCAAAACGAATCCCATATGTGAGATAGATGAATAGGCTATAAGTTTCTTAAAATCTTTTTGAGCCATAGCGCATAAAGCTCCGTATATAATGTTAATCATTCCGAATAAAGCAATGTACCAGATTAACTGCCGTGTAATTTCGGGGAATACAGGATAACAGATTCTTAATATTCCGTAAGTTCCCATTTTCAGCAGGACACCGGCAAGAATAACGCTTATGGCTGTAGGAGCTTCTACGTGCGCATCGGGCAGCCAGGTGTGGAACGGGAACATCGGAATTTTTATTGCGAACCCTATAAATAAAGCTATATATGCTATAAATCTTAAATTAGAGGGATTAAAGGGTGATAGTATTCCGGTTAAATTATAATTTTGATGGTTCATCATGGAAAGCATGTTGAATGTAAACACTTTTGAACCGTCTGCAAGAACTTCTGAAGAACTGAAATATAATCCAATCATTACTAGAAGTATAAGAACGCTTCCGAACAAAGTATATAAAAAGAATTTAATAGCGGCGTATTCTCTTCGCGGTCCGCCCCAAATTCCTATTAAGAAGTACATGGGTAAAAGCATTAATTCCCAGAAAATGTAGAAGAGGAAGAAATCAAGAGAAACAAAAACACCCATCATGCCGGTATCAAGTAAAAGGAACAAAGCAAAATATCCCTTAACAGATTTGTTTATCGTCCACGAAGACAGTGAAGCGATAAAAGAAATTAAAGCAGTTAACAATACCAGAGGAATACTTAACCCGTCTATTCCAAGAAAATAATCTACTTTGATCTTGCCGATCCATGAGAACCCGCTTATATCAATCCATCTGAATTTCTCTATGAATTGGAAAGAAGCCGGATCATTTATTCCGCCAAGCGCATAATTGTAACTGCGCAGTAAAAAAACTGCAGCAATAACCTGCACCAAAGTGATAACGAGCGTAAAGCTTTTAATTACCACATCTAATTTCTTAGGAATGAATAAAATAATAACCATTCCTATTATTGGAAGGAAGGTTATAAACGATAAAATGGGAAAGTATTGCATTTTCTATTTACCTAAATTTTCAAACTAAAAAGACTTAAATAAGAATAAAATAATTACTAATGAGAACACAAATAATACAATGTATGTCTGAACTTTACCTGTTTGAAATCTTCTGAATATTAATCCTATAAAACCGCTAAGATAACCCATGAAATTTACAAGCCCGTCAACCACATAATGATCAAACTGGCCGCCGAAGCTTGAAATAAGTCTTGTAAATGAAGCCGAACCATCTACAAGTCCGTCAATTATATAAGTATCTATCCAGAACAAAATTTTACTTAACCCAAGAGTAAACGCAATGAATGTTGAATCATAAATTTCATCAAAATACCATTTGTTAAATGAGAGTTTATACAGGGGCTTAATTGAATCGGCAAGTTTATCCGGATTTAATTTCTTCCACTGATAAAACAAAAATGCGGTTAGGATTCCAAGTCCGGCAACTAACAGTGAAAGAAACATTGCGGGAATATGCGCCTTGTGCATTGCCTGGGTGTAAACTTCCGAATATGTTATTTCATCATTCTTTTGCCTAATTACTTTGCCCGGTAAATTGTTTTCACCGCCGGGTTTTAAATTATTTCTCATGAATGAATAACGGGTATTTTGAGGAGTACAAAGTTCGGGAGTTTTTACCCAAGTTGATAACAACGCACCTTGTTCGGGGTTAAACGGATTTGGCGTGTACCAAATAAATACTGAAAGCGCAGCTAATACTACAAGGGGCATAGCCATTACAAATGGAGATTCATGGGCGTGATCGTATTTCTCTTTGTTCTTTGGTTCGCCGTGGAAAGTTAAAATAACCAATCTGAACATGTAAAATGCAGTTAGAAGTGCAACAAAAAACCCAACAGCGGGGAAGAACCACTGCCCGGTAAGCGAGCTGAATGCAAATGTACCCGCTAAAATTCCATCTTTACTGAGAAAACCTGAAGTAAGGGGAATGCCAGAAATTGATAATGAAGCAATCAGAAAAGTGCAATAAGTTATGGGTAATTTCCTTCTTAATCCGCCCATATTTCTGATATCCTGTTCATGGTGCATAGCGTAAATAACCGAACCGGAACATAAGAAAAGTAATGCTTTAAAAAATGCATGAGTAATGAGATGGAAGAAAGCAAATGAATAAGCGCCTACTCCAAGCCCCATAACCATATAACCAAGCTGACTTATGGTGGAATATGCTAGAACTTTTTTAATGTCGTTTTGTGTTAATGCTATCGTAGCAGGAATTAAGGCAGATATAGCTCCGATTACAGCAATAAACTCTAATGCTCCGGCGGATAAAAGAGGGAATACTCTTACAATAAGGTAAACGCCCGCAGCAACCATTGTCGCAGCATGAATTAAAGCGCTTACAGGCGTAGGTCCTTCCATTGCATCCGGCAGCCAGACATGAAGCGGGAATTGTGCGGACTTTCCAATAGCGCCGCAAAAAATAAGGATGCCGGTTACTGTAAGCCAAAATCCGCTATTAAACGGAAGAACTCCAGTTGAGATTTGAGCAAATATTTTATCAAATGTAAATGTATGGTATGTTATAAAAAGCATTAATATTCCTAAAAACATACCGATATCACCTATCCTGTTAGTAATAAATGCTTTTTTAGCGGCATTTGACGCAGAGTCTTTTTCGTACCAAAAACCTATCAATAAGTATGATGATATACCTACAAGATCCCAGAATATATACATCATTAACAAATTGTGTGAAAATACTATCCCATTCATTGAGAAAACGAAAATACCGAGATAAGCAAAATACCGGTTATATCTTTTATCGCCCTTCATATAAGCAATTGAGAAGATATGAACCAACATACTTATTAAGGAGACAACAACTATCATCAATACTGAAATGTTGTCTATAAGAATTCCCAGATCAACAGTAATTCGCCCTAAAATGGGAACATTGGTTAAATCAATCCAATGCATTTCGCTAACAATACTTGCACCCGGAAAATAATTAAGTTGGGAATAAGCAAGAATAACCGAAAGAACAAAAGCTATAACTAAAACAGCAGTTTCGAAAAGATAAAGGAATTTAAGCTTTTTACCAAGGAAAAGCGTTACTACAAAACCCAATAAAGGCAGGAATAGGATTGCTAACGCTATTTGAATCATCAAGTTCTCTGTCATAAATTCTAATCCTTTAAAGTATCAATTTCATCAACATTAACCGTTGAGAAATTCTTATAAATATTCAATACGATAGCAAGTGCAATTGCAGCTTCTGCCGCAGCCAGTATGATAACAAAAAGAGCCATAATTTGTCCCTGGTATCCGAAGTTTCCAAACTTTGCAAATGCTATAAAATTTATATTAGCCGAATTGAGGATAAGTTCAATTCCCATAAGAACCATAATGGCATTCTTCCTTGTAACAATGCCGAAAATACCAAGGCAGAAAAGGGCTATACTTACAAAAAGAAAATGATTTAATGTTATTTCCATAATAATTTTATTTGCGCGCCATGGAAGCGGCTCCGATAAGCGCAATTAGTAATAGTATTCCAAGCAATTCAAAAACAACTGCATATTGCTGTAACAGTAAAAGTCCTATGGAATGAGTAGTAGAAAGAGGTAATTCGCTGTTAATGGTCTTCCATTTTGTGTTCAAAAGCGCCGTGGCAATAATTCCGGCAAACAAAGCGACTGCGAGTGTTGCAGGAACAATTTTAAGTGTTCCGGTTTTTATTTGGACATTTGTAATTTTATTTGTTAACATTACTCCGAACAGCAGCAATATAAGAATGCCTCCGATATAAACGATAAGCTGAACTATAGCAATAAAATCTGCCCCGAGCAGTACATAAATGCCGGCAACTCCGAAAAAAGTAAAAAGTAAATAGTAAGCAGAGTGAATTATGTTTCTGGTAGTTACTACAAAGAATGCGGATAGGACCGTTATTGCTGCAAATAAATAAAATATGATAGAATAAATTGGCATAATTTATTGTTCCTTTGGTGCATTAACCGGGCCGGGAGCCGATGCAGCTTTTGCTTCTTTTTCTTTAGCTTTCCCGGCTTCAAAACGTTTAAAATTAACTTTTTTCTCTTCAGATTCTTCAGGTGTTAATATTGAGAAGTTATATATTAAATTTGATCTTTCATACTCCGAAAATTCATAAGTATCCGTCATATAAATACATTCAGTAGGACAGGGGAAAACACATAGCTGGCAGTAGCAGCATTTAGCAAAATCTATAGTAAATTCAGTGACCCATAATGCTTTCTTTTTACCTTGAGAAGTTTTTCCTAAGTCTTCGTTAGGAACCGCTTTAACTGTTTCAATAGATATGCAATCGACGGGGCAGGCGCGGGAACATTGGTCGCATCCAATACAATCATCAAAGTTTACATATAGGCGGTTTCTTTCTCTATCCGGCAGCTTTGGCTTTACATCGGGGTATTGAATTGTAACGGCGTGAACAAATAAATGTTTAAAAGTAATTCCCATACCGATAAGAATTGTAGTAACCGCAGTCCATATATTTTTAAAATATTGAATCATATTGTTATAGCAAAGTTATTACACCAATAATGATTAAATTGACAAAAGCCAGCGGGATTAAATATTTCCAGCAGGTATTCATCAATTGATCCACACGCAATCTTGGCAAAGTCCATCTTAACCACATTTGAACAAAAACAAAAAATAATCCTTTTGCCGTGAACCAGAATAATTGTTCAATGGGAATAAACCATTTTAATCCCAAAAGATTTCCAAGGTAACCGCAAGGTGATTGATAACCCCCAA
>Ga0181520_10004411_pt1 | contig 23577 bp, 18 predicted proteins | sample PEATcosm2014_Bin_29_FD_132451 | JGI IMG/M metagenome (GOLD analysis project Ga0181520, IMG submission 132451) | Peatland microbial communities from MTU Mesocosm Facility, Houghton, MI, USA - PEATcosm2014_Bin02_30_metaG | ecosystem: Environmental > Terrestrial > Soil > Wetlands > Peat | place...
AAGGCTGAGCTGTCCAGGTTAGCGTGGGACTGGCTTTCGTGACGGTCTGCGTTATTGGGGTGGCGCTGGCCAGCGCGTAGTTGGCATCGCCCGAATACGAAGCGGCAATCGTATCCGTGGGAATAACCAGCGTCGAAGTCGTGCAAGTCGCGGTCAAGGTTCCCCCGCCGATTGTCACAGACGGGCAATCGGCGATAGCGCTTCCGTTGATCAGGAAGCTGATCGTCCCGGTGGGCGCGGCCGGCGCGAACGTGACCCCTCCGAGGGTTGCCGTAAACGTCGCCTGTGTATTGACGCTCACGGAACCGGAAGACGGAGAAGTCAAAGCCAGGGTGAGCGTGGGAGTGGCTTGCGTGACTGACGGCGTGATTGGGGTGGCGGTGGCCGACGCGTAGTCGGCGTCGCCCGAATACGAAGCGGCTATCGTATCCGTGGGAGCAACCAGCGTCGAAGTCGTGCAAGTCGCGGTCAAGGTTCCCCCGCCGATTGTCGCCGACGGGCAATCGCCGATAGCGCTTCCGTTGATCAGGAAGCTGATCGTCCCGGTGGGAGCGTTGGGCGCAAAACCGGCGCCTCCGAGGGTTGCCGTAAAGGTAGCCGCGGTATTGAGGTTCACGGGACCGGAAGACGGAGAAGTCAAAGCCAGGGTGAGCGTGGGAGTGGCTTTCGTGACGTTCTGCGTTATTGGGGAGGCGGTGGCCGGCGCGTAGTTGATGTCGCCCGAATACGAAGCGGCAATCGTATCCGTCGGAACAACCAGCGTCGAAGTCGTGCAGGTGGCAGTCGAGGTTCCTCCGCCGATTGTCACCGACGGGCAATCCGCGATAGCGCTTCCGTTGATCAGGAAGCTGATGGAGCCGGTGGGATTGCCCTGAGTGAATGGGATGCCTCCGAGGGTTGCCGTAAAGGTAGCCGCGGTATTGAGGTTCACGGGACCGGAAGACGGAGAAGTCAAAGCCAAGGTGAGAGTGGGAGCTGGCTTTTGGAGCAGCACCGTGAATTCCGTTGCGTAGTTGCTGCTAGCATTGCCATTCACCGTGACCAGGCTGGCGTTTCCGGGTGTCGGAAAAGTCGTCGCTCCGATCACGGCCAGGCCGATGGGGTCGCTGCCTACTGGCCAAGTGGTGGCGGCATTCAGCGTGCCATTTCCATTTCCGGTGAGGACGCTAACCGTTGCATCCTGGGAGTTGGCGACAGCGACATCTTGTTTGCCGTCTCCGTTGAAGTCGGCGATGGCCACTGCGGTCGGCGTGTTGCCTACCGAATATACGTGGATATTGTCCGCCGAGAACCCTCCGCTCCCGTCGCCCGACACTACGGCTATTTTATTGTTGGAGAACGAAACCGCCAGGTCCGAAGATGTTGAATTGTGCAGGTTCCCGATAGCGATGGAAGTGGGGTTGGCGGTGTTCTCCTCGCCCGGCAGGGGAACGGATGTCGTGGCCTGGAACGTTCCACTTCCATTGCCCAACAGCTCCGTCACGGTGCCGCCCGATGTGCAGTTTGTTGCGTTGCAGTTATTTGCGATGAAGATGTTATCGCTTTGCCCGCTTGTGCCGAGAGGCCCGACTGCGATGGATATTGGAGAATAGCCCACTGTGAAGGGTGAGCCTGTCGCTTCCGTGAAAACGTCGGCTCCATTGCCAAGCAGGACTTCAACGCTGCCCGGTGAGCCATCTTCAAGGACGGCCACGCCCTGGAAGCTGTTGAAGAAGCCCGCCGCAATCGCTAACGGAGAACCGGAGCCTGACAGCGACGCAACGTCTGTCGGCGTCTGGAAGGTTCCATCCCCGTTGCCAAGCAAGACGTAGACCTTCTTGTCCTGGTTGACGGTGAGGATATCCAGAATCCCATCGTTATTCACGTCCGCCAGCGCGACGGACATTGGACCTAGGCCGGCAGTGCCGAAAGTGTAGGTGGGCGTGGAGGCGGGCGTGTACACGCCGGTGCCGCTCGCATCCGTAAAGACCGCGACGTTCCCCTTGGAGGCGCAAGTGTGGTCGGTGCCGCAGTAGTTGGCGATCGCTAGTCCGGGAAGCGAAGCGGGGCCGCCGCTCTTGCCGCCCAGATTCCCGTAGGCCACGGCTGGATTCGCCGCGCCCGCATATGAGCCGACTTCATAAGAACGGCTGGCCTGGAGTGGGCTTGTGCTGCTTCCATTTCCCTGCGCCACGGTCACCGATTGAGAGGCCGAGTTCAGGATAGCCAGGTCGAGGTCGCTCGTCCCGTAGAACTTGTTGGCCACGGCGGCGACAGGTGCATTGCCGGTAACAAATTCTATCGTATTTTCAAACGTTCCGTCGCCCTTCGCTTCCAAAACGCTGACGGTATCGCTGCCCTTGTTGGTTACGACGAGATCGGAATAGGCATTGCCGTAGACGCTGGCCGCGACAACGGATACAGGATCGTTCCCCACCGAATAAGCCACAGGAGCATTGAACGTTCCGTCGCCGTTCCCAGTCAGAACCCCCGCCTCTCCCGTGGCCGATTCCGTGACGGCGAGACTTGTGTTGCCGTTGCCGAAGTTGCCTGCAACGATGGAGGAAAGAGAAGTTCCAATAACAGCGATGTCAGGACCAGTCCCAGTCTCGCCCCAAGTGAAAGTATAAGCGCTAGCGTAATAAAATGGGCTTATCGATCCATCCGAGTTCGAAACGGCTAAGTCGTAGTTATTGTTGGCTGTTTCAAACTTGCCCGCTGCAATCCCGGTTGGCGTTTTGCCCAAATTGTGGTAACTCTCGAGCGTCAAACTCCCGTTTCCGCTTATATTGCCCAAGATGTAAAGCCCTGCCGGTCCGGCAACTGCCACGTCCTCAAATCCGCTTCCAAAGTTTTCCGTTGTCATAGCGAGTAAACTGGCAGGCGTGGGGTTTACACCATACGATGCAGGATACGATCCAAGCGCATTCAGCGTACCCGATCCATCGTCTTTGTTTATCAGCACACTCACGTATCCCGTGGGTGCATTGCACACGAGAACGTCGGAATATTTACCGGTGTCACGCAAATTGACGACAAGAACGGCGGTCGGATTGCCGCCGACGGTATATGTGTCACCCGCGGCGGCGGTAAAGCCGCCCTTTCCGTCCCCGTGCCAAACTGTGATGGTTCCGGCAGTGGAGTCCGCCGTTACCAGGTCCGGATTGCCGCTGCTGCCCAGAACGCCCGTCGCAAAGCTCAATTGCGTATCGGTGGCAGGATAGCCGAGGGAAAAAGAAGGGGCGGATATGAAGGAAGGCGCGCTCTGCGCCCCAGCCCGGCTTGCCAGGCAAAAGCTGAAAGACAGGAAGGATGCGGTTGCCAGTGCGACACTTGCGGACGAACGAAGCCACTTAGAGCGAGTCATCGAAATTCTCCAAACGGATGAACCGGGAATCCTCGGCGCGAATTGGCGCGGCGCCAACCTCGCGAGAGGGGTGAGGTCAAAGTAGATTGCGATCGGGTTTGCGAAAACGAAGGCAAGATTCCCGAAACAACATTCAGAACGAAGAATCAAGACTGCCTATGGCAGCAAAGGACAGCAAGGCGAAAGGAGCCACGCGATGCGGCTCGGTTTGAACGACGGCCAAACTCATTGCGGCCATTTCCACGGCCGCATCGCAAAGCGCAAAGGCCACAACGCGAAGAACGCGGCACGACGGCGCGCAATCCGAAAAACCAGGATAACAAAAAGCGGCGCCGACACGCACAATGCCGATTCCCGTTGCCGGAGCGAAATCGTTAAGGCGGAGCGAATTCTCCCCCCGGATATTGACGATAGCATACGCCTGCTGATCCGACGGACAGCGTCCCCATGGTAGCCCGGTATGCGGCGGGATTTATTCGTCGAATTGAAACAATTGGCTTCCGCTTCCGCCTCCCAGGCTGCGAGAATAGGCCCTGGGTGACTCCATCGCCAACTTTAGACGGCATCGCGGAATGCAACTTTCCTGTCGGAGTGCGAGTCTAACAGTCTGCCAAAAATTGTGTCAAGAAAAAATTCGTTGAATCGCAAAGCCATCGAATCGCGACGGTTCCCACTCTTGCTCTCACGCCGCTCCGAGGGTGCGGAGCCGTTCGGTGGAAGCTTCATTGGCGACCGCAGCCTCCATTCTCAATTCCATAATCCTGACCCTTTGTGATAGCGTTAGTCTTGGAAGAGTTTTACCGTTTGGGTATGGCGCGTTCTTTTGGGCAGGGTGGCGCCTGGGCGCAGCGATGGGAATCTCTCGTCCGCATCTGAAAGATCTCGATCACGACAATGGAAAGAGTCTCCGCCGGAAAGATCGGAAAATACGAGATTGTACGGGTTCTCGGCGCCGGGGGCATGGGCGAGGTTCTGCTTGCGCAAGACGAGGACCTGGGCCGCCGGGTAGCCATCAAGAGGCCTTTCAAATCGGCGCAGGGCGACGGTCTCGCGCGGTTTCAGGTGGAAGCCCGGGCCGCCACCCTTCGCCATCCCAATATACCGGCCGTCTACGAGATGGGGGTCCAGGACGATCTCCCCTTCATTGCGATGGAGTTCGTCGAGGGAGAACCGCTGGACAAGATCATTGCATCCGGCAGACAACTGGACATGATCGCCAAGCTCCGGATCATCGAGCAGGTTTGCTCGGCTATCGGGTACGCCCACGATAACGGAATCATCCATCGGGACATCAAGCCGGCCAACGTCATCGTGCAGCCCGACGGCGTGGCGAAGATCATCGACTTCGGGATCGCAAAGATACAGGATGCCGACGGGAAGACCGGACTCACGCAAACCAGCCAGGTCATCGGTTCGCTTCTCTACATTGCGCCGGAGCGGTTCAGGGGCGGGCCGATCGATGGGCGGGTGGACATCTTCTCCACCGGAGTCATGCTCTTCAAGCTGCTCACCGGAGTCGAACCGTTCACCGGCGGCGAGGTGACGGCCTCTTACAAGATCGTCAACGAAGAACATACGGCGCTCGGAGTCTATCTTCAGAATTACCCTCCGGCGCTGGACGAGGTGATCGCCAAGTCGCTGGCGAAGAACCCCGACGATCGTTATTCGACCGGCGAGGATTTTGCCGACGCGCTGCACGAAGTGATCGAAGAGCTCAAACATAGCAGAGTCGCGGAGCTGTTCAACGACGCCGAGCGATTGACCACGGAAAGCCGCTTTTCGCCGGCCCTGGAGCTTCTCGACGAAGCCATCAAGCTGGACCCCTCGCACACCCAGGCGCGCAAGCTGCGCAAGTTCGTTCGCGAGCATCAGGAACGCGCCAAGCGCGCCGAGCGGCTTCGAGAATACACGATCCGCGCCGATGAGTCGCTGTTGTCGGGGAACCTCGATGGCGCGCTCTCCCTGCTTCAAGATGCGCAAAAGCTCGATCCCACATCGACGGAATTGAAGCTGAAGATTCAATCTGTCGAGGCGAGGAAACGCCGCGCGGAATTGAGCTTGCGCGCCGTTGCGGAAGCGAATGCGGCGAAGAACCGGGGCGACGTGACCGCGGCGTTGCGCATTGCCGCCAAGGCTCTCGAGGACGATCCGGAGAACCGCGAACTTGTCGCCATGAACGGAGTTCTGGTCAGACAGGCCGAGGCGGAGACGCAGAGAGTCAAAGTTCGGGCCATCGTGGAAAACGCGGTAAAGGAGTTCGGAGCGCGAAACTTCGATGCCGTGGACAAGCTCCTGGGCGAAGCCGAAAGCATGGACCCTTCCAATCCGGATGTGGACCAACTGCGCCGGGAACTGACCAAGGTACGGGAGCAGGAACAGCGCCGCATCGTTCTCGATGAGATTCAGTCCAGAGTCGCCGAATTCATAAGAACGGAATCCTACGCTCAAGCGGCCGATCTGCTCAATCGCGCGCTGCAGAAGCTGCCGAACGAGACGATGCTCCTCCGTCTCAAGGCGGAGGTGGACAGCGAGGCGCGCAAGTTCGAGGCGAAGCGCTTTGTGGATGGCGCTATCTCCCAAGCCAAGGACCTCTTCGAAAGCTCCCCGCTCGAAGCCCTGGCCGTTCTGCAGAAGGCATTGGATGCCATGCCCGGCGAGGAACGGCTGGTCTCCTACGAGCGCTCTCTGCGTCAGCGGATGGATTCAATCCGCGTGGAGCGGCTCCAGGCCGATACGCTGCTCAAGGCGCGCGGGCTGATGGATGGGAAGGATTTCGACAAGGCGATTCAGGCTCTGGAGTCGTTTCAAATCGAATTCGGCCATCGCGCCAACATCGACGAGTTATTGGCATTTGCGCGGGAAGAGCAGACGAAGCTGCACGGCAGCCGGATTGTGGAGCGCTGCGCTTCCGAAGCGCGCCGCTTGATCCGCGAAGGGGGGCTGGAAGAGGCCGCGCGCCTGCTGGAATCCGGCATCCGCGAGACGAGCGACGCATCTTTGTCCAGGCTGCTTGAGGAGGTTCGCAAAGAGCAGGCCGCCAACGCCCGCAAGATCGAAATGCTGCAGAAGCGCGTCAAGCTCTTGCAGGAACACGGAGAGTTGGATGAAGCGATCCAACTGTTGCAACAGCAGCTCACGGCAACTCCGGGGAATGCACCGATTCGGGAACTCCTGACCGCGCTGCGGGCCGAGCGGGAGCAAAAACAGGCAACGGATAAGGCGATCGCGACGGCTCGGGAAGCGGCCCAAAACAAGAGATTTTCCGCGGGGTTGGAATCGCTGCAGGCGGTTTCGCACGCTTACGGGGAATCCGCCAAGCTGACGCGAGCCATTCAGGAGCTTCAATCCGCGCGCGCGGCGCACGCCCAGGATGTTGTCGCGAAATCCATCGAGTCGGCGCGCGCGGCGCTGCTAAGGAGCGACCCGCAAGGATCGCTGTCCGCCTTGAAAGGCGCGACCGAATGGCTGGAGTTTGCCAGCGCGCAGAAACAGGCCGATTGGCAGCGCATCGGGCAATCGGTCAAGAAGGCGCTTGAGCATTCAGGCCCCGCGTCCTCCGGCGATGAATTTGCCAAGCAATTGACCGAAATTGCGGCCGCCAAGCCCGGCAAGATGCCGATTTGGGCCATCGTCGCCGCAACCGTCGCGTTGCTGGCCATTGTCATCTTTGTGGTTCTATGGAAGATGCAGCCGCCCCCGCCATTGACGACGGCACATATCAAGATCGCCAAGGCTCCGCCGGGCGCCCTGGTTTCGATCGATAGCGGCTCACCTTCACAGGCCGATGCCAACGGCGATCTCACGGTCGAGGTCAAGCCGGGGACGCATCAGCTCCAGGTCACCAAGGAAGGCTTTGAGGCCTTCACCGACAAGCTGGAAGTCAATGCCGGAGAAACGGTCCAGGACGCGATTTCATTGACCAAAGTGCTGCCCGCCGGAACCTCTGGAACGCTTTCTCCGCAGGGCAATGTGGCCGAGTTCAAGCTCTCGGTGGATGGCAAAAACATGGGACTGCACCGCATTGGCGTACCGATCGCGCTGGCCGAGGGCGCACATAAGGTCAAGTATTCCGCTCCTGACGATTCGGATTCCCAGGAGCACACCATACAGATTGCCGCAAACCGGAATCAGGCCGATACATTTTTCCTCAAACCGGCGCCGCCCAAGCCGACCACTCCAGGCAATTTGCAAGCGGTTGGAAAGTTGAACATACAGACCAACGCCGGAGCGCAGATTTCGGTCGACGGCCAGTACAAAGGGACCGCGGATTCAGGCGGCAATTACACCGTGCAAGGATTGAACGGCGGCCAGCACTCCGTCTATGTGGCGCTGGACAAGTTTCAGTCCGCGAACCGTTTGGTCAATGTCAACGCGGGCCAAACCGAGACGCTGGCCGCGCAACTCCAGCCGATCGCGACTGCAACTCCGGCCGCCCAGCCTGTCGGCTCTTTGTCCGTGAGCGCAAACTCGATCGAGCGCGGGCAATCCGTCACGCTGGCGTGGCAGGTCAATAACGCCTCTTCCGTTTCGATCAGCGAGATTGGTTCTGTCGCCCCACAGGGCAGCAGAACGGTGACTCCAAGCAAGAGCGCCAGGTACGAGTTGACCGCCAATGGAACCACCCTGCTTGCGGAGCAGAACGTGGAAGTGCGCGAACCGAAACCGCAGCAACAGACGATCGTTCAAACGCCCGTTGCGCCAACCGGACCGGATCGGGCGGCTCTGGAGCAAGGCTTGAATGCCTACAAGAGCCTTTTCGCGCGAGCTTCCGGGAAGAGCGCCAAGGATTGCAAGGCGGTCTTCGCCGGCGCCTATCAGGGCAAGATGGCGGCTTGGTCCAGATGGTGCGATTCGGCCAAGAAGTTCGACGTGAACGAGCAGTGCGGCCAGGCGGGCGGTTCGCCCGAGGCTCCTACGCTCACTTGCTCGGAATCCATCGTCATTTATCCCAAGGATGGCGACCCGCTGCCGTCCAACGGCCAAAAAACATTCCGCTTTGCGCACAATCCGGACCAAAGCTGGCAAGTCTCAGGTTGGTAATCGGGTTCTCTCGCCATCTATCCTTCAGGCTTTGCTGCTTTCGCTCCGGTTTGCGCTTCGCGGCAGGCGGCCGTTCGCTTGGCCGGTGCGGGATAAGTCGGTTCTCACTCCCCTATCAAATTTTCAAGCAACTGGTCGAAGTCTTCCAGGCGCGAGTACTCGATGATGACTTTGCCGCGACCGTTCCGGTCTTCGATGAGAACCTTGAGACCGAGGGCGCGCTGTAGGCGGTCTTGAACCTCGCGGACGTTGGGGTCGATGGGGGGGACGGGCTTGGCTTCCTTTTTGGCCGCCTTTTCGGGGTGGAGGAGGGCTTGGACGTAGACCTCGGTCTGGCGAACGGAAAGCGAATCTTTGGCGATTTGTTGGGAGGCCTTCTCCATCTCATCGCCGCGCTCGAAGGCCAAGAGAGCGCGAGCGTGGCCGAAACTGAGTTCGCCGGACTCGACGCGGGCCTGCACGGAGGGTGGGAGGCGCAGCAGGCGTAGGAAGTTCGCGATGGAGGCGCGGTCCTTTCCGGTGCGAACGGCCATCTGCTCCTGAGTCATATGGAACTGGCTGGAGAGCCGCTCGAAGGCGCGGGCCTGCTCCATGGGGTTGAGGTCGGCGCGCTGCAGGTTCTCGACAATGGTGATCTCCATCGCCTGCTCGTCGGAGACCTGACGCAGGATGGCGGGGATGGTGGCTTTGCCCGCAAGTTGCGACGCTCGCCAACGGCGCTCGCCGGCGATGAGTTGGAAGCGCCCGCTGGCGAGTGGGCGGACAAGTATGGGCTGGACGACGCCGTTGGCGGCAATGGAGGCAGCCAACTCGGCCAAATGATCTTCGTTTACGGTGGAGCGAGTCTGAAAGGGGTTGCGGTCGATCTGGTCGAGCGGAATCTCTCGGGGTTTGCCGCCCTCGGATTCAGAGGCGGGAGTTGCGGCGGGTTGCACCCGCGGAAGCAGCGAGTCCAGGCCTTTGCCCAGAGCGCGGCGTTTGGGATCGATGGCGGCGATAGTCATGGTTCAAGTTCCTTTTGGCGGCTGAGCGCGCCGGCTCGTGCATCTCATTGCAGCTTCTAAAGTCCCGGAGAATTCAGAGGAGATCGGGACGATCGTCATGCATATGGCCAGAAACGAATCTCCGAATCGGGCTTGACCGGCGCGGTTGCCGTGCCTTTCGCCTTGCGTGGAGTCTCGATGCGATTGCGGGCAAGAAATTCGCCGGTCAGCTCGAAGTAGGCCTCGGTTCCGCGAGAGCGGGCATCGTAAAGCGCAACGGGCTTGCCGTGACTGGGAGCCTCGGCGAGGCGAACATTGCGGGGGATTACGGTGCGGAAGAGTCGGTCGCGGAAGTGCTCCCGAAGGGTCTCGGTGACTTGCTGGGCTAAGTTGGTGCGGTCGTCGTACATGGTAAGCAGCACGCCCTCGATGGTGAGTTGCGGATTGAAGGCGGCGCGTACGCGCTCCAGTGTGGAGAGAAGTTCGGAGACGCCTTCGAGGGCGAAGTACTCGGCCTGCATGGGGACGATCAGCGTATTGGCGGCTACCAAAGCGTTGAGAGTGAGCAGATCGAGGGCGGGAGGGCAGTCGAGCACGATGAGGTCGTAGGCGGGCTGCACAGGCTCAAGCGCGCGGCGAAGGCGAAGGGCGCGATCTTCGGCGGCGGCGAGTTCGATATTGGCGCCGGTGAGGTTCTTGGAGCCGGGCAGTAGGGAGAGCAACGCGATCTCGGTGGGTAGGATGACCTGTTCGGCGGTGGCGTCGCCCAGGAGCACGTCATAGGTGGAGCGGCGGTTTTCGTCGCGCTGGAAACCGAGGCCGGAGGAGGCGTTCGCCTGAGAGTCGCAATCGACGAGGAGGACTTTCAGCCCTTCGATGGCGAGGCAGGCGGAGAGGTTGATCGCAGTGGTGGTCTTGCCGACTCCGCCCTTTTGGTTGACAACGCCGAGAATCTTTCCCATGGGATTTCAGGGTACAGGGCGAAGCTGTTTTCGGGTAGGCGGTTGCACTGTGGAGAATTGGACCAAGCTGTGGAAAGCGCCTGCGGCGAGGCCAGCGAAAAGGCGGGCAAACGCAAGCAGGGCAAGCAGTTCCAGGTATGCCGCGAAGACGGATTGTGGCGCGGCAAAAAGGGCGAAGCGGTGGAAAACTTCCTCTTTTTCGGGCTGAAATTCGACTATTTTTTGTGCCGGTTCCGATTTGAAATCTCGCCCGTTTTGGGCCAAAACCAATATTGTTCCACGTGGAACAATTCCCGCATTGGGCCGATTCCCAAAATGTTCCACGTGGAACATAGGGGTGGTTTCAATCTCTCTGGGGCTGATTCCCCGCCGCTTGCGGCGTAACGTCAAATCGGGTTTTTTCGGGATACCTCGCCGCTTGCGGCGAGGTCGTTCATCGAGGACTAGGAATAACGGGTCAGGGATCATGTCTGGTCGAGACAAATCCCAAGGTCTCAAAGACGAGACCTGTGGCACACGGCGGCCTTTCAAAACCAGATTATGAGATGGTTCTACCAAATGCAAGCAAGCTATTGCCGCTGCCGGGGATGGGAGCGATTTGAGGCCAGGAAAATTCGGGGCCTGCGGCTTGCTTGAGCTTTTCGAGTTCGGCGTGGGTGGTCATCAGCGCCAGCCAGCCGTTGGGGCGAACCAACTTGGATGCCGCCTGGACGGCCAGTCCCATCTTGTCTACGGCGCGGAGGGTTACGCAATCGAAGAGGGCGGGAAGCGACTCGGCGCGGGCGGAGTGAACGGTTGCGGGGATTTCCAGAACGCGGAGAGCTTCGCGTAGAAAGGCGGCCTTCTTGTTTTGCGATTCGGCTAAGGTGACGGCGATTTCCGGGCGGCAGAGGGCGATGGGGATTCCAGGGAAACCTGCGCCGGAGCCGTAGTCGAGCAGCGTGGCGATCCCGACGGGCAGGGCGCGGGCACAGGCGATGGACTCGACAAAATGACGAGCGAGAATGCCCTCCGGGGTGCGGATGGCGGTAAGGTTGACGCGGGCATTCCAGCGAAGAATAAGCGAACAATAGAGATCGAAACGTACGGTCTGTTCGGGGGGCAAGGAATCCAGGGAGGCGGCGGCCAGCAGGGCGTTGAGGGAGGCAGCGACGGGATTCTGAGGTTCGGTCATGGATTGGTGAGGCTCGACTTCAGCTTCAGGGCAATGAACGAGCGGCAAAGGCAGAAGCTATAAGGAACTGTAGATAGGTATATCCCATCCTGCCGCAAAAACAAATTTGCGGCGGCCCGCTCCGCCGAGGACGACAGACTTATCGGGATGCGCTCTCTAGCTTTTCGGATAGCTGCCTTGCGAGACATTGAGGCATCGCCATGCTCTCTGCCCGAGTTATACCGGCACAACCGATTCCTCGATGGGGCGGGGCTGCCATTGGCCGACGGCTTGCATGAAGGCGGCGAAGATGGCGCGAGAGAAGGCGCTCTGGGAGTACGTCCGCTCGGGATGCCATTGGACGGCGAGAACGAAGTGGTCGTCGCAGTCCAGCTCGACGGCTTCGATGACGCGGTCGGCGGGAGAGATGGCGCTGACCAAGAGATTGTCGCCGGCTTCGCGGATGGCCTGATGGTGGCTGGAGTTCACCTGTGGCTGAGACGGCTCTTGAGCGGGAAGAATGGAGGCCAGCTTGGAGCCGCGGGAGATGCGCACCGAGTGGGCTTCGGCGACCTCGCGGCCGGGGCGGTGATTGACCTCGGTCTTGAGGTCCTGAATCAGGGAGCCGTTGCGCCACACGTTGAGGGTCTGCGCGCCGTGGCAGATGGCCAGGATGGGCTTGTGCAGGTTGAAAGCATCCTGGAGGAGCAGCTCATCCACCGCTGTGCGGGCGGGGTCGGCTTCGCCGCACTCGGGGATCGGGTCTTCGCCGTATCTTTGTGGGTCCACATCGTAGCGACTGCCGGGAAGAAGTATTCCTTGCACTCGGGTAAGGAGCTTGGCAACGCGGTCCTGCCGCTCGTGGAGGGGCACGACCAGGGGAGTGGCTCCGGCGGCGTGAAGGGAGTAGAGATAAGGCTGAAGCGAACGCTGATTGTAGGCCGGATCGGCGCTGGTGGGTTCGGGAATGGCGATAAAAAGGCACATGGCAGCAATCAATGTACTCTTAGACGCGGCTGGTTGCATAGTGGTTTCTTTGCCGGCGGCTAAAGTTTTGCGACCGTAGTTTCCCGTCACGGTCTTCGCGGGAATAAAACGTGAGCGGTGAGCGGCCCGCATGGCGAATTGGACGCCCCGGTTCCAAGAACGAAACCGGGGCGGCCCAGGCGCGTTTACTGCACTGTGATGGTAAACGGCTGCGTATAAATGCAGGCGTTGGGGCTTGTGTAGGTTGCCACGAATGTGTTCGCCCCCTCGCTTAGCGCAATGCTGTCGATCTCGCGGGCGGTCGAGGTAAAACCATTGGGGCCGGTCCAACTCCAGCTTCCGCCGCTGTTTGGCCAGGGACCGAGGCTGATGTTGGTTCCCGCAGTCACCGTAACTGAGTTTTCCGGCGTCGAGTTCCAAACGCCGTTCTCCGCGATATAAGGCGTGATCGGGTTGGTTGTGGAGCAGCCGCTGACCGTGACGGTGAAGGTCTCGGTGCTCACGATGCCGTTGGCGTCCGTATATTGGGCTACGAAGGCATTGGAACCGACGCTCAACGGGATGTCATCTATCTCGCGCGCGGTGGATGTGAAGCCGTTGGGGCCAGTCCAGAGCCATGTTCCGCCGCTCTGCGGCCAGGGGCCAAGACTCACCGCGGAACCCAAAGGAACGGTTACAGTGTTTTCCGGGGTCTGGTTCCAAACGCCGTTCACCGCAATATAGGGAACAATCTCGTTGACCGTAATGGTAAACGTTTCCGAGCTTACCACCGAGTTGGGATCGGTATAAGTCGCCACATAAGTATTGACGCCTGGATTCAATGGAATGTTGTCGATCTCGCGCGATGTGGAAGTGAAACCATTAAGTCCGAACCAGGACCAAGTGCCGTCGAAAGGCCAGGGTCCAAGGCTCACAGAGGTTCCCGAAGTTACGGTGACAGCGCTTTCGGGCGTGGCGTTCCACACGCCGTTCAGGGCGATGTAGGGCGTAATCTCGTTCACCACCACGGTAAAGAGTGCCGTGCTTCCGGGCGCGGTGGTAAAGGTCTTTCTGTCCGGTCCGCTCTGGACGGAATATGTACCGAAATAGCTCCCAAAGGTCATCGCGGCATTTGCCGTTACAATGAAGAACGGGCCTGAATACGTGCCCCCCGGCTGCAACATGAGTGGAGCTCCGAAGATGAAGGGCTTATCGTCGACGGTCAGACTTGGGACCGGAAGATTGCTTGAATTGCCGGAGAGATAAACGCTGGAGGTGATGGAATCGCCGTTCAGAAACACGCTGGTTGAGCCCGTATTGGTGAGTGTGCCGGTAAACTGGACGCTGCCGCCGGGAAGCACATTGAGGGAGGATGGCGCCAAGGTAAGAACCAAATCCGCGCGCGCCGCACCAACCGATGCCACGGCGATGGCCAAAGTGAGAATTCCGGTACGTATCTTCATTTGCATCGGCTCCTCCTCTTAAAGGAAAATGTGGGACTATTGCGGCTTCTTGGTTGGCGTATCTGGCGGCAAGACGGTAATTTCTAAGATGTTTGATTTGACCACAGCTGAGTTGGGGTCATCCGAGACGTGCTCCGATACCTGGAAGGTGTAGGTTCCGGGCTCGTCAATCTCGTACCAACTGCTCACAGTATCGAAAATGACTTTGCTTTCACCGGGTTGCAGCATCTCCGGTTGGTCCGCTGGCCGCATACCTCTGATACTGCCTTGCACACCGTTCGATTTCTTGTGCGCAACTGGATTGCCACTACTGTCTCGCACGTCATACTGAAGCAGGCATCCATGCGGCCGGACGGGGATTTCCTGATCTGAGGTGTTTGTCTTCCTAATCCGGAACGCCACCCACGAACCATCCTTCACCACTTGGGCTGCGGTGGTTTCTACTGTAGGGTTTGTTCGGTTGTGGCTTATCGTGAGTGTGAATGGCATTTTAACACCCTCGGCCTGTTCAGAGGCCATGGTCTGGCCGGAAGCCATCGCTGACGCGCCGGCAAGCAAAAGCGACGCGAAGATCGTTTTCATTACCCTTCTCATGAATAAGTCCCCTCTCTTGGCTAGGCCTGCATCGAGATGCCTGTGCCGTGACGGTTGAACTTTGGCGCTTTGTGCGCTTTCGTTCCGCGCGATTGTGCACTGTCGCGTCATTTTGAGACGCTAGTCCACGTTGGATAACCGTCCTCAAGTATGTTGTAACCATCATTCGTTTGCTTTTGGGACGGAGAGCTTGGTACAAAGTTGCCGACAGGTCCCGGTGTCGTTCCTGGAGTGTTAGCTGCCGTCCAATTGCTTGCTGATCCGCAGTTCGAGCTGCATATAGCTGTGCTGGAAAATCCCCATTGCTGATATCCAAGTGGAACCGGAATCGAATTCGCCATGCTGGAATTCCACATTAAAAACATATTCGCGGCGAAAGTCCTGCTCGCGCTGTTGGCAGTAGGCGGGAGATAGATAAAAGGACTATCGTCGTAAGGAGGCGAACCGGCGGGGTACTGTGTGTCCAAGCCGGGACCCCAGGTGCAACAGCCTCCCGTCACAACATCGCTGCCGATTAACTGAACAAGGCTGAAACTGCCCCCAGAGGCGTTCAGGTACCCGGTCGGATCGTTGAAGTTGATACCGACTGTTCCAGCCGGGGCGCAAATGCTTCCGGTGATCCTCTGGGCATAAAACAGGTACGGTCCCGCTGGCCATGCTGTGCCGTTCAAATCGGTACATGCGGCGAGGTCGGCGATGGTGACGGATGGGGCGAAGGGAGTGACGCTCATAGCGCCACCCGTCGGTCCGGTTATATCGAATTCCGCAGTAGCTATGGGGCTGCATACATACGAAAGGTCGACTAATATGTCGACGCAGTATTGGTAAGTCACAGGGATAGAGCTACCCGGATAGACCCAATAGGTTGTCAAGCTAGTTGGTGCAGGGTTTAGGGTACTGCTCGTAGCTGTTGGCAGAACGCTGCCTCCAGCAGAGGACGCGATATACCCACCAATATTCGTGCCACCGACAGTCCATGTCGTGCTTGTGGCGGAGATGCCGTCAGGTAAATCGGGGGTGGTCAAGGCGACCTGCTGGCCGACGACTACAGTTTGCACAGGAGGCTGGGAGCCGTCGGTGGTGCTGATTGCGTTGGCGCCGCCATTCAGGAATAGCTGGTTGCCAAGAACCGGCTGTCTTGCCGTAGATTGTGCGTCAGTGGAAGAAGCGTAACCGAAGCCATCACTAAAAGTGCCTGCGCTGGCCCCGGGGTTGCTCACTGTGATCTCGGCAATCTGGGTGGGGATATTGGCGTCGGGCGCTGCTGTGGCAGTGATCTGCGTAGGGCTGACGACGGTCACGTTGGTCAGATTCACGTTTCCGGTCTGCATGGTTGCGGTGACGGCGGTCGCTGGGCAAGTTGCCGTGGCATTGGCAGGTGGGACGAAGTTGGTGCCGGTGATGGTGACGTTGCTGTAGGTTTGCCCGGCAAACCATGCGCTGGGGGCGATGGAGGCGATGGTCGGGGCACAGTTGACAATCTGCACTGGAACATTCGGCCCAGATGAAGAATAATTGAATGCCTCAATGCTTCCTGGCTCTGTTGGGTAGCTGGCCTGCGGTTGTACAGTGAATGTGATTTGGGTTGGACTCACGACATTCATGTTGGAGAATGGCACGGCTCCGGTTGGCGCGTAGATAAAGAGGTTGGTCATGGGACAATCCGCCCAGGCGTTGGCTGAAGTAACAAATCCTGTGCCCGTGGCTGTGACGTTGTAGCTTGTTCCGGTATTCCAGATATTTGGTGTTACGGAAGTTAGCGTTGGATCGGGACAGATACAAGTGGGGCCAAAGCAAGCAGAGGTAGCCGCCAGCGCCTCATATGGATCGAGTGTTATATAGCCAGTTTCTGTGCCTCCTAGCAGCATAACACCCCAGCCGCTGTATAGATTGCTTTCGATACATGAGCCGCCCCTTATCCCGCAGGTGACCTCCTGCGCAATGCTAGTCCCTTGGGTAGAATTAGAGAAATAATAATAGTCGTAATCGGAAGAGAAGAAGCCCTCCGGATCGGAATATAACCCATTGTAGGCAACCGTGTTGAACGAAAGAAAATGAACGGAGTTAACAGTGTATTCGATCCCTGTCTGTATCGGGAAGGTGATCGAACACTGCGCCGTGGGGTTGCCGTTGTCCGCAGGATATGCACCGAGGGGAATGTATGATTCAGGGACAAGAGGTGGACACTGCGAGGACGTGATCGCGGCTGCTCCATTGGATGGAGTGACGCTGCAGTATACGCTGAACTGATCGTAATCGGCCGCCGTCTGTGTAGCTTGGCCTGTGGATGGATCGACAGCGGAAGTGCTACAGGTGGCTGTCTCTTGTCCATCACCAGGGCCAGCCGTGAATGCGGATGAAACCCATACCTGGGCGCTTGCGGTTCTAGGTAGAACCAGAAATAAAGCCGCAAAAATCAGGAAAATAATGGAGGCGGCGCGGTGGAATGGCATCTCAATTGCCCCCCCCCCATAATGTTTTCAATCGTTTGCGCATCGTCGTGCCCTTTCGATGGGATGGAAACGAGTCGAGCCGCGAGAAAGGCTCAGTAAGGATTGTAAGCCATCCCGCATCGTAACAACGCTATTACAAAAGAGTGGAACGTTGCAAGCGGATTTTTCCGCTGCGCAAGAACCGGACCGGTTTCCATCCCCGAAAGCCAAAGCCTTGTAAGGTATTCCGGCGGCCGGAATGGGGTGCCCAGGTTCCATCTTTCAAATTTGGAAGACCACTGGCTCCGGCGCGGCGGATGAGGCTGCCGGCGGCGAGCCGAGGCCTTCGATGGCGGCGCGGAGTCGGGCGGTCAGCTCGTCGGTTTGGCGGAGGGTCATGCCGGCGGTTTCGATCGGCTCGCCCACAGAGAGGGTGAGCGGGCAGGGGTAGAAGTGGCTGGCGCGCATGGGGAGGAGATGGTAAACGCCGCTGAGTGCAATGGGGACGAGAGGAACCTGGGCGCGGATGGCGAGATAGGCGGCGCCGGAAAAGAATGGCTTGAGATGGCCATCGGGGGTGCGGCTGCCTTCGGGGAAGACAAAAAGTGGGGTTCCAGCGCGCAAGGCTTTCACGCCGAGGCCCAGGCTGGAATGCGTGGCGCGGGTGTTGGCGGTGTCTATGGGAATTTGGCCGGAGCGATTCAAGTACCATCCTATGAATGGGATAGGCCAGAGTTCCTTCTTGGCGAGGATGCGGAATTGCATGGGCAAGGAGGCAAAGACGACGGGCGTATCCATGTAAGAGGTGTGGTTGGAGGCGTAGACGGCGACGGGGTGACGGCGGAGATTTTCCTGGCCGAGAACGGTGAGCTTGGCTCCGGAGACCCATAAGCCGGCGCGCGCCCAGAGGCGGGCAATGCGGTGCTGGAGGTTGCCGCGGCGGTCGGTGAGCGAGACGAGCAGCGCGAGGCTTCCAAAAAGCGCGGTGAGGAGGAAGAAGAGCGGCGCTTGGAGCAGGTTGGTGCGCCAGCGGTAGAGCTGGGGCAGCGGATTGGGGCGCGGCGTCACGGCTGGGCTTCCATGCGGGCGCGGAGAAGGGACCGGGTCTCGCCGACGAGATAGACGGAACCGGAGACTACGACAGCGGCGGCGTGGGCCTGGGCCACTTCGATGGCTTCCTGGACGGATGTGGCGGCGGTTGCGGGAACTCCGGTGGCGCGGGCGGCGGCGAGCAGGTCTTCCAGTGCGGCGGCGCGGACGGCGTGGATGGGAGCGAAGACAACCTCATCGAAGAGGGGAAAGAGCGTCTCCGCCATCTCGGCGAGGGGCTTGTCGCGCAGGCAACTGAAGATCAGGCATCGCGGACGCTTTCCGCGCAAGAATCCGCTCAGACTCGACTCGAGCGCCTCGACGCCGGCGGAGTTGTGGGCCACGTCGAGAATCCATTCGATGCCGGCGATTTCAATGCGCTCCAAGCGTCCGGGCCAGCGGGTCTTGCGGATGCCGGCGGCGATGGCGGCGGCGGGAATGGAAAAGCCGCGCTTGCCAAGTTCGACGGCGGCGGCGATGGCCAGGGCGACGTTGCGGCGCTGATGCGCGCCGGGGAGCGGGGAATCGACGCGGACCGTCCCGCGCTCCACTCCGACCGGATAGGGAGCGTCCGGGGAGGTGCCAGGGGGGGGCAGATAGGCGGAGGCGTTCACATAGCGCACACGCAGCTCGGCGGAGATTTCGTCCAGCGCTTGGTTGGCTTCAGGATGCTGCGGGAGGGTGATGAGTGTGCCGCGGGGACGAAGAATGCCGGCTTTCTCGCGGGCGATGGCGGCGACTGTCGGGCCGAGCCATTCGGTGTGATCGAGGGAGATGTCGGTGACGATGGAGAGCAGGGGATCGACGACATTGGTGGCGTCGAGCCGCCCGCCCATGCCGACTTCAAGGACGGCCAACTTGACGCCCTTATGGGCGAAGTGAAGGAAGGCTATAGCGGTTAGGGTCTCGAAGAAGCTGGGCGACTGGGCCAGCTTGCCTTCACGGAGCAAGGCTTGCGCCGCATCCTGGACGCGGAAGAAGTGGATAGCAAAGTGATCGTCGGAGATCTCGGCGCGGTCGACGCGAATGCGCTCGTTGGGGCGCTCCAGATGCGGGGATGTGTAGAGGCCGGCGCGCAGGCCGGCGGCGACCAGAATCGCGGCCAGGGTGGCGGCGGTTGAGCCTTTGCCGTTGGTTCCGGCGATAAGCACGGAGGGGAAACGCTTGTGGGGATTGCCCAGCGCGGCAAGCAGGACGCGAATCTCGTCGAGGGAGAACTTGCGCCGGGGCTGGCCGGGCGGGGTGTGAAGCTCGGCGACCAGGGCGTTGAGCTGGCCAATGGCGGAGGCGTAGGACATGGATATTCAAGTATAAAAGGCGGGGGTGCATGGCTGGATTCACTCGATGGACAAATTCGATTGAGTATGAGGTTTCACTGGCCCGAAAATCGAGCTTAGAGTGCCAAGCAACAAATAGGGTTAGGCGGGAATATCGATTTTCACATCGACCTTAAGACTCGACCCGACCCGTACAACCGCGATTTTGAGGTCTTGCGGTCGAATCGAGTCCAACGCCTCCCATAACGAAAGCTGTTCGGGCCTTTGAACGTTCTCGTCCCGCTTTGGAAACGAAGACCTATCAAGAGAAACATCCCCAACTTTGAGCTTGAAATCCCACAGGTCCATCGCCCGACCTAAGGTCTTGGGCCGAGGAACAGAAGTTCCGTTTAAGTAGTTGTGAAACGCTTGACGGCTTACGCGAAGTTCGCGCGCGGCTGCGCTGACGCTCAACTTGCGTTCTGCAAGAATCCGCTTGAATTCATCCGCCACAGCCGCACTGAGGGTTGACATCTTCGCTCACACTTGTCCGACACGGTCTCGTTTCGGTTTACAAGATAATATGTAAGGTTTTGCTTGACATCAAGCAAAACTTTACACTACAGTGTATGGATTATGATAGCGGAACGAAATCCCGTCAACTGGAGGCGCACGCAAATGCAGTCAAATTCGGAATATCTGACGTTGGCTCTCGATGTCCGAAAGATCACGGACTCGCTGATCCGTCTGGTCAAAGACGGTACTACGAATGAACAACAATTCGCAGAGTCCATTCATCAGGTGCTGGCTTCTCTTCAGGGAGGTACCCAAACCTCGGTTAGATCCCTGCGCGAGCGTGGGCCGTTCGGTCGGTATGTAAGCGTTCTCGCCATCAAAGAGGTTTTCAATGATGAGGCACGGAAGACGCTGGTCGGAAAGCTGAACATTGTGATTCAACCGACGTCCGCCGAGAGAACAAATAGTGCACTCGCTGCCATTCCGTTTTTTGACGCATTGGAACGCAGGGCGCTATACCACCACAAACGGGCGCAGACAGCCAAGCGCTACACCCCAACCCGGTGACCATTTCCGAAGAAATCGTACGTCAAGAGGTCGCGGAGCTCCATCGTTTCATCGCGCTATTGGTACAGATGTGCGCGGAACTCCGCGCTGATTACCCTGTCTTCGACAAAACATCCCGTGAATTTTTCAAGCATATTGGAGGCTTGGGGCTCAAATCGCTATCGTATTTGCAGTCGTTTCCCGATTCGATGCTGCAAGAACAATACCCGGAGATAGCAAACTCAGAGCGACAAAAACTTCTGCAATTGAAGTCAGACTGGGAGAGTCTGCACCAATATATTCGCCCAGCACTCGATGCAGATACTTTGCATCTTCCAACACCTCTTATTGCAGTATTACATGACAGACTTCACGAAACGGAGGAGTGGAGTTCCTATCGGTTCACGCTATTCCATGCAGCAGAGGTAAATTACTTCGAGGTTCCCTCGGCCATTGTGCCGAGAGTCGCTGACGGCATCGCGTCGCAAGTTGGCGCGACCTCCTTTCCGAAATTCTTGGGGTTCATCGGCATCCCATATTCTCAAGCCGATGGTCTTTTCCTGAATTGCTCCCTTGCCCATGAGATGGGGCATTTCATTTTTCAGGAAGACGTGTATCGATATGTGGAGGAGAAAATAGACGATGCTCTTGATCGCATGGTACGCGATATAGGCAAAACGCTCAGGGACGAAGAGGTAACACTTTGTCGAGATCTGATTAGCGGTTGGACTGAAGAAACATTTTGCGACTTGTTCGCCATCTGCCTGATTGGGCCCGCATTCTCTTTCGCCTTCTCTCAGTTGGTGGCTGCGTCGATGCTCATCGGACGGCCCGAAGGAGAGCCAGACGTTTTCTACCGCTTTGAGCAGGATCATCCGGCAGACGTGGCTCGTTTCCATAGCCATCAGAAGCTCCTCGATAAACTTGGATGGTGGCAGGAAATACAAAATTGGTCTTCTGCACCCGCTAAAGTTCTTAAATCATGTGTTAAGCGAGCCTCGCTATTCACAATCGAGATTGATAATCAACTTCCTGAGTCGGTCACTCAGGGAAGATTATTGCAATGCTACGATGATTTGTGCGATTGGCTGATAGACTATGTCCCGTCAAGGGTAAAGGGACACGATGATGACGTAGCAGATTTCAAAAGGCAATCTCCGATTATTGCTGAATATTTACGGCGAGCTATAGTGCCTTCGACAATCATCCTCGAGGGAGAGGTCGAGCATCCCAGACCTGTTGTCCTAATCAATGCTGGCTATCAATTTCTGCTGGAAAAACTCTCACTTCTGCTTGAGAATATCGATGGTGAGAAGCCTGATTCGATTCAATCTCGCAGCCGACTTTCTGCAAGGCTCGAACTGTGGCTTTTGAAAGCCTTGGAAGATCATCGATTGTTGACAAAGCGGGGATCATAAGCGATGGGAGTCCTACATAAGTGCGAAATTAAAAGGCGGCTGGAACTGCCTATCACTGAAGCCGAGTCATTGGTGATAACGCCTTTGCTTGAGCGGGAAGAAATACTGTCTGAGTCGTCCGATGCAGACTCGATCGACTTGCGTCTGGGAACTTATTTTCTGTTACCGCAAGTGCCTCCTGTCCCATTCACTTATCCATGTCAAAATTCCGCAAATCAGTCCCATGTTCGTGTCCACGTGCCGCTGGGAAGTTACTTGGTTGTACCTGCACACGAAACTGTTCTCGGATCGACTCTGGAGTTCATAAAGTTGCCGAGCGATCTCTCCGGTGAGATTCTGACAAAATCTTCGGTTGCTAGAACTTTCACTGTCATCGAAACTGCGCCTTGGATTCATCCTTCCTACCGCGGATGCCTTACATTGGAAATTGCCAACGCATCAAACACGCCTCTTATCCTGTATCCGGGGCGATTGATCGCGCAATTGATTTTAATGAACATTCTCGGAACTGAGGCTGAAGAATCAAAATTGACCGGAACCTATCTCGCGCCCGTCTATCCCGAAGCGCCTGCATTTCGAAATCCAACCGACGATCTATTGAAGATTGGCGTCACTCAAGTCAGAACTCCATACGATCTTCACTGAAAGTGGTTATTTGACCTCTACCTTCCTGCCTCAGATGGTGCGCGCCTCACATCACTGCCGCAAGAGCAGTTGCAGAGCTTGGCGGGCGTCTTGGAGGCAGGAGCGGGCTTCGTCTTCGGATAAAAGGCCTTGATGGACGGCCTTGCGGCCCACATCGTTGACCTTGTTGGCCACGCGGGGGAAGTCGGGATCGAAGCCGGTCAATTGCAGATTGTTGTTGACCTCGTGGAGGAGATTGCCGAGGGTGGCGGTTTTGCGGTAGCGGGTGCCGATCTGCTTCGAGAGCGCGGCGGGCAGCTTCTGCTTGATGGCTTCCTCTAACACCGAACGGGACATGACGGCGCAGGCGGTGAAGAGGCCGTAGAAGTAACAGCGGGTGGCCTCGTCGAGATAGCGGTCGGCCTCCTCGGAGCTGGGCGAAGCTACGACGCACTCGCGCAAGTGGGCGGCGCGCTGGGCGGCCGGCTCGACCAACTCCAGCAACTCCAAAGCAAACGCGGTGCGCAGCAGGTCGTTCTGCTGGCTGTCCAGGGCGCGTTGAATCTCTTGCCACGCTGGGGTGGGAGCCTCGTAGCCGGCGTATTGCAGCTTGGTGAGCGAGGTGAGGCGCTGGCGGGCGTGCTGGATGAATCCCTGGCGCATCTCCTGAGCCAGCATCTTCCATCCGGCAACGAACGCGGGAGGGTCGAGCTGGTAACGCTCCCAAAGCTCGTCGTAGACGATGGCGGGAAGTATCTCGCGCAACTGGGCAAAGCGGCCGGTGCGCGCCAACTCGGAGATAGCCTCGCAGAACTCGCGCCCGGGCGCACCCTCGCTGGACATATGCAAGAGTTGATCTTCGAGATTCCCGATACTGATGGCCATCGCCCCGGTTCCTTATACAGCGTAGTTTAGGCGGAACCGGCGCCGAAGCGCGAAATAAACGCGCATGAATGGATGGATGAATTCTGGAATGGGAAGCTCGCGTCCGGTTCCCTCGCTTGGGAACGCTCCCGGCCGACAATGCGAAAGGCAATATGCGGCAAGCTGGGCGCGACTCTCTTCTCCAGCAGTTCTAAATGGGCGGTGCTTTTCCTGATGCGACCGTATTGATGAGGCTATGCCAGGAAGGAAATAGGACGTAGGCGCAGATGGTATGCAAATCCTGAAAGAAGCGGGCACGCGCTCC
>Ga0181520_10004412_pt1 | contig 23572 bp, 17 predicted proteins | sample PEATcosm2014_Bin_29_FD_132451 | JGI IMG/M metagenome (GOLD analysis project Ga0181520, IMG submission 132451) | Peatland microbial communities from MTU Mesocosm Facility, Houghton, MI, USA - PEATcosm2014_Bin02_30_metaG | ecosystem: Environmental > Terrestrial > Soil > Wetlands > Peat | place...
GTGAACAAGAACTCCATCCCGTTCGACACCAACCCGCCGATGAAGCCCTCGGGTATCCGTGTCGGCACGCCCGCCTTGACCACCCGCGGCATGAAGGAGACGGAAATGCGCCAGATCGCCACCTGGATCACCAAGGCACTGGATCTGCGTAACGACGATGCGGCCTTGGAGCACATTCGCTGCGAGGTAGCCGAGCTGGCCAATCGCTTCCCACTCTATGCGTGGAAGCGCTCGCACGTAGTCGTCGAAGCTTAGTTCCTGGCCCCAAGCAACAAAACAGCATAATCGTTCACCAAAAGGGGAGCCTCTTCAGGCTTCCCTTCTTCATCTCCGCATGTCACCCTCCTCCAAATGCCACGACCCAAAGGCAATGACAACCCCAGAGAAATCGGTGGGGCACTGTGCAAAGGGGAAATAAAGGTCTTGGGTAGCCAACCTATGCGACCCGGGGATTATCGTAAAGAACGATGACCCGCAAAGGGAGTTTCTGCGGCTCGGGTGAGCTTGCTCCCCCCGCGGCATCTGGAGGAGAAAATGAAACCGATTCAAATCGCACTTGCCAGCCTCCTGTTCCTCGCCGTGCCGGGGTTTGCCCAGCACCGGGAAGGAGGCGGTGCCATGCGGCCCCAAGCGATTCCCGAGAGAGGGCCTGAGCCGATGAGGGGAGCGCCCCATCCAGTTCAACAGAACAGGAACTACAGCGACAAGCAGGGTCACCCTAATGCTCCCCACGTCGACGGAAAGACCTGGGTCGGCCACGACACCGGAAGAGACGACGCCCGCTATCATGTCGACCACCCCTTTGCCCATGGTCGATTCACCGGTGGATTTGGCAGGGAGCATGTGTGGCGCCTCGGCGGCGGCGGCCCCGGCCGCTTCTGGTTCAATGGTTGGTACTGGGATGTCGCTGCCGCCGACATTGCCTTTTGCGACGGATGGTTGTGGGACTCCGACCAGATTGTGATCTATGAGGATCCAGACCACGATGGTTGGTACCTCGCTTACAACGTCCGTCTTGGCACCTATGTCCACGTAGAGTATCTGGGTGCCTGAGCCTTAAAACCGCGAAAGCTGTATCTCTGCGCCAAGGGGACAGGCAACCTGCCTGTCCCCTTGGCTTCTGGGCAATACGATTGCGCGATGGCCGACCGATATACAACCAGCCTCAACGGGCGATAAGATGGCTAGTCGGCTCGGGATTTCTCATCGAGGCCAATGATTCCCAATCACCGCACGGATCCAATCTCCTGTCCAAGAAGGCTCCCAGTGAAGCATCTGCATCTTTGCCTGTCTCCCAGCCCCAGAATGTCGTTGTCTGCCAAGATCGCCTTCCAGCTAACTATTTCCGCATTCCTTTTGCCGATAGCCTGCTATGCCGAGCAAGCCCCAATGGTACTCACCGATGCAGACAGGCGCCCTTCCACCTCGCTGGACGGAAACTGGAGCACCATTGTCGACCCTTACTCGAACGGCTTCTCAGGCTACTTTCGGAACCTCAAGGCGAAGCCTGGAGATACAAGGCCAACAGAGTATGACTTTTCCAAGGCCCCTTCGCTCAAAGTCCCGGGAGACTGGAACACTCAGCGGGAATCCCTCTTCTATTACGAGGGCCCGGTCTGGTACAAGCGCGACTTCAACTACCGGCCCAAGGAACATACCCGCATCTTTCTCCATGTGGGTGCAGCCAACTACCGCTCCTGGTTTTGGGTCAATGGGGAGAAAGTCTGCGAACACGAAGGAGGTTACACCAGCTTCAACTGCGAGATAACCAGCGCGGTCCAGGCCGGGTCCAACTTTGTAGTTGCCGCCGTTGATAATACCCGGCGCGAAGACAACATTCCCACCCTCAAAACCGATTGGTGGAACTACGGTGGCCTTACTCGCTCGGTATCCCTCATCGAAGTTCCCGACGCTTTCATTGACCAATACGACGTCCATCTATCGCGCACCCCGGAGGAGACACTTACCCCCCACGGCAATGACTTTGGGATCGTCGGTTCCCTCCATCTTGCCCATATAGAGGGATGGGTCCATGTCGTCGGCGGGCGCCTTGGTGACAAAGTCGAAGTCCAGATTCCCGAGCTTAACTCCAAAGGCTCCGGCGTCCTCCAGGTCGATGGTCGGGCGAAGATTCTCCTGGTCGCTTCGAGCCTGGAGCGCTGGACCCCGGAGACCCCCAAGCTCTACAAGGTAATTGTCAGCGCTGGCCAAGACTCGATAGAGGATCTGATCGGTTTCCGGACCATTGAAACCCGCGGCACCGAGATACTGCTGAATGGAAAGCCCATCTTTCTGCGCGGCATTTGCATCCACGCTGAAGCGCCCTTCCGCACTGGCCGTGCCAACACAGAAAAGGATGCCGAGACCCTGTTGGGCTGGGCCAAGGAGTTGGGAGCCAACTTCGTGCGCCTGGCCCACTATCCGCACGATGAAACCATGCTTAGGGCAGCCGACCGCATGGGCTTGTTGGTCTGGTCTGAGAATCCGGTCTACTGGGCCATCCAATTCGATAACCCCAAGGTCCTCGCCAAGGCAGAGCAGCAACTGGATGAGGAAATCAATACTTCGCGCAACCACGCGGCCATCGTTCTCTGGTCCATGGCCAATGAAACCCCCGTCAACGAAGCGCGCACTCGATTTATCGAATCGGAAGCAGCCCATGCCCGCGAGCTTGACTCTACCCGGCTCATCACGGCGGCCTTGTTAGTCCGGAGCGAAGGAAACACCAAGATCGTCGATGACCCGCTGGGTAAGACGCTGGATGTGATCGGCTTCAACGAGTACATCGGATGGTATGAACAGACGCCTGCGGCGGCCGATCTTACCGAATGGCGCATTGAATATCGGAAACCACTGATTGTCAGCGAGTTTGGCGGCGGGGCAAAGGCAGGTCTTCATGGCGGCCAAGACGAGCGGTGGACCGAGGAATATCAGGCCAATATCTATCGCCACCAACTCCCCATGCTCAACCGCATTCCCCAACTTAGAGGCATGAGCCCTTGGATCCTGATGGATTTTCGGTCGCCACTAAGACCTCTTGCCGATATCCAGGACAACTTCAACCGCAAGGGACTTATCTCCGATCAAGGAAACAAAAAGCTGGCCTTTTCCGTCTTGCAAGAGGCCTACAAGACCGATGCTGTCGGCAAAGCAGAATGAAATGAGCCACACCTTTGCGAATAAGTTCTGCAGACCCCGTTCAAGGCTGTGCAAAACTTCTTCGTTCAGTTATTCTTGACTTATGTCAACCGAATCTATCCTTGCCCTAATCGACGTCGAGATCGCACGGCTCACGCAGGTTCGTTCCCTGCTGGCCGCCACCAGCAAAGTCGCCCCCAAACTAAGTGGCCGCAAAGCCAAGCAGGCGACCGCCGTAGCCGCTGCGCCGGCCAAAGCAAAGAAGGGTCGCGTCTTGAGCCCCGAGGCACGCAAGCGGATTGCCGACGCACAGCGCAAGCGCTGGGCAGCACAAAAAGCCAAATCCTAACTCAACCAACGGCCAGGACATGTCACCGGTAGTCCCCCACAGGACAACTTGAGCCTCTAATCGACGACTCCAAATCGACTGCCCCATGCGACCTTGCTTTGCGATGCATGGGGCGCGGCTGACTCCTATCTCAAAGGCGCCACCAATGCCCGATAGCTTTGGGGAGCGGTGTGCCATCGGGACACCTGCATTTGAATTGTGTACCTTTTGCGGAGGGTATCTTTCAGCATAGGCTGCCGCTCCCCCGCAAAAAATGAGCCCAACCTCCATCCCTTGCAGGGAATTAACTCCGATTGGCGCAGAATAAAGATATCGAAGGCCCTTTTGAGAACACTTGTGGGCCCGAAACGGGTCGAAACGCCCGAATCCCTGACCACCCCTACCTCTCCCCCCCCGGCTTTTCTGGCTATCTGACTGAAACAAAACACGTTACGCTATTTGCGGTTTGTGGAGACGTTGAAAACAAACGACTTACGCCCAGTGATACCCCGGGAAACGGGCCTCCGGGGCGGGAAAATCCATGCGTTTGACTGGATATCGGACACCCAGGCCTCGGCATCGAAACCTGGGCAGCCGGAGTTGCTTACTTCTGAGCCTTCGCGGCCTTGCCATCCACAAACTGCTTGGCGGCGCGCACCACGTGATCGCGGGCATAGGCCGCATCGTGCCAACCCTTCACTTCCACCCGCTTGCCTTCAAGATCCTTGTAGATCGAGAAGAAGTGAGTGATTTCCTTCAGCATGTGCGGGTAAATGTCGGTGTAATTCCACACGTTGTTGAAGCGTGGATTGTTGTTTCCGACCGCCAGCACCTTTTCGTCCAGCACACCCTGGTCGAGCATCTCCAAAAGGCCGATGGGGCGAACCTCCTGCACACAGCCCGGAAAGCTCGGTCCCGGCACCAGTACCAGCACGTCCAACGGGTCGCCGTCGTCGCTCAACGTGGAAGGAATGAATCCATAGTCGCCTGGGTAGTGGACCGGAGAATGCAGGTTGCGGTCCAGCTTGAAAACATGCAGTTGTTTGTCGTATTCGAACTTTTGCGTTCCGTCCAGAGGGATCTCGATGACCGCGCGAAACACCTCGGGGGCACGATCGCCTATAGGCAATTCCAAATAGTTAACCATCTCTTTTGTTTCTCCTTACGGGTTGGGGAAATGAACCTGATGCGGGGAATCGACTTGCTAGGGCCATCGCCGGAGTCCCAATCGAGCGACGGGGACATTCGTCGGGGACCCCGTTCGACCGCCGGAGATACTATAATCACGGATAATGAAGGCGCATGTCTATGTCACGCTGAAGACATCGGTCCTGGATCCTCAGGGCCAAACCATCCAGAACGCTCTGCGAAAGATCGGATTCGCGGACATCACCGCGGTGCGCCAGGGCAAATACTTCGCGCTGTCGCTGGCCGATGGCCTCGACGCCGATGCGGCACGGGCCTCCGTGGAGCGGATTTCCCGCGAGGTTCTCACCAACCCCGTCATCGAAGAATTCACCTACCGCATTGAGGAATAGCGGCCTTTAAGCCGCTACTCGGCCGACCCGTCGGGGCGCCGGATGGTGCAATCCTCTGCCCCGCCGTGGGTTAGAATCCAAGCATGTGCGGAATTGTCGGCTACGTCGGTCCCAAAAAGGTAGTCCCTGTCATCATCGAGGGGCTTCGGCGTCTCGAGTACCGCGGCTATGACTCGGCAGGCATCGCCGTCGGTCATCCTGGTTGCGACACGCTTGAAGTCCGTCGCGCTCCGGGCAAACTCGTCAACCTCGAAGAGGTGCTCCGCGAGCATCCGCTGGACGGCACCTATGGCATCGGCCATACCCGCTGGGCAACCCACGGCCGCCCCACGGAAGAGAACGCACATCCTCACCGCGACTGCACCGGCCGAATCGTGGTCGTGCACAACGGCATTGTCGAGAACTACCTTGACCTCAAGCGCGAACTCACCGCCCAAGGGCACAAGTTTGTCACCGAAACCGACACCGAGATCATTGCCCACCTGATCGAACAGGTCCAGCTGGATGCCCAGGCTGAGGGTGCCGCTGTTTCCCTCGAGGTGGCAGTTCGCCGGGCCGTCAAGCGTCTCACCGGGGCCTTTGCCCTTGGCGTCCTATGCGCCGCCGAACCAGACAAGATCGTAGTTGCACGCTTCGGGCCGCCCGTCGTTATCGGCGTAGGCGAGGGCGAGTGTTTTGTCGCATCCGACGTGCCCGGCATCCTGCACCACACGCGCAACATCTACTTCCTGGCCGACGGCGACATGGCCGTCCTCACCCTTGCCGGCGTGGCGTTGACCGACTTCAGCGGAAACCCCATCCAGCGCAACCTCACCCGCATCCAATGGGATCCCATTCAGGCCGAAAAGGGCGGCTACAAGCACTTCATGCTCAAGGAGATCTGGGAGCAGCCCCGGGCCATTACCGACACCACGCGGGGCCGTGTCTCCCTGGATTCCGGCAAGGTCTTCCTGGGCGACATGAAGATCGACGACGACGAACTGGCGTCTGCCTCAAGCATCAACATCGCGGCCTGCGGCACAAGCTGGCATGCGGCAACCGCCGGCAAGTACATGATCGAGCGGCTCGCGCGCCTCCCCGTCGATGTGGACTACGCCAGCGAATATCGCTATCGCAATCCCATTCCCGATCGCAATGCCCTGGGCTTGCTGATCACCCAGTCGGGCGAAACCGCCGACACCCTGGCCGCCCAAAGGGAAATGAAGAGCCTCGGCTCCAAAACCGTCGCCATCTGCAACGTAGTCGATGCCATGGTTGCCCGCGAGGCGCACGGCGCCGTCTATACCCACGCCGGTCCCGAGATCGGCGTGGCCTCCACCAAAGCCTTTACCGCCCAACTCACCGCCTTGTTCCTCCTGGCGCTCAAACTGGGCCAACTGCGCGGCCGCATCGACACCGCCCAGTCCGTGGCCCTCATTCAGGAGCTGAGCCGCATTCCCGCAAAAATCGAGGAGGTCTTGCGCTCTCGTTCTGGCCAATGCGAACAGCTTGCCAAGGAGTTCTCCACCGCTCGCGATTTCCTCTACCTGGGTCGCGGAATCCACTTCCCTATCGCCCTTGAGGGTGCGCTGAAGCTCAAAGAGATCTCCTACATCCACGCCGAGGGTTACCCCGCAGGCGAAATGAAGCATGGGCCCAACGCCCTGATCGATGAGACCCTTCCCGTTGTCGTGCTCGCAACCCGCGACGAATCCGACCCGGCCTCCAAGCTGCGCTACGAGAAGACCTTGTCCAACATCCAGGAAGTAACCGCCCGCTCCGGTCGCGTCATCGCAGTAGCCACCGAGGGTGACACCACCCTCAGTGGCCTGGTGGAGCACGTCATCTACATACCGCCTGCCATTGAGCTCCTCAGCCCGCTCATCGAGATCGTACCCCTCCAGTTACTGGCCTACTACATCGCAGTCCGTCGTGGTTGCGACGTCGACCAGCCCAGAAATCTGGCCAAGTCAGTGACCGTGGAATAGCGGCCTCAGCCGGAAATACCTGCATCTGTTCGCATTCCTTCAGGCACACCTACGCATCTGCTCAAGTCCAAGGGGGCAGATGTCAAGGTCGGTCAGGACTCGCTACGCCATGCGAACGCCAGAATCAAAATGGAGATGTAAGCGCAAGCCCCTTCTCAGGACAAATGCACAGCCCAGACCAAAGTAGTGCAGATGATCTTGTCCGAGCCCGCTCCACCCCGCGCAACAGTGGGGCGAAATGAGTTTTCCTCACCTGGACATTTGTGACCCCATTTTGGAATGAGAAGAACTGAAAACCTGTAAACCATTGATACATATGGTAGGCACGACTGGATTCGAACCAGCGGCCTCTTCCGTGTCGATCTGCATCTTACCTGTACTTTCGACAACTTAACCGCACACGGAATTCCGCCTAAGCACCTGTATTTACGTGTAAGCCGTTTCAACCTTGGGTGATTCCTTGGGTGAGTTCGAAAGGCCACCTAGCGCTAGCCAAACCATATGGTGCAAGTCTGGCGTGAAGTCGTTGTGCGAAGCTCATACCCTCACGGATTGCAGCGCGGCACTAGTGTGAATGCTGGTTGCATGGAAATGGCGCCGCGAGGTGGAACCCCAAGACCGGTTTTCAGATTGGCCACATAGACGAGTTCAACCCAACCCATCACCACTCGGGCGCGGGGGAACTTGCCCAACTTTCAGAAGGCGTAATTGTGCGATGGATCATTTCATAGGAATCCCTTCTGAGCAGCCGTCAAACAAGGAGCCGGTCAGAGGTCAATCACACGCACCTTCCCTGCTGGCGTCAAGGGCTGGTACCGCTCGTTCAGGTAGGCGGCGTTGACGAACCGTGTGGCTCCAAGGTCAAGATTTCCGGCGCCTCCATGAATGTGCCCGAAGATATGTACTTTGGGCTTCTTTTCTTCCACGGCCCTAAGCAGTTCTTCGCATCCAAGATGATCGCCGCCCGGCGCAACCTGGTCAAGAATCCCGAATGGTGGGCCATGGGTGATGAGGACATCCAGATTCATGGGAATCTGATCCCAATACAGCTTGGCCCCCAAGCCGCGACGATACATGAAGGCCCAGTTCAGAAACTCGGGTGTGTAGGGTGAACCCCAGAACGTCACACCGGAGATCGTTGTGCCGGAGTTTTCGAGGTAGACTGCGTTGGTCAGCATGGCGCGGGCCTGTTCGGGAGCGTTCTGAAAATGCCGGTCGTGATTGCCGGCGCACACGATGCGGTGCTGGAACGGCTGCTCTCCCAGCCAGCGATTGAAAGACAAGATGTCTTGTGGGTCGTAACCGGAATTCATGAAGTCGCCAGCATGGATCAGGAAGTCTCCTTCAGGAAGATTCTCGATTCGGTTGTGGAGACCGTGGGTATCTGAAATAGCGATAATGCGCATCGATGAATCCTCGGCTACAAGATCCAGTAGTCGCATCGTTGGGCTCTGCGGTCAAGCGCGGCGTAGGTCCATCTGTCCAAAATGGTGCGAATCGGCAACCGTCAGAGAGGGCAACTCCCAAGGTGGCCCAGACAGGGTCACAGAGACAGGACGACGCAGTTGTAAATCATGTGGAGCGCGACGCACGGGATAAGGCTCCCGGTCTTCTTGAAAAGAAGGCAATTCGCTGCGCCGAGCAGGAAGACGGGCGGCCAGGCGAGCGGCGGATGGTAGATGGCGAAGAACGCGGCGCTTGCGATAACCGCCCGCATTCCTCCCCACTAGCGGTCCAGAGCTCGGAACAGAAGGCCGTGAATCAGGTTCTCTTCGGCAAGGGCGCAAAGCACACATCCATGAGGAACATGCGGGTGTGCCGGAGCTTGAATCGCGGAGCGCTTAGATGCACACCGGGCGGAAGAGAATCGCGCTAAGCATGAAGGGGAAGAAAGGGGCCGGGGCCGGGGTCGTGGCCTTAGCTGGCAGAAATCGACGACCATTCCAGCCCAAAGCGTGCCAGGTATTTTCGCAGGCGGTCGGCGTCGTTGGCGGTGACCTTCAGGGTACGCGAGTGGCTGAACTGGAGTCGGCCAGACTCGAAAAACGAGCGACATCGGGAGCACACCTCGGCCATTTGCTCCAATTGCAAGCGGTCGAAAGGATCAATTTGGCCAGTTGCTCAGTGGTCAGAATCGCGCTCAAACGCATCGCTTCCGGGCTCTTCCGATTGGCTCGCCAGGATGCGTTGAGCCGCACGATCTCTTCATCGAAGATCTCGACGGAGATGCCCCCGCGAGAAGCGTGGCCATGCGCGCCACGGCTGCATTCAGGTCGCGAAGGTTTGCCTTGGGCATCGAGGCGCTGGGGCGATTCATTCGAAAAGAGCCATTGCGCGCACGCAAGAGTGTGCCTTTGGAGTCCTGGCCCTGGCGAGCGAACCCGTCGACCCGAGGCTCTAAGTTCGGCAGGCCCGAATGCGTCAAGGTCTTGATGGTCTCGGCGCTTGGATTCAGTTGCGACCTGTAGTTTTCGGGTTCACCCACCGCGGCCACCCTTGAATGCGGCATCAAGTCACCGCCAAAATGGCTCGATGCACAAAGCTCACAGAAGAAGACGCGCATTCGCCGCCCAAGGACCTCGCATGACTCGGAAGTCAGGTCCAGTGTGCGCTCCGAAGCCAGCGATTTTGACTTCCGGATGTGAACCTGACGGCGCTTAAGATCCGCATCTACCTTCGCGATGACCATGGACGTCGTGCAGATCCGGAAACGTCGCGCGCTCGAAGTAACCCGAAGCGTTCAAGTGGATAGATGAAGCCGCAATGCCCGGACTTGGGGCAACTTCCCGCCATTCGAATTGGCTATTTGATTGGGCTCCCACTGCCTCAACTGCATCGACGTTCAAATCGCTGGCCCAAGGTCTGTAGCGACGTGAGGACCGCGCGCCCCAGCTCATCGATTTCCTCGATGGTACGGACAAAGAGCAGTAAGCTCCTTCTGCGGAATTCACTGCCCGGCGATCGGTGGTCCCGAACTCCGACTCCTGTTCACTGGTGCTTCGCGCGACGGCGCCTTGTGTCCTCATTCCTGCAAGTCATCTCAAATCGAACGCAATCCCATCATTGGTTTCAACATGTTAAGAAGAATAACCCTGCTTTCCGAAAGCTGGATGGCACACGATTCTGACCCAGCAAATAGAATGGTGAGGGATTCCTGCAAGCCCCGGCGCAGGGTCGTCCAGAACACGTGGTCTGCGGCTACGGCCTCGCCGGAATGAAGTGCGAAGAATGTTTGAAGGTTTTGAGCGGTGCAGCCAGCTCATTCACGCATGCCGAAGAGTGCAAGATGGGTATATCGCAACAATCCGACAAAGACACGATCTTGGCTGAATCTCCACCGAGTGCGGTAGAGGTTCGCGAACAACTGCGACGCCTCGTTGCGCACCCATTGTTCACCAACAGCAAGCGATATCCAGTGTTGCTCAAATACATTGTCGAGCAAACCTTGCTTGGCAGCGCAGGTGCTTTGAAAGAGCGGACAATCGGCGTCGAGGCTTTCGGACGCGAACCGAGCTACGATGTAAACCTCGATCCTGTGGTGCGCACGACAGCGGCTGAGGTTCGGAAACGGCTCATCCAGTACTACTACAGCCCCGACCATGCGGGGGAGCTGGTCATCGAATTGCCTCTAGGTTCCTACGTCCCCACGTTTCGCGAGCTCGCACATCATTCCTCCGCCCCCGCCGATAAACCGACGGCGATTGAGCAGGTTGAGTCGTTGCCTCAACACCCAATTGCCTCCGAAATTCAGGCGGCAGAATCCAAAAGAGAACGTGCACGTAATGCAGCTTACAAATGGCTGTTAATAACTGTTGCACTCTTCTTCGCTGTGGTTCTTGGCTTCGGTATTGGGCGTGTGCGGACTCCGAGCGCTGCCGCGCGCCCCAGCGAGCCCTCAAGTCTAGCTCGTTTCTGGGAGCCAATCACCGCGACTTCAAGCCGGGTTACCTATTGCCTCGGCGTGCCGACAGATTCTGTCGATCTCCAAAGCAGAACGGTTCCCGCGATTCCCGCAGGCGAGAGCGCCAGCCTGAATGTCTACGATGTTGTTACACTGGCGCGTTCCATAGCGCCTCTTGTGCCGAAGAATGGCGAATTCCGCGTATTGGCCTCTTCAAACACCACTTTTGCTCAATTGCGAGAGGGCCCCTTCGTTCTGATTGGTGCTTTCGACAATCCATGGACGCTGCGAATAACGCAAGATTTGCCGGTCGGGTTTGAATACGACAATCACCACGTTCGGATGGTGGTCGACCGGACAACCTCGCCCAAAAAGATCTGGATGCTTGAATGGCATGTTCCGGGCAAGAGCCTTGCACGCGACTATGCCGTAGTCGCGAGACTTCACGACAAGGTCACCGGGGAGCCCATCATCATCCTGGCCGGAATCTTGGGGGAAGGAACCGAAGCTGCAAGCGAGGTCGTCTCCAATCAGGCGTACCTGGATGCCGTGCTGCAAAAGGCTCCGAAGAACTGGGACCAACTGAACTTTGAAGCCGTGATCGAGGCGAACGTGATTGAGGGGCATCCCGGCCCACCCACCGTTGTCGCTGTACGGACTTGGTGATTCCCTTTTCCGGGGCTGAAACTCTGTATGATACAGTCCCTTGAACGGCCTCCTGGCAAGGGACTATCTAGTTCGAAATACTTAGCTTATATCCTCTTCATCCTGTCTGATGCACGATGAGCCTTTCAAATAGGGTCCCGAGTTGCCTAGCCTGCATTCATGCGGGGAATCCAACACGATCGAAGCGCGAAGGAAGAGAGACCCACCCATGAGGACCATGCGTGGGCTTGCCCCTTCGGCGATGCTCTCATCGACCATCCTGACGGCGGCAAGGGTTTCCGCGCGCGATCAAAGGAAAACAGGAAACAACTGGCTTGGTCACTGCGGCCATAAGCGGAGTTACGCGCCTCAAAGCGCTTCACCCCAAGAACGCCAGGTTTTTGATTCAAAACAGAATGGAAGGCTGCAAATGAGTTTTGTCGCTCTGCTGAATACCTCTCGGAAACCCCGTTTCAATCGGGACTCCAGGTTTTGTCTCTTGTTTTTCATCGCCGCAATCTTTGGCGCTCTGTCAGCGGCATCCGTCGTGGCGGCTCAAAGTACCGACAGGCCCTGGATAAAACCTGGGCTCGCCCCGGAGGAACGGGCGGAGCTCGTTCTCAAACAGATGACGCTCGATGAAAAGCTGGCGCTGTTGCACGGGAATGGAATGGCACATGCCCCTCAATGGCAGATGCCGCTCACGCATCTGGCCAACGGCGGAGCGGGATACGTTGAGGGAGTACAGCGCCTTGGAATTCCACCTCTGCTGATTTCGGATGCAGGCTATGGGGTCAGAGACAGCGGAGCGAACGGAAGGTATTCCACGGCCATGCCATCGAGCCTGGGAGCGGCATCGAGCTGGGACGTTGACTCGGCTTGCGCATTCGGCACGGTCATCGGACAGGAACTCAGGGCGCAGGGGTTCAACATGACTCTGGGGGGTGGAGTCGATCTGGCTCGCGAGCCCCGAAATGGACGCACCTTTGAGTATGCGGGTGAAGATCCGCTGCTTGCGGGGACAGTGGTTGGCAATCTCATGAAGTGCGAGCAGGCTCAGCATGTCATCGGCGACATCAAGCACTATGTGATGAATGACCAGGAGACGGGCCGCTTTTTCGTGAACGCTGTCCTATCGAAGCGGGCGATGCAGGAATCCGACTTGCTCGCCTTCCACATCGCCATCTCCCTTGCGAATCCCGGCGCGGTGATGTGTTCCTACAACCGAATCAATGGAGACTACGGTTGTGAAAATCACTACACACTGCAAAATGTACTCAAGAAAGATTGGGGCTTTCAAGGTTTTGTGATCTCCGACTGGGCTGCAACCCACAGTACTGAGAAAGCGTCCGCTGCCGGGCTCGATCAAGAACAGCCGATGGCTGAGTTCTTCGGTCCAAAGTTGAAAGCAGCAGTGGAAGCCGGAAAGGTGCCGCTCAAGGAAATCGACGATCACGCACGGCGCATTCTCTATGCGGAGTTCCTTTCAGGGATCGTGGACGATCCTCCGCAAAAGACCGTCGTGGATGTCGAGCGGGGTTTTGAAGTTGCGCGACGAGTTGAAGAGAAGAGCATCGTACTGCTCAAGAACAGCCCCACGGTGCTGCCAATCAATCCTTCGAAAGTCCACAGCATCGCAATCATTGGCGGACATGCCGACGTCGGCATGATTTCCGGTGGAGGGTCGGCGCAGGTGGACCCGCCTGGCGGCAATGCAATCCTGCCTCCCGGCAAGGGCGCTACCGAATGGCAGCAACACATTTGGTTCCCGACATCGCCGTTGAAGGCTCTACGAGCAAAACTGCCGAATACGAAGATCGACTTCGATTCCGGAAAAGACCTGCAGGCCGCTGCGAGTCTGGCCAAGGGCGCGGATTTGGCAATCGTCTTTGCATACCAATGGCTTTCAGAAGATATGGACGTGCCCAGCCTCTCGCTTCCCGACAACCAGGATGCCTTGATTGAGCAGGTGGCAGCGGCGAATCCTCACACGATTGTTGTGCTCGAGACGGGAAGCGCTGTCACCATGCCCTGGGCCGACAAGGTTGCCGGTGTGGTCGAAGCCTGGTTCGCGGGAACTTCGGGCCACAAAGCTCTCGCAAATGTTCTGGCTGGGGACGTCAATCCAAGTGGCAAGCTTCCTCTCACTTTTCCGAAGAGCGACAACGATCTTCCGCGAGCGGCGATTCAACCGGCACCCGTTATGACCCAACCGCAGGCAAATGAAGATCCGATGAAGCCCGGAGGCGCCCTTGACAGCTACTCCGTTCGATACGACGAGGGCCCCGCTGTTGGATACAAGTGGTTCGAGTTACAACACAAACAACCGCTGTTTGCCTTTGGCTTCGGTTTGTCGTACACGACGTACGCATACTTCGGATTGACGGTTGATTCTGCCGCGAAAACTGCGCGCTTTACCGTAAAGAACACAGGAAAGCGGCCTGGCACCGAAATTGCCCAGGTTTACGCAAGGCTTCCCAAGGGCTCCGACGAACCCTATAAGCGGCTGGTCGGCTGGAAGCGCGTTTCACTGGCTCCCGGTGAATCGCAGGCGGTCATCGTTTCGATCGATCCTCGCGCCCTGCAGTCGTTCGATGAGGCGACCGATCGCTGGAACTCTGCGCCCGGCGACTACGAGGTGCTGGCGGGACCGTCCTCAGACAACACACCGCTTGCGGGGAGCCTGACCGTTCGATGATGCCGTCTAGACACCGATTCACTCCTGCCCCCTGAAACTTGTTCCCGTGACTGCGGCTATCTGAACTTCGCTATTTGAACTTCATGATGGCCGCGCTCAACCACCCCTTGCTGTCGTAGGAGACCGGCGTGCCATTTACGCTGTGATCGTCCTTGCAGGAAAGCAGAACTCCATTGAAGCCCTTTGCGATTTTCATCTCCATTCTTCCCCGCCTTCCATTCACTCTTCCTGTTTTTGTCCTGATGTTCAACGTGGCATGCTTGGCGCAGCAGCCAGCCACTGCGATCTGGCACGGGTATTTGCGAAACTCTGCGAGTGCGCCGATTGCCGGCGCCAAGGTGCAGCTGGCTGGAGGAGCCACTGCCGAGGCCATCACTGGCGGTGACGGGGCTTTCACGCTCCCCGCGTTGCCCCTGGGAAAGTACAAGTTGACCGTGGACGCAGCGGGGCGGAAGGTCGTCTACACACAGGCCATGGACCTGGCGCCGACTACGCCGCCGGAAGTCATCACGCTGTCGAATCGCGGCGAAATTGAGGTTGCGGACCAGCAGCAGACAAGCGCTACCGGCGGCGTGGCCCTGTCGAGCCAGGCAGTAAGCGAGTTGCCGCTCAACAAGCGCGATTTCTCGTCCCTGCTGCTGCTGGCCGCGGGCACAATGACCGACGCCAACGGCGCCACCAACTTCACCGCGCAGTTCGCCATCAACGGGCAGCGCGGCGTGGAGGCCACGTTCGCCATGGACGGGGCCGACATCAGCGACCCGGAGATGGGCGGAGCGACTTTCTCGAACTTCAACGTGGACGCGGTGGAGGGGATCGACTCAAGCTCGGGATGGATGCCGGCCGACATCGGTCGCGGGGCCGCGGGCTTCACAAATATCCACACGCGGTCGGGTGCGAGCGGTCTCCACGGCTCGTTCTTCGAATTCGTGCGCAACTCAGCCTTTGACGCTCGCAACTACTTCGACAACCCGACTCCGGTGTACCCGGGTCGCATACCGCCCTTCCGCCGCAACGAGTTCGGCTTTACCAACGGTGGCCCGGTCTTCCTTCCCCATGTTTACGACGGACGCAAGCGCACCTACTATTTCACGCAGTATCAGGGCTTTCGCCAAGTGCTTGGGACTACGCAGGTGATACCGGTACCTACCGCCGCCGAACGGGCAGGCATCGATGCTGTCAGTTATCAGGACGGCAGCACCGATACCCTCAACGTTCCGGTGAATTCGGCGATTGCTGCTATCCTCGCGCGCTATCCGAAGCCAAATAACGCCACTGGACCATACGGAGCGCGGACGTTTGCAACCCCTTCAAAGGTGACGACCAACGCCGACCAGTTCTCCGTCCGCATCGATCACCAACTCTCGTCCAGGAATCAGTTCTTCGCACGCTTCGTGATGGACAACCTGAATGGTCCTACGACGAACCCCGACCAGACGGCCATCGACCCTTCCTTTGCCGTCGAGTACCTCGATCGGCAACGCAATGTCGTCGGAACTCTGACGACCAGCTTCACGCCAAAACTTGTGCTGGACTCTTCACTCTCGATTACGCGCACAACGCCGGGCTTTCCCACCCCCAACTCGACCGATCCGGCGGTGAAGTTCGGTGACGGGCTCTTCGAAGCCTTTAACAGCGCCGGCGGTTCAGTGATGCAGGCTTACGGAAATCTCTTCCAGGAACGGGAAAACATTAGCTGCGCCGCCGCAAAGCATGTTTTCAAGGCGGGCTTTGAAGTCCGGCAAAACGTCGACACCACCTACTTCGGCATGCAGCCGAATGGGGAGTACGACTTTGGCGGTGGCTCGGCTTATGCAACCGAAGCCATCCCTTCGGCCAGCGGCAAGCACGATATCCACGTCGGCGATCCGCTGCCAGACACCCTTTCAGGATTCCTCTCCGGCTCTCCCTTCGCGTACATCGTGGCCGTGGCGCCACCGGAAATCTCTGGCGGCCAGCACATGGGCCCGGCCGCCATCAACCGTGGAGCCTATAACCTATACGTCGAAGACACCTGGAAGGCCACACCAAACCTGACGCTCGATTACGGGGTTCGGTGGGAGTACTACACACCGATCACCGAGCGAGCCAAGCGCACCGGAGCCTTTCGAGTGTTGAACGGGAAGACGCAGTACACCGTTAATCCCCAACCGGGCTACTCGACTACACGCAACGGCTGGGGACCGAGGGTGCAGGCCTCCTGGGCTCCGGTCAAGAACTTTACTGCGCACGTCGGCGGAGCAGTTACAGTGATCCAGCCTAATATCTGGCAAGACAATATGCTCACCGGCTCCACACCTTTCGCGAACTACCCACGCCGCCAGTCTACGCCCAGCGCGCCGTTGGCATACGGGTTTACGATTACCCCCTCGATGCTGCCCACTGCCTACGATTTCAGCGGGAATGACATTCTCGCGAAAGGATCGAAGAGTATCCCAGCCAACACTCCAATGGATGTGGACCGCTATGAAAAGGATCTGGCCAAGGTGACTTCTTCAGGCGCGGTGAGTGCGCTGAATCTTTCCGGGATCGACGCCAAGTTCGGCAATGGCAGGCTGTACACATGGACCCTGGGTGTGGAGAGAAAGATCGCGAACCTGACCGCAGACCTGGGATATGTGGGAACGTCTGCTGAGAAGCTTCCTCGCATGGCATTCCCAAACGCCTATCCTGGTGCGACGCCGCAATTCGCACCGTACACGGAGTTTAACTCTGCCGGCGAGGTGACCGGCGGGTTCGGAGTCATGAACGTGATGATCAACGACGTGCACTCCAACTACAACGCTCTCCAGGCCTCGCTGTTTGGCACTGTGGCTCACGGCGGACCCGGTATCCAGGCTTCCTACACCTGGAGCAAGTCGCTCGATACGACGTCTATGGTGTTGAGCGGGACCGGATCGACAGGAGCCACCACATCGGGAGCTTCGCAGGACCCAAACAACCTGCGGGCTGAGAAGGGCCCATCCGCCTTCGACGTCAGCCACGGCATGAGTTTGAGCGTCGCGCAGGACCTGCATCTGCAAAGTGCCGGATTCTTGAGCGCTATTCCGCTCAAATTCACCTACGGTTGGGAACTGCTCTCCATTTCGTCCATCTCCTCCGGCTCGCCTTTCACGGTGTACTCGGGGATTCAACAAACTGGCGCGGGAGCGAACGGTGTGGACCGTCCAGACCAGATTGCCCGGCCGAGGCTCTCAACTGCGCGCGCAAACCGACAGGACTACTTTGGCATGGGCGACGCCAATGCCGGAACCTACTTCAGTATTCCAACTCATATCGCCGCGGGCACCGGGCCGAATCAGGGACGGTTCGGCACCCTTGGACGCGACACCTTCCGCGGACCGGCCTACTACGACTTTGATTTCGCTCTGATCAAGGACACACCCTTTGGACGAAGATCTTCTGGTGCGGAACGGATGGATCTGCAGTTCCGCGGCGAATTCTTCAACCTGTTCAATATCGTCAACATGGGTTTGCCGGCAAACATCCTGACGGGGTCCGGCTTTGGAGAGATATCAAAAACGGCCGGCACATCGAGGCAAATCCAGTTGTCTCTCAAAGTCATTTACTGAGGGAATCCGTGAGACGCCAATCGCATGCCGCTTATAGTGCCTGGCAGAACCGAGCAGCATAGAGCAGAGCCCTCACTCCGGGGGTGCGGGCCCGAGCGGAGGAGTGCCGGCGAAGCTTCACATGTCCGTATCAACAAGATTCAGGCGGAACAGCGCGATTCCTGGCGTTCTTGTGCTCCACTACGGAGAAGTGGTGAACGGCGATGTGCAGATTGACCCAGGTTACCGCTGCACCCGGCCGCTCCGGACAATTCTCGATCTGATCGAAGAGGGGACATTGGGCGTTCTGACCTACCCGACTCACTCTTCGCGCAGCAGGTCCAGGGGATTGATGGATAGCGCACGATGCGCGGGAATCCACGTCGCCACCAGCCCGAGCAACAGCATCGCCAGCACCACGCCGGCCAGGACCAGGGGATCGCGGGGCGTGGCTTGATACACAATGAAAGCCAGCACCTTCGTCCCAAGCAGACCCAGAACCAATCCAACCCCCGAACCAATCGCCAACAGTTTGAACGCACGTCCCAGCGCGGCCTGCAGCACTTCCTTGCGTTGCGCGCCGAGGGCCACGCGAATTCCCAACTCCTTGAGCCGCTTGCTCACCGAGTATGCCGCCATTCCGAAGATGCCCGTGATTGAAAGCATTGCGCCCATCAGTCCCAGCACGCCAAGCGATACTGTCGCCATGCGCGCGGGGAACAAAGTACCACCCAGTTCGGTGCTCCACGGACGAATCGCCAGAACCATCCCAGGGTCGATGTCCCGGAGCACACTTCTGATGGTCGCGGCAAGCTCCTGCGGGTTGCGGCTCGAGCGCACCACCAGCCATGTCCAACTGGCCGGCGACTGCAGCAGGGGGAAAAACATCGCGGGCCGCTGGCCTTCGGTGAGGTTCACGTATTTTCCATCTTCGACCAGACCCACCACGCGCACGCGCGTTCCATCCCGCAGCTTGAAATACCGGCCGACAGCGTCCGGTACGGAGCCCAGTATCTTGCTCGCGAACTCCCGGTTCACCACTGCTACGCGCGGGGCGTTTGCGTCGTCCTGCCAAGTGAAGGCTCTGCCCGCCAATAAAGATGTGCCGGCTGCCCGGAAGTAGTCTGGGGTTACGTTGTACCAATAGGGGTCGGCCGCGGCATTCGATGGGCTGAGATCCGTGGTTGTGTCGGTATAGACGGTCCCTTGCCAACTGCCGGGAGGTTCCAACGGCGGATAATTCACCGCTCCAACGGCATCTACGCCAGGAATCACTTGTAGGGCATCGATGATGCGCCGTTGCATAGCAGGTACTTTTTCGCCGCTGTAGCCTGCTGCCGTCAGATCGGTATCCACCAACATCGCGTCCCGCGGCTCAAAACCGAAGTTGCTGTGCATGGAGCGCATGAGTCCACGCACTGCAACCATCGATGAAGTGACCAGGACGGCACAGATCGCAATTTGGACGACAACCAATACGTCTCGCACGGTGAGGCGGCGGCCGAACGCGCCTGTCGATCCAGCTTTCACGATCTCGTACGGGTTGGCCCGGAGAATCTGGCGCACGGGAACAATTCCGAATAGGACTCCGCTGACCAACGCCAGGATCAAAGCTACCAAATAAACGTTAGTGTCCGGACTTACAGGCACATGGAGGGGGAATCGCGGAAATGGCTGCCACACGCTCAACCGGCGCAAAAGCAGAATGCTCGCCACGAGTCCCGCAACGCCTCCAGCGAGCGAAAGCAGCGCGGATTCAGTGAACAGCTGGCGCAAGATGCGATGGCGGCTCGAACCAAGAGCCAGGCGCAAGGCCACTTCGCGGGAACGGTCGGCGGTCCGCGCCGCAAACAGGCTGCCCAAGTTGGCACAGGCCGCCAGCAGGATCAAACCCGAAAGAAGCATCAGCCCGGCGAGAAAAGCCCGCGTGGGTCCGTTCAAATAGTCGCCATGAAGACCAGGCCGCGCCAGCGTGTAGGGGTCATTACTTTCCTCCTTGGGATAGCTCTTTTTCAGATACGAATCAACGGAGATTAGATCGGAAGTGGCCTGCACTGGAGTGACTCCCGGCTTCAGACGTCCCACCATCTCAAAAATCCAACGGTTCCCGCGCGCGTTCAAGATCGTCTTGTCGCCGGATAACTGCTCATGGTTCACCATCGGCACGAAGATATCCGAAGCGAAAAACAGGACGGTCCCCTGGAACCCTTCGGGCGCCACGCCAAGGATGGTGAATGGATGCCTGTTGAGCCGGACAACGCGGCCCACCACGGAGCGATCATCCTGAAAATGGCTGTGCCAATAGGCGTAGGTGAGCACGACATAGGGCGCGCTGTTTGGGCCATGCTCATCGGAGTCGTGGAAGAATCTCCCAAGGTACGGTTGAATGCGCAATGTGTCGAAGTAGTTTCCGCTGGTTTCGTATTCCCAAACATTGGACGGATCTGTACCCGTATCCAGCCCTGACTGAGAGATGGCAAAAACCGCCACATCGTCGAAGCTGCGATTGCGCCGGCGAAGATCGAGATAATCGGGATAGGAGTGGGACCCGACGCCGCTACCATGCTGGATGATGAATAGGTTCTCTGCCTGAGGCACATTCAAGGGGCGCAGGATGAGCGCGTTCAATACCCCGAAGACCACTGCGTTGGCGCCAATGGCTAATGCCAACGTCAAGACAGCGGCAATGGTGAATCCAGGAGACTTGCGCAACTGGCGGAAGGCGAATCTGAGGTCCTGGAGCAGAATGGTCATGGTTGCCTCCGGGTGAAGATGGGTCCCCACAGGTGTAATTGCAATTGTGGAGCCAAATCGTCCCAAATGGCAACCCTATGATTAAATAGCTACTTGCGGAGGCCCGCCTGATTGTGGGAACCGTACCGGGTGTTCGGCTTCGCCGCGGGGTGTCCGCGAATGAACAGGGACGGCTGGGACAGCGGCTTCCGTTCTCAGCAAACGCCCCATGCGCTCATCTGCCACCTTTGGCGGCAGGTGGAGCTCGACGGGTGACCCGGCGATTTCGCGCCATGCCAGCAGGAACCTCCAGTCGGCTTGGGCGTTACTCAGCGCCAATCCAGCACGCGTGTGCAACCCAACGTCTGGACAGTTCCCGCAATGCTACCGGCTCTTACTGCCTTTTCGAACATGGCCTTCGCCACTCATGACAGACTCAAAAGCGGCTTGAAGCTCGGCGCGGACCGACCGGCGCGGCGCGGGCGCTCCCAAGTGAATGCCTCTTAGCTCGGCCATAAAAGCCTTCCACATTCGGTTGCCGCCTTCTTCAAGAAGCTGGGCGCGGATCGACAGTTGCCTAGACGCGGGTGTAAACCTGCATCCCCACGCGCCCATTTGGGCCAGCAAGGGTACAAGCTGAATGGACGCTTCCGTGAGGCTGTAAATCGCCTTTTGCCTGTGGGTTGGGTCGTCGGCGCGCAACAGGAGACCGGACTGGACCAATCGGGCAAGCCTGTTTGCCAGGATATTCGACGCGATTCCTTCTTCCGACAGCCTGAGCAGATCTCCATAGTGGCGCCGATTTCCGAACATGATGTCCCGAATCACGATCAAGCTCCAACGGTCGCCGAGCATCTCCAGCGTCAAATTGATGGGGCAGCCCGAGCGCACTTCGCTTCTGGTCTTGATTTTTCTCATTAATTCCATCATCTACTACTTGCAGTATGCATGGAGTCTGGGGTATGTTCAAAAACAACTTGCAGAATGCAAGTAGATTGGGGGGGGGGCAGCGGCATGAGAACAATCGTCGGTACCAGCCTGGTGCTGATCGCCTTACTGAACGGGACGGGGCGAATTCAGGCACAGGACGCAAAAACGCCTTACCCGGCAATGGCCCCCATTGAGCAATACCGAATGGACCGTGACGCCGAAATAGCCTTGGCGCGCTCCGCTGCCCCTGCGTCCATATCCAAGGATGCCTCGGTCATGGTCATGGGACAAAAGAACTATGAGACTGCGGCCGAAGGCACCAACGGCTTCGTCTGTCTGGTGGGCAGATCCTGGGCAGCGCCATTTGAAAATCCGGAGTTCTGGAATCCAAAGAATCGCAGCCCCGAGTGCTTCAACCCGCCAGCCGCGCTTTCCGTCTTGCCTTATGTCTTGAAAACAACCGGGATGGTGTTGGCCGGATTCTCGAAGACTCAAATCTTCGATGCCATCAAGTCCGCGGTCGACAAGAAGGAATTGGGAGTTCCGGCCTCGGGCTCGTTGATCTACATGATGTCGAAGGCTGGGTACCTTACTGACCAGCCGCCCCACAACCTCAACCACCTCATGTATGAACTCCCACGCATGGATGGCGCGGCGTGGGGCGCGAATCTGCCCGGCGTACCCATCTATTTCCAGCAGCAAAATCCAGCGCAGATTACCGAGTTTTACGTTGTCATGGGTAACTGGTCAGACGGAACACCCGTAAGTGGGGACAGTAACTGCGCGAGCGGGTCTCACAAGCATTAGGCACGGGCCTGGCGAAACATTTGCAGTGATCCGCATCCCCGCCGTGAGTCTTTCCAGCGACCAAACTCGTTGCCAGTACCTTCCGATGAATGCGAATGCATCGGAAAAATACAACACATTCCTGCAGGCAGTCATTGTCGTCGATTCGATTTACGACTCGATCCGTAGCCGCTTCAGTCGCCATGGCGGATACATTCTTGTGGGCAAGGAACTGGACGCGGTTCGCCAGATCATCCTCGTCAATGGTGCTGTGAACGCGAAGATCGTAGGACAGTCCGCCCCTAAAATTGCCGCCCTGGCAGGCATCACTGTGCCGGCAACAACCAAGGTGCTCATGGGCGAGGTGACGGACGCAACCGTTGCGGAGCCCTTCGCGCATGAGAAGCTGTCGACCGTTCTGGCTCTCTATCGCGCCCCGGACTTCAAAAGCGCTGTGACCATAGCCGGAAAGCTTGTCGCCCTGGGTGGCATCGGCCATACCTCGGTCCTCTATACAGATCAGGATCAGCAGAAGGAGCGCGTGAATTATTTCGGCGAGCAGATGAAGACAGCTCGGATCCTGATCAACACGCCTTCGTCGCACGGCGGCATTGGCGATCTCTACAACTTCAGCCTGTCTCCCAGCTTGACCCTGGGTTGCGGCAGCTGGGGTGGAAATTCAATCTCTGAAAAAGTGGGGCCCAAGCACTTGCTGAACAAGAAGATCGTCGCCAAACGCGCTGAGAACATGCTGTAGCACAAGCTGCCCTGCTCCATCTATTTTTGCCGCGGATGCATTCCCGAAGCGCTAAAGGAGATAGCCGGCAAGAAGCGCGCGTTGGTGGTTACCGACAACTATCTTTTCCGCAACGGCTATGCCGATGAGCTGATTGAGCAGTTGAAGAAGCTGGGCCTGGATAGTCCAGCATTCGTCAATGGCCCAGGCCGCAGTGGGGCAAGCCGTCTAGGCGTGATTACGGAGGTTGACGCACTCGGGGCAAGGAACCACGGTTTCCACCTTTGGCGACTTTACTCTGGTGATCGGACGCTATTCACCCGGCTTGTCCGCTTTGCAAAACGGACGGAGGTTGGGTTTTTGAAGCATCCTGCAGAACACTGAAAGTTCCATGCCTCGGCCTCAGTCATTTCGCCACGGGTTCGTGGAGCAAACCGGGGAGCGAGGGTACGGGGAGATTCGATCCAGACCCCGATGCAATCGGCGAATCATGGATAGTTTTCAGAACAGTAGGGGCTCTTTCCAGCGAGAATGAAAAGCAACTTCCAAGTCCAGGAGAACTTTCGAGCCATAACTGCGTCCCGTGGCGCTCTGCGATCGACTTCGCCAGCGAAAGCCCGA
>Ga0181520_10004413_pt1 | contig 23572 bp, 21 predicted proteins | sample PEATcosm2014_Bin_29_FD_132451 | JGI IMG/M metagenome (GOLD analysis project Ga0181520, IMG submission 132451) | Peatland microbial communities from MTU Mesocosm Facility, Houghton, MI, USA - PEATcosm2014_Bin02_30_metaG | ecosystem: Environmental > Terrestrial > Soil > Wetlands > Peat | place...
GCCAGTGACGAGTACGACATCGCGCATGTTACTCCTCCGCACCGGCCAAGTCATTCAACCTGCCAGGTGCCTGCAAAAAAAATAGGCCATTCTCTCAAGACAACTGCCAACAAGCTCAGTTCATATCCGAATAGATATTGCAAGAACTCCTATGGAGGCAGGGCAACGATTTGCGCCGCCTCAAAGGGGACAATAGGCTCAACGGAGATGCTTCCCCCCGGATTACGCCACCCTAAATCCTGGGCAATCTCCACTCTGCGGAGGAGGAGGAACGTGGGAGAATCGGATGAAGACGAGATGGAAGATTATCAAAGTAGTGTTCGTTCCATATGAAAGTGCTGCAAATAGACAAGCCCAAGGAAGAGTTTAAACTCCCCACCGGCCCCGCTTGCTGGCAATCCGCAATTCTCTGGGATCGATGCTAGGAAAGTAAACTGCTAAGGATGGCAGTTTATCATAGTCCAGCGCTATCTCAATTACGCACCGCACATACCGAACGGCCAGGGAAGTGGATTCGGCGCCAGGAGGGGCGTCTCCAAGACGGGAGGCTCTCTAGTGCGCCGGGTAAGATCGATTGTTTACACTCAATTCCAGAAAGAACAGGTACCCATTCATGCCTCATCCTACGATCAAGTTCGGCACCGACGGCTGGCGGGCGATCATCGCCGACGATTTCACCTTTGCCAACGTTCGGATTGCCGCCCAGGCAGTGGCCGCCTATGTAATAGCCAAGGAGAACCCGGCCAAAGGCATCTGCATCGGTTACGACACCCGGTTCGGCTCGCGGGACTTTGCCCGGACCTGCGCAGAAGTGGTAGCCGCCAACGGTATTCCGGTGTTTTTGGCTAAAGGCATTACGCCCACTCCGGCCCTCAGCTTTGGGGTGGTCCACCGTTCCACCGCCGGCGGCATCATGATTACCTCGTCACACAACCCGGCGCAATGGAACGGCGTGAAATACAAGGCCTGGTACGGCGGCTCGGGCTCGCCTTCCATTATTTCCGAGATCGAGTCGATGCTGGGCCAGGACGCAGCCCTGCCAGCCCAGCCTGCGGCCATCGAAGAAGTCGATTTTCTGCCCCCTTACCTCGATGCCATCCAGAACTTCACCAGTCTCGATGCGCTCAAGAATTCGGGCATGAAATTCGCTATCGACTCCATGTATGGCGCCGGGCTTACCTTCCTCTCCGACATCTTTACCCGCATGGGTGTGGAGCATGTGCAGATTCGCGGCGACCACGATCCTCTCTTTCCCGGCATCAATCCTGAGCCCATCGAGCCCCACATCCGCGCACTGGGCGAGGCAGTGGTGGCCCATGGCTGCCAGGCCGGCCTGTGCACGGACGGCGATGCGGACCGCATCGGGGCCACCGATGAGCATGGGAATTTCGTCGACCCGCACAAGATCTTTTCCATCCTGCTGAGTTGGGTAGTGAAACGCCACAACGATTGGCCCGGAGCCGTGACCCGCGCCTTCAACACCACCAAGATGCTCGACCGCATCTGCGCCAAGCACGGACGCAAGCTCATTGAGCACGGGATCGGCTTCAAATACGTCTGCGACTACATGCTGGAGCAGGAGATTGTGATGGGCGGCGAGGAGTCCGGCGGGATCGGGTTCAAGCGTCATTTGCCGGAGCGCGACGGCCTGTTGAACTCCCTTTTGCTGGCAAATGTCATGGCTGAAGAGGGCAAAACGCTGGGGCAACTGGTCGCCGACCTGCAGGCCGAGTACGGCGAGCACCAGTATGGGCGCATCGATCTGCACATCTCCGACGAGATCAAGAACGGCGCCATCGGCCGGGCCAAGGCACTGGCGACCGGCGATCCGGTTTTTGCCGGAATGCCAGTGTTGCGTCAGGAAACGATGGATGGGGTGAAGTTCTACCTAGATAACCCTGAGGCGAAAACCAAGCCCAACGCCGCCGAAACCTGGCTGCTGCTGCGCGCCAGCGGAACCGAACCGTTGATGCGCATCTACACTGAATCGTGCTCCAAAGAATCCGTGGCGAAGCTGCTGGAGTCGGCCCGGGCTTTTGCCATGAGAGCATAGAAATCCAGCCGATGTAGCCTCCCGTCCGCGCCAGTTATACTGGGATGTTTGCCAGCAGCAGGGCGCGGGCCGGGAGACGGTCTGCTCAAAGAGGAGCGGCATTGGGTCAGGCGGAGATTGGAATCATCGGCGGCAGCGGGCTTTACTCGATGCCTGGATTCACCAACGTGCACGAAGAACGCGTGGAAACGCCCTTCGGCGAGCCTTCGGAAGCCTTTGTTCTGGGCGAACTGGAAGGCCGTAAAGTGGCTTTTCTGGCGCGACACGGGCGTGGCCATCGTATCCTGCCTTCGGAGCTGAACTTCCGCGCCAACATCTATGCTTTCAAAAAGCTGGGCGTGGAGCGGATTCTGTCGGTGTCGGCCGTAGGCTCGCTGAAGGAAGAGCACAAGCCCACCGACTTTGTGATGCCAGACCAGTTCATCGACCGCACATTTCATCGCGCTTCGACCTTCTTTGGCGAGGGCATTGTGGGTCATGTGGCCTTTGGCGACCCGGTCTGCGCCACGGTAGCCAAGGCTGCGGTCGAAGCCTGCGCCACGGTGGGCGTGGTGGGCAAACTGGGCGGCACGTACGTTTGCATGGAAGGCCCGCAGTTCTCGACGCGCGCCGAGTCGAACCTCTATCGCAGTTGGGGCGCCGACGTGATCGGCATGACCAACCTGCAGGAGGCCAAACTGGCCCGCGAGGCGGAGATCTGCTACGCCACCGTAGCCATGATCACCGACTACGACTGCTGGCGCGAAGGCCATGATGCGGTGACCATCGAAGAGATTATTGACGTGCTGCACAAGAACGCCGACAACGCGGCCAGAGTGGTAAAGGCAGCCGTCGCTGCCATGCCCAAGGAGCGCAATTGCGCCTGCGCCTCGGCGGCCAAGTTCGCGGTGCTCACATCGCCCGACGCCATTCCTGCAGCGGCGAAGGAGAAGCTGGGACTGCTATTCGGGAAGTATCTGGGCTGGTAGGCACCTGCGGTGCGGCCAACTGCCTTGGGCTGGTCCGCTGGCAAAAGGGACCTGCCCTGGAGAGAACATGGGACTTTGCATCGCTTTGCAGAGTGAGTCGGGTGAACAAATCGATTGGATTGCCGACGAAAGAAACCTGCTCGGTAAGCTGATTGACTCTCCAGATGAAGTGGAATTTCCCATGCTCGCTTCCATCGATCGGTATGGCGACACAACTTTCAATAGGTTGCAAATTGAACGCTTCCTTGCTGAATGGGGGACCCTGTTTGCCAAAGCAACGACTTTGGAGGAAACTGCGTTGCTCCAAACAGTCAAAGCCCTGGGAGAAGCATCTCGGCTGCATGTTCATCAATATCTAGTCTTCATCGGAGACTAGCTCAAGGCCCGGATCACCAGACTAAGAAGAAAGAGAAAGAATGCCAATCACCGTTGTGGGCAGTGTTGCTTTCGACTCCATTGAAACTCCGGCAGGCAAGCGGGATCGTTGCCTGGGCGGCGCGGCCACTTATTTTTCGTTGGCGGCCAGCTTTTTCACCAATGTGCGCGTCATCGCCGTCGTGGGCGAAGACTTCGGCAACCGCCAGGAAGCCACCTTTCAGGCGCGCGGCATCGACACCCGCGGCATTGAGCGCGCGGCCGGCAAAAGCTTCTTCTGGGAAGGCTCGTATCTCGACAACCTGAACGAAGCCAAGACCAAAATCACCGATCTGAACGTCTTTGCCGCCTTCGAGCCCAAGATTCCCGAGGCTTATCGCGACTCGGAGTTCCTGTTCCTTGCCAATATCGACCCCGTGCTGCAACGCCGGGTGCGCGAGCAGATGCCTGACGTGAAGCTGGTCGCCGGCGACACCATGAACTACTGGATCAACGACCATCGCCCCGCGCTGCTTGAAGTGCTGAAGGGCCTGGACATTCTGCTGATCAACGACACCGAGGCCCGCGTTCTGGGCGGCAACAGCAACCTTACGCAGGCAGCGCGCGCGGTGCTGGCGCTGGGACCGAAGACACTGGTGATCAAGCACGGCGAATACGGCGCCACCATCTTCCACAGCGCCGATTCAAAGGTCATCGGCACCAAGACCTTCCGCGCGCCGGCGTTGCCGCTCGAAGAGGTTGTGGATCCGACGGGGGCCGGCGACAGTTTTGCCGGCGGCTTTTTCGGCTACCTGGCCTCGCAACCTGAGATCACCCCGGCGAGCTTTCGCAATGCCATGTTCTTCGGCAGCGTGATGGGCTCGTTCGCCTGCGAGCGCTTCGGCACCGAACGCCTGCAACAGCTCACCCGCCAGGAGATCGACGACCGCTTCACCCAGTTCCGCGAGCTCACCCATCTTGACTAGCAAGCCTGCTGTCGCCGTCTCCCGCCGGGAATCCCTGGCGGTGGCGGCCTGTTGCGCGCTGGCATCCCTGCTTGCCGTGGCCTGGAGCTGGTGCCACCACGCCATGCTCAACTACGGCGATGCGGTGGCCCATCTGCACATAGCCCGCCGGGTCTTCGATGCGCGCCTGCCGCGGGTGTCGGAGCTGGGCTCGGTGTGGCTGCCGCTGCCGCATGTGTTGATGCTGCCGTTTGTGCAGGTCTACGCCTGGTGGGCCAACGGCGTGGCGGGCATGATTCCGTCGGCGCTGGCCTATGTGGTCGCCTGCATCGGCATCTATCGCCTGGGCCGCTGCTGGCTCGCGCCGGCCCCTGCCGCACTGTGCCTTGCCTTTTTCGCCCTCAATCCCAACCTTCTCTATCTGCAGACTACGGCCATGACCGAGCCGCTGTTTCTGTGCGAGATGATCTGGATGGTGCTGTGGCTGGTGGAGTGGCGCACCTGTTTCGAAGACGACCCGCAGCGCGCCCGCCGCCTGCTTTGCTGCATCGCCCTGGTTTTGGTTGCCGCCATCTTTACCCGCTATGACGGCTGGGTCATGGCCCTGCTCGCCTGGACCGCCGTGGGCGTCGATCTGCTGCGCCGCGGCCGCCTGCGTTCGCTCACCTTCTGGCTGGCCAGCGTCGTCATTGTTGCCGCTCCCATCGTCTGGTTTGTCTATAACTCCGCTGCTTTTGGCGACTGGCTCTACTTCATGCGCGGGCCCTACTCCGCCAAGGTCATCGAACTGCGCACCATGTCGCATGGCGACGGGCCGCCCCACCCCGGCTGGCACAACATGGGTGTGTCGCTGCTGTTCTTCATGAAGGCCGCCGAGATGGACGCAGTCGCTGCCGCCTGGGGGAATTTTCTTCTTGGTGTCAGCCTGCTGGGAACTGTGGCGGCTTGGCTGGTGAACCGCAAGCGGGGATTCGATTGGGCACTGCTGCTGTGGCTGCCTGCGCCTTTCTATGCCTATTCCATCGCTTACGGCTCGGTACCCATCTTTCTGCCGCCGTGGTGGCCGCACTCCTGGTACAACACCCGCTACGGCATGGAATTGCTGCCGGCGCTGGCTCTGGGACTTGGGTTCGCCGCCCAGGGTGCGCTGCTCGCTTTCCGCGAATTCAAGCCGCAATGGGTCAGATACGGACTCGGCGCTCTGTCTGCGCTCCTGGCGCTCAATGTAGGCAAGATGATTCGCGAGACGCCGATCACGTATGAGGAAGGGATCAAGAACATCGAGTCGCGCAGGGCGTTTGAGCAGCAGATTCCGCCGGTTTTGCGCGCTCAGTTCGCTCAACACCCCGGCGCCTCGGTCCTGATGGACACATCGACCTATCCGAACCTGGTGGCTTTCACGGGCATCCCCCTGCGGCAGACCATCAACGAGAGCGACTTGTACCTATACGACGCAGCGCTGAAAGCGCCTGCGGCCCATGCCCAATTCGTGCTGGCCTTCGACGGCGACGCCATCGACGAGGCGGTTCACGCGCATGCTGAAGGGCTCAGAGCCATCCAGCATTTCGACGCGCCGAAACAGCGGTCGGGAACATTGTATGTTTCCGATATGCCGTACCCTCCCCAGTCCTTACCTGCCCAACCGACGCGGTGATAGCATCGGGCAAGGAAACAGAATGATGATCGCCTTTGCACAAGTTCCACAGCCCTTCAACTTTGACCGGCTGCAACAGATCGTGGTGGTTAACGGCGCTATCGGCCGCCTGCTGGTGGCTTGCGTGCTGGGCGCGGCCGTCGGGCTGGAGCGGGAGCTTAGCCGCAAGGCCGCCGGAGTGCGCACCAACCTGCTGATCTGCATGGGCGCAGCTTTCTTTACGCTGCTGTCTGCCGTTCTGGCCGGCGACGCCAATCCCGACAAGGGCCGCGTGGCTTCAAACATTGTGCAGGGTATCGGCTTTCTTGGCGCCGGTCTCATCATTCACAATCGCAGCCGGGTCAGCGGCCTCACCAGTGCGGCCAGCGTGTTCGTGGTCGCCTCCATCGGCATGGCCTGCGGCGCCGGGCTCTATGGCGCGGCGGCGGTAGCAGCTCTCATTGTCATCATCGCCCTTGAGGCGGTCGGCTTCGTTGAGCGTCGCGCCAACCTGAAAATCTATCCCATGATCTACGAGGCACGCGGCAGCGATCCGAGCCAGATGCTGCATTCCATCCTCGATGCAATGGACTCCGCGGGCGAGCGGCTCACCGGCATGGACCAGGACGCCATCGGCGACATCAAGCGGGTGAGCTTTCCCCTCACCGCTACCAAGAGACAGCACGAACGGCTCTATAAGAAGCTGACCGCCGAGCCCGCCATCGACAAACTATTCACGTTCCGCGATCCGGAGGAAGATTGATCCCCTTTACCAAGGCTCATGCATGTGGCAATGACTTTTTGATTGTGACCGAAGAAGCGGCAGCCGAGCTCGACTGGGCCGAGCTGACCCGGCGGCTGTGTGCGCGGAACACCGGCATAGGCGCCGACGGCATCGAGTTTTTTGCCTGGACCGGCCCCAAATCGGGCCGCATTCGCCTGCACAACGCCGACGGATCCATTGCCGAAATCAGCGGCAACGGCACGCGTTGCGTAGCCGCCTGGATGGCCGAGGCGCGGGGCGCCCAGCCCGGCGATGAATTCGCGATCTCGACCGATGCCGGCCCCCGCACATGCCATATCAACGCCATCGACACAAGCGGCGAGTTCACCGTACAAGTAACCGCCGGCATGGGCGTCCCGAGCTTCGCCAGGCGCATTGTAACCATCCCGGCCGGCGTCCAAGTTCCAGGTGTCGAAGTCTCCACTGGCAATCCGCACTTCGTGACCGTGGTCGACAACCCCGAGTTCACCGTAGACGGGCAGCGCTGGCAGAGCATTGGCCAGCAAATCTGTTTCCATCCCGACTTTCCCTACCAAACCAACGTGGAGTTCCTGCGCGTCGTCAGCCCCGCCGAGATCGAGATTCGCATCTTCGAGCGCGGCGTCGGCCCCACCACTTCCTCCGGCACGGGCAGTTCGGCCACCTCAACAGCCGCCCTAGCGTTTGAAGGCTGCCAGTCGCCACTGACCGTTGTCGCCCCCGGGGGCGCTCAAACTGTCTCCTGGGACGGCCCTGGAACGGAGCTGTTTCTCACCGGCCCCGCATCGCTGATTGCCCGCGGCGACGCCTGGTAGGAATGATTTTGTTTCAGGTCCCGCCTGTCGGGACTTGGGGCCCTATAAGGCCGTTCTGTCCTTGCCGAGCCCGCCCCTTGCTGTGCGGAGCCTTAAAATAGAAGGCAAGGATGAAAAATCTGTTGCAATTGCCGGCAGTTCAATCCGGGGCAGGCATCGGTGTCATTGCGCCTGCTTCGTTTGCACAACCCGGACGCATTGACGCCGGCCTTGAGCATCTGCGCGGCCTGGGCTTTGGACCGCTCATCAGCCAGCACGCGCTTGAACGTGGTCCGCTCTTCTTTGCCGGCACCATCGAGCAGCGGCTCATTGACCTGCACGCTGCCTTTACCGATGAGACCACCCGGTTTGTCATGTGCTTGCGCGGGGGCTACGGTTCCAACTACCTGCTCGACGGCCTCGATCTGCAACTGATTGGCAACCACCCCAAGCCCTTTTTCGGCTATAGCGACTTGACCGGCCTGCAACTGCACCTGCTTGACCAACTTGGCCTGCCCGCCTACCACGGGCCCATGGTAGCAGCCGATTTCCATCTCGAAGACGGCGTGCATCTGCCCAGTTTTCTGGCCGCGCTAGCCGGGCAGCCTTACCGCCTGGGCGCGGCAGAAGGTTTGCGCGTTCTGAAGCCCGGCCCGACAGACACCCCGGTTCGCGGCACTCTCTATGGAGGGTGCCTCAGCATTCTGGTTTCCCTGCTCGGCACTCCCTTTGAGCCGCACACAGAGGGCAAGCTGTTGTTCCTTGAAGACACGGGCGCCAAGCCCTACCAGGTCGATCGCATGATTTGGCAATTGCGTCACGCCGGCAAGCTGGATGGAGTCTGCGGCATCGTCTTTGGCGAAATGCTCGACTGCGTCTCGCCCGGCGCGTCGCCAGGCTTGCTGGAAGAAGTGATTCTGGGTGCGCTCAAGGATTTTGACGGCCCCGTTGGCTTTGGTCTGCGCAGCGGCCATGTCTCGCGCCAGAACGTAACGCTGATGTTCGGCGTGGAGGCCGAGTTGCACACCGGCCCACTTGCCGAATTGCATGTCAATCCTCAGGCGGTGACCAAGTGACAACCGAGGCACGGCATATCCATCTCAGCGGCATTTGCGGCACCGCCATGGCGTCGCTGGCCGGGCTGCTCAAGTTGCAAGGGCACCGGATCACGGGGTCGGACAAAGCCGCCTATCCGCCCATGAGCGACCTGTTGCATTCGCTCGGCATCCCCGTCCTGGAGCCTTACGCGGCTTCAAATCTCGACTCAGCCCCCGACCTGGTGGTCATCGGCAACGCCTTGTCCCGCGGCAATCCCGAGGTCGAGCGCATCCTGGACGAGCGTATCCCCTTCACCTCCATGGCCGCCGTGGTGCGCGAAGAGTTCCTGGCGGGCCGCGAGTCGCTGGTCGTCGCCGGCACTCACGGCAAAACCACCACCACCAGCATGTTGGCCTGGATCTACCAGACGGCCGCACGAGAGAGTCCGGCGCTGGAGCCCTCGTTTCTGATCGGCGGCGTGGCGGAGAACTTCGGCACCAGCTTCCAGCTCCGGCCCACCCGCACCTTCCTGATCGAGGGCGACGAGTACGACACGGCCTTCTTCGACAAGGGGCCGAAGTTCCTGCATTACTTCCCGGACGGGCTGATTCTGACCTCGGTTGAGTTCGATCATGCCGACATCTACGCGGATCTCGAAGCCGTGAAAACCGCCTTCAAGCGCCTGGTGAACCTTGTGCCCCAGCGCGGGCTGATTGTTGCGTGGGACGGCAGCTCGTCCGTCACCGAGTGCGTGGGGAACGCGTTTTGCCGCGTGGAGCGCTACGGATTCAACGCCGGGTCTCAGTGGCGCATGGAGAACCTGCACCGCGAAGACGGCTTGACGCGCTGGGAAGTGTGGCATAGCGGGCGGCTTTGGGCCGAGATGGAACTGCCACTTGCCGGCGAGCACAATGCCCTGAATGCCACTGCTGCTGCGGCCCTCGCCTCGGGCCAGGGTATCCAGAAGAGCGCCATTCTGGCCGCCCTGGCCAGCTTCAAGAGCGTCAAGCGACGGCTCGAAGTGCGCGCTGAAATCGGCGGCATCACCATCATCGACGACTTTGCCCACCACCCCACGGCGATCCGCGAGACGCTGCGCGCCCTGCGGTCGGCTTACCCTGTCGGGCGCCTATGGGCAGTGCTGGAGCCGCGGTCGAACACTTTGCGCCGCAAGGTGCTGGAATCGGAACTAGTGGAAAGCCTGCACCTGGCCGATTTCGTGATCATGTCGGCCGTTTATCAGCAACAGCGCATTCCCGAGGCCGAACGGCTGAACCCGGAAGACGTGGTCCGGGAGTTGCGGGAACAGGGTACCCTTGCCGCTTTGTGCCCCGACGTCGAGACCATCGTCAATGTGCTGGTGGCCAAGCTCGAACACGGCGATGTGGTGGCGATTCTGTCCAATGGCGGGTTCGACGGCATCTACGAGAAGCTGCCTGAGCGCCTCAGAGAACGCTACCCCAGCCGGGTCCGCGCCCTGGGTGAAAGATCCGCATGATTCCTGCCCTGGTTCTGATTATCACCATCGTCGCGATGGCCATCCCCACTGCGTTGATTTTCATCCCCCTGGCCATGATCACCGGCAATGTGATGCCGCTCTATCGCGCCTCGAACCTGATTGTGCGCACGGCGTTTCGGTTCGCCGGCATTCGCATTGCGATTGAAGGACTGCAGAACGTGCCGGCGGGCACGGCGTGCATCTTCATGTCCAACCACCTCTCCAACCTGGACCCACCGTCGCTGATCCCCAACATCCCCGGACGGACGTCGGCCTTCACCAAGCGCTCCATCATGAAGATTCCTGGCCTGGGCCACGGCATGAAGCTGGCCGACTTCATTCCCGTCGACCGCTCCGGCAGCGTTTCCGGCGCCCAGGAGAGCGTAGCGGCGGCGCGCAAAGTGCTTGAAAAGGGCGTGCACATCACCACGTTCGTCGAGGGCACCCGCAGCCCCGACGGCCATCTGCTGCCCTTCAAGAAAGGGCCGTTTTACCTGGCCAAGGAAACCGGCGCGCCCTGCATCCCGGTTTCGATTTACGGCACCGAGACGATGATGGCGAAACACAGCCTGCGCCTGAATCCGGGCACGGCCCACCTGGTCTTCCACCCCCCGGTGTATGCAAGCAGCTTTGCCACGCGGGAAGAGTTGATGGCGGCGGTGCGAGCCTCCATCTCCTCCGGCTTGCCGGAGTGGATGCGCGGCTGACGGCGGGCTTTCGAAGTGCGTTCTGGACAATCCTGCATTTGCGCGACGCGAAGAGGTGGTGTCGCATCATGCCGGTCGATTGCTGAGGAAATGACGAGTGAGGGACAATGCGAACTCAATGGCCGTCCGGCACCAATCCTCTGCTTACCGCAGTGTCATCCAAAACGCAGTGAAGGATTCACGGTGGCGCTTGAGAGGTTCTAAAGTACGCCCATTCCGGGTTGGAAACCAACCAGGAGCAGCCTCGATGCCTGGCTCCCTGGGGCGTCTTCAAGGCTGATTTCAAAGAGCTTCCGAACGCACAAGTCCTTTGTTTTCAACGCTGAATTTTGGCTAAAACGGGCATAACTTGTTTGTTTGCTATCGGTTAGGCTGAAAACCGGGGAGGGGGAGGATAGGGGTGCCCTGTTTCCTGCTCCTTTTCGGCCTCACAACCCCTCGAAAGAGGCCGTTCATTTCTCTATCATGCGCCAATCGGGGATAATTCTCTGCAATTCCGAGGAGGGATCCCGGTGTAGAGCGAAGAATTGCATTGCCGGCCTGGAGAGAATCTGGGATGGCTTTCAACGCCATGCGCGTTTCCAAACCGGGATCGTGTCGGGATTGGCGACATTACAACCGGGACGAACCAGACTGCACTTGGCTTATACTTCTCGGCCATGGGCGGCTTTTCCTCGACAGCATAATAGGCTCCATCGTGAAGAGCATCCGCAGGGAGAGCCAAGCCAATTCAGCAGAGAACCGGCCGCTTGCCGATGCAAAGATCTAGATTTCGGGCTTGGGAGCAGCTCTCAGCAGTCCCGGCGTTACCGATTCTTATGTGGTGAAGGGCGAAACCTGGTACGGCTCCTGTGTGGGTTTTCCGCTGAGAGACGGGGACGTCGAAAAAAGCGCGTTCAGTCCTCAGTTCAGTTCCATCCTTGCAGGTTCGCTATAACCCTTCTGACCCAGCAGAGAGCAGGGTACTCAATCGTGACAACCGAAGGCTTCCATTCGAGATCGACCACGACCTTTATTGATCATTTCCGAATGTGTAACCGGCTACTCGGACATAACGAAGGGCAACCGCAGATCCTTCGCTGCGGCTCAGGATGAGAGACCCATTTGTGCAGTTGTCGTATCACCGGCTATCCGTCAGTTACCCATTGATAAACGCCCCGTTCGCCTTCGGCGGGGGCGGCTCCTTGGGCTTCCGGAAACCGAGGATGGCCGTTGACGGCGCAACGCCTCACAGCCTTTGGCGGCAATGGGTCGTGGCGGAGGTCTGCGCTCGGCGGACGGACGGAGTGCCGTTTGCACGAGCGGGCACAGCCACTGACGGAAGCCCTACGGCTGCACGATGGCGTTGTAGCCGTCGTTGAGCAACTTCTGGCGCATTTCGTTGGCGTCGTTGCGATTGGCGAAGGGGCCGGTCTGCACGTGGATCAGTCCGTCAATCGCGGCGCGGCGCGCAACCACGGTGTAGCCGCGCTTCTGCAGGGCGGCCACCAGGACGTCGGCGTCCTCAGGATGCGTGACTGCGGCAATCTGGACCATCAACGCCCCTGCCGGAACCATGGCCTGGCCAACGGCCGATGCTGCCGAGGTTGTTGCTTGTTGACCCGTATTGGCGCCAGGCGGCAAGGCTTGGCGCACTGTCCAGGAATTGCCAGGGGTGGGGCTCGAAACGGCCGGATTGGGCGCTGCCAGGGTGTCCGGCTCCGAGGACTGTGGAACAGTCGCTGGGGATGGGGGCTGCTGCGCCGATGCGGTTTGGGAAGTTGGGGAAGGTTTGGGCCGCGATAGGTCCGCAGGCAGCGTCTGGGCCGTTGCCGCGGTTTGCACCGGGGCGGTGGCGGGAGCCGGCGAGCCGTGACGGCCAACGGCAAATCCCAAACCGAAGCAGAGGCCGCAGAGCAGCACCAAGCCGAAGAAGATGCCAAAAACCGCCGTTGAGCTTAACGTCAGCTCCGTGTCGCCCCGGCGCTGGTTGTCTTCGGGCGCCTGATCGTGAAGAATTCCGGTCATACACCGTCCTTGGACTGAAGGCTCTCTTGAATCCTGCCCCTTCCATCTTCGCACGGGCTAAGGACACTTCCTGAGATGCGTTGAGAAGCCCCGAGGCTTGGGGATCCCACCCTTTTCGCAGAGAACGCGAAAAGGATGGGCACCCAGGTTGTCAACGACGGACCGCGGATCAGGGCTTGGCGGCGGGAGGTGCGCTCAGGGATCCCATCTTGTTCAACAGGGTCATCAGTTCCATGGGCAACGGGAAGACGATGGTGGTGTTCTTCTCGACGCCGATCTCGGTCAGCGTTTGCAGGTAGCGCAACTGCAGGGTCATGGGCTGAGTGGCCATGAGTGCGGCGGCGTCCACCAGCTTCTGGGCGGCGTTGAATTCGCCCTCGGCGTGGATGATCTTGGAGCGGCGTTCGCGCTCAGCCTCGGCCTGCTTGGCCATGGCGCGCTGCATGGTTTCGGGTAGGTCCACTTGCTTGACTTCGACCGAAATGACCTTCACCCCGAACGGCTCCGTGCGCTGGTCGATGATGGTTTGAACGCGCAGGTTGAGCTTATCGCGATGGCTCAGCAGCTCGTCGAGTTCCACCTCGCCCAGCACCGTGCGCAGGGTGGTTTGGGCAAACTGCGAGGTCTGGTAGACGTAGTTTTCAACCTTGATGGCGGCGTCGTTGGGGTTGACGACGTAGAGCGTCACCACGGCATTCACCTTGATGGTGACGTTGTCACGGGTGATCACGTCCTGCTGGGGAACTTCAAGCACCTGCTGGCGCAGAGAGATGCGAATGATCTGGTCAAAGGGCCGAAACACCAGGATGATGCCGGGGCCTTTGGGCGTGGCCAAGGCGCGGCCCAGCCGGAAGATCACTCCCCGCTCATATTCGCGGAGAATCTTGATGGAGTTAAGCAAATAAAGGACGACAATCGCGATGAAGATCAGCATGGGCATCATTGAATCGGACATTTTGCAATTCCCTCACTCAGGACGGATTGTACTCTCGCCGGGTTGACCGGGGTCAGAGATCAGAGATCGGGGATCAGGGCGCGGGGTGGGACGGTGCGGGTTGGGAGTCGCCGGCCGGCACAACATGGAGCAGGTACTGTTCGTGGCTGACGACACGCACGACGGAACCGGCAGGGATTGGGTTCTGAGCCATTGCGCGCCAGATCTCGCCCTCTACCAGGACATGGCCTTCGGGAGCGAGAGCCTCCATGGTCCTGGCGTCCCGGCCCACCATGGCGTCGACGCCCAGACGGGTCTTCATGCGGCGCGCCCTGACGGCCAGTCGCACCAGAAATACGGTAATGACCGCAAAGGCGGCACTGACGGAGAAGGCGACCCACGGGCTGACCGCCATCTCCGGCACCGGCGCGGCCACCAGGGTCAACATGCCAAAGGTGAGGCAGACGATGCCGGCGACCGCAAGCACGCCGTGGCCGCCAAATTTGGCTTCCAGCAGAATCAACACCAGCGCGGCAATCAAGAGCAGAACGGCCGTGTAGCGAATGGGCAAAAGATCGAGGGCAAAGACGGCCAGCAGCACCATCAGGGTGCCCAAAGCTCCGGGAACGATGGTGCCCGGGACGTTGAATTCCAGGTAGATCAACATAGCCCCGCCCAGCAGCAGCAGGAGGGCGATGTTGGGGTTCACCAGCCAGTTCAGCAGGTTGTCGCGCACCGTGGGCTTCTGCATGTCGATGCGCACGCCCTTCAGGTGAAGCACCTGTTTGGCGCCGTCCATGCGGGTGATGGTGCGTCCATCGAGGGCGGCCAGGAGGGCGTCGTCGTTGTTGGCCACCAGGTCAATCAGGTGTTGTTCCAGGGCTTCTTCGGCGGAGTAAGAGTGCGACGAGGCTGCTGCAGCCGCGGCGGCTTCGGCGTTGCGCCCGCGCCGGGTGACATAGGAGCGCAAAAAGGCCTCCGTGTCGTTCTCGATTTTCTGGCTCAGGGTGTCGTCCATTTTGCCGAATTCCGAAACCACGTGGGCCGCGCCGGCGTTGGTGCCGGGGGCCATGGCGGCTATATCGGCCGACTCAAGCAGGTAGAAGCCGGCCGAGCCCGCCCGCGCACCGGCGGGATTGACATAGACGATGACCGGAACGCGCGAGCTGAGAATGGCGCCGGCCATGGTGCGCATGGAATCGAGCAACCCGCCCGGGGTGTCGAGTTCAATCAGCAGCGCCTGGGCGCCATCGGAATTGGCTCCCGCCAGGGCGCGGTCGAGTTCTGCCGCAGTGACCGGCTGGATGGTGCCGGCAAGAACCAGCTTGTCGATATGGAGCTGTTGGGCTAAAGATTGAAATGCAAACGCTGCGAAAACACCAAACACAACTGCAAATCTGAGCGTGCGCTTCATCATGGCTTGCTCCCTTCCTTGCAGCCGGCCGGCAGGTTGACCCGCGTGGCCCGTGGCGCCTGCGGCAAACAGGTCACGAGGACCAATCAGCCGGATGTCCCAACCTTCCAGCGCGGAATGCGCGGCGGAAGTGCAAGACCGAAGATTTTACTTCTTCTGGTCTCGCTTCGCTGCAATCTGTTTATGCAACTCCTCGGCCGCCTTGTCGGCAGGCGCCAACTTCAAAGCCTCATCGGTGTCCTTGTCGGCCTGGTCCAGGTTTCCGCCGCCAAGGTCAAGGCGGCCAAGCACCAGGTAGGCATCGGCAGAGGGGGCCAGTTTCAGCGAAACAGTAGCCTCCTTGCGGGCGGCGTCCGGGTCCCCGGTGCGCTCGCGCAGGGCGGCCAAGCCCGCATGAGCCTCGGCAGTCTTGTCATCGGCAGCCACAGCGCTCTGATACAAACGCTCCGCCTCGAGCAACAAGCCGCGATCGAGATAATCCTTGGCCTGCACCGCCAGTTTCCGTGCACGTTCCGAAGGGGTCAGCGCGGCCAGGCGCGTTGCATCCATCTGGTCGAGCATGATGGCGGCCTGGCGAAAAGCAACGGCATCGAAGTTGCGGGAGATGCGCTCAAGCGGGTCGGCTTTGGGGAATGTTTCTCCCTCCGCTCTGGCAGCCGGGGCAGTGGCTGGAGCTTTCCAACTGGCTTCAAGGGCTTGCGCTTCGGTGTCGTTGGGACGAAGGCGCAGGCAAGTGGCCAACTCCGTCAGCGCTTCGGGAGTCTTTTTCTGGCGCTGCAGGCTGACCGCCAAATTGAAGTGGTAGTCCGCAGCGTTGGGATCGGCAGCCACGGCCTGGCGGAAGTAGGCGACTCCGTCGTGACCTTGGCGGCTCACGGCGACGCCGACGTTATTCAGCACCTCGGCCAGCGGCAGAATCTTCGCCACCCCGGCAAACGCTTCTTCTGCTTTTGCATAGCTGCCGAAGAAAACCAGCGAAAGGCCCCGGTAGAAACCGGCCTCGAGGGCGTCCGGATCGCTGCGTCCCACTTTGGCGAACGCTGCTGCAGCCTGTTCATACTGCTGCCCGTTGTAGTCTTCGCGCCCCAAGCCCATCCAGGCGGGACCGAAGTCGGGGCTCAGTTCCACGGCGCGCTTCAGGTGGCTGAGGCGTTCCTGCTGATCAGGCTCCGTAATGCCTCGGATGTACTGCTCGAAGGCGTTGACGCGAATGCCGGCGCTGGCGGCCACAAAGGTCTCCTGCGCCACGCTGAAGCCTGGATCGAGCTGGCGGGTTAGCTTCCAGGCCAGGGTATCGAACACCGCCAACAGATCGCGCATTTCTCCGCGGGCGGACACGGCCTCACTCATGCGCAGGTGGGGCACATCCACGATCTCAGCCTGTGCCACAATGGCGGTGCCATCGGTGATGAAGCTGCCGACGACGATCGAATCGGCGTCCAGGGTCTCTGCCAACTTCAGGGAGCTGGCGCGGGACGGGTGGAAGCCTTGAGGCAGGCCCAGATGATCCAACGCATACATACGGTCCTGGCGGCTCATGGGGGCAAACCCTGCGGACGCGAATCGGCTGCTGAGGATCTGCGGTGCAGCCTCGCGAATCCATTCCAGGCTCGGCTGGCCGCTTTGGTTATCGAACGGCAGGACCAGCAGAATCCGTCCGTGGCCTGCTGCAGAGGCAGCCGCTGCGGAATCCGAAGGTGTCTGGCCGGAAGCGTTGGCGATCGTTGTAATGGCAACGGCAAGCCCTAGCCCCGCACCGGCAGCCACTTGCCCAACCCGTCTTAAGCGAAATGAAAGAGAAGTATGCACAACAGGCTGATTATAGGCGTTGCGGCATCGGACAGCGTATTCGCCTGCGGTACCTTGCCGCGGCCCCGCGTCCGGGGGGCGTGTGCGCCAGCCGTTTCTACTAATTTCCGGTGGGGATGATCCCGGCATTCTCAACCATCAGAATGACGGTGCGGTGTGGGGCCCGGGTGCGGTGAAGCACTCCTTTGGAGACCACGAAGCCTTGGCGCGGCCTGAGGTCCACAGTTCGCTCTTCAAGGTCGATCAGCAGATTCCCTTCGACGACATAGAAGAACTCATCGTCCTCGTCGTGCTTGTGCCAGTGATATTCCCCCTCGATCACGCCCATCCGCACCACCGACTCATTCACCTTGCAGAGAGTCTGGTTAAACCATTTGTACTGGCAGGCATCGGCCAGCGCTTTCTCGTCAATGACCTCGAGCGGCGGATGCAAGATATTCAAACGCGTCTCGTAGGGATAACTTTCGACGGAGTCAGACATAAGGGCCTCCTTTTCAGTCTCAGGCATGGCTTTAGAAGGGCAAAAGAAGCTTCAGGACGGGGATTCGTGGAAACCGTCATGCAGCTCTAACCCTCCTCGATTCTCCCGCTACCGGCGACGGCGGACAATCGGGTTCTCAGCCGCCAGTCTGGCTTCGAATTGCCGGTTGAAGCGGATGAGCGCAACCCACATCCCCTGGTCTTCCCGCTGCCACACCAGGGTCCCGCCCAACTGGTGAGCTATGGCCTCGGGCGTCATGTCATGGTGCAGGCCAAAGAAGCGCTCTTCCAGAGCCTCGCCCCTGCGACCAAAGCCGATGGGGGAGGGCGGGTCGTACTTGGTTGAAAACACCAGTGCGGCCGAATACTTTTCAGGCTCTTGCGCAGCTTTGTCGATTTGGGCGGCGCTGAAATCCTCAAGCCGGTATACGTCGAACGGCTGTTTGAGATATCCAAGTTCCGGCCGGGTCAGTTCGTCGGTCATGGGCCAGGCCGAGAGCACCGTCGCCCCCTGGTAGCGCTTGGTCAGTTGGGCGATCGCAGCCTGCTGCATTCGAATCACGCGGGCATAGGCCAGGTTATCTTCCGGCGCAAAGCCATAGGGCGGGTTGAAGAAGATCCCCAGGATAAAGGCCGCCGCCGAGAACACGGCCAGCCCCTGCCAGTAGGGCACGCGCCGGTAAAACGTAGACACCGCCAGCAAGATCACCAGGGGATACATGGGCAGCAGGTAGCGGGTGAGCAGGGCTCCGCCCAATACGCTGAACAGCAATGCATTCATCAGAAGGAGCAGGAAGATTCGCCGCTGGGAAAACGCAGAGAGACCGGCTCGCACTTGGCCCTGGTCGTCGAGGCGCGGCTGCAGCATGAGAGCCGCAAACGTCATGAGCACCGGCACAAACAGGTTCATGTGCCCGGTCAGGTGGAGAATCCGATGGGCAAATGCAGCCAGGATTCTGACCAGATCCAGGTTGGCCTGCGCGTTGTAGCGCAGGAACTCCGGATTCCCGAAGAGAAAACCGGTCTTTGCGTAGTGCCAGCCGTACCAGGCCGCCAAGGGCAGGACGGAGCTTGCCAGCCACGCAGACTCTTGCCAAAGACGGCGCCGCTCGGAGGCTTGAGCCCGCAGGCCTTCGAAAGTACTGACCGCGGCCAGGGTAAGTGGAATGACGACGGCCGTCTCTTTGCACAAAGCGGCAGCGGCAAACCACAGGGCGGCGGCCCAAGGCTTTCGATGTTGCTCCGGCAGTACATACACCAGTCCCCAGAGCGTGCAGGCTGCGGCAAAGATGTCGGCGTGCGCCAGGGTACTCTGGGCAAACCAGATGGGATAAACCGCGGTGAGCGCCACGGTCCAAAAGGCCACTGGGGCCACATCCATGAGGCGCCTGGCCAGCCGCCATACCGCCAGCAGCCCGAGCGAGGCCACCATCAGCACGGCTTCTCGTGTCACCTCGGGAGAAAAACCCGACGCCTTCCACCACAGCGCCAGGTAGATGCTCGGCAAGGGAGGGTGGGCGTTGGTGAGCGTCGTGATGGGGATCAGGGAGCCGGTGCGGAAGAAGTCCCATGCAGCAGGAATGTAGTACCCAGCCTCATCCCAATAGTAGGGGAGGCGCAGCAAGGTGAAATGGCTTATATAGAGTGCCGTGAACACCACTGGAAAGATCATCCAGAGGGGCAGGGGTGCATCCAGGCGCGGCTGCAACAGTCGTTTCAAGCGCAAACAATGGCTCCTTGGACGGCCGAGCCGTTAGTTGACGGGGCCTTGCGGAAAACTGACGCTATGCGGCTCCAGGTTGAGCACCCCGAAAGCTTGCTCGTATTGGGCAAGATTCTGTCCCAAAACGTTGAACAGAGCCTTGGCCTGCTGCGGGCTCAGGAAGATGGTCTGGTTATTGCGAATGGTCACCTGATCGGGACTTTCGCTTTGGGCTAGTCCAAAAACAAGCTGAAAATCCCAGACGCTGACACGCACTTGGACGCTGTTGGCATAGGACTCGCGGTAGTCGTCGGTGTGAACGAGATTCAATTGCGGCTGCTGCGCTGAAGGGCTCATGGTTACACCAGATTACTCTGCTGCGCTCAAGGATGCGGCAGATCGGACCGAGGCTGCCCGGATTCGGCCGACTTTTCTTCTGCGATTCGTTGGTGATGCATCACACCGTCAGGCTATTGGACGGTTGTGGCACAATGGATGGTCCCTCATTTTTTAATATTTTTCGATGCAGAAGGAGTCTTGTCGATGGGAACCTCTTCGATGGCCGAGTCGCTGCGAGCGCTCGCAACCGGACCTCACGTCCATACCAACCTGCCTGTTCCACAACTGGTTGAGAGCGCGTTGTTGCGCGGCGAGGCCCGACTTGCCTCCAACGGCGCCTTGGTGGCCTATACTGGCGATCGAACCGGCCGCAGTCCCAAAGACAAGTTCATCGTAGACGACGACGTGACTCACGCATCCGTTGACTGGGGCAAGGTCAACAAGAGCATGTCTCCGGAGCGGTTCGATGCGCTGTTGGATCGGGTCCTGGACCATATGCGCGGACGCGATTTGTTCGTTCAAGACCTTTTTGCCGGAGCAGACCCGACTTATCGCTTGCCGATTCGCGTCATTGCCGAATATGCCTGGCACGCCCTGTTCGTCCGCCAGCTCTTCGTGCGGCCTGACGCCGCTCAGCTTGAGACGCACACGCCGCAGTTCACTGTGATCGCCGCACCCGAATTCGAAGCGGTTCCCGAGCGCGACGGCACTTATTCCAAGGCCTTCATTTTGGCCGATTTCACCCGTCGCATCGTCCTGATCGGCGGCACCAAGTATGCCGGTGAGATGAAGAAGTCCATCTTCGGCGTGATGAACTTCCTGGTACCGCAGCGCGATGTCCTGCCCATGCACTGCTCCGCCAATATCGGCAAGGACGGCGTCACTGCTCTGTTCTTCGGACTCTCCGGGACCGGCAAAACGACGCTCTCCGCCGACCCGGCGCGCCGTCTCATCGGCGACGACGAGCATGGTTGGAGCGCGGACGGCATCTTCAACTTCGAAGGTGGATGCTACGCCAAAACCATCGATCTCACCGAAGAACGCGAGCCGCAAATTTATCGGGCCATCCGTTTCGGCGTGGTGCTTGAGAACGTGGTTCTCGACGCCGCCACCTGCGAGCCCGACTACGCCGACAGCCAATTCACGGAGAACACCCGTGCGGCCTATCCGGTGAACAACATCGATGGGGCTGTCGTGCTCGGCGTCGGAGGGCATCCGCACAATGTCATGTTCCTGACCGCCGATGCGTTCGGCGTGCTGCCTCCCATCGCCCGCCTCACCCCCGAGCAGGCCATGTATCACTTCCTCTCCGGCTACACGGCCAAGCTGGCGGGGACCGAAGCCGGGATGGGCAAGGACCCGGTTCCCGAGTTCTCCGCCTGCTTTGGCGCGCCGTTTCTGCCGCTGGCCCCGCGTGTTTATGCCGAGATGCTGGGCAAGCGCCTCAAAGACCAGAACGCGTCCTGCTGGCTGGTGAACACTGGCTGGTCCGGCGGCAAGTTCGGCGTGGGCAAGCGCATGAGCATCAAGATCTCTCGCGCCTTGGTCCATGCCGCCCTCAACGGTCAACTGAACGACGTGGAATTCGTCACTGAGCCGGCCTTCGGTCTGCATATTCCGGTGAGTTGCCCTGGTGTACCGTCCGAAGTCCTGAATCCGCGCAACGCCTGGGCCGACAAGGAAGGCTACGACCGCACGGCCGCCGATCTGGCTGCGAAGTTCGAAGCCAACTTCAAGCAGTTCAACGCCTCGGAAGAGATCTGCGCTGCCGGCCCCGGCAGGAAGTAGTAGAGGTCGAAGTCCCAAAGCTGGGCACTCCGAGACAGGCCCGCACCCAAACAGAAGCCCCGTGCCCCATCCATTTCGCGCACTTTGCGAAATGGGTGGGAAACCACTGAATTCTCAAATCCGAGCCCCCGGTCTGCAACCGAACTTCAGCAATCGGCGAGAAAAGGCCATCGCGGGACTGGCTTTTTCGTGTGGGAGGAGTCTCGACAAGCTATCGCACGCTATTTCTCAGAGTCTCCTCGCTTCCAGTTCGCGACCAGTCCGAACCTCCTCCCGGAAGGCATCTCCGGCAGAGGAACGAGGGCCAAGGTCACGGTTCCCTTGCGAAAAGCAATCAGCGAACGGCCATCCGCGGTCTGGTCGTCATAGCGATGTTCAATCACCCATCCGGATTGCCCCAACGCTAAGGCATAGAAGAAACATAGGTCTTTCCCGGAAAGCGATGTGGCGATGCTACGGCTCGCGAAGCCCTTGTCAGGCTGATACCCGGAGTTGAATCCCGCTTCCGAGGAAAGCGGAGGAAGTGGGACCGAACGCACCTCGGTTTCCACCCGGCGCTGGAACTCCCGAGCCTCAGGATGCAGGAAGTAGTCGGCTTGCATGAAGCCGAATCCTGTCACCAGCACGACCAATCCCCAGATCGGTGGAGGCTTTCTCTGGGAAATGAAGGAACAGAGCGAATTGAAGGACCTCCGAGCACGGCCTGGATGTCTCACCTCCGCACGAGGTTCATCAACAACGTTCGCCATCGGGTACCTCGGCCATTGGCGATTATAGTCCGATGGGCGGCATCGGTTGGTACACCAAGTATCTTAAGTCGTGCGCTTCTAATCGTTAGACAAGTCGCCTTTCGGCGACACAATTTCCAGGCTGGCCCGGTCCCACCGGCCACAGTCGGCCGCCGCGTCGTAGGTGCTCTGCAAGAACGCAAGCAGCGCCACGTCGGGATCAGCAGATAGCCGCACCGCATCGTAGGGGAGCACGAATTCGCCGAAACCCCGATTGTAAGAAGCTTCAACGGGTGCCACGCAATATTCGGAGTACCCCGCAGGCTCCGGATAGGCATAGCTGTAAAAGAAGGGCTCAATCCCCGGCGCGCCAGGCCAGAACCCGCAACTGCTCACCTCGTGCGAGTAGGCATCGCGCGTGACGCGGTCGGGTAGCCCTGGTATGCTGGGGTGTTCCGGCGCAGTTCGTCCTGAAAACCGCGTACAGGCCAGATCGAGCGCTCCCCAAAACAGGTGAACCGGGCTAACCTTGCCCTGGAACCGCGCGCGAAAGACCGTGAACACCCGAGTGGTTTGCAGCAGCACGCGCCAGAATCGGTGCGCATACTCCGCATCGTAGGCGTTGTGAATCTGGTCCTGATCGAATCGGATAGGCTGTGCAACCTCGCACGGCACCGGCCAAATTGGAACGGCCAAGCCTAGCCGCTCAAGCGCAACCATGATCTGTCGATAGAACTCGGCCACCGTCATCGGCTGGAGAGGGATTACCCGCCGAGCCCCGTCGGCAGTCTCCACCAACAGCGCATGATCCAGGAAATCGAAGTCGATTTGTAGAGATCGGGTTCCCTGCCACATGGGCCCCGTGGTCAAACCGCGAACGGTCGGGTATAAGGTGACATTCCAGCAGTGGTTGGTTGCGGGGGTTAGAGCCATCCGTACCTTGCCGACAATCTGCATCCAGAGCTGGAGGGTTGCGCAGGTGTCGCTCCAAGCGGTCTGGCGCAGGGGCGGCCAGGCGGTGTTGCTGAGGACTGAAGAATCCGATTCGGTGGGCTGCATATCGCCTCGCCGCACCATCATAACCCGGAACCAGGCGTACTTCGGCGTTCATAGAGCCCCAAACGCACAAAAGCCAAACCCGAAGGCTTGGCTCTGTGTTCAATTTTATTGCCGGCGATCACCTAATCTCCCACACAGTCACCCGTGCAGTACCATCGGCCCAGCGAGGCTTAACTTCCGTGTTCGAGATGGGAACGGGTGATCCCTCGCAGTATAGTCACCGGCAAACTTGAAGGCGCTTGGCGGGTGGTTGCCCGCAGCCTACCGCAGCATCTAATTCGTTCCGGATTTTTTCTCCCGGAGCATGTTAGGAATGCGGATGCAATCTGGCGCCAAAACTTGTGTGCCACAAATTTGAGTTGCAACGAAATTGATTGGGTTTGTTACAAGGCTGCTCAAAGAATGTCCGCGTTTGTACTGCGCGGAGTTAATTCTATGGACAAGCCGAACGGGCGATTAGTACTGGTAAGCTTCACGCATCACTGCGCTTTCACACCCAGCCTATCAACCAGATGGTCTTTCTGGGCCCTTCAGGGAGA
>Ga0181520_10004414_pt1 | contig 23572 bp, 17 predicted proteins | sample PEATcosm2014_Bin_29_FD_132451 | JGI IMG/M metagenome (GOLD analysis project Ga0181520, IMG submission 132451) | Peatland microbial communities from MTU Mesocosm Facility, Houghton, MI, USA - PEATcosm2014_Bin02_30_metaG | ecosystem: Environmental > Terrestrial > Soil > Wetlands > Peat | place...
CCACAGGTCCGTCTCAAAGCCAGACGCCTGCGGGCCTCGGCGAAGCACGCGATCAACGCGCTGCAATCGCTTGGCGTCCAGGCGAGGTTTGCGCCCCGCGCGCCCCGCGCCCTGGAGGCGTTTAACCCCACCATGCCGGTAGCGTGAATACCACCGGCTGACGCTTTGGCGGCTGACGCCCAAGGCGCGGGCGACCTCGGCTTGGGTCTTGCCTTCGCCGAACAGTCGCGCGGCCGCCGCGCGCCGTTGTTCCATCCCGGCGAAGTCCCGTCGTTGTCGGAAGGGTGTTTTTTCTGGCTTCATGCCGCGGCATGTTACCAGAAGAACACCGGCTTGTCACTCTATTGTGCGAGAGTCAATAATTGTCGAGTTCCGGCAAGGCAATACCCAACTCCTTTCCCCCAGTCAGCCGCCCGCAGTTTTGCCGCTCACGCGCCAGGCCGGATTAAAGCTGCGAGTTATCCACACCGCGCGGGTTGGCCGCGACGGACCGCAGCCGTCATATTAATGGTAAACAGGCCAACAACGACCGGTGCCGTCAAAAAAAATGACACCTCTCGCGGATGGCCGATTTCCTACTTTCGCAGTCGGGCTAGAAACTTTTCACGTTGCCTATTACCGCCGCCGCGTTTTTGCGATTTGCCTCGTTCGTGATGAAATCGACTTGTTCTTGTGCCTCAGCGTCTGTGTCGCACCGGACGACCAGTTCTTTTTCTTTCGAATCTTTGAAAACGATTTTCAAGACGAGGCCAACGTTGCGATCAAAGGTGTAACCTGCGCCGGCAACGCGCGTCGGATCGATGGTTGCCTTTCCATTAGGAAGTTTGACTAACGACATTTTTGACCTCCACAATAAAGTTTCTCTTCATCGGCCTCAGAAACGGAAACTGCCGTTTCCGTTTCTGAGGCCGCTGTCCTCGGGGCGTCAAATGCGCGATACCCCCACCCGGTTTAAGCTTCCTGCATCAGTTCGTGAAGACCTTGGTTGCAATTACACTGCCGGAGGGCGTCCACGGCGTCGCCGCACGCAGCGTCTTCGCCGCCCTTGGCCACGTGGAAATTCCGTCCAGTTTCGGAATCCATTCGACCGGCAAATTCCATTACCGTCGCGATGGCCGAGCCCACCGATTGTTCCGACGGCCAAGGCGCGGCAACGACGAGATACCGGTTAAAAGGAATTGGCATACCGTAAGCGTCGCGCTCGTCACCATAAAACGTCACCATAACTCTTTTCATTTGGCACCGCCTCCTGAGAGCTGAAGCCCTCATGTCTTTGCAACCAATATGGTCGCCGTTTTGTCAACATGTTCTTGCGTTACACCCTGGCGCGCAGTACTTAATCATTCCGTCCGTGTCCGTCAACCGAAGAGTCCTAGTCACGACACTTTGGGGCTCAATCCGTCTCATGACTATGCCAAAAAATGCTAGCCGCAGACCGGGAGCGCCGCGTGTGGGTCTGAACGATTATTCCTGTACATTCAACGCATTACGTTCTGATAAAACCGGAGTTGCGGTGTTCCGGCCGAGTGGGCCAAATCAAACGAGAATCATTCTCGCCGGAGCGGCGAGTTATCCAGGCCGCAGGGGCTGGCCGCGACGGGCCGCAGTCGTGATATTAAAGGTAAAGCAACCGGAAAAATTTGGAGGCGTCGTGCCGAACACAACCCTGACCCTTCGCGACCTCAATCGCGCGACGCTGGCGCGGCAGATGTTGCTCGCGCGCGAGAAGACCACGGCGCTTTCGGCTATCGAGCGGTTGGCCGGCATGCAGGCGCAATTGCCGCGACCGCCGTTCGTCGGGCTTTGGACGCGGGTGGCGGATTTCCGGCGCGAAGACCTCGCGCAGTTGCTGCGCGGGCGCAAGGTCGTGCGCGCCACGCTGATGCGCGCGACGCTGCACCTGATGAGCGCGAAAGATTACGCGAGCCTGCGGCCGGCCATCCAGCCTGCGCTCACCCGCGTGTGGCGGCAGATCCTGCGCCAGCGCGCCCACGCCCTCGACCCTGACGCCCTGGCCGCGGCGGCGCGCGAGTTTCTCGCCGAAGGGCCGCGGACATTTCAGGAAATCCGGGCCCATCTCGCCGCGACGTTTCCCAAAGGGGACGAGCGCGCGATGGGCTACATCGTGCGGACGCACCTGCCGCTGGTGCAGGTCCCGACCGAAGCCGAATGGGCGTTTCCGAACATTGCGGATTTCACGCCGGCGGATGCCTGGCTGGGAAAACGGCGCGGCGCGGGCGATGAAAATCCGCAGGCGTTGATTTTGCGCTACCTTTCCGCGTTCGGCCCGGCGACGCCGGGCGACGCGCAAACGTGGTCCGGCCTCGCGGGCCTGCGCGACGCGTTCGAATCGCTGCGGCCGAAATTGCGCACGTTTCGCGACGAACGCGGCCGCGAGTTGTTCGACCTGCCAAACGCGCCGCGCCCCGGGGGCGACGCCCCCGCGCCCGTGCGGTTTCTGCCGGATTACGACAACCTGCTTTTGGCGCACGCCGACCGGACGCGGGTCGTCGCCAACGCGCATCGGGCGCCGGTTTTCCTGGCCGCCGGGCGCATCATGGCGACGTTTCTAGTGAACGGCTTCGTGGCGGGCACTTGGAAAATCGCGCGGACCAAACGCGCCGCAACGCTGAAGATCGCGCCCTTTGCGCCGCTGCCGAAAAGCGCACGCGCCGAACTCGTGGAGGAGGCGGAAACGCTGGTGCGCTTCGTCGAGGCGGACGCCGAAAAACTCGAGATCGCCTTTGCGTAGATCGGTTGCGTGATTTTCAGCGAAACGCAGCGGATTTTTTGTCGCGAACCGGCTTCGCCTGGCTTCTTCGGTCGGGCGACGCAAAGGCCGCGAGGAAGGGCGTCGGTTCCGCCTATGCGCCCTTTTCGGATTCGCTTGACGCGTTCCGGGGGCGCTGCCCCAGGCTATGATAGCGTGGGCCGTTGGCCTTTTTGACGATGCGCAGGAACAGCCGGCACAGCCGAGGGCGGCTGCGCCACACCTAGAAACTAGGGACGGTCACCGGTTTTTTTTGGCCGCCATCAACGACGACCGACAAACACTGATGACAGTCCCGGGGTTCTTTCTAGTTTCTTTCATGATCGGCATCCGCCGTTATATATAATATTTAAAATTGGTTAACGGTTCGCGGTCTTGTGGTATTTCGCGCATTATTTCTCCAATCCGTCGCGAAAACAATAATGTGATCGGCAGAAGACCGCCCAAACGCGCCGAATTCCAATTCATTTTGGTCAGTATCAGTATTTCGCGAAGCAGCGTGTCGCGTGATGTGTCACCACCAATATGATCAGCGATTTGAAGCGCAGACGGCACGTGAACGCTATGAAATTGCTTTAAGTCTGCCAGATAGCCGGTCGTATATAAGAAATCAATATCGCCGACAGAGAAATGCGTGCCGCGCAACGGTGGATATTTGTTCGCCGAAAACAGTCGTACATTGCTCTGAGCCTCGAGCGCCATCAAATCGTACCGGCTGACTTTGTGCTTCAACGCCTCTTCGAACCCAATCTTTTCCTCCGGCCAATAACGTGAACTTTTGTGCACGACAACTCGTTGGGGGTCCTGGCGCATTTCATCCCTATATTTACTTAGAACGAGATCGACCAATCGGGATGCATCTTCCCTTCCCAAATGAGGCGCTTTTGATCCCTCTTTGTCGGAATCCCACAAAAAATCGTGGCCGCGTAATACAAGGCCGTCCCCGTGTTCGTCGAACGCCTGCACTAGACTCGTTTGAACCCTCGGATCGGAGGAGCCCAATGCCCTGAAGAATCCGATGCCAATGTAGCAAGTGCCAGGGATTAGGCCGTTTGGCCCCCAAGGCAATCCGCCTGCTTTGTAGTACAGGCCGGTAAAAAAATCCCACGCGATTTCTGATGGATAATCTTTTCGAACCACTTTTGTGGGGTCGAACTGCTCCATCGTTTCGTTTCTAAGGATTTGCGTTGGCATCCTGAATTTCATGGCTCTTGCTTTGTACGCCCTGCGCAAATTTCTGAAAACAGAGCCAAGCACGCGGTCCTTATACTCAACTACAGCACAATCCTTGAGGAGCTCGTTGGGCAGCGCACACACGATATATTCCGGCGGTCGATCCTTCGTAGAAAGTAACTCTGTTTTTGCCTCCAACAGATCGAGGGCCGCCGCAAATTTTGCCGCCGGCCCCCTTGTATGTATGACTTGATCTATTTCCGTATGACTCAATTGTGCCAGCCAGTGCTCGTCGAATAGCAATTCAGAAAAAAAACCTCTGTCGGGCATAAAACCCGGAAATTCTGGACGTTCCGCGTTTGAGGACGAAATCCCCCTGGCGCACGTCTCCAACCAGTCCTTGCATTTTTCAATTGATTCCGCCGAACCTATCAGGCCCACGCGCACTGTCGCTGGATGGTTATCTGCCGGTTCAAACGATTTGGGGCCGAACCGCGAAATACCGAGTTTGGGATCGACATGTTCACCACTGTCGCCGAAAAGCAGCAGTGGCTCTTCGATATAACCGCACCTCAATTGGGCGTCCGTGGAATTCCTGCGCGGCCGCATTTATGCCTCGTCCTCAAATTCAAATACTTCATCGTCGCCGTCATCGTCTTCTTCAATATCGCGTAATTCCGCCAAACTGAAAAGGTCGTCTTCGTAAGAGATATTTCTAAACGGCTTTTGGTGCTCTGGCGGAATTCCTGGCCAGACGATTTTAGCACTAAGCATAGTGGCCGACACGATGACTTGTTGTCGATCCGGTCCGAAATGAAAAATAATTCGCGGGCGACTTCCGCACAAAAAATCGCGCCAAAAATTAAACTCTGCCAACAAATCATAGTTGAACATCCGGGATGTTTTTCGAGTCACTTTTCGGCCTACGAGCGAATGATCAAGGGGGGTCTCGCCATCCTTCGTGATATGCATTTCGGGCCGAATTCCGAGGCACCAATCCCGAGCCGATATTCGTAAAAAAACAAGATGGACCGCTCGATGGTACCAAAAATTCTTGGGAATATTTGTTTTTTTCGTAATAGGCTGCCATACAACTTGACGCCTGGCTGTTTCTTGGTTCATCGGCCGGTAAGAAATTTCCAAAGGCTGGCCCTTTTCGCAAGGAATGAAGTAATACCGATTATGTTCCCGGTCCCACCGAAGGGCTTTTCTGCCCGTCAGTTTATTCAATGATCGTTTCAGGAGAGCCGCCAACCAACGCGATCGATCCGGGTCATCGACCCACTCTGAAAGTCCTTCCCGGCGAACTATCCGCCCGTGTGCCAAACGTCGAAAAGGGCCTTTGCTGAGTTTCATGTCTTGAAAGCAGTAAATATGTTTCCCGCGAACGATAAAGGGAGCCATCTCATGTTTAGTACCGTCTAGAAGGATTTCCTTTTGTACGTCTTTTTCCTGCACGTCATTTAGATCACACGCGACGTTGTATATGTAACGCGGCATCGTCTGAACGGGCAGTAACGTGCTGTAAATCATTTCAGACACATAAGGGGTTTTCGGTGGACGAGCGTGCTTCGACACCCGGTCCTTGTCCGTAGCTTTTTCAATAAACCTTTCGTGGTCGCATTTCATTTGCCGAAGCCGTTCCACGGTAAAATAATGAACTTGTTTGTCGACGCGATGATGGTCCTCTTCGCAAAGAAGAATAAGATTGTCGTATTTGTCGCGTTCTGAAGGTGGCAGGGGATAGCCACCCCGTGGGCCATCCGGTCTCTGCGCGACTATGTGCGCAACCTCAGAAACGGTTCCCCCACCATCCACCGCGGTTTCAGGGAAGGTTAACAGTTTGTTGCAATCGGGATAGGCGCACCGATTTCCCGAACGCTGAAACAGCATTTTTTGGTCGTTATATGAGATCGTCATTCGCGGAGCATCCTCGTCATCCTCCCGGGAGCCAGGACTCTTCATCGCTTCGAAGAAACTTACGGCCTGACGAACAAACGCCTCTCGTTGATTAGCATATACGAATCGGACGGGTTTCGCAAATGGACAGAGTTGTCAACCGCAAAGGTATCTGCGCATTGGCCCCTACGGGGAAACCAGGGACAGCCACCAGTTTTTGCCGGTCTTGTTCGAGGACGACCGAAAAACTGGTTACTATCCCTGGTTCACGGTGTCCTCTGTGGCTCGGTGGTTCAATCCGCCGCCGCCACAACCTAACTGCAAAAGCCGTTCGGGTCGCACGTCATGCCGTTGCCGCAATCCCAACCGAGGCGGCAATCGGGCAAACAGACCATCAGCACCGGATTGCACAGGTAGCCGGCGCGGCAACTGGCCGGGCCGTTGCAATCGGGCAGGCAGAGCGAGGTGGCGCCGAGTTGCAGGCAGGTGAAGTCGGCCGGGCACGCGCCGCAGATCTGCGAGCACATCCCGTTTTCCCAGGCGAGGCCGTTCGCGGTTTGTTGCTGCGGCAAGCAATAATTCGACAGGCAATCGGCGTTCAGCGTGCACGGGTCGCCCAGGTTTTGCGTCGGCGGCGGCACGCATGCGCCGTCGGCGCCGCACACGAAGCCGCTGCCGCAATTCCAGCCGCGGCGGCAATCCGGCAGGCACGCTTGCAGCGTCGGATCGCAGATATAGCCCGCGCGGCAGTTGCTGTTCGCGGCGCAGCCGGCGAGGCAAAAGGATTGGCCGCCGAGCGACGCGCACACCGCGCCGCCGCCGCAGCCGCCGGAGCAGCTTTTCGTGCAGTAGCCGCCCGGCCAGCCGGTCGACTGGCCCCACTGTTCGGCCTGCAGGCACAGATCCGAGCGGCATTGCTCTTTTTCGGTGCAGGCGGCGCCGAGCGGCCGCGAACCAGGGCCGGAGCACGCCGTCAGCGCCGCAAGCAGGCACGCCAGCGGGAGCAGCCGTCGCATCGCGTTACAGCCCTTTCAAGCCGGCGAGCGCATTGGCGTTCTTGCGGTGCACCGCCAAGACTTTCTTGAACATGTCGCGCGCCTCCGCCGACCGGCCTTGTTTGAGATATGTCCACCCGAGGCCGAGCATCATTTCGAGCTCACTGGGGTAATTTTTCAGCGTCGCCTGATATTGCTGTTCGGCGAGCTTGTATTTGCCTTCCATGTAATAAACATAGGCGAGGCGGCTGCCGGCGAGGTAGTTGTCCGGCGCGCGGGCTGCGAGCTTGCGCCCCAGCGTTTCGGCGTCGTCCCACTTTTGCGCGGCCATCAGCGGCAGCAGCAACCCCAATTGGGCCTCGATCGCGCCGGGCGCCAGCGTCATCGCCCGCGTGTAATACACGATCGAATCGGCGAAAGTGCCCTTGCAATAGCACAGCCAGCCGAGGCGGTAATTCGCCACGTAGTTCGCCGGATCGAGGCGCAGGATCGCCGTCACGTCGGCGATCGCCTGCTCGATCGTGCCCGCTTGCTCCTGCAGGTACGAAGACTCGAACAGGGCCGCGATTTCCTCGGCGTGACTCTGCGCGCGGGCGGTTCCGGTCGTCGCCAGCGCGACGGCGGCGCACAAAAACAAGGTCGCAAATCCGTGGTGTCGCCTCATGAACGCCTCCTCAAAAGTTCGCCTGCAAACCGAGCGTGCCGCCCAGCAGCGAGAAATTGTGTTGCAGGTATTCCTGCTGGATGCCGAACGATTGTTGAAAATCGAGCGTGATTTGCAAATATCGGCCCGCGCTGACGGCCAGGCCCGCGTCGTATCCGCCCGCGAACAGGTCGTCGCTGCTCCAGATCGACACGCCGCTGTCGTCCACCGCGTGCCGCCGCCGGCCGTAAAAACCGGAGGCGGACAACGTCAACGGGCCGACGACCTGCCAGCGCACGTAAACATGCCCGGACGCCAGCGTCTCCTCGCGGACCGGTCCCGGGACGGGGCCGTCCTGTTGGTGGGCGCCGACGGCGATGATTTCCGGCCCGACGCCGATGACCGCGCGGCGCGCGATGCGAAAAACGGCCTCCGCATCGGCCTGAAAAACCGCGAACGACGGATAAAAGCTGGCCGCGACGGCGCCCGCGGCGCCGGCGGGCGCGCCGTCATAGCCCGCGCGCAACGCCACGGTTTTGGTCGTGTTGACGTCGGCTTCATTGCTGATCAGCCACGCGCCGCTGCCGCCGAGCCACCACCGGCCCGGGTGATATTCGACGCCGACGACCGGCTCCCATTGCCAGAAATTATCGACAGTGTAGTTCAGCACCGAGCGGGAGTACGACACGCCCGCCCACGGGCTCACGCCGACCGGAAAGGTTACGGCGCCGGTCGCGGTGATGTTTTCGACGTCGCGCAAATCCCACGGATGGGTGTACTGGAGATACGTCGCCGACGCGGTCACGGCGCCGGTCGTTTTCGGCGCCGGCGCCATCGCCAGGCATTCGTCGACGCGAGGGTCGGCGCCCAGTTTCGCGCGCGCCTGCTCGCAAAGCCCGCGCCCTTCCGCAACCGCGCCTCGCCGAATGCGCGTGAAGCCCAGGCCCAGCAGCATTTCCGGTTCGTCCGGCCGAAGCTGCAGCGCGCGGCGATAGAGCGTCTCGGCCGCGGCGTACGAGCCTTGCATGTAAACGGCGAACGCGTCGCGCGCCGTCGCCCAGTAGTTGTCCGGATCGGCCGCCAGCGCCTTTTCGCCCGCGGCTTGCGCGGCGCGCCAATCCTGCCGCTGCAACGCGACGAGTTGCAGGCCGAGCCACGGGTCCGCCGAGCCGTCGATCATCTGCGCGGCCCGCCGATAATTCGCCTCGGCGGCGGCGAGATCGCCGCACTTGAAATTGAGCCAGCCGAGCCGCAGCCGGACCGCATAAACGTCCGCGCGCGCCAGAATTTGCTCGGCCACGGCGCGGGCCTCGGCGAACTGCCCGGCCTGCGCCAGCGCGTCGCACTTCGTGTACAGCGCGTCGAGCGTTGCGGACGGCGCCGCGGGCTCGGCGGCCGCGGCGGTTCCCCACGCCAGAAAAACGGCGGCCAGTTGCGCCAACGTTATCCATCGCCGTCGCGTCATGACGCCGCCTCCGCCGTCAATATTTCCCGTTCGCCGCGCCACGCGCGCATCGCGGTCGGCCCGCGCCCGGGCGCCAGGTCGATTTCGATGCGATCCGGCAGATCGATGCGCAAGGCCGCGCGCGAACGGCTGCGCACCTGCGTCGCGACGCGGATGCCGCCGGACCAGGGGACGATGGCGCTGGCAGTTTCGATTTTGACGATCTCACCGAAGGGCAAGCATAGCTCATGAACGAAACGCGTGACCAGCGGCAAAAACGCATTCGCCGCCGGGCCGTCGTTCCAGCGGATTTGCGGTTCGGCGACGAACGGCGCGCGCGGCAGGCCGAGATAGAACAGCCCCAGCAGGCGCTTCGCCGGGCCCTGATAATCGAGCAGCGTCACGTAGCTGCCGTCGGCGAAAAACGGCACGGCCGCGCCGCCGTCGTCCGCGACCAAACGGCGGCCGCCCAGCGGGTCGATTTCGCTCGTCCAAGCCTCTTGCAGGCGTTGGCCGTCGCGCGTTCCCGACCAGCGCCACTCGCGGCCCGGGGCGAGCGTCAGCGCGCGCCGCACTTCCTCGTCCACCTCGAGCCGGGCGACGATCGCGCCCTGCGCCGGCGCACCGTGCGTGACGTAACGGCGGCCGGCCGCTTCGCCGGCCACGTAATGCAGAAACTCGCCGTAGATCGTCGGCGCGCCGATCTCGGGCGACGCCTGCAATTGAAAATGCAGGTGCGGCGTCGGCGAGCGGCCCGAATTGCCAACCCGGCCCAGCAACTGCCCCGCCACGACCGCGTCGCCCTCCTTGACGACGATCGAGCCTTTCTGCAGATGGCAAAGCGCGGAGTAGATCGCGCCCGCGTGCCACAGCACGACAAGGTTGCCCCAGTTGTTGGCGATGTTCACCTCGCCGAGCGGGTTGTCCTCGAAGTGATTGACGACGCGTACGACCTTGGCGTCGCCCGGCGCGAATACCGGCGCCTGAAACGCGTAATAGTCGGTGAGCGCCGCGCCGTCGCCGCGATGCGCGCGCCCCTCGTCGTCGCCGATGTCGAAATCCCACGCCTGCGCCCATGGGCCGCGGTGCGTCTGGTCGCCGCCAGGCCCCTGCGCGATGCGCCAGCGGCCGGACACCGGCAGGTAGACCACCGGGACCGCCGGATCGGGATAGCGCCGTTCGCGGTGCAGCAGCCGGCTCAAGTTCTTCTCGGGCGAATCGATTTCGCCATAGATCAATTGCAAACGACCGCGCCCGGCGCGGATCATCACCGCGAATAACATTAAATATGTCGCGACGATGAACGGCGCCGCCAGCACGGGCAGTTCATAGGGCCGCAGCAAGCCGGAAAACGCGGCGGACAGCACCGCGGCCAGCGCGCCGCCGCACAGGGCGAAGAGCAGCGACGCCGGGCGCAAGGCGATCCACACGCCGCCGACGGCGATCGCGGTGAGGATGAAGTTGAGGCCGACGAATTGCGCCCGCAGATCCAGCGCGTTGCCGCCGAGCGCCGCGTACATGCCGTAGCCGCCGGCGAACCCGATGATGGAAAGCAGCGTCGCCCAGCGCGAAAACCAGAGCAGCCCGAGGAAAACGAGAATGCCGGACGCCACGCTCAACTGGTAAAACGCCGCGCCGAGCGAACGCAGATACAACTCGACGAGGCCCGGCAGCGCGCCGCCGCCGAGGTCGGCTTGCAGCACGGGCTCGAGCGTTTTTTCGACGCCGGCAAAACCGGGCGCCGCCAGCCACGCGGCCCAGGCGGCGAGCAGGAAGGGCAGGCTGAGCACCGGCAGGCCGAGATAACGCTGGAACAAATGGCGCAGCAGCGCCGCCGCCAGCACGCCGAAAAAGACGATCGCCGCGAGAAAGAGCGCCGCTTGCCACGTCAACGACAAGCGCCAGCCGAGCGCCAGGCCGATCAACAGGCCGTTGAAGCCGTAGTAGCCGTCGGCGATGTGCTCTTTCGGCCGGCCGAGCAGCCGCGCGAAGAGGTCGGCGAAGGCGAGACCGAGCAGACCCAGCAGGCCGTGCCGCGGCACGACGAACGTCGCCGCGGCGAAGAGCAGCCCGGCGACGAGGCTCTGCGAAAAGTAGATTTGCGCATACGTGCGCAGCCACGCGGCCAGCGCCGCCTTGGACGAGCCGATAAAGCGGAGTGTGGCGGGCTCAGACGCCATCGCCGTCTGCCGCCAGGCGCGCGGGCAGCCGCTCCAGGCTCTTGATGGCGTCGATGGATTCCGCCTCGCGAATGACGTCGACCTTGCCGGCTTCGCCGATCAGCACGACCGGCGGGCGCAGGCGGATGAACTGCATCCACTGCGTCACGTTGTAGGCGCCGACCGGCCGGATGACCAGCGCATTGCCCGGCTCCATCGGCGGCAGCAGCGCCGACGGCCGCACGACGTCGATGTTCATGCACAGCGGCCCGTAGACGACGGTCTCCTCCAGCATGCCGCCGCGATCCACCGCCGGCAACACCTCGTGCCGATACCAGAACGAGGTCAGCAGCGAGTTGACGCCGCAGTCGATCACCATCGCTCGCGACCCGTCGGCCAGCCGCTTGTTGCCGATGACCCGCGCCAGCATGAAGCCGGCCTCGTCGACCAGCGCGCGGCCGGTCTCCAGAAACAGCGTCGGCCATTCGGCGCCGGCGAAGCCGGCCTTGAGCAGCACGCCCGTGATCGCCTCGGCGTAGTCCTCCAGCGAAGGCGAGCTGTCGACGCCCGGCGCGTACTGCTCGTGCAGCGTGCTGCGCGAGGCGAAACCGCCGCCGAAATCGAGGTAGCCGAGCGCCGTCCCGAATTCGCTCTTGAGCTGCTTCGCCATCGCCACCAGCTTCGTCGCCGCCTGCGCGTACGCGTTCGGCTCGAGCACGAATGTGCCAATGTGGCAGTGCAGTCCGTCGAGCTGCAAATGCCCCCCGGCGTGAATCCGCCGCGCCGCGTCCAGCGCCTCGCCGTTGTCGTAGTTGAAGCCGAAGCGGTCCCACCGCGGGTAAATGCCCGTGTCCATGTTCACGCGAATCGCGACCTTCGCCGGCCGGCCCATTTCCTTGGCGATGCGCTCGGCCAGGTACAGCTCGTCGTAGTGGTCGAGGTGCACCTTGGCGCCTTCGGCGAACGCGCGCCGCAATGCCGCCTCCGGTTTGTACGGGCCGTTGAACAGGATCATCCGGCCCGGAATGCCGAGCCGGCGCGCCATCTCATATTCCATTTCGGAAACGACCTCGGCCCACGCGCCTTCCTGGTGGAAAATGCGGCACACGGCGTCGAGGTAGTTCGTCTTGTACGACCAAGCGAACTGCACCTTCGGATAGCGCGTCGAGAAGGCGCGGCGCGCCTCGCGGATCTTCTGCCGCAGCGTGTGCTCGGAAAAGACGAACAGCGGCGTGCCGAACCGTTCGATCAGGCTCGCGACTTCCACTTCGTCGATGCGCGGCAGCGCCCGCCGCGCCGGGCCGCGGCCGAACTTGTTCGCCAGGCCGAAGGCGTGGCGGATGATGCTGGGTTTTTCGTAGGGGAGCCGGCTCATGATTTCTCCTCGGCGGGCGGCGTCCGATGGACTTCGCCCAGCGTGGTCAACGCTTCGTAGTCTGCCAGGCGGCAGATTTGATCGAACGAGTGGCGCAGGAACATCACGCCCGGCTCGGCCGGCGGCATCGGCGGCACGGGCTGGCCGAGCGCGAGCATCACCGTCGCCCACGCGAGGTTGCGGCCGGCGCCGACCGCCAGGTACACCCAGGCGGGAAAGCGCGGGTTGATTTCGAGCAGGAACAGCTCGTCGTTGCGGCTCGCCCGCATCACTTCCAGTTCGCACGGCCCGCGCCACCGCAGCTTGCGCACGGCCTCGGCGACAAACTGGTTCAGCCGCTCGTCGCGGATGGTGATCCCGCCCCAGGCCTTGCCCTTGTCGGTGAGCTGCATCTTGCGCATCGCCGCGGCGCCGACAAGGCCGCCGTCGCCGTCGCCGACGGCGACGATGTCGTATTCCTCGCCGGCGATGTATTCCTGAATGATCACCGGCGCGCCCCATTTGTTGCGCAGCCGCACGAAATGGCCCTCCGCCTCCATCGGCGAGTAGGCGATGCTGGCGTCGTAGAACTGGCCCTTGACCATCACCGGAAACGCGAACTCCTCGTCGAGGCGGCGAATCGCCGTGGCGTCGTTGATCGCGACGCTCTTGGGCACGTTGATGCCCAGGCCGGACTTCAGTTCGTAGAATTTCGCCTTCGAGCGCAGCTTCAACTGCTCCTCGGTCGGCAAGAACGTCTTGATGCCGAGCCGCAACAACTCGTCGAGCAGCTTCAGGTAAGCCGGCAACTCGGCGTCGAGCGTCGGGATCAGCACGTCGATCGGGTGCTCTTTGTGGATGTGACAGAGCCGGTCGAACACCGCCTGCGCGCCTTGCGACGGATACGGCATCAGGTACACGTGGTCCGCGATGTCGGTCATGTAGTTGCCCGGGTCGAGCGGATCGTACGACAGCCCGACGATGCGCACCGTCTCGCCCGCCTGGTGGCGAATCGCGCGGATCAGCGGCACGCCGGGCGCCGGGTTGTCCGTGGCGTTCAGCCCGGTCACCGCGATCGTCAGCGGCCTCATAGCTCTTGCTCCTCGGCGTCGATGACCTTCAGGTCGCGCAGCCGAAAGAGGAATTGCTCCACATCGCGCCGCCCGTTTTCGGCGTCGGTTTCGAACGCCGCCGCCAGCAGCGCCGGCAGGTCGTCGGCCGCGGCGCCGTCCATCAGCTTGCGCAGCAGAAAGGCGCCCGTGCGGTTCAGGCTGAAGGTGTTGCCGGTGCGGGAATCGAACAGGAACCCATTTTCGCTCAGCGCCAGGTATTCGAAGGCGGCCATCGCTTGGATTCTCCCTGGTTTTTCACAGATTGTCTTGCAGCCGCCTTCATCATGCCGGCGAATTGTAATGTCTTTGTTTCGAGAAACGCGGCGAATTGTAAAGATTGGGTAAAGGCTCGCGCGCCTATTCCATCAGGTCATGCCAATCCGGGTCGTCGTTGACGAGCTGCCCGAGCCATTGATAGTACGTTGTCCCGTCGATGGCGTGCTCGCCCAAATCGGTCATCGCGAGCATCGTGTGGCCGTAGCCGTTCGTGAAAAACCGATGAAAGCGGTCCGGGTGCGCGGTTTCGATGTTGCCCGTGATCTGCAGCAGCGTCTGCTTGAATTCGGCGGGCGGCATTTGCAGAAAGACCAGCGTGATCACGCGGTCGTAATACGACGAATCCATCGCAATGCGCACCTGCGGGTCGAGGTCCATGAACGTCTCGAACATATACGTCATGATGGGCCCGTCGCACTTGGTGCACTGGGGCGGCATCTGCACGTCCCACGCGCCCGAAATGGACGCCCATTTCGCCGGGTCGTCCGGATTCCAGAACCCGACGCCCGAATCGCTGACGAGGTAGGTGTCCGTGTCCATGTACTGCGACTTCATGATCGCCCAGCCGAAGAGCGTGCCGAAACCGCCCGCGCTGGAGCCGACGATCAACGCCTTTTTCGGCGACGGGAAGATTCGCTTCATCAACGCCACGGCCGCCGCGGTGTGCCGCACCCCCCACTGCGCCGCCGGGCCGCTGGGATAATCGACGATCGCGTTGCCGAGATGCAGGCTGGCGTCGCAATAGGGGACGTACACGAAATTCCAATCGCTCAACGGATTGCCCGGGAACGGCAGTTTGAAGAGGTTGAGCACCGGCGTGTCGACGTTGACCACCAGGCCGCCGCCGGGCCACCGTGCCCCGCCGCCTTCGAGAAACAACATCACATTGTCGGACGTGCCGCGCTGCACGGCCACGCGCGCTTGCGAGCCGTCGAAACACCGCACGTCGTTCTCGTTGAAATAGTAGAAGGTGAAGCCGTCCGGGCCGGCTGCGACGCTCTCCGGCTCGATGTCGAGATATTGTTGGAAGCCCATGCTCGTGAACATGGCGCTGAGGGTCGGCTGCGGGTTGGCCGGCGAACTGTCGTCGTCGCCGCTTGCCGAATCGTCGTCGCCGCCGGCCGCGTCGTCGTCGTCATCGCCCGCCGCCGGCGCGCTCGCCGGCGCATGGCCCGCGCACGCCGCCAGCAAAAGAAGCAGCGCGCAAACCCATGCCGCGCGTTGTTTTAGGTGCATGCGTACGCCCCCGTTACGCGTTCACATTCAACGCCGACCAGACCAGAAAATCCTCGCGTTCTTCTTAGCATGGCGGGGAAAGAGAAGGAAGAAGGAAAAAGGAGAAAGGAAAAAGTGCCGAACTGCCTTGATCACGCTGGTTCTCAAATTCGCGCCGGGGTCGGTATGGTCCCAGAATTCCCAGAATTCCCAGAATTCCAATGCTTCCCCGGCGGCGGTTGCTGTCTCTTCGGGCGCGGGCCGTCTCTCCCTTGACGCGGGCGCCGCGCATGTGTTTTCTTTGCCGCAAGTTTTCCCTGCGGGGGCGGGACGAGGCGCGAGGTCGCCGCGTGCCGGAAGGAATCGTCATGAGCAAGGTCCGTTTGCCGAAGAAATTTGTCAGCCAGTACCCGCACAAATTTTCGCAGGGCAAAGAGCGGTTTCTCTGCGGCAAACGCATCTCGCCCAAGCCGATCACGGGCAAGGAGCCGCTCGACGAGCTGATCGACGGCACGTTCCTCGCCTACAACGCGGGGCGGCTCGGCGAGGCCTGCCGGTTGTTTTCGGAAAAGATGCTCGACTCCGACGTGACGATCGGGATGAGCCTGGCGGGCGCGCTGACGCCGGCGGGGCTCGGCGCAAGCGTGGTCGTGCCGCTGATCCGGGCGGGGTTCATCGACTGGATCGTCTCGACCGGCGCGAACCTCTACCACGACCTGCACCACGCGCTGAACTTTCCGCTGCACCGCGGCTCGCCGTACGCTAACGACCGCGACTTGCGCAAGGTCGGCGTGGTGCGCATTTATGATATTCTGTTCGACTACAACTCGGTCCTGATGGCGACCGACAGCGTCCTGCGGCAGGTTCTCCGGCAGCCCGAATTTCAAAAGGAAATGGGCACGGCCGAACTGCACCACCTGCTCGGCAAGTACTGCGCCGAATTCGAGAAGGAACTCAAGCTGCACGACGTCTCGATGCTCGCCGCGGCCTACCGCGCCGGCGTGCCCGTTTTCTGCCCCTCGCCGGGCGACTCGACGATCGGCATGAACATCGCCGGCCTCGAACTCGAAGGCAGCCAATTGCGGATCAACCCGTCGATCGACGTCAACGACACCAGCGCCATCGTACTCGGCGCCAAGCAGGACCGGCGCAAGACCGGCGTCGTGCTGGTCGGCGGCGGCTCGCCGAAGAACTTCACCTTGCAGACCGAGCCGCAGATTCAGGAAGTCCTGCGCGTCAAGGAAATGGGCCACGATTACTTCCTGCAATTCACCGACGCCCGGCCGGACACCGGCGGCCTCTCCGGCGCGACCCCGCAAGAGGCCGTGAGCTGGGGCAAGGTCGATCCGGGCCAATTGCCCGACGCGATCGTCTGTTACCTCGACGTCACCGTCGCCGCGCCGCTGCTCACCCATTACGCGTTGGCGCGCCGCGCGCCGCGGCCGCTCAAGCGGCTCTACGACCGCCGGGGCGAACTGACGGCGAACGTCAAGCGCGAATACCTCGCCCGCCACCGGAGCGCCGACTGACGACTCCGCACGCCAGACAAAGGCTGAAAGCATGATCTCCCTGAAACAATTGAAGACGCTCGCCGCCGAGCACGGCACCCCGCTGTTCGTGGTCGATCACGACGAGGTGCGCCGCAACTACGCCGCGTTCAAACGCAGCCTGCCGCGGGTGCAGGCCTACTACGCGATCAAGGCCAATCCCGACCCGGCGATCGTCAAGACGCTGTACGACGCCGGCGCGAGCTTCGACGTCGCCTCGTTCCCGGAATTCCGGATCGTCTACGAGAATATCAAGAAACTCCCGGCCGCGGCGCGGCAGGCGTTCATTTGGGATAAACTGATCTACGCCAACCCGATCAAGGACGACGAGACGCTCGCGAAACTGGATCCCTACAAGCCGCTAGTGACCTACGACAACCTCGAAGAGATCAAAAAAATGCGCCGCTGCTCGCCGCACGCCGGGCTCGTGCTGCGCATCCAGGTGCCCAACACCGGCTCCGTCGTCGAGCTGTCGTCGAAGTTCGGCGCGGCCCCGGGCGAAGCCGTCGACCTGATCGAGGCCGCGCGCGCCGCCGGCTTCGTCGTCGAAGGCCTGAGCTTTCACGTCGGCAGCCAGGCCACCAATTTCGACAACTACGTGCAGGCGCTCAACATCGCGGCGGATATTTTCCACGAGGCGCGGCTGCGCGGTCACGACAAGATGAACGTGCTGGACATCGGCGGCGGCTTCCCGGCGCCCTACGACGATCAGGTCAAACCCTTTCCGGCGCTGGCCAAGGTGTTGACGCAGGAAATCGACCGGCTGTTTCCGAAAGACATCGAGATCATCGCCGAGCCGGGCCGGTTCCTGGTCGCCACGGCCGCGACACTGGTCGTCAAGGTCACCGGCAAGGCCATGCGCGACCGCAAGCCGTGCTATTACGTCGACGACGGCGTCTACGGCACGTTTTCCGGCATTCTCTTCGACCACTGCCAATATCATCTCGAAGCGTTCAAGAGCGGACCGAAGGAAATCTGCTCGGTGTTCGGCCCGACCTGCGACGCGCTGGACACCATCTCGCGCGCCGAGGAATTGCCGGATCTCGAATTGGGCGATCTCCTCTATTCGCGGAACATCGGCGCCTACACCAACGCTTCGGCCACCGACTTTAACTGCATTCCGCGGGCGAAAGTATTGCATGTCCATCGTTGAGCGTTCGCCCAAGGCCGCCCGCCGGTGAACGACGCGCGCCGGCCCGATATCTACATTGACGCCGACGGCTGTCCCGTTAAAGAAGAGATCTATCGCGCGACGCGCAAATACGGCCTGACCGTGTTCGTCGTGTGCAATTCGCCGATGGGCACCCCGCCCGAATCGCGCATCCGGCTGGTCGTCGTCGAACGCGGGCCGGACGTCGCCGACGATTGGATCGCCGCGCACGCCGGCGCCGGCGACATCGTCGTGACGACCGACATTCCGCTTGCCGATCGCTGCCTGAAAAACGGCGCCCGGGCGCTCGACGCCCGCGGCCGCGAATTCACCGAAGACTCGATCGGCTCGGCGATGGCCTCCCGGGAATTGATGCAGCACCTGCGCTTGATCGGCGCCGCCTCGGGCGGCCCGCCGCCGGTGGAAAAGAAAGATCGCTCGAAATTTCTCGCCAAGCTGCACGAGGTCATTCAGGCGGTGCTGCGCGCTTCGGGTCAGGGGGAGCGCAAACCGGAATGTTGAATGCTGAATGGCGAACGGCGAATTTCGGGCGGCGTCGGCATTTCTCCGTTCGCCATTCGCCATTCTCCATTGTGCGGGGGACGGGTTCGTAATAATCGATCATTTCGAGAAAATCGACAGTCTCTGAATCGCTGGGCTGCTTACCCGCGCCCAATCCCCGGGCTTCGCGCCGATCGCGCATGCCGATCGGGAAACACCCGTCCATCTGCGCGATCTTGTCGAACAGGCGGGTGGCGACACCCGCGCTCCCGGGCCCGGCTGCCGCGCGCCATTTATTGCGGCTGCAGCGCCTCTTCGGCGCGGGCGAGCCGCTGGCCGTCGTTCGGATAGGCCGCCTTGACCTGCTGATAAATCGTCGTCGCCTTGTCGGTTTTGCCGAGCTGGCGATAGGTCTCGATCAGCAGGATGTCGCCGTCGTAGACCTTGTTCGGGTCGTTGAACGAGCCAATCTCGCGTTCCAACAATGCGACGGCGGCGTCGCCGCGCTTCGTTTTGCACATCAGCCGCGCCTGGCGAATGATGATATCCGCCCGGTCGCTGCCGGGCCGCGACCAGATCGTCAGCATTTTGGCGTACAGCTTCTCTTCGTCGGCGAACCGCGACTGCTCGTCGAGCATGTCGCTCCAGAAGACGCCGGCGTTGAACGCCTGCCACGGTCCGCGCGGCTCGTCGAGCAACCCGCGGTACAACTCCTCGGCCTTCGCTTTCTCTTCCGTGCGGCGATAGGTGTTGGCCAACTCCAGCCGCGCCGACATGCCGACGTCCGTATGGCCGTTCAGCGACGCCGCGTCCTTGAGCAGCGGCAACGCCTTGTCGGGCAGGCCCTTGGCGACGTAGGCGCGGCCGACGATGAGTTTGAAAGCCGCCGTGCGTTCGGCGTCCGCGGCGAATTCCTTCACGGCGGTCGCGTAGAGTTCTTCCAGAGCCGGCAGATTGCCCTGCTCGCGATCGAGATCGAGCAGCATGCGATAGCCCTCGAAACGCCGGCCGCGGTCGGCGAATTTCGGCAGTTCGCGCGCCAGGAGCGCGGCGGCGAGGTCGGTCTTTTTTTGCCGTTGCAGCAGCGCGATCTGGCGCAGCACGATGTCGGCGCGTTCGTCGTCCTTGGCCGCGTGCTCTTTCGCGAGTTCGGCGAGCAACGCTTCGGCTTCGGCGAATTTCTGCTGGTCGCCGAGCAGATCGGCAAGGGACAAGCCGGCGGCGAGCGTTTCCCAGGTGTCCTTTTTCGCGGCCATCACCTCGCGAAACATTTTTTCGGCGGCGGCGCGATCGCCTTCGCGGCGCATTTCGTTGGCCAGGTTCAGCTTGGCCTCCAGGACGACGGGGGCGTTCGGATAATGGGCGATCAGTTCGCGGTAGACGGCGGCGGCGCGGTCGCCCTGGCCCTGATCGACGTGCATCTGCGCGAGCGACATTTTCGCCGCCACGAGCCGTTCGTCGTCAGCGCCGATCGTCTTGGCCAGTTGGCCGAACGCCTCTTCCGCCGCCTTCGGTTCGCCCTTGCCGGCGTACAACTCCATGAGCAGGGCGTTGGCGTCGGTCAACCGCTTGGTGTCGAGGAATTTTGGCATCTCGGCGCGCAGCAGGGCGATGGCGTCGTCGACGCGGTTTTCCTTTTGATACAGGCGCGAGCGTTGGATCACGATGTCGGACCGCTCTTCCCGCCGGTTGCCCCAGCGCTTGATCATGGCGTCGAGTTGCTTGTCGGCCTCGGCCGTTTTGCCTTCGGTGGCCAGGATATCGGCGACGGTCGCCGCGGCGGCGAACACCTGCCAGGAATCCTTGGTGCTCTCGGACAACTCGCGGAAAATTTTCTCGGCCTTCGGCAGATCGCCGGCGCGCCGGAGCATGCCGCCGAGGTCGGCCTTGGCCTGCAGCGCCGCTTCGGAATCGGGGTACTGGGCGATGACTTCGCGGAAGGTCGCCCCGGCCTTGTCGTTCTGGCCCAGCCGATCGTAGGCCTTGCCGAGGACGACCTTGGCCTGCGCGAGCCGCGCGGGGGCCGCGCCAGCGGACTTCAATGTCGCCTTGACCGTCTCCTCCGCCGCCTTCATGTCGCCGGCGGCCGCGTAGAGTTCGATGAGCAGGAACTGGGCGTCGACGGCCTTGGCGGGGTCGGTCAACGTCGGCAGTTCCTTTTTCATCAGGGCGACGCCCTCGGCCGGTTTGCCGACGCGCTCCAACAAAGCCGCCTGATGAAAGACGATCTCGGCGCGTTCATCCGGCTTGGATTCCCACTTCTTGCGCATGCCGGCCAGGATCTGCTGCGCTTCGTCATACGCCTGCCGGTCGATGAGAATATCGGTCAGCGACATCCCCGCCTGGAACGGCTGCCAACCGTCGATCGAGCCCTCGAGCAGTTCACGATAGAGTTTTTCGGCTTTGCCCTGATTGCCCGTCTGCCGATATTGGTCGGCCAGGTTCAACTTGGCCTGGCTCTCGGCGTCGGCGTTGTGCGATTGCGCCAGTATCTCGCGGTACAACGTTTCCGCTTTGTCGTTCAAACCCTTGGTCGAATAGAACTGCGCCATTTCCACTTTCGTGCGCGACATTTTCTCGGCGTCCTGACCGAAATGTTCCTGGATGCGGCGGTAGCATTCTTCGGCCGCCGGGAGGTTGTCGGTGATCCGGTAGAGATGCAGGAACTGGAAATCCGCGTCGTATTTCTTGTTCGGATCCTTCAATTGCGGCGCGAGTTCCTGCAGACGGGCGATCGCCTCCTGGTTTTTCCCTTCTTCCTGCAGCAGGCGGGCCCGGCGCAGCAGCACGTCGGCGCGATCGACGTCCGGCTCGCGCCAGCGGGCTTCCATGTCGTCGAGCTGCTTTTCGGCGTCGGCGAATTTCTTTTGCTCCGAGTAGGATTCGACGAGCGTCAGACCGGCGGCCAGCGTCTGCCAACCGGCGCCTTTGCCCTCGTACAACTCGCGGTAGATCTGCTCGGCCTTGTCGCGCGACCCGGCGCGGCGCAACGCCGACGCCAGATCGAGCTTCGCCGTCGCCACCTGGTCCGGATTCGGCGAGTGCGCGATGACCTCGCGGTACAGCGCTAGCGCCTTGTCGCCGAAGCCTTTGCCCGCGTACATCCGCCCCATCGCCGTTTTGGCGCCGGCGACGCGCTCGGGATCGGCGGCGTATTTCTTCAACACGTCGTTGTAAATGGCTTCGGCGGGCGGGAGGTTGCCCGCGGCGGCGTAGAGCGACAGCAGCGACATGCTGCCTTCGTAATATTTGTTGCGGTCTTTGAATCCGGGGAGCGCGCCGGCGAGCATGGCCAGGGCCTTGTCGGGTTTGCCCATGGCTTCGAGCAGGCGGGCCTGCCGCATCACGAGTTCGTCGCGCATTTCCTCGGTGGTCGCGCGCCGGGTCATGTCGGCGATCAGGTCTTCGGTTTCGCGGAAGCGCCCTTGCCCCTGGTACAGTTCGACAAGCTTGATGCCGGCCGGCCCGGAAATGGTCAGGTCTTTCGTCCCGGTGTAGACCGACTTGTACCGCTGCTCCGCTTTGTCGAGGTCGCCGCGTTTGCGCAACGCGTTGGCGATGGCCATTTCGGCGTCGACGCGCATCCAGAGGCTGGTGGCGCCGGCGTCGTAGTCCTTGAGCCGCGCCAGCGTCTTTTCGGCGTCGTCGATGCGTTCCAGGGCGCACTGCACGGCGATCGCCTCGGCGAGCGCGCGATTGCCGATGCTCAATTCCGACTGGAATTTGTCGAAGACGGCCAGGTACTTGGCGAGCGCCTCTTCGTTGCGGCCTTCTTTTTTCAGCAGTTCCGCGAGGCCAAAATCGGCGCTGGCCTCGGCATCCGGATTGTCGACCTCCGTTTTGCGGATCTTTTCGTAGAGCGCGCGGGCTTTGTCGGGTTCCCCCATTTCGGCGTAGAGCTTGGCCATGGCTTCGATGGCGAACACGGCCTCAGGGTTGCCCTCGTAGGTCGTGGCGATCGCCTCAAACTGCGCGAGCGCCTTTTCGTATTGCCGGCGCTGGGCGTACACGCCGGCGATGGCCAGCTTGGCGGCGGCGACGCGGTTGGGGTCCGCGGCGTACTTTTGCACGATCACCTGATAGAGCTTGATGCCGGCGTCGTATTCGCCGAGTTTGACCGTTTTTTCCGCCTGCTTCTGCAGCACGTCGTACGACCAGTGTTGCGGACCGGCGAAAAAACGGTATGTGAAAAAAGAGATCGCGGCGATGGCGACCAGCACGACGGCCTGCGCGACATGGCTGCTGCGCAAGAGCCGCAGGAACCGGCGGATCAGGAACATGTCGACGAGCGCGCCCTGGCTCTTGTAGCCCCGCAGCAGTTCCTCCGACACGCCGGAGATGGACTTGAGCGAGGCTTTTTTCAGAACGGCGTCCTGAAAATTGATGTTCTCCTGGTCCGAGCCGTTGAAGACCGCGCCCGAGAGGTCAGCCCCGGTGAAATTGACGTTTTCGAGCACGCCGCTGAAAAATTGCGCGTTGACGAGGCCCGCGCGGGAGAAATCGACGTCTTTGAGTTCGGCCAGCGAGAAATCCACGCCTTGCGCATTCAACCCCGCCGCTTGCACGCGCGCCAAACGGCATTCCTGGAAGACGCCGCCCCGCAGATCGGCGCCGGTCAGGTCGATGTCCAGCAAATCGGCGTCGGCGGCTTTGGTTCCGACGCACTTCGCCCGAATCAGTTTGGCCCCGGAAAGCCGCGCCCGATGAAATAGGGCTTTGGACACATCGGCGTCGGTCAAATCGGCGTCCTGAAACACCGCCTTCCCGAAGTCGGCCTGCAACGCCTTGACGCCGGCGAGCTTGGCGCCAGTGAAGTTGGCCTCTTTGGCCTTCGCCTGGTCGAGTTTCGCCCCGGTGAGATCGGCCCCGGTGAAGTTGGCTTCGCGCAAGTCGGCGTCGGACAGATCGGCGCCCGAGAGGTCGGCGCCGGACAAATCGGCCTTGCGCAAATTGGCGCCGCCGGCCGCGATGTTGCGGAGTTTGGCGCCGCGCAGATCCGCCTTGGGCAGCTTGATGTTCGCGAGGTTGGCGCCGACGAGTCCGCCCGTCTTGGCCTTGGCGAACACCTCTTCCGGCGTTAACGAAATGCCCGATTTTTCGGCCATGTTGCCTCCGCTTCCCAGTTGCGCCTCTCGTCGAAAAAGAAGGCGGGAATCTAGTGCACCGCTGGTCATTATTATGCGGCCCGTTTCCCGCCGTCAATAACAGCCGCAGGGCAACGGCAAAGTCGATTTAGGATCTCCGAGCAACGCGAAAGCGTGGCCGGCCATTGCCGTTGAGCCGCAGAATGGGCGGCCCGTCAAGGTTTTCTCGGGGTTGTGACGGGAAAATCGG
>Ga0181520_10004417_pt1 | contig 23568 bp, 15 predicted proteins | sample PEATcosm2014_Bin_29_FD_132451 | JGI IMG/M metagenome (GOLD analysis project Ga0181520, IMG submission 132451) | Peatland microbial communities from MTU Mesocosm Facility, Houghton, MI, USA - PEATcosm2014_Bin02_30_metaG | ecosystem: Environmental > Terrestrial > Soil > Wetlands > Peat | place...
TCCTGGTCGATTTCTGGGCAACATGGTGCGGCCCGTGCATGGCGGAGTTGCCCCGCGTCACCAAGGCCTATGCGACGTATCACCCCAAGGGCTTGCAGGTGCTTGGGGTATCCAATGACTACGCCCAGGCCGATTTGACCAAGTTCCTCGCGGCCAACAAGGATGTGGCCTGGCCGCAGTTGTTCGACAAAGACGCCGCCGCCAAGCACGCCTGGAACCCGATCACCGAGGGATACGGCGTCGATGGGATTCCGACGATGTTCCTGATCGACAAGAAGGGCGTTGTGCGGACGGTAGAGGCTCGCGCGAATTTTGAGGATCTGATTCCCAAGATGCTCGACGAGCCGGCTCAATAGGAGAGCTTTTGCAATTCACCCCGACCGCCGGGGCGAACCGATAAACGGATTGTCGCCGCAACGGCCGATGCCGCGCGCGGCGGACCAGCGAGGTTTCAAGGATGAAACGTATTGTCATCAATGTCTTTGTCGTGTTGGCCGTCGCCTGCATGTGCCCAACGGCACGCGCCGGCGAAATTGGGGCCGACGTTCAAGCGGTTCTGTCGGATAAGCTTCTGGCCAAGGCGAAGGTGGGAATCGATGTCGTTCGCCTGGGCGATTCTGCGGCCGAAAGCAGCGCCGTTTATCAGCTTCACCCCCACGATCCTCTGACTCCGGCCAGCAACCTGAAAGTCGTCACCACGTCGGCGGCGCTGGACAAGCTCGGCGCGGATTTCAAGTTCCGCACATTGCTGGTTCGGCACGGGCGGGATCTGGTGCTGATCGGCGACGGCGATCCCGCCCTGGGCGATGCCGAGGAATTGCGCAAGCTGAACATGAGCGCGACCACGGTCTTCACCACCTGGGCGGCCGGTCTGGTCAAAATGGGATTGAACGACTTTGACAACCTCTACGTCGATGACAGCGTTTTTGAACTGCAGTTTGTCCATCCGCGCTGGCCGGCCGATCAACTGGAAAAGAACTACGAAGCCGGCGTGGGCGGGCTGAACCTCAACGCGAACTGTGTGGATATTTTCGTGCATGCCGGCAAAGTGGGCGAGGTTGTGCAATTCACCAGCGATCCGCCGACAGCCTACCTGACGGTGAAAAACACGTGCGTGACCGGCAGCGAGAATGCGATCTGGTGGACGCGGCAGGCCGGCACCAACTCAATCAATTTGCGCGGACAAACGCGGCAGACCATCGATGTGCCGCAGAGGGTTCCGATGCAGGATCCTCCCATGTTTGCCGGAACAGTTCTCGCCGAGACGCTGCGTGCCAGCGGCATGGCGATTCGCGGATCGGTGGCGCGGGATCGAACGCTTCGAGCGGCGTATGTGGCGCGGGCATCCAGCAACGACAAGACATGGTCGCTGCTGGCGGTTAACGAGACGTCGCTGCTCGACGTCATCGCCCGCGCCAACAAGGACAGCATGAACCTGTACGCCGAGTGCCTTTGCAAGCGCCTGGGGTTTGCCGCCGCGGGCGAGGGTTCATGGTCAAGCGGCTCGGCCGCGACGGGGGCATTCCTGCGCGGATTGGGCGTCGGCGCCAATGAATTCAATCTCGACGATGGATGCGGCCTGTCCAAGCAGGATAGTGTCAGCGCCTCGGCGATGGCGGCCGTGCTGACCCACGATTATTTCAGCAAGGATTCCAAAGCGTATCTGGCGACACTTTCGGTGGCCGGCGCCGACGGCACGCTCCAGGACCGCTTCAGGGATTCCGATCTTCGCGGCCGGGTCATCGGCAAGAGCGGATTCGTCAACGGCGTAAGCTGCCTGAGCGGCTTCCTGACCGGCCGGGACGGACGGACCTACGCATTCTCGATCCTGATCAATGGCATCCCGGACTTATCCAACGGGCAGGTGAAGATTCTGGAAGAAAAGATCGTTCGCGCGGTAGACACCGATTGCACGCTGGCCCGTGCCGGCCGGGCGGTCTCATCAGCCGCCGGCACTGCGGCGACTCGGAGATAGAAGAAAGAATCTCGCAGAGGCGCAGAGCCGCAGATAAGAAAGATCGTCGATCTCCGCGCCTCTTCGACTCTGCGTGAGATCCGCATTTTTCTTAGAATCCCTGCGACCTGGGGTTGGGGAAGATGTTATCGTGCCCCGGCACGATCAAATCGGCGATCTTGTACACCTCGGCAAATGCCGCCTGCGCCTCGGTGACATTGCGGGCGTCCGGCAGAACCTGGCCGGCCAGGAAATGATCGATCGACGCGACGGCGTTGCCGGCGATGACGGTTGTCGTTGTGGGCGCGGCGAGGATCAGCCCGCAATTGCCGGGCGTGTGGCCGAACAGGGGAAAAATGCCGACGCCGGGGACAAGCTCATCGGGCGCGGGTTTCAGCCGGGCCAGCAGCGCATGACCGGCGGTACAATCGCCGCCACCCGAATCGGCCGTATGATGCTCGTGCTCGGCTTGCAATTCGTTCTCGAAGAATTCGATCTCTCTCTCATGCGCGTAAATTGCGGCGTGATCGAACAAGTCCAAACCGGCGCGGTGATCCTGCTGAAGCGTGGTGAGAAAGATGGTATCGATGGCCGACGGCTTCAGCCCCGTGCGTTCGAACAGCCGGGCGGCCAGCGCCAACGCGGGCAGGCCGGGATCGACGAGAATGATCGATCGGCCGGCGCGGATGAGACTGGTCGTTGCGTGGGCGGTGCGGAGATTTTCAGATTCATTCCAGAGCCGGTTGCGGGCCAGCGTTCCGATGCTGATGATGTCCAGTCGCACAGTTGTCATGACCAGAAGGTACGAGATGCAGGCCAAAGAATCGACAGGCGCACCCGAAGAACATAACGCATTGCAACGGGGCCGCTGGCTGGCTGTGGCGGCGGGCCTCTTTCTGCTGGCGGCCGCGGGCTGCACATCCAACCCGCCGGTGGGCACATGGGAGGGGCCCAGCGCGGCGTTAACGCCCACAATTGCGCCATGGACCGACGCGCCGGCGTGTGTGCCGCCGGGCGGGCGGGTGGTCGGCACGCCGCATTACCTGATTTATACCACGATGACCGACGACGATTTCCTCAAGCAGACGGCGCAGGTGATGGAAGGCGCTCTGGGGGAATACCGCCGGCTTGCTCCCGGCGCCAGGGCTGTCGATTCGCCGATGAAGTGTTATCTCTTCAGCGATCTGGCCGAATGGGAGTCGTACACGATCTGGAAAACCCGCGACCCGCACAGCATCTACCTGCAGATCACCCGTGGCGGATACTGTATCGGCGATGAATATGTCGCGTACAACATCGGCCAGGCCAGTACGCTGTCGGTGGCGGCGCACGAGGGCTGGCATCAGTTCCGTTTTCGCACATTCATCGGCGCTCTGCCGCCTTTCCTGGAGGAGGGCCTGGCCACGACGTTCGAGACGATTCGATGGGATCGCGGCCTGCCGCAGTGGAACCTGTCGATCAACGGGGCGCGCGTGCTGGGATTGCGGGAAGCGATCGAGGATCACGCCACCTGGCCACTGGAGACACTCATTACGCTTGATGCCGGCAAGGTCGTGACCGGCTCTCGCGAGAAGATCGAGGCGTTCTACTCGCAGAGCTGGGCGTTCGCGGATTTCCTGTACAACGGCGATAACAAATCGCGCCGACCGGCCCTGTTGCGCATGATCGCCGACGCAGCCGCCGGGACCATCCGCGACCCGACCGGATATCTTCGCCACGGCTTCCGCCAGTTTAACCCGGCCGGGTGCAAACCCCTGCTGGTGGACTATCTTGGCGGCAATCTGAAAGCGGTGGATCAGAGTTTCGCGGACATCGATACGGAGTATCAGGCCTACATCCATCAACTGGCCTATGAGGGACTCAACAGTCAATATCCAAATTGACGATCCGGCGATCCGCTGATGCGGCCGGGCAAGAACTCGCCACTTGACTTGACGGTTGGCAGGCATAGCCTCCCTTGCGGCGCAAGATGGCCGCTGGTCATCGAACGGCAAATTTCTTCAAGAAGGAGATCGAATCATGGCAAATTGGAATCCGGGGCGCAAAGCCCTGAAGGCGTCGATGTGTGCGGGTGTGGCGGCTATCGCTCTGCTGGCTCGAGCCCCGTTGTCACGGGCGGCCGACGCCGTCGGGCTGACGATGGACGAAGAGATCAAGATTGTCCCAACCAACGGCGGGCAGACCACCGATATGACAATGCACGTCGAAAGCCGCGGCGATGCCAGCCGCAGCACGATGCAGGGATCGGGCATGGCCAATGGCGCAACCATCCTGCGGCCGGGTGACGGCCGCACGCTCATGCTCATGCCGCAGATGAACATGTACATGGTGGTGCCGACCCCCGCAGCGCCCGCGACGGCAGCAACCAGCCAGCCCGCCGGCGACGTCACTGTGACCGATACCGGCAAGAGCCAGAAGATCGATGGCCACGACGCCGAAGGCTATCTGGTTGTCACCAAGCCCAAAGACCCGGCCGCAGCGTCTCAGGAAATGACCTTCTGGATGAGCAAGGACATTCCCGACGCGGCCAAGATCGCCGACCAACTGAAGACCGCGCCGTTGAGTCCCATGAGTGGCCGTGGCGGCCGTGGCGCACGCGGCGGTGGTGGCTCGGCCCCCAACGTGACCGTTCAAGGCATGCCTGCCGACGCCGGCGTTCCGCTTCGCATGGAAATGACCGAAGGCGCCAGCAAGGTGACGATCGACTTCACCAACATCAAGCTCGCCCCCATCCCCGACGCCGACCTGCAAATTCCCGCCGGATACCAGGACATGAGCGGCATGATGCAGGGGATGCCGAACATGCCCAATATGCCCATGGGCCGGTGAGGTTTCACCCACGCCCTTGACGATTCTTGAACGGGACTCGCGCTATCGCGAGTCCCGGTTTTGGCGGTATCACGCCCCCAACCCCGCCGTCTTTGACGCCTTCAGCGCCTTGCTCATGCTCAGCACCTGCGAATCGTTCACCACCTTCGCGCCCGGCGTTTGCGGCGCGACTCGGCGGGTCCATTTGCCGGCCGCGTCCAGTTCCCAGGCGTGACCGTAGTCGGCAAGGCAACTGTCCAGAATGTCCCTGAGGCGCAGGCGCAAATCCGGGGCCTCGATCGGGGTCACGGCTTCGACGCGATAATCGAGGTTGCGGACCATCCAGTCGGCCGAGCCGATGTAATATTCCTCGTCGCCGCCGTTGAGGAAATAGTAGATGCGCGAATGCTCCAGGAACCGGCCGAGGATGCTGATAACGCGGATGTTTTCCGACATTCCGGGCACGCCGGGCCGCAGCGTGCAGAAGCCGCGGACGATCAGGTCGATGCGCACGCCCGCCCTGGACGCTTCGTACAGTTCGAGCGTCATCTTCGGATCCTGAAGGGCGTTCATCTTGGCGATGATGCGCGCGGGCCGGCCGGCGCGGGCGTGATCGGCCTCGCGGCGAATCTTGTGTACGAACCGTTCGCGCATGTTGACGGGGGCGATCAGCAGCTTGCGGTAGTCGCGTTTCAGCGAACTGCCCGTCAGGTAGTGAAACAGCTCAACCACGTCGTCGGTCAGATCGCCGTTGCAGGTGAACAAGCCCAGATCGGTATAAAGCTGGGCCGTCTTGCTGTTGTAATTGCCGGTGCCGATGTGGCAGTAGGTGCGCAGGCCGTCGGCCTCATCGCGCACGACCATCGCCACCTTGGCGTGGGTCTTCAATCCGACCATGCCGTACACGACGTGAACGCCGGCGCTTTCCAGCGTCTGCGCCAGCTTGACGTTCCGCTGCTCGTCAAAGCGAGCCTTGACCTCGACGAGCACGGCCACCTGTTTCCCCGCCTCGGCCGCGTGAATCAGAGCCAGCACGAACGGCGAATCCGGACTGGTGCGATACAGCGACAGCTTGATCGCCAGAACCTTGGGATCGAGCACGGCCGCATGAATGAATTTCTCGACGCTGGCGGCGAAACTCTCGTACGGATGCTGGACCATCCAATCCGCCCGCCGCGTGACGGCAAAAACGTCCGCATCCTCATCGGCCAGCGGCGGAGGAACGATCGGCGTCCAGGGGCGGAATTTTTCGGCCGGAAAATCGACATTCGCCAGCGACTGCAACGATCCGGAATCGACCGGCCCGCTGACGACGTAAACATCCGATTCTTCGACTTCGATGCCCTCGGTGATGAGCCGTCGCATGGCGACGCTCATCGATTCCGGCAACTCCAGTCGCACCACCTGCGCCAGCCGCCGGCGTCGCAACTCCATCTCCACCATCTGCAACAGATCGTCGGCATCCTCCTCGTCCAGTTCGATATCTGCGTTGCGCGTGACGCGGAAGGCCTGGTGTTCCAGAACCGTCATCCCCGGAAACAGCAGCGACAAGTTTCCTCCCACCACCTGCTCCAGCGGACAGTACACGCCGGCGGTATGCACCGGCACCCAACTCGGCAAGGTTTCCGGCAGTTTGATGCGCACGAACATGCGCTGCCGGCGGTTGGGGTGCTCGAGCATCACGCCCAGCGACACGCTCAGGTTCGACAAGAACGGAAACGGATGGCCGGGATCGACCGACAGCGGCGTGAGGATCGGAAAGATGTTGCGGGCGAAATAGGCATCGACGGCAGACTGGTCGATTTCCTCAAGGGAATCGTAATTGAGTACGCGCAAGCCGCGCTCGCCCAGCCGCGGCCGAAGGTTCTTCAGCCACAGGTCGTGCTGCTTCTCGAGCATCGGCAGGACATGGGCCCGGATCGCTCGCAGTTGCTGCTGAACGGTCATGCCGTCGTCGGACAGACTGGTTACGCCGGCCGTGAGCTGCCTGTGCAGGCCGCCGACGCGCTTCATGAAGAATTCGTCCAGATTCGAGCCGAAGATTCCGACGAAGCGCACGCGTTCCAGCAGCGGCAGCGACTCGTCGGCGGCTAGTTCGAGCACGCGGTTATTGAAATCCAGCCAACTGATTTCGCGATTGAAAAAAGTCGGGATCGGCTCGGCGGCGACTTTCGTGGGCGGCGCCGTCGGAGCGATTGAGTCGGGTTGCTTCATGGCCCACTCAAGCCTACCCCGCGGCAGATACGCGCGGAAGGGGCATAAAGAGAACTTAACAATCCGTCACACTGGGGGCCCCTTACGGCAGGTTCAGGAACTCCCGCATATGCTGATCGTACATCTTCTGCGCCATGGGATCGGCCAGCGGCAGGCGCAATTCGTTGATGACCTTGGTCCCCATCGGAATCCACTCGCGCCAGCAGGTGGCGCAGATCTTCTCGACGATTTCCTGGCCCTTGGTCCCCTTGAACGGCGGGCGCGCGATTTTCGGCCCGACGCGGCCGCAACGATGACACAGCACCTCGCCCTCGCCGACGGCGGCCTGCTGCGACGCGGCAAATTCCGGCGGCGTGCCGCCCAGATCGCGGATCATCTTCGCCATTTCGTTGCGCGGCATCATGTCGCCGTGCTGGTGCGCGATCGCCACGCCCTTGACCAGCGTGGTCATCGCCGCATCGTTCCGGCCCAGGCGGGTCTGGGCGGACGCGAGCATCTGGTACACCTTGGAGATGTTCGGATTCAACTCGATCGCGCGCGTCAGCGACAGAGTCGCAGCGTCGTCCATGCCCGCGTCAAGATACGCCTTGCCGAGCGAAAAATGGGCCAGTTCGTTGGTCGGGTCCGCCTCGGCCATCTTGCGGAACTGTTCCAGCCGCCCGTCGCTTTGCGTCATATCGTCTCCTTCAAACCAATGTCGATTATAGCCTTCGTCCGGCTCATGTCCCCACCTCGTGCAGTTCCCTGGCGCTGAGGAACGCCAGCCAGCAGGCCACGACCGGCCGCTTTGCCAGCCGCCGCACCGCCTCGCCGTACACCTGGAGTTGCTTGCGATAAATCGCGACGCGATCCAGCAGTTCGGCGCCGGATACGTGGTCGGTCTTGTAGTCGATAATCGCAACGCCGTCCTGCTGGTCAATCGCCAGCAGGTCAATCGTGCCGCGCAGCACCGTCCGATCTGCATTGTCCACGTCAGGCAATTGGGCCCAGGCCATTTCCCTGGGCAACAGGCAAAACGGCACCTCGCGCATGAGCAATTTCGCCGAGCGCACCACCCGGCTGGCCGGGCAATCCATGAACCATTCGATGCCCGCTCGATCGACGCTGGCCGCGTGCTCCACCGCGAGATGGCCCTGATCCACCAGAGCCGCGATCTGTTGTTCCAGATCGTCGCCTCGGCACGGCCGCATCATATTCAGTCGTTCCATGACCAGGTGTGTGGCCGTTCCGACATCCGCTCCCGAGAGCGCCGCCGCGCCGCGAACAAACGCCGGCAGCGGCAGATCGCGGTCCATCGTGGAAATGGGTTGCGCCCCCGCTGGACCGGGGACGAGAAACGGGATGCAACTTGTTTCCGGCACGGTGTGCCGCTTGTCCGGCTTTACGGCCGTCGTGACAGCCATCGCGGCGGGGCGTCTTGTCGCCTCCGTGAAAGGGTAAACGCTCTGCAACCGGCGAATGATCGGCTCGGCGGCGGCCTGCGACTGGGGTGACGGGACTTGTGAGAGCGGCTCCAGGGCGGCCAGCGATTTCAATCGCGAAGCATTGTCCGGCGGACCCTGTGTGCCTGTGACCCACCTGGCGGCATCGGCCGTCGAATGAATTTCGCGATGGAAGATCTTGTCCTGTCCGCTGGCTGACGCGACGGGGCCGATCCAGTCGAGCATCGAGCGAACATTCTGGATTGCCTCGATCGGCAGGGGACCGGAATGTGCGCTCCAGCGGCTGTCCCAGGTATCGGCGGCCTTATGCGATGCGGTGCCGATGAGGATCAGGTGTTCGCGCGCCCGCGTCATCGCGACATACAGCAGCCGCATTTCCTCCGCCGCCGTCGATACCGACAAGCGTTGCCGCAACAGCAGCCACGGGAGCGAAGCGAAGCGGATTCGCCGGTCCAGATCGACGACCTGCAAACCCATCCCCGCCTTGCGGTCCATCAGCACCGGCTGCCTGATATCCTGCGTGTTGAACTTCTTGCCCAGGTCCGGAAGGATCACCACGGGAAATTCCAGACCCTTGGATTTGTGGATCGTGAGGATGCGGACGGCATCGACAGCCCCGTCGCCGGTTGCTTCAGCCGCAACCGAGGGACGCTGGAAATCCGATTCGTCCCGCACCTTCTGCACAAACTCCAGAAATGCCGAAAGCCCCGGCCGGGATAAGTCCGCGAATTTGACCGCCAGATTGTGCAGGCCGACGAGATTCGCCGCGCGCTGAGCGCCATCCTGCAATCCCTGGCAAAACGCCAGATAGCCCGTGCGATCGAGAATGTCCCAGACGAGTTCCGCCACCGGCCGGACGCAGGCCTGATGCCGCCAATCGTCCAGGCGATCGAAGACATCGCGCAGGCAAGCGGCCAGTTCGTCGCCGCCTTCACGGGCATAGCGCCGGGCCGCCTCGTGAAACGTGATCGGTATCGCCTGGGCATCGCGCGGATAGCGAATCCGGATACGAGCCAGCGACTCTTCGGGATTGCAGAGCGTAACCAGCGGGCTGCGCAGATACGCCACCAGTGGAATATCCTGGGCCGCGTTGTCGATCAGGCTCAGCAAACCCACAACATCGCGGACTTCGCGCGCTTCGAGAAAGCCGCCGCTGCTGTCGCTCTGCACGGGAATGCCAAACTTGCGAAGAACATCCGCCAGCCGGTCGGCTTTCTGGTACGCCGTGCGAAGCAGAATCACGATATCGCCATATCGGATCGGCCGGCGGGTCGGGCCAGCCGCACCGGACGAATCAGCGATTACGCGGCGCGAGCCGCCGGCCTGGCCCATCAACTCGGCGATCTTGTGCGCGACGAACCGGCCCTCGATCTCAATGCGCTCCAGAGCCGTTGAGGACTCATCGCTTGATGAATCGCTCTGGCTGTCGCCCTCGCCGCCATCGGCCGAGTCGGTATCACCTGATGCGTTTGTCGCGTCCGCCGCATCGGAATCCCCGGCCAGAATGTGCAATTCGATCGGATGGCCGGAAAATCCGTTCGGTTCGTCGGGTCCGAACACCGCCGCGGGTATCAGGCGATGGGTCTGGTCGTATTCGATCTCGGCCGCCGGCTCGGTCATCACACGTTCGAAGAATCCGTTGATTGCCTCAAGCAGCGGTCCGCGGCTGCGGAAGTTTTCGCCAAGGTCGATGCTCCGGCCGGGTCGGTGGGCTTTCTCATTGGCGCGGAATCGCTTCTGCCGTATCAGAAACAAGCTGGAATCCGCCTGGCGGAAACGGAAGATGCTCTGCTTGACATCGCCAACGCAAAAGAGATTTCCCGGCCGGGACTCATCGGCCAGACATTCGGTGCTGACCAGGCCCAGGATCGTTTCCTGCATATCGTTGATGTCCTGGTACTCGTCCACCAGCACATGCCGGAATTGTTGATGGCATGCCTGGGCCACGCGCGACGGGCCGGACAAAAGCCGCAGCGCCTCGCGCTCCAGGTCGGAAAAATCCAGCGCCCGCTGATCGGACTTGACGCGATCGTATTCCCGCTGAAACTCATCGGCCAATTGCACAAGCGTCTCGGCGTGGCCGAGCGTGGTCTTCATTCCCTCGATCCAGAACTCCGCCGGCCGGGCGAGCAGTTCCCAAATCGGGCCTTCTTTGAGTTGGTTCTTGATGTCGTCGATCAGGCCCTTGGCCAGATCCTTGCCCGGCGTGTCCGTGGCGACGCTGGGCGTTCGGGGCAGTGGCTGACGAAATTGCTCGGACAACAGATCGAAATTCCCCGCCCGCACCTGGTCCAGCCGATCGCTCACGATGCCGCCGAGCTGGATGAGATGGTCGCGGTATTTCGCGATGCCCGCGACGGCCGCAATGCGCAGCGTGGCGGTGATTTGGTCGCCAAGCCGGCGCAGCGATTCGGTGATCTGATCCAGCATCATCCGGCCGATCCGCGATTTGGCCAGCGGCTGGCTGGCGCTTTCAGCCAGATTCGCCATCGCGTCGCGGGTCCATTTTGCCGGATCGGAAATGCTGCAGCGGAGATCGTGAATGCGCTCAACGATCGGGCGAAGGCCATCGGCGTCGCTGTCGGCGTAGGCATCGACCAGGCGCGTGAAGGGAGTGTCCGTTCCAGATTCAAATTGTCTGGCCCAGAGTGCATCCAGCGCCCGCGCCCGAAGCAGGCGCGACTCCTCGGCGTCGAGAATGCGGAAGGTCGGGTCGATACCCGCATCCGTGAAATATTGCCGCAGCAAACGGGCGCAGAATCCATGCAGCGTGCCGACCTGCGCGTGCTCGGCCAGGGCGATCTGCCGCAAGAGATAGTGCCGATCGGCGACGGGGATTGTTGCCAGTCTTTCGCGCAAGGCCTGTTGGATGCGCCAGCGCATCTCGGTGGCGGCGGACTCTGTGAATGTGACCACCAGCAACTGGTCGATCCCGCAGCGCGGGCGGGAATCGCACACCAAATTGGCGCAGCGCTCGGCCAGCACGGCGGTCTTGCCACTTCCGGCGGCGGCGGAGACCAGCACGCTTTGATCGGTCAGATCGATCGCCAGCCGCTGGGCATTTGTCCATTGCCGCGCATTCTGGCGGGGCGGCGAATTGGTCGGGGCCGGGTTCATGCGCGATGCTCCGTCAATATTTTCAGAACTTCCACGCGACCCTTCGGTTCGATGTGCTCGTACACCTCGTCGCCGCGTTCCAGCCGGCAGACATCGCGGAAAGCGCAATGCGGGCAGGGCGTCTGCTTGGCGCGCATGTAGGGACGGATCGCGATATCGCCCCGGAGCATTTGCCCGGCCGCTCCTTGGAGACATTGCTCGACGTGGGACAGCAATAGCCCCAACTGCTCGGAACTCACCAAATCGCTTTGCCTCGGATTGCCGAACTCGCCGTCCTTCTTTCTGTACGCGGCGATCACATCCGATGCACCGGCGAGGTTTTTGTCGAGTTGAGTCGCAACCTGGCTGTCAATGATTCCCCGGGGCTTTGGTCTTAGCCAGAATGCGGGATCGTCCGGCGGCAGCGCTTTGTCCGGATCGGACACGAATTGGATCGCCCGAGCCGTTGGAACCGCCAGAGCCGCCGCGGGAATGATCGCCTGGCCGCCCAGTCGATTTTCCGCCCCGCCCAGTGCAAGCAGCAGAATCAGCAATTCGATATCGCGTCCTTCGTAGACCATCGCCATGTCGATGCCGCTGACGCCCAGCTTGTAAGTGACTGCCAGTGCTGGACGATTGCCCGCCGCATCGCTCTGGCCGAGATCAATCCGGTCGATGCGACCGCTGATGAGAAGCTCCGTGCCGCATTCGGTCCGCAGGCGCACCGGCGGAAGCGTTCCATCATCGCCGAAGGAAACATGCGTGCGATTGGGTCGGAATTGGCCGGCCTGGGCGAATTGCTGTTGCGAGCGGATGACGGCGTTGAGCGTGCCCCGTACACGATCCAGGCTGTAACGCGTTTCGGGTGACTTGCGGGCGCGGCCGCCGAACATGGTGTCGGCGACACGTTCCATCGCCCGACCGACCAACGCGTGCCGCTGCGTTTCGTCGAGTGCGGTCAAGTCCTTCCTGGCTCGCGTCAATTCGCCCAGGGCATCGTCCAGGACTTTGCGATTGATCGTCGCGATCCGCCGGCCGTCGAGTGCGGGGTCGGTGCGATCCATCAGGCGCAGCGAGCTGCCGCAAAAATGCTGGAAGCGGCAGTTGCGAAATGATGTGATGTCATGCAGGGTCAGCCGCAATTGCCCAGGCTCATCCTCTCGCGGCGGCGCCAGCAAGGATCGCGCGGTTTGCGGCAGCAGGCTGGCCGTGTTTGTGTAGCTCAGCGATTTCCACGCGACAAAGCGCATGGTGTCGATCGGATCATCGCGGCCGGCGGCGGGCTGGCGCTGGGCCAGCCACTGGTACAGGGCCGGGCGCGGGTCGTCGGACGGCAATGATGCGACCTTATCGTCGCGGGACCATTGGGCCAGTGTCGCAATGAGTTGGCGCGGCGTGGCGATGGCTTGGGCCTGATCCTCGCGATCGGGCAGGGCCTGGGCGCTTGGGCCCAGCGCATCGCGGGCGTGCTGCCAGAGGCTTGATGGCTTGAGCGGCCGGCCGCCTTCGTCGCAGCGCGGGCGCGTCAATACAAGCAGTTGAGAGGCGCGAGTGAATGCCCGGTAGCCCAAGAACTTCTCCTCAAGGGCCACATGCTGTGAATCGGGATCGACGGAGATTCCGCGATCGGCCAAAGCACGGCGCTCGGGATCGGTCAGGATGCGGACCGATGTGTTGGGTCGCGGGAAGATCCCTTCGGAGAGGCCCATCACGATGGCGGCGGTAATCACCGGCGTGTGGGTTCGGTCGATCGATCCGACCAGAACCTGATCGGCCGTCTGCGGCGCCAGCGCCAGATCGAGCTCGTCCAACGATGTTTCCAATACGGCCGCGAATTCGTCCAGCGGCATCGACACATCCGGCATCAGGTCGACAAGCTGCTGAAGCAGACCGGAACACTCGGCCCAGGTCTGGCGATGTTCCTCGGCCTGTTCGAGCCGGCCGTGCGAATGGTCGCTGTCGATCCACCGGGCAAGGCGATTGCGCACAGAGGCGCAGTCCAGCAAATCGAGCACGGCTTGAGCGAATTGCCTGACCGGGCGAGACGACGATCCGGCGACGGCAACTGCGAATGGCAGCAGCACTTGCACAAGCCTCTGCCGGGCATCTTGAACTTCAGGTGTCAGGTCGGTCCAGACTGGGTCGTCGATCCACTGCCCGCCGACGATCCCACATGCCAGCGCGTAATTCTCCAATTCGTCGGCGTGTTGGGGATCGATATCCAGCAGGCCGGATTTGAGGGCGCTCATGACGGCCGGATGGGGCCAGTTGGATCGGGCGATCGCCAGGGCGGCGCGAATGAGGCGCGGCAGCGGATGATGGGCGGCGGGGCGGCGGCGGTCTATGAAACACGGAACGCCATGTTCGCGCAGGGCGCCGTGGATGAGATCGCCGTAGGCGGCCAGATCGCGCACCAGCACGGCGATGTCGCGATAGCGCATTCCGGCGAGGACCAAATCACGGATTTTGCGAGCGGCCAGATCGGCTTCGCCGCGCCGATCGTGGGCTTCATGGAATTCAACCGATGGCGTTTGCACATCAGACGACTCCGGCGCGGCCGGCGCCATGGGTTCCTCCGTCGCAAGAAAACTCCTTTCCAGCCGGTCAAGCTCGGGGCGAACGAAGCGCCGCGGTTGGTCTAGCCGGACCGGCGTGTCGATGGCGATGCCGGATTGGTGCAGCGAAACCCAAAGCGATCGGTACGCGGACTCGGTCCGGCAAAGGACGCCGTCGTCGTCAAGAGCGTGGTGCGGGTCCGCCAGCAGCCGGCTGGCCGGGTCAAGCAGAAATGTGATCGACGTATCGCCGGCCGCCTGAGCGATGGCGGTGACGAAGCGGCGCTCGAAAAACGTGAAATCGTCGAAGGCATCGACGTATACGATCGCATCGCGCAGGAGCGGGGAGTCCGCGACGGCCGAGACCGCCTGGGCCATGCGCCGCTCGGGATCGAGCCGCTGATCGCCGATGAAATGCAGATATTCGCCATGCAGCAGGGCGATGTCATGGAACTTGGCGGCCAGAGCGGGCGGGGCGGCATCGGGGGCGGAATTCAATTTCGCCGCCGCCTCCTGCACATCCGTGCCCTGGCGGTGCAGTTCGCTGAGGACGGCATCCAGTTGGCCGGCCATGCCGGGATATTCCGCGACGGATTTGAAGAACCGCAACCGGTCGCGATGAACGCGAAGGAGATGGGCGAAGATGAGCCGGCGGCCCTTATCCGTGATCCGCGGTACGACGGCAGCGGGTGAGTCGGAAAGAACCTCGCTGGCCATTTCATCCAGTGACAACACGCGCACGCGGAAGAACCCGTCCAGCCCCCCGCGGCACACCAGATCGCGCTCGGTCTGAAACGTCGCCTGTCGGGGGAGCAGCCAGTAGATCCCCGGCCCCATCGGCTGGTTGCGCAGCTCCGCGACAATGCGCTGGAAACACCATTCGGTCTTTCCCGCCCCGGCCCGGCCAATGACGAATCGAACACTCATGCGGCGAATATCCCGATGCGGGATTATAACAACTTCCTAACGATGGGCCAAAGGCCGGTTGAGGCCCGGACTTCATTGTCGCGATGCTACGCGGATCTTCGCGGGACATCGCGAGATCAATGAATCTGCATGCGGCTGATGTCGGGGAAGTCGGTGGAGGGTTGGCCGGCCAATTCGGTGAGCGTGACGCGGTCAAGGAGCCATTGGCGGCCGGCGCGGCGCCATTCCATCGACCAGGTGCTTGGAATCGGCTGGCTGTCGCCCAGGTCCGGGAGGTTCTGAATCGTGATGAGCTTGCAGAGCGTGGTGATGGCGTTGCCGGTTTCGGTGGATTGCAGGCCGGTGATCTTGATCGTCGTGACGTGGTAGCCTTCGCAGCAATACCTGGCGGCGGCGGTGACCTGGTCGGGCTTGGAGAAGATGGGGTTGGGGTTGACGCCGACGGTGATATCGGGGCCGAGGAGGGATGTGAAGCGATCCCATTTCCCTTCGACGGCGGATTGGCACAGGTCGCGGGTGCATTGCTCGACGCGCTCGATGTCGGTGGGGAATACGATGCGAATGGCGCCCAGCAGTGCGGCCAGAGCGAGCAAGCCCAGGGCGATCTTCTTCATGCGGGCGCTGGTTCGTGTGCTTGCGGTGTAAAGACAGACAACCGCGGCAATGGCCAGTGCGACAATCAGCCACCACGGGAAATGCAGCGCATCGGGCATGATTTGACTCAACTGTAAAGGGCGGAAGGTCCGATAAAGATGACGAGCCGCGTTGCGGACGAGAGAGAATCTACGTCAAGGTGAAGATGACGGCAAGCGCTGACAGTTCGCGCCGATACGTATTGCCAGAAAACGCGCCGCTGGTGGCGAATCTGGCGGCGCTGTGGACTTGCGAGCCGGGCCTGGCGGCGGCGATCGAGGAATTGGGGGATGGAACAATCGAGATCGAGCCGAGCAAATCGGGGCCGGCAACGGCGTGCCGCACGACAACCGGCGGCAAACGGATTTATCTGCACAGCCGTTACCAGCCGCTGGACGAGGCGGCACGGCTCATCGACACGGTCGGGGCCGCGGAGCACGTGGCGTTTTACGTGCTGGGTTTCGGGATGGGGTATCACGTACAGAATTTGTTCGACCGCGCCAGCAGCGAGGCGATCATCTGCGTGTTCGAGCCGGATCTGGAAATCCTGCGTGCGGGGTTGAGCCATCGGGATTACTCGAAACTTATTCTCAGCGGGCGCGTGTGGTTCTTCTGGACGCTCGACAAGCCGGGACTCTTCTCGCGACTGACTCCACAGGCGGCGATGATGTCGATGGGGTTTCAGGGTGTCGTTCACGGGCCGAGCCTGCAACTCAATCCGCAATTTTACGGACAGGTACAGACGTGGCTGAGCGAGTTCGCGGATTTCTCGCGGACGAACATCACGACGCTGGTCCTCAACAGCAAGCGGACCTCGGAAAATATCGCGCGCAACGCCGGCTGGTATGTGGCGGCCGCATCACTGGATCGGCTCGGCGGTCGCTACCGCAAATGCCCGGCCGTGATCGTATCGGCCGGGCCGTCGTTGCGCAAGAACGTCGGGCAGTTGAAAGACCTGGCCGGCCGGGCGGTTGTGATTGCGGTGCAGACGACATTGCAGCCGCTCTTGGAGATGGGGATCGAGCCGCATTTTGTGACGTCGCTGGATTACCACGAAATTTGCTCCCGGTTTTTCGAGAAGCTTCCGGGGCGGTTGAAGACGGAACTTGTGGCCGAGGCCAAGGCGACGCGGGCGATCTTCCACATGCACACCGGCCCGGTGACGATGCTCGGAAACGAATACGCCGAGGGCCTGCTGCGGGAGATGAATCTCAATAAGCCGATGCTGACGCCCGGTGCGACGGTGGCGCATCTGGCGTATTACCTGGCGGAGCATCTGGCGTGCGATCCGATCATCTTCATCGGGCAGGATTTGGGATTCAGCGATGGGCTGTGTTACACGCCGGGAACCAGCTATGAGGATGTATGGCGGCCGGAATTGGGCCGGTTCTGCACGGTCGAAATGAAACAGTGGGATCAGATCGTGCGCGACCGCTATATCCTGCGGAAGGTGCCGGATTATCTGGGCAGGACGATGTACACCGAGGAGCGGCTGTTCACGTATCTGCAGCAATTCGAGCGGGATTTCGGATCGAGCAAGGCGACGATCGTCGACGCGACCGAAGGCGGCGTGCTGAAGCAGGGGACGCGGCCGATGAAGCTGGCGGACGCGGCGGCGATGTATTGCACGCGGAAGCTGGAAACTGTGCCGGACGATCATCCGGGAGTAAAGCGCGATCGGCTCGGCGAGGCGAAGGACTGCCTGCTGAAGCGGCAGATCGAATCGCGGCGGATCGAGGAAATCGCGCGGCAGACATTGCCGCTGCTCTCGGAAATGCGCGATGGCCTGGACGATCAGGCGCGGGTGAATCGGCTGATCGCGAAGGTGGATCAGTTGCGAGTGAAGATGGACGCCTACGGCCAGACGTATGACCTGGTGACGCAGTTGACGCAGCAGACGGAATTGGATCGCTTTCACAGCGATCGGAAATTGGCGGCGTCGCGGCTGTCGGGACTGGATCGCCAGCGGCATCAGCTCGACCGCGACATCGCCAATGTCGAGGCGGTAATCGAAGCGGCGGGGGAATTCTCGCGGCTCATGGACGAGTCGATCGCGGCCGTGGATTTGTTCGCCCGCGACGGCGAGCGGGAGGCGGCGTAGATGCGCGTCGTGGCAATTCTGTCGATGCTCCACGAGCCGCCGGTGACCACCGGCGTGCCGGACAGCGCCACGCGCCGGTTTCGCGGCGAACCAATCCTGTGGTGGACGCTGGGGCGGCTGGGGCAAACCAGCGGCATCGACGCGACGGCCGTCATGTGCTGGAACGATCAGTTGCCGGCCGTTCGACCGATCGCCGATGAGCGAGGCGCATTTGTATCACTGCGCACGCCGCGAATGCGCCTTGCGGAATTGGACGCTGTGGCGGCATCGCGGCGTTGGGCGGACGGATGGCGCGGCGGATTGCTGGGGACGTGCGAATTCGACAAGGGATTTTACGGGCCGTGGATACGCGAATTGTGCGGACAATTGGAAGCCGATGCGGTGCTTCTGGTGGATCCATCCGCCGGACTCATCGATCCGGGCCTCGTGGAAGGGATCATCGCGCACGCGCTGGCCAATCCGCTGGTGGATTTGTGTTTTTCGCAGGCAGCGCCGGGATTGTCGGCGGTGCTGCTTCGCCCGGCGGTGATCGAGCCGCTGGCGACGGCGAAATTGCACCCCGGGTTGGCCTTGGCTTATCGGCCGGATCAACCGCGACGAGACCCCATCGCGTCGGAGGCGTGTGCGGCGGTTCCGGCGGTGTTGGCACGGACGGGGTTTCGGTTCACGCTGGATTCATCCCGGCAACTGGCGCGGCTCGATGAGGCAACGGCGCCGCTGAACGGCGAACTGCCGAAAGTCCCGGCGCTGCGTCTGCTGGAAGCGATGACCGGGGTTGATCGGGTCGATCGGCTGCCGCGCGAGGTGGTGGTTGAGTTGAATGTCGATCGCGCGACCCGGCCGATCTTCTGGCCGGGCGACAAACTCAACATCCGGCGAGAGCCGATGCCGCCGGACAAGCTTCGAGCCATATTCGCCGAGTTGGCGGCGGAAGATGACATGCGGCTGGTGCTGGGCGGGCTGGGCGATCCGCTGCTGGTGGCCGATGTGTTTGCGATCATCGAATCGGCGCGGGAGGAGGGGATTGGGCGGATTGCGATCGAGACGGATCTGGTGGGGATCGACGCCGGCGTGGCCGAAAAACTGGCGGAATCGGATGTGGATGTCGTGTCGGTATGCCTGCCGGCGACCAGCGCGGCGTCTTATGCGGCGATTATGGGGGCGGACCGGCTGAGCGAATGCCTGCAAAATCTCAAGGCGTTTCTGGATCGGCGGCAGAAGCTGGGTCGCGGGACGCCCCTGGTGGCGCCGGTGTTTGTGAAATGCCAGGCGAACCTCGGCGAGATGGAGGCTTGGTACGACCATTGGCTGAAGCTGCTGGGCAGCGCCGTGATCGTCAGCCCCAGCGATTATGGACGTCGCATCGCGGATGTGGCGGCCGCCGATATGTCGCCGCCCAAACGCATTGGGTGCCGGCGGCTGTCGGGGCGGATGGTCGTATTATGCGATGGCCGGGTCGTCGCCTGCGAGGAGGACGTTACGGGAGAACTGGTCGGCGGCGTCGCGGGCGAGCGAACGATAAGTGAAATCTGGACCGAAGGGCTCGAGGAGATTCGCCAATTGCATCGGGCGGGGTGCTGGAGCAATCGCCAGCCGTGCGCGAATTGCCGATTGTGGCATCGGCCGTGAAAGGAAAACCGGGAGCAGCTATGAAAGTCACGGGAGTCATCATGGCGCGGGCGGGAAGCAAGGGTTTGGCCAATAAGCATCTGCTGACGCTGCTGGGCAAGCCGGTGATCGAATACACTTTTGACCACGCGCGCGCGGCGAGATCGCTGGGCCGCGTGGTGGTGTCCACGGATTGCCCCGGCGTGCGGCGGCTGGCGGTCAAGAGCGGATTGGAAGTCATCGAGCGGCCGGCGGAACTGGCGACGGCGACGGCATCGGTGCAGGACGTCATGCTGCACGCGATGGACATGACCGAAGCCGACGGCGCGTGGCGGGCGGAAGCCTTTGTCGTGCTGTACGGCAACGTTCCGGTGCGGCCGGCGGATGTGATCGACAGCGCGGTCGAGATGTTGGCGAAGACGGGATGCGATTCGGTGCGGAGCTTCTGTCCGGTGGGGAAATGGCATCCGGCGTGGATGTCGCGGCTTGACGGGGATCGCGTGAAGGCACTGGTTGAGGGGAGCATCCACCGGCGACAGGATTTGGAGCCGGTGTATCTGCACGACGGGGCTGTCGTGGCGGTGTCGCGACAGTCGCTTTTGCGCGGGCGCTCGATGCCGAATGATCCGCACGCGTTTTTCGGCGTGGATCGCCGCGGCGTGCGAACGGAAAGCGGCGGAGCCGTCGAAATTGATACCGTGCGTGACTTGTACCTTGCGGAGGCCGAGCTATGGCAGGCGAAGACCGGACACTCGATGGTGGCATAGCCGACGGCGGGATCGAAATCGACGCGATGCACTGGGGCGGCGGCGATCGCGTCCTGGTCATCGCCGAACTGGGCGTCAACCATGACGGATCGCCGGCCAAGGCGATCGAGCTGACGGATGCGGCGGCAACGGCGGGGGCCGACGCGATCAAGCTCCAGGTCTTTTCGGCCGAGAGGCTGCTCAACGCGTCGGCGGAGTTCGCGGCCTATCAGGTGGGGCTGGCCGATTCGCCCAGGGACATGCTGCGAAAATACGAGTTGAAAGACGACGAATTTCGTCGGATCGCGGTGTATGCGCGGCGGCGCAACCTGGCTGTGATCGCGACGCCCTTTTCGCCGGAGGATGTGGAGCGGATTGCGGCGTGGGATTTGTCGGCGGTGAAGATCGCGTCTCCCGATCTGGTGAATTGGCCGCTGCTGCGAGAGGCGGCTGCAATCGGTAAACCCATGTTGATCTCGACCGGCGCGGCGACGATGCTGGAAGTGAAGCGGACGGTATCGTGGCTGACCGAGTGGCATACTACGGCCGCGCTGTTGCATTGCGTCAGCGCCTACCCCGTGGAGGATGAACTGGCGCACGTGTCGTGGATGCGCGAGCTGCGACGCTTTGGTTGTGCGGTTGGGTATTCGGATCATACGACCGATGAACTGGCCGGGGCGGTGGCCGTGGCGGCCGGCGCGGCGGTGATCGAGAAGCATTTGACGCTCGATCGCGATGCTTCCGGGCCGGATCATGCCGCCAGCGCCGATGCGGCGGGATTTTCGCGGTATGTGAAGTTGATTCGTCGTGCCGAGAAACTGATGGGGAACGGCGAAAAGCGCGTCCTGGAGATCGAGCGCGATGTGCGCCGCGTGAGCCGCCAGAGCGTTGTCGCGCGGCGGGGAATCTGCGCCGGAGTTGCGATTCAGGAGGAGGATGTGACGGTGCAACGGCCGGGGATCGGAATCGGCGCGGCGGAATTCCCCGGCGTGATCGGGAGAGCGGCACAATGCGATGTCGCGGCAGGAACGATTCTCACCGAGGCGATGTTGACGGCGGGGCGGGGATGAAAAGGCACGGGCCAGCCACGCGGCGGAAGGTCTGCTTTGTGACAGGCTCGCGCGCGGAATTCGGGCTGATGCGGCCGGTGCTGATTGCGATCAAAAGCCGTTCGGAATTGGCGCTGCAGATTGTCGTAACGGGGATGCATTTGGATGATGCTCGGGGGAATTCCATCGAGGTCATTCGCCGGCAAGGATGGAATGTGGATGCGGTGGTGCCGTGGCAATGTGGCGACACCACTGTAACCGCGGATTGGCAGCGGGCCGGCGCAACCGGCAGGGCGATCGAAGGCATCTCCAAAGCACTGCGCCGGCTGGGATCGGATATGGTGATGGTTGTCGGTGATCGCGTTGAAGCGTTCGCCGCGGCGACGGCTGGACACTTGGGCGGCCTGTGCGTTGCGCACATTCATGGCGGCGATCGGGCGTTGGGACAGGTGGACGATGCGCTTCGCCATGCCATTACGCGATTAGCTCACGTGCATTTCGCCGCTACGCCGGGAAGTGCCAGACGGCTTGTGCGCATGGGCGAAGACCCGTGGCGCGTGCATGCCGTCGGCTCGCCGGGCGTGGATGGAATCGTGCGCCGCGCGGCGACGTGGAACGCGGCCGCAACGGAATATCCCTTGCTGAGACGGCGGAGATATGCATTAGTGGTGCTGCACCCGACTGAAGCCGATGACGAAATCGAATGTCGCCGCGCGGGCGTGTTGATCGACGCGACTTTGGCGGCGGGCGTGGATCGGGCGGTGGTGGTCTATCCAAACAACGATCCAGGCAGCGACGGAATCGCCCGGCAGTGGAAATCGCGACAGTCGGATCCGAGATTGATAATCCTGGCAGATGTGAAACGCGACGTCTTTCTTGCCCTGATGCGCGATGCGGCGATCATGGCGGGAAACAGTTCCAGCGCCATCATCGAAGCCGCCAGTTTCCGCACGCCGGTGGTGGATGTGGGGCCGCGGCAAACCGGCCGTGAGCGATCGGCCAATGCGGTGCACGTGCAATGGTCGCCGGGGGCGATCGAGGGGCGGATTCGAGATGCATGGAACAATGGAAAGCCGCGCCGCTCGCCGTCGGGAAATGTGTACGGGGGTCGCGGCGCAGGCCGGAAGATCGCGGCGCTGCTGGCGGGTTTGCAATTCGATGAACATTATCGGCGTAAACTGATCGCGTATTAGGCAATGCGGCGAGGGTTGTGGGCGTGATACGTCGCATAACCAGCGACTGGAAGTGCCGTGGAGTAAATCGGGGCACGGGACCGGCCGATGATCAAGAGGGCGTTTAGGAAGACTCATGACAACGACCGCAATGGATCCGCAGATTCTGGCCCGCGAGGCGATTGCGAAAGTGTCGAGCCTCGCGACTCTGCCGGAGGTGACGGCCCAGATCCTGCGAACGGTGGAAGACCCGCGCAGTTCGGCCAGCCAACTGCACCGGATCGTCTCGCACGATCCGGCCCTGGTAACGCGGATCTTGAAAGTGGTGAACTCGTCCTTCTACGGGCTGCCGGGTCAGATCGCCAGCATCGAACGGGCGATCGTGCTGCTGGGACTGCACGCGGTGAAGAATCTCGCGGTGGCGGCCAGCCTGGGCCAGCTCTTTCGCGGCAACCTGAAACTGTGCGGGGAATTCACGCCCAAACATCTGTGGGCGCATTGCGTCGGCGTGGGCGTGACGGCGCGGGGACTGGCCCGGCTGATGAAATTGCCGCTGGCCGATGAGGCGTTTCTGGCGGGAATGATTCACGACGTGGGCCTGGTCGTTCATTTGCAGGTGACGCCGGAGAAACTGCGACAGGTTTGTGAACGCTCGCTGGCCGGCGAGGGGCATTTCTGCGAGATCGAGCGTCAGGTGATTGGCGTCGACCATCAGGAAATGGGCCGTGCCCTGGCGGCGCACTGGAAATTTCCGCGCACCTGCCAGATGGCGGCCGGCTATCATCACCGGCCGGAATCGCTTGGCGAAGACGGACATATTCTCGTAAGCCTCGTACATGTCGCGGACATATTGTGCTGTCAGGAACACGTCGGATTCGATCTGACGGCGCGCGATGAAGCGATCAGTTCGGCGTCGCTCAAGGCGCTGGGTCTGGACATGGCCAGCGTCGAGGAATTCCGCGAGAAGCTTCCGCAGATCATCGAGGCGGCGGCCACCGTGGTGGGGTCATAAGCCGGATAAACCGCAAAGTTTTCCAAACCACAACGCCGAAACTGGCCCAGCGCGGTGGGCTGGCCTTAATTGACCAGTTTCTCGTCCGCTTATTCCCTGAATTCCCAGCGCAAGGTGTCGGTTTCTTATGTCAACGCCAAATAGAAATGTCCGGTATTTCAGCCCGATAGAAATGTCCGCCTCAGCCCACGGCGGCCGTGCGCCAGGGATGGGCAGGCGCTGGACACCATGAGCTCCTGGACGTACCACAA
>Ga0181520_10004418_pt1 | contig 23563 bp, 15 predicted proteins | sample PEATcosm2014_Bin_29_FD_132451 | JGI IMG/M metagenome (GOLD analysis project Ga0181520, IMG submission 132451) | Peatland microbial communities from MTU Mesocosm Facility, Houghton, MI, USA - PEATcosm2014_Bin02_30_metaG | ecosystem: Environmental > Terrestrial > Soil > Wetlands > Peat | place...
ATATCGTTTCCAGAAGCAATCACGCGCGCATATCCAGCCGCGGCAATCTTCTTTCTTGCCCCTTCATTCTGCAGGTAGAATTCCACCTTATCCATAAACTCCTCGGGGCTTTCGAAGAACTCCGCCTCTTTCCCTTCGCAATAAAACTCCTGCATGGCAGGAGTTCGCTCGGAGAGTAGAAAAACGCCACAGGCCGGAATCTCCCACGATCGCGCCGTATACTGATCGCGATTCCATTTGCTGAAGAAACAGGCTGCAATCTTGCTTGCACAAAGCGCCCTCCGGTAGTCTGAGCCTCTGACGTGGAAGATGGGTTGCAGAGTCTGATACACATCGCGCGGCAGCGCCGATCTCCATTCCGCATTCCCACCGAATATTTTGCACTTCAATCCGGCACGCGTAACTCTCGACAAGCATTCGATGCGAAGATCGGGCTCCATGTGTCCGGCGAAGACTAAATCGGATCCAAAGTCTCCTAACTCGGCCGTACTGATGGGGCACGGGTAATGCATCCACGGGATGTAATACATCATGAGGACCCGCACTCGTTTGACGCCGCATGCCGTGGCTTCATCGACATTGCACTTGCGGAATACGTGGTATCCGTCGTACACCGGAAGTGCTTCCTTCAGATGCCGGTATTCTCTGCGATCCGGTCGCCCAAACGGATCGTCGCAATGCAGGCCCGAAGTGAACGTGATTTTTGCAACCTGCGCGATTGTTTCGGCTGTGTAGTGGTGCCCCTGATAAAAGTGCGTCACGTCCGGGGGCGCCTCTTTGACGCGTTTCAGCACCATCCGATTGACTTTGGCGATATCGGGACCAATCAAATAGCGCTGCTCGAGACGGCCCGCAAGGTTTCGTGGAATATGGGAATGCGTGTCAAAAAGCTCGGCATGGATTCCGAGATCGCGAAGCGCCCTAAGCCAGGCAAGTTCGTAGATTTCCCCGAAGGCCGATTGGACGATGAGGACGGACTCGACTTTCCTTTTGCGGGGAGTCGCCATAATCTACGGAACAGAAACCGGGCTTACGAGGAGCTCGTTCGGCGAGCGCCCCTGGCGCAGGGATTGATTCGAGGAAGCACTGCGACGATGCTTGCCGCGATCAGTTCGCTCTCTGCGATCCAGATTCCCTGCATGCGGCGAAACCTGTATTGGAATCAATTCATGTTCCGGACTGAGTCCCCACGCTGCGACTTCGCTCCAGTGTGCTGCGACGCTGCGGCATGCGCATAGATTTGTCCGAAGACCTGACTCCATCGCTGAGGACCAAACGCTAAAGCCGATCGCCGGCTTTCCGGCAAGCAGGCAGACAACCATAGAGGGTCTGCAAGGAGTGCCTGCCGCATTGCTGGCGCCGGCTGCCCAGGCTCACAGATGAAACCGTTTCGCACGCTCAGTAGATCCCGGTGAGATCCCACTGCCGTGCTAAGAATCAATCCACATCCACTGAGTGCAGCCTCGTGTACCACCAGGCCCCAATGATCCTCCATGCTCGGCAGGACTAAAAAGCGCGCATTTTGCATAGTGCGCGCTACCTCCGCGGCCCCGGTGAATGCGTGTACTTCGATTCCTGCGGATTCGAGATCCGCACGCATAGGTCCGGCTCCGACAGCTGCAATCCGGAAGTCCATGCCCTCAGATCGCAGCAAGCGCGCCGCCCCAACAAGGCCCTTTAATCCCTTACGCGAAATGAACTGGCCAACAAACAAAAAGTGATAGGCTCGCTCACTCCATGGTGGGCCCAACTGGAATGTTTCCGGATCGGCTCCGTAAAGGCCGGTATAAACCGATCCATCGGGCATCCCGAAAAGTTTCATTAATTCTTGCCCGCTGGCGCCGGGCACCATCGCAAAATCAACCTGGGGCCGATAGCGCCAACGGAAAATGTATTTCCCAAACTCTTGGCGCAGGCTGTGTTTGCAAGTATTGTCGACCATGCTGACGACTGTTCCGCCCTGACGCTTGACTTCACGGGCGAGCGAACGAAAATTGGGATAGGCCCAGCCCGAATGGAAGAACAGGTTCGGCACCTGCAAGTCGAGTTGGTTCCAACAGAGATGTGAATCTTCAGGCGCAATGCAAATCGAGGAGCCTAGGGCGGCTTCGATCTCTTCAGAGGATTGGGGCCCCTGAGTTGCAATGATTGCGATCCTCTTTCCCAGCTTGCTCACCACTGGCCGCAAAAGCCGAGCGCCGTAGTAAGGCAGCCCGTGCCACGCAACTGCAACCCTCATTGTGAAACCGTCTTCCTGCATGGAATCGAACCATCTTCCCGGCACCCCCTTTACGGGATGGAGCGATGAAGTTTGCATGAGCTCGCTTACAATCACTGGTGTCTTCGCGGCAGGTCCAACAAATCCAGATACTCATCGACGGATGCAGTGATCGAAAGATGCAATTCGGCCTGACGGCGCGCGCCTCGTGCGAATGCGTCGTGGTTCTCGCGGATCTTTGTAACCGCGTCAGCCATGCGATCGCAGAACTCGTCATCGTGGTAGTAAGGTTTGGCCTGAACTGCGATGCCGCCTTCAGGAAGGACGAATTCGCTCGGTCCTCCATATTCTGGAACCACTACCGGGACGCCGCAGGCGAGGGCCTCGGTTACGACGATTCCACACGGTTCTCCTGAGACGGGATGGAAGAGGCAGTGCATTCGCTGATAGAGCGGCGGCAATGCCTCGGAATCAACCCACGGCACGTAAGACGTCCTCGCCGCAAGATCGGGATCTTTCATCGCCTCGGACATGATTCGCTTGCAATCATCATCCATTGATCCAACCAACAGGATGCGATGATCGAATCGCAATCGTCTGGAGACCTGGAACAAAGTCGCAAGCCGGAAGGGGAATCGTAATGCTCCGGCCGATCCAATGACAAAGGGGCCCGATGGCGGTTGGGACGGCGGCCTGAACTCATCAAGGTCCAGCCCGTGATAAATAACCCGAACCCGCGAAGCATCAGGCCAGGGCATGTTCTGTTCTTCTGCAAGGCGCTGCCAGATACCGCGAACGTGTTTTGAGATGAAAACGATCCTGCGGCCGCTCGCCAAAATGGAAAAGCCGCGTTTCAAGATCAATTCTTGTTCGGCGGTCCTGTCGATTCCAAGCGCTTGCGTGTGAGCCGGCTCGAAGGTTTGGCCCAGGGTATGTACTGATGGCCGCCCATCCGTCAGGAGCTGCGGTACAAATCTCGCGAATCCCATGGTGAAAGCGTGGGTCCAGGGAACTACGGACCGCCCTGTGTAATGAAATGGGAAAGACGTATAGGAATAATTCCTCCGGCGCAGTTCCTTGGCGATGCGGCTGACGAAGATGCCCGCACTTTCTCGACTGTTCGCGCGAGGATAGACAAGGAGCCTCGTCGATTGCGCCTCCATTTTAGTTGCCATTCTTAATCAGCGGGCCAACGAGGGCGTCTCGGGCAGATCGACACGATTCTTCGGAGACGATCGCACTACCAAGCGTAGCTCTAAGCCGGATCTTCACGGCGGAAGTTATACGTCAGGATGTGACCGTCAGGTGGGCGGCGTTCTGCGATGGAGATTTTGCTGCGTGGATCACAATCTGCTCGATGGCATAAAAGGCAACAATCGGAAAGCCAATCGTCGCCATCTCATACACGATGATGGTCGTGGTCATCGGTATCGTTGAAACGCAAAGCATCGCCAAAATATAGAAGCTCAAGAGCAGAGTTCCCGCGTCCTTGGCGGAATCCTTCGCGGAAATGCAGTACTTCGCAACCCTGCCGATAACGTAGAATCCGCAAAACACGCCGAGCACGCCGAAGTTGAAGTAAAGCTCGGCCAGGGTTCCGGGTACGACGCCGTTGATGGACGGATCATCATAGATATACTGGCCAGCGAGCGCACTGATCGCCACTGGCTCCGGGATCTTCAGGGGAATATGCAGCAAAGTCGCCGGAGCGTTAATGGTCATGGTCAGCCCCTGAAGCAGGGTTGAGCCGAGCGCGTGGCCGTATCGACCCACCATGTCAAAGACAAGACTGATCGTGGGGTACCTTCCCATTTGCCAGTCGAAAATGGCAGCCAATTGATTAGCTGTGAACTGGCTCGTGCTGATGTCACCTTGAATGAGATCATTGAGGCCGCTGTTCAGCATTGTGGTCGTTCGCGCAATGGTTTCGACCACAATGATCCCAATGACTCCAACAACAATGACGGATGCGAAGCGCCGGAAATGCAAGGGGGCAATCTTCTTGACGACAAAGATCAAGGGCAACACAGCCAACAAACTCTCAGCGCGGCTGCCCGTCCAAAAGAGATTCAGGAGAATGCAGGTTGAACCGCCGACAAGCGCGGCAAAAGCGATCCTGGGATGATTCTTGCCAATTCGCGAAACCAGGAATGCTGTCAGTAGAAATATGATTCCCCAGGAAAGCCACGTGGACATGAAAGCAAAACGGGCGGTTCCCTCCGCGAGTTGCCTCGAACTGTCGATGGTTGCGATGTCTTCAAGAGATTCTCCGGAACGGGAGAAGAGCAGGGTCGTACCAGCAATGCCTATGAGCGTGAAAGCGAACCCAGCAAGAATGAGCAGTCTGGAGCGCACACGGACAAGGTGTGGGCCCATCTCAGTCGATGCCCGACGCGCAGGCGCAAGTCCCCACCAAAGAGCCAACTGAGCAAGGAAAACGAGCGCCAGCGATAAGTACACGTGATGGAGCTGCGTGTGGGCGTCAAGCGCGGCGATCTCATAAAAGCCGAGCGACACATAGTCAGTTCCGGTAAGGTGAACGAACGCAGACAGCGGGTAGGTGAGCAAGAATGTGCCGAGCACCAGCGTGTAGCTGTTCATGAAGCTGCCGGACTTGACCGCTGCACGAACCAGAATTGCGGCGGAAATTACAAGAAGGATTGCGGCGAGCACCCCGGCGCCCGGTGCGTCGACCCGCTCACGCCGCACGAGCAAGGTGACAGCAACGAGGACAACGATCGCTGCGAAGATCCGGCGCCATGGAATGGCCCGCGTGTTCTGTGTTTCTATCAGCACGGACTTTCAGCGACCTCTTCTTTGTTTTCCGCGAGAAACCTGCCTCTGAAAAGTTCCACGAGCGCAGAAGCCATGGCGCGAATGATGCTTGGCCGGATACCCCACAGCGATTGGAGGCGTACATCCTGCTGCGTAGCGAGATAGAGCACCAGGCAAGTGAAATAAATCGCCTCTGAAATCAGGCTTGCGCAGCAGAATCCGAACGCTCCCCACCGCGGCACGAGAAACACGCTGAGAAGAATGAGCGCTGTTAGATTGATGGCGGCTCCGACGGTGCCTGGAACGATAAAGCGGAGGCCGCGAAGATTATTCTCCAGCGTTCTGGTCATGGCCCTCAGCGACATAGCGAGCGCAAGTGGATAAGCGGCGGGAATCGCGTTCGCATATGCTTTGCCGAAGCCGAACCGGATCACCGGATCGATAAGAACGCAGGCGAGGAGAAAACTTGCTCCGGCCACGACCTGCGCCATCTGAAAACGGCGCAGCATCAGCGCAAATGAGGCGCCAGCGCTCTCGGCGCTTGAAACTTCGACAAAACCAATCTGCGTGAATGCTTCAGTGGTAATCGTGATGGGCATGGTTACCGCGAAGGCGATCGCAAAGTAACCAATTTGCTCCAGAGTCGTTGTGCGGATGAGAATGGCTCGATCGGAGTTGAGCAGGACGACAGCCGCAAGGCTCGGCGCGGCAAAACGAATCCCCAATGCGAGACACTGAGTGTAAGCGCCGCGCGGAAGCTTCCGATTCAGCCACCGCGGTTTGATATGAATGAGGTGCAAAAGGCACTGCAGCAATTGGCTGCCCAGCGCGGAAAGCGCGGCAGCGAGCGGCGTGAGAGTGCCGGCGAGCCAAAAGACGAGAAGCGCAAGCACGTAGCCTGCCTGGCCAGAGAGCGATACGGCATTGACCCAAGTGAATCGCTTCAAGCCGTAAGCCATGGCATTGAAGTATGGCACCAGGACCATGAAAGCGCCACACGCGCAGGAAATCTCAACTGGAACCGCTAATTGACGATTGTCGCCGGTGAGTGTGAGCGGTGCGCACAGCACGAAGAGCGGAACCGCGAGAAGAGCCTGAACAACCGCGAGGCGGAAGCCGGTGGTCAGAATCTCTTCAGTTCGCTCCGCGCTTTTGGAGATCAGGGCGGTGATCGCCTGGGGCGTCCCCAAGCTGAAGAAAGCTCCCATCAGCGTGGGAAAATACAGGAGAATCGCCAGCTCGCCGCGACCTCGCGGCATCAACAAACGGGAGACCATAAGGCCAGAAACGGCGCCGATCCCTACGCGGAGCGCGTTTGCCCCCGAAGTCGAGACGTAAGACCAAATGAGATGTTTGCGGTGGTGGGGCGTCTTGGTTCTCAATGATTCGATCGTGAGTCACTCGTTGACTGGAACCGACTTGAATTCAGCCAGCAGTTGCGCAATGTGACGATTGCCGGTGAGAAAGCTGCGCCCCAAAATAAACAACCAAGAGCCAAGTAGCCCGATCGCCAAGAACATAAGGACGATGATGGTTCGCCGGGGGGCGGATTTTCGTTCCGGAGGTATCGCTTCTTCGACCACCTGGATAACCGCGGCGTTCCTGGCCTCATCCCACCGAGCGGCGTCATATTGCTTCAGGAGCAGGTCGAAGAGCGCCTGTCGGTACTCGAGTTCATGCTCCGCGCGCAGATAGTCCGCACCTGCGCCGGTCAGGTCCGCGAAATCCAGGCCGTTGGATTCCTTCGAACCGCTGCGCTCTTCCAGTTTGGCTGATTGATCCTGCAGCGAGGAGAGTTGGTTCTCAAGCAGCTGCACTTCAGGGTTTTGTTCTGTTGAATAAGTTCGCAGTGCCTGAAGCTGTACTTCCTTGGCAGCGACCTGCGCGTGCAGATCAGCCAATGACGTGATCAATGCTTTGGTCTGCGCGTCCAGCTGAACCAGGCCCTTTTGTTTTTGGATTTGCTGGAGCGCAAGCTCTGCTGAAACCAGGTCCTCCTTAGCGTCCTTCAACCGCTGCTCATAGAAGAGCCGCCTTTGCGACGCTTCGGTGACGGCCAGGTTTTTTGTGAGCGCGCGAAGTTGCTCAGGGTAGGCGTTGGCGATGTCGGCGGCCCGCTTCTTGTCTGTATCGGTCACAGAGATTGCGATCAGCGTGCTTTTTTCGGACGTGACTGCAGTACGATCAGTCAGCGCCTTTCGAGCGGCTGTCATATCTTTCGCGTGATAAACGCCCTCGAGGCCGAATTCTTCGATGATCCCGTCCGCAATGGGCCGCGAAGCGAGCAGTCCCAGATAAAGCTCGTTGGGATTTCGCAGGCCTAACGATCCACCGGTTGCACCAGCCAATGGGTTTGTGGCGGTTGGATTCAGCGACAATTGGCTCATCAGGAAGGCTGCAGACGACTGCGTTTGTTGTGGCGTCATGATCCTGGTTGTTGCCGTATAACGTACCGGCAGCAACAGGCTCACCACGATCCCAACAAGCGTTGCAATTCCCGTTACCAACGCCACGAGACGCTTGCCACGCGCCAAATGCATAAGAGCTCCAAAGAAAGAAAATGGCGCCGTGGGCTCCTCGAATGAAGGCTCCTGGTGCGTAAAGACTGTTTCCTGAGTGATCAATGGACTCTGACTCATTGTGGCTCGCCGATCTGCTAGTAGGTCGTACCGAGGACGGCGCCCGTTAAAGCTGTTTGCGAGAGGATTTGAGTGAAATAGGGGAGCTGCTGGATGAACGTGCTCGGCCCTTTCAACTTCGGCGGAACGATGATCGCGTCTCCAGGCAGCAATGTCGTCTTGTCAAAGTCCGAGCGCCAAAGCTCGCCGTGAGTTTGGCGGCTGATCACCGTGCCGTCCGCGCGAATGAGAAAAATGCGCCTGGTATCGGCTTGGCGGGTGGGGCCTCCCGCATCATTAAGGTACGCGTAGAGCCGCTTCCGCCGCTCATAGCGGAAAGCATTCTCGTTGTAGACGGCGCCGGAAACCTGAACGGTGTTCAGCTCCGGCGGAATGTAAAACGTGTCTCCATCTTCGAGCGGGAATTCCGGAATGTCATCGATGCTGCTCGCTTCGGGCTTCATGGCCAGGACCACGCGCCCAGTGGGCTGAACAGCCGCTAGTTGCGCGATCAAGGCCTGCTGGGCGCTCAACTGCGCCTGCTGCTCCTGGGTGTTGGATGCACCGACGGTGGAAGCGGCCGCATTTCGAGCCAGGAGGTCTCTCTGCATTTGAGCGGTCGATTGTCTGATCTCGAGCTCTTCGGCCTTGCGCGTCGAGCTGCGGTTGAGCTGCGAAGCGTAGAGATAGGAGTGTGGAGTGAGCCCTCCAGCGCGTCTCACGAGCTCCCTTAGAGTTTCCCCTGGATCGATGCGGTAAACTCCCGGAGCATTCACCTCGCCGTCAACGCGGACGAAAGCCGCGTGCTTGTCGACGGGAAGAGGGATGTCCTTTTCAGAAAAGATGGTGACAACGTCTCCGGGCTGGAGAACAATGTTATCGGTCGAGGCCGGGTTGTCGATGGCGTTGGCCAGTTTGAAGGCAATCAGGCGCGTGCTCAAATCGTGTTGATCGAGACGCTCAACGGCGGCGTAGTCCCAATTGATTTCTTCGCTGTTCCGAGCCGCCTCGAAACTGGTTTCGCCGCGCTGAATGTTTTCATTCTGGGCATTGGTTGTCGTTTGCTGATTGGTTCCCGTCTGTTGATTTGTTCCAGGCTGCGCGTTCAGCTCAGTCTGAGTATTGATTCCGGTTTGCGCATTGGTCCCTGGTTGCGTGGTTGCCGTTGTCTGGCCTGCCCGGGAAGCCTGGGCGTTGATTCCTGGCTGCGGATTCATGTCAGTCTGCTGATTGAACTCATTCTGATTGTTGAGCTCGGTTTGTCCGGGTAGTCCGGTCTGCCCATTCGTGCCCGTCTGGGGATTGAACTGATTCTGCGAAAGGCCAAACGGATGAGCGGTTCCCTGGGGCACAAGAAAGTTCTGCTGATTCCAGTAATCGCGGGTGAGCAGGAACTGTCGGGTTGGAATGAGGTCGGAAACGCGCATTCCGTCGTGCCACACATAGCGCCCCGGCTGGGCCACATTGCCGCGCAAAGTTACCGCATTATCAAAGCGCGGCGAGAGCGGATAAACACGCAGCAAATCACCGTCTCGAAGCACTCGCTTCATTCCGAGATCGTCGAGAGCGAACGAATCCGCCTGCCGGCCTTCGTGATTCTCAATGCGCTCGAGCAGAACACGATCCTCGTCGGCCAGATTCGTCGCGCCGCCGGCGTCGTTCAGGGCCGAAGCAACCGTCTCATCGCCTCTGATTTCGTAGATCCCTGGCTCGTTGACACTGCCAATGATCGCCACCTGAGATCCCACTGGTGGAATATAGATCACATCTCCGGGCAGCAACTGAGCGTCGTGCGATTTGTCGCCTCTCCGCAATAAGTCGTATAGATCAAACTCCGTGACCACCGTCTCGCCTCGCCGCAACTGGATGTGGCGCATCGACCCGGTAGCGGAGGGCCCTCCCGATGCAAAGAGAGCGTTCACCAAAGTGCTGAGCGAGCTGATGGTGTAGACACCCGGCTGGCGAGCGCTGCCCAAAACAAAGACCTGAATGGAGCGAAGCTGACCCATGGTCACATTGAGGTCAAAGTCCTTGTACAGTGTGGCGATGGATGAGTGCAGAAAGCTCTGCAGTTGCTCGAAGCGCAGGCCGGCAACGGTCAAGGTGCCGATCGTAGGAACAAAGATTTGTCCGTTTCGATCCACGAGCACGCGCGTATCCAGATCGATCTTTCCCCACACATGAATAAGCAGTTCGTCGCCCGGACCGATAACATAATCCGCGGGAACCGGAATCCGGTCAAGCGGCGCAAAGGTTGTGGGAGTCTCGTCGAACAGCTCTCTGCCGAATACTTTCAGACGATGCCCAGCCTCGTCCTCTGCGAAGATCTGGAACTCCGTTCGCGTCGTAATGGGGCCAACTGCTTTGTAGGGCGGCAAAATGTTCGCTGGGGGAGTGGGAGCGAGTCCGGAAGGAAGGGTATTCACGCCGGGTATCTGTCCTTGCGGATAAGGCGTCGTTTCCGAGGAGGGAACCGTGTTTGTCGTTGGAGGACACACGGCCTCCAAACCCTCTGGGACAGGGCCCGGCCCGGTTGGGCAGACAATCGTCTGCGACCCGGGAGCTGTTGGGGTTGTCTGCCCGCCGCAGAGGGCGCTGGGCAAGAGAAGAAGGAGCAGGATTCTATTTCTCATTGGATTGGCGTTCTTAATGCATGCACGCTTTCGCTTGCAGGTGGAAGTCCTGTGGAACGGACGTTCTAAGTGTTGCGATCCGCCTTGAAGAGGGCCATTTCGGCACTAAGTTTGTCGACCTTTTGTTCCAGGTTACGCATTTGAGCGGAGTATTCGTTGCGCGAACCATCGCCGGAATTCTCCTGATTTTCGCCACTCAAAAGATCGCGGATGGCTTCGCGCGCCAGGTCCGACACGCTGCGAGCTCCGGTTGCGACACAAATCCGCCGCAGAGTGGAAAACTCCTCTTCCGACATTCGGATGCTGACGATCCGTGACCTTGGTCTCAAGACTCTCATATGTTGAACTCAGGCTGGGAATCAGGATTTCAGCGAATCGGCACCGCTTGCAGGGGGCGGGCAGAGGTCACATGACCCGCGTGGTTGAACTCAAACTCTGGAAGTTCGGATCTGTTCCGGGAGGAAATGGGCTGCGATCTAAACCGGCTCCTGTGCAGGCTTCGCCCCTCTCGGTCCCAAGCCGCTCGATGAAAGGCTCATTTTCGCTTCAGTAAGAAACACCATTTGGTTAGGCTAAAGATTCGATGGATGTGTGCCTTGCAGCCCGATGCGGCCCATCTGTCTGTGCCAAGCGTGGATTCGTGAGCGAGACTACCTTAACACGCGTATCCAGGGGAAGCAAGGGAAACGTATGACACATGAATACGCATCTAAGTGATTGACTTCATTGCCAGGTACGATCGATTTTGCCTTCCTCGCCGATCACCAAAGGTACCCCCTCAAGGTAGCGAAACCTGTCAATCGCGATCGTGCAGCCGGCCCGGCTGACGCAGCCGTAAATACGCGAATGCGATCAATTGCATAGAGAATGCGCCGCAGCAATCCAGCAGGACATCCCATGGGGATCCGGTGCGGTTGGGCAAAAAGGTCTGGTGCCACTCATCCAAACTGGCCACCAAGGCCGTGGCAGCAAGCGCCAATTCGGCATCGAAAAGAAAACGATAGCGAGGCAAACTCATCCACCAGGCGCGCAGCCAGGTCAGCCCCAGCGTGCCATACCCAAGAAAGTGACCGGACTTGCGAATGTAGTGGTGGATCGTTGCCCAGCGGGGATCTGCGATGGGTCCGAAGATGGCCTCAAACAAAACGCGCAGAGGATGCGACGTCCGGTCGGCGCCAAAATATTTTGTCGACTCCAGCGCGATGATTGCAATACCCGCCGCCACAGGCCACCATGCGCTGACCCAAAACCGGGGTCCCCGCGGACAGGTCTCCGCCCGTGCGGCGGAGAGCCTTAGGGCGCGCTGGCTATTCGACATGATAGTTGGGCGCCTCGCGGGTGATGATCACGTCGTGTACGTGACTCTCGCGCAGGCCGGCGCCGGAGATGCGCACGAACTTCGCCTTTTCCTGCAACTCCGAGATATTGGCGCACCCCAGATAGCCCATGCCGGAGCGCAAACCACCAACGAGTTGGAAGACCATCGCCTCCAGCGGCCCGCGATAGGGCACGCGGCCCTCGATCCCCTCAGGGACAAACTTGGCCAGCCGGTTTTCATTGGCGCGCTCCCGCTGTACCACATCCGCAGGCCCGCTTTCCGCAACGGCGAGATCGGCCGACCCTTGAAAGTAGCGCTCGCCCGAGCCCTGGCTCATGGCCGTTAGCGAGCCCATGCCGCGATAGCTCTTGAAACTGCGCCCCTGGTAAAGGATGGTCTCGCCCGGGCTCTCGTCGACGCCCGCAAAGAGCGAGCCGATCATTACCGAGCTGGCTCCCGCGGCAATGGCCTTGGTGACCTCGCCGGAGTACTTGATACCGCCATCGGCAATGACCGGAATCCCATGCTTCTGCGCGGCGCGGTAAGCCTCGGCGATGGCGGTGATCTGCGGCATGCCGGCGCCGGTGACCATGCGCGTGGTACAGATGGAGCCGGGCCCGATGCCCACTTTGATGGCGTCGGCGCCGGCGTCGATCAGCGCCATTGCGCCCTCATACGTGGCCACGTTGCCGGCCAGCAATGCCACGCCGGGGAAGCGCTTCTTAACCTCGCGCACCGCCTCGAGCACGCGAGACGAGTGCCCATGCGCGGAGTCAATGGCCAACGCATCGGCGCGGTTGCGCACCAGTTCTACTGCGCGCTCAAGAAAATCGCCCGTCGCGCCGATTGCCCCGCCCACGCGCAGCCGGCCCTGATCGTCCTTGCTGGCGTTGGGATACTTCAGCTTTTTCTGGATATCTTTAACCGTGATCAGGCCCATCAGCTCGTACTTGTCGTTCACAACAAGCAACTTTTCCACGCGGTGCTTGTGCAGGATCAGCTCCGCCTCTTCAAGCGTGGTGCCCACGGGCACGGTGATCAGGTCTTCCTTGGTCATCACGTCGCCAACGGGAATATCGGTGCGGGTCTCGAAGCGCAGATCACGATTGGTCAGGATACCCACCAGCCGCTTGCCCTGCGTCACCGGCACGCCGCTGATGCGGTAACGGCGCATCACCTCGAGCGCGTCGCCGATCATTTTCTCAGGTCCAACGGTCACCGGATCGACGATCATCCCGCTCTCCGAACGTTTGACCTTGTCGATCTCGCCGGCCTGGTCGGCGATGGAGAGATTGCGATGCACAATGCCGATGCCGCCCTGTTGTGCCATCGCGATGGCCATGCGCGACTCCGTCACCGTGTCCATTGCCGAGGAGAGCAGCGGCGTGTTCAGTGTGATCGCCCGTGTCAGATGCGTTTGCGTGCTCACCTGCACCGGCACAACGTCGCTAAAGGCGGGCACCAGCAGGACATCGTCGAATGTGAGGGCTTCGGAGAGATTTTCGGTCAGCATAATGGTATGAGACGCCCAGCGAACAAGGACTCTTTACTGGCGGGCGGTTCCCACTATTGTAGCGGAGCGGGCGAGCGAGCCCCTTTCGTGTTTGGCTATTTCTTCAGCGGCTTGCGCGCAAAGTAAAACAGCGAATACGCCAGCATTGCGAAGGCTAGGACCGAGACCCAATCGCGATCGAGGAAGGTTTGAGGGAGGTTTAGAAGATCACGGTTGTCGTAGTAGGTGGATTCAATCGCTTTCAGCGCCACGCCGATCAGTCCTGCGATACCGCCGGCCGCGATGAGGCCCGATGCAAAGAGCGAGCCCGGAGAGATCTCTTCACTTGCGCCTGAGTCGGCTTCGCCCGAGCGCTCGGCAGCCCTGTCTACAAGCCAGCGAACCACACCTCCGCAGAAAATGGGTAGCGTGGTGCCGATCGGCAGATAGGCCCCGACGGCAAACGGGAGCGAGCGAATGCCCAGCAGTTCGACCGCGATGACCAGCGATACGCCAAGCAGCACCAGCCCCCACGGAAGCTTGCGGCTCAGAATTCCGTTGATCACCGTGGCCATCAGGCGTGCTTGCGGCGCGGGCGCATTGGCCGACCCGATTCCCTGAATCCAATGAACTTCGATGCGCCCCGTGGCCGGCGAATAGAGATACTTGCCGTCTTGAAGCTCCGTTGAGCCAATCGAGTTAAGCAGAACGTATTCGGATTTCTGGTGCGTGGTAATGGTTTTGGCGTCAGGCCCGACTACGCGAATCTCGTTCGGAAGATGCTTTGTGTCGGATTGAATCGACACTCCGGGATGCGGAGCGCTGAGGTTCCACGGTTGGGCAACGGCGTGAAACTCCTGCAAGCCGACATTCATGAGGTTGAGAGTGAAACCGATGACGAGCGTTGAGACCACGACACCGATCATTAATGCGATCTGTTGCAGCCGGGGCGTGGATCCGACAATGTAGCCGGTCTTCAGGTCCTGTGAAGTGTCGCCGGAGTTGGATGCGGCGATGCAAACAACGCCACCGATCATAATGGCGAGCGCGCCGAATGCCGGCGCCGTCCAGCCTTGCATGAGAAAGATTGCCGCCGTCGCCATGAGGGTTGCAATCGTCATTCCGGATACCGGACTGGCCGACGATCCCACGAGGCCAACGATGCGCGAGCTGACCGTGACAAAAAGAAACCCGAAGACGACAACAAGGAGCGAAGCAGCAAGATTGGCTGCCCAGCCCACAAAGGCGCCGGGGACCGGCTTGAACTCAAGAAAGATGAACATGCAGACGACGATGAGGAGTGAGCCGATCAGAACGACGGACATGGGAAGGTCGTCTTCGGTGCGGGCAGGCTTGGCCGGCATGGCGCCCGCGCCCTTGCGCATGGTACGCACTCCGGCTGTGAGCGCATTCCAAATGGTAGGCAGAGTCTTTATAAGCGTGATGAGCCCGGCAGCCGCAACGGCGCCCGCGCCCATGGGCTTGATGTAGGTGGCCCAAAGATCGCTCGGGCCCATCTGCGCGATCGGTGTCTGGCCGGGATAGACGGGGTTGGGCAGGGCCTTTCCGAAAAAGTAAATCAGCGGCATGATCACAAGCCAGGAAATGACACCGCCGGCGAAGATGATGCCGGCCACTCGTGAGCCGATGATGTAGCCGACGCCCAGATACTCCGAGGTCGCGTCGGCGTTGATGCTGGCGCCTTTCAGCACGTGCTGAGGGCCGAAGTCGGGTTGATACTCCGGCGAGCCAGGCCAGGCGCTGAGAAGAAATTTATTTTGCAGAAAGGTGTAAAGACCGCCGAGGCCGAGGCCAAGAAAGACGCGGCTTGCGAGCGAGCCGCCTTTTTCGCCTGCGATCAGCACGTCGGCGCATGCCGTTCCCTCCGGATAGGGCAGCACACCGTGTTCCTGGACGATTAGCTGGCGCCGAAGAGGAATCATAAAAAGGACGCCAAGCCATCCGCCGATCAGCGCCAGGATAAAGATCCGGGAGTATTCAAGATCGAATCCGAGGAAAACGAGCGCGGGCAAGGTGAAGATGACGCCCGATGCGATCGACTGCCCGGCGTTGCCCGTGGTCTGAACAATGTTGTTCTCAAGGATCGACGCGCGGCCGAAGGCGCGAAGAATGCTGATCGAGAGCACTGCAATGGGAATCGATGCGGCAACGGTGAGCCCGGCGCGCAGTCCCACATAGACCGTAACGGCGCCGAAGATGAGCCCGAAGAAGCATCCGAGCAGGATTGCGCGAAGCGTGAACTCCGGTGGATGCTGATCGTCGGGAATGAAGGGCTGAAAGTCGGCCACGCAGAGCCTCCGGATCATGGCATACAAGGAACTTGAGAAATCCCCGAAGGGCGAGTGTAGCAGCGCGGGGGGAGGGAAAGACAGTGGGATCGGCCCGGAACCCTGCGCTTCAGGCAAATCAAAGGGCAGCGGCCGAGAATCGCCTCGCTAACACAAAAGTAACAGCGGAACGGACTGTATTTCCGATGATTTCGGTGGACAGTCGTCATCTGGTTGCCAGAGAATTCAGGGAATACACGGGGTCTCGCGTCCGCCAGGACGCGCCTATTCTTATTCGATAAAAAGGAGAAATCCATGTTGCGAATCGTGGGGAAATTCGTATTCCCGATCGCTGCGTTCATGTCGATTGCCGTCACCGTCGGCCAGGCACAGTCTTTGCTCACGCACCACATCCGCCAGGCTACCCAGGACGGGACCGCGCGCTCCCTGGGCCGCCTGTCCTCAAGCCAGAACCTGAACCTGGTGATCACGCTGCCGCTGCGCAATCAAGACCAACTGGATCAGCTCTTGACCAATATCTACGATCCGAGCAGTCCGAGCTACCGGCAATTCCTCACCGTGGAACAGTTCACGGAGCAGTTCGGGCCGACGCAGGCAGACTATGACGCGGTAATCAATTTCGCGCGGCAGAATGGCCTCACCGTAACCGGAACCTCTCCGAATCGGCTCAACGTGCAGGTATCGGGGACTGTGGCCAACGTCGAGAGCGCCTTTCACGTCAATATGGGCGTCTATCAGCACCCCACTGAGAACCGCACATTCTACGCGCCGGACCGCGAGCCCACCACGAACCTGACATTCTCTCTGTGGCACGTCTCTGGCCTCGACAACTTCTCGCTTCCGCATCCAGCCGGCCTCGACAAACGGCCGGCAGGCTCCGAGTCAAAGTCCAACGCAACCACAGGCTCCGGCCCGTCGGCGTCGTATCTGGGCAGCGACATGCGCGCGGCCTATTACGGCGGATCGCTCACGGGAAGCGGCCAGTCGGTGGGCCTGCTCGAGTATTACGGAACCGACCTCGCCGACCTGGCGACTTACTTCACCAACGCCAAGCAAACCAACAACGTGCCCGTTACGCTGCTTTCGACGGACGGAACCAGCACCAGCTGTCTTGACACCAAGACTGGCGGCGACTGCGATGACACCGAGCAGACACTGGACATGACGCAGGCGCTCGGCATGGCGCCGGGATTGTCGAGCCTGGTGGTGTACGTGGGCTCGACCGATGCTGCCATCTTCAATGCCATGGCCACGGCCAGCCCGCTCATCGCGCAGTTGAGTTCTTCGTGGACATGGAGCCCGGCGGACCCGAACACCGACAATCCTTACTTTGAGGAGTTCGCGGCGCAGGGCCAGAATCTCTTTCAGGCAGCCGGTGACAACGAAAAATGGACAACCTCGGGGACAGCTTCCGAGATCTTCCCGGCCGATGACGTGTACATCACCTCGGTTGGTGGCACCGACTTGTCAACAAGTTCCGCAGCTGGACCCTGGGCCTCCGAAACTGGCTGGTCCGATAGCGGCGGCGGAATTTCGCCGGATAAGTTTGCCATCCCGTCCTGGCAGAAGACCGCAGCTGCTGGCTGCGCAAGTTGCTCGCAAGCCTATCGCAACGGCCCCGACGTTTCGGCCAACGCCAACTTTACCTATTTCGTGTGCGCCGACCAAACCACCTGTACGGCCAACGAATACGGCGGCACCAGCTTTGCGGCGCCGCTTTGGGCCGGCTACCTGGCGCTCGTCAACCAGCAGTCCGTGGCGAACGGCAACAAGACTCTGGGCTTCATCAATCCCAGCCTGTATTCGATCGGCGCAAGTTCGAGCTACGATACTGACTTCCACGACATTACAAGTGGCAGCAACGGCTACTCGGCCACAACCGGCTACGATCTGGTCACGGGTTGGGGAAGCCCCAACGGCAGCGCACTGCTCAACGCGCTTGCCGGAACCGTTGCCGCTCCCGGCTTCAACCTGAGCGCTTCGCCTGGCTCAGTGTCGATCGTGCAGGGTGGTTCAGGCTCCTCCACCATCACCAGTACGGTGAGCGGCGGATTCAGTACTGCCGTCGCGCTGTCGGCGACGGGTCAGCCCTCGGGCGTGACCGTCACCTTCGCTTCGCCAGGCTCGATTACCGGCACAGGCAGCTTGAGCATGTCGATTACAGTCGCTTCAGGTTCAACCGTTGCGCCGGGCACCTATCCCATCACCGTGACAGGAACAGCTGGCTCCACGGTCGAGTCCACGACGGTTTCACTCACGGTGACGGCTCCGGTGGCGGGAAACTTCACCATAGCCGTCTCGCCTACCTCGGGATCGCTGGATCAGGGACAGAGCGGGTATGCTGTCATCACCACAACCGTCTCTGGCGGGTTCAGCTCGGCAATCTCGCTCAGCGCGACCGGTATTCCCTCTGGCGTAACCGGCAGCTTCAGCCCGAATCCGGTTGCCTCACCCGGTTCCGGCACATCGCATTTCACGCTGACCGTGTCCAGGACCGCGAAGACCGGCACTTATCCCATTACGATCACCGGCACAGGCGGAGGCATTACGCATATCGCCACGCTTACGTTTGAAGTGCTGCGCTAACAAGCGTGTCCACTCGAAGGTGATTCAACAAAAAGGCCCGGACTTTTGCAATCCGGGCCTTCTTCTGCGAAGGAGACAGCTTATCGTTTTTCTCATTTGTAGAGCAACGCCGCCGCACGATCTCGCTTGAATCTTTCCAAATCTTCCGCTCCACGCCTTGTAACAGCACGCGGATCCTCGCCAGCCTTAAGTGCGTCCATTGCAGGCTGATTCAGAAGGAGTTGGTCAACGCCGCCGAGTTGGAACGTATCCGGGTAGAGCTTGTAAAGTGCCGCCGCCACTTCGAGACCAAGTTCCGGGGCATCCAGCACGTCGCGGTCTGTGACGACAAACTCGACTCCCTGGCACAACTCACCGTGGAAGGGGTAATCCCCTCCGGGCGTGAACTCCACGGGAATGAACCGGACGCCGGGAATCTTGCGGGCATTCAAGTACGAGGCCGTCTTTCCTGCATCCATCCACGGGGATCCGATCCACTCAAACGGCGTATCGGTGCCACGGCCGACGCTAAGGTTGGTACGTTCCAACAAGCCGATGCCAGGGTAAAGGGTGGCTTGGTTCAAACTTCGCAGGTTCGGCGATGGATTGATCCACAATTGTCCGGTCGCATCGTACCAATCGGAGCGTTTCCATCCACGCATGCGAATCACGGTAAGTTGAGTGTCCAGATGTCCGTTCGATTTGAAATAGGTAGCTAATTCACCCATCGTCATGCCATGACGAATCGGCTCCGAAGTGTAATTGACGTAGTTCTCGCGCCCCGGAGACGACATCAGCCCTTGAACATCGGTCCCATTGATTGGATTCGGACGGTCTAGGACAATCACATCCACGTTCGTACCTGCCGCTGCTTCAAGAAAGTATCCCATCACCGTTTGGTAGGTGTAGAAGCGGACGCCAGCGTCTTGTAAATCGATGATGACTGCGTCAAGATTCGCAAGTTGTTGCTTCGAAGGGCGCAGTTGTTCCTCTGTGTCGCCATAAAGGCTAATGACAGGCAAGCCCGTTGCCGGATCACGGTCATTTCCGACCGCCTGATCCAAGGCGCCGTTGATTCCATGCTCAGGGCTGAACAGATTAACGACGACGAGTCCTGGAACTGCGTGCGCGGCTTCAGACATCAAAACATCGATTGTTCGGTGGCCCCTTAAATCAACCCCTGTCTGGTTTGTCATGACCGCCAGCCGCAAGTGGCCTCCATGTTTCAGGGCCAACTGGTGCAAGGCGGCAAAGCGATCCTGCTCGAGCACATCAATTCCATTCAACACCGGCTCTTGTGCAGCACCCTGGGCATTGCCGGCAGCACGGATGAGCATGACCGCCGAAATGAGATACGCGCCATTCCACATTGCGTCAACTCCAATCTAGTGAAGTTTACCGAAAATTACTTTTGGGAAGCTATGAACAGCTCGATTCATCGTTTTGCTGTCCTCAGGGTAGTTGATCGCAATACAATAATTTGCCAGCTCTCTTGTCGTAGACTGGTTTTCAACTTCCATTACATTATTCTGGAGTCTTCGATGTCCAAGACTGTTTCGTACGCCCAATGGTCTCTGGAGCCCTACTGCATCGGCCTCAAGCTGCGTTCCCTGCGCACTGGTAAGCGGCTCACGCTTTCCCGCCTGGCCGCCGAAACAGGGCTTTCCACCGCGCTGCTCTCCAAGCTTGAAACCGATCGCATGATTCCTACGTTGCCCACGCTTGCCACCATTGCCCGCGTCTACGGGATAAGCATGAGCTACTTTTTCTCGGAACCCGCGCGCCACACGCTGTCCATCACGCGCAAGGCGCACTTGCAGGGCGACGGGCGCGGCATGGACTCCATGAAAGTGACGCCATTGAACGCCGAAGGCAAAGGATTTCGCCTTATCGCGCAAGTAGTTGAGTTTCCGCCCGGCGGCGCTAGCGCCGCGATAAACGCTTTTCAGGAAACCGGTGCGGTCGTCTATGTGCTTGAAGGGCGTCTTCGGCTGGATGCGGGCGGCATGCACGAAGTTCTCGAGACCGGCGACTGCGCGTGCATGGAAAGCGAGATGCCCCTCGCATGGAGCGCTGCCGATAAGCACCGATGCCGAGTTCTCGCCGTGATGCCTCGCGGAGAGGCCGATTTGAAGTCATCCGCTTAAAACGTTTGTTAGAGCGGTGAGTTCCGAAATAGCAGGCCAAAATGAAGTCGACCCCTGTCTGCGAACTGATGTTTGCCGCCTTCGCCTCCACTCTGTAGCATGATTTGGAACTCGATGCACGAGGGACAATGCAACTCAACCCCAAATTGTTTCGCGCCACACTCTCCGGGGCCTTGGCCGGCCTGCTCTTCGGTTTCGATACGGTCGTCATCTCCGGCGCGATCGACGCCCTGGTTCGCCTTTACGGATTAAACCCGCAGGAAAAGGGATTCACGGTAGCCATCGGGTTGGTCGGTACGGTGATTGGCGCGCTGGCCGCCGGTCATGTGGGACAAAGACTCGGCAGTCGCGAGACGCTGCGCATCACTGCGCTGCTCTACGTCGCCTCGGCACTCGGATGCGGGCTCGCTTGGAACTGGCCGGCCTTCATGGCATTTCGCTTCATCGGTGGGCTCGGTATTGGCGCGTCGTCAGTGCTCGGTCCGGTGTACATTGCCGAAATTGCCCCAGCCAAGTTGCGTGGCCGGCTCGTGGCGGTCTTCCAGTTGAACGTCGTGTTTGGCGTCATGGCGGCCTACATTTCCAATTACGTGATTCGCACCATGCATCTGGGGGCTGCAGAATGGCGATTTCAAGTGGGCATCGCAGTGGCGCCGGCAGCCGTCTTCCTTGCGTTGCTCTTCGGAATTCCGCGCAGCCCACGCTGGTCGGTATCGAAGAATCGGATCGATGAGGCGCTGGCCGTCTTGAAATCGATCGGCGAACCCGAACCGGAGGCGGAGCTGGCGGATATTCAGGCAGCGCTGGCGCAGGAACACGCGACGGCTCACGAGAGAGTCTTTCAATGGAAGTATCGCTATCCATTGTTTCTCGCCATCACCATCGGAGCATTCAACCAACTCGCAGGGATCAATGCAATTCTGTACTACCTGAACGATATCTTCGCCGCCGCGGGTTTCAGCCAGATATCGAGCGATGAGCAGGCAATCGCCATCGGGACAACCAACTTTCTGTTCACAATCGTCGGCATGGCCCTGATCGACAAGCTGGGGCGTAAGTCATTGCTCTTAATCGGCGCTGCAGGATGTGCCAGTTGCCTCGGCGGCGTGGCTTGGGTGTTCGCCACGCAAACCCATCGTGGCGACTTGCTTTGGCTCCTGGTCACCTTCATTGCGTTTTTTAGCGTTTCGCAGGGCGCCGTGATTTGGGTTTATATCGGTGAGGTCTTTCCTACAGCGGTTCGTTCCAAAGGCCAGGGCGTGGGCAGCGCCAGCCACTGGCTCATGGACGCAATCATCGCCCTGATGTTCCCCGTTGTGGTGACAATGATGAGCACAGCTACGCCGTTCGTATTCTTCGCCGCGGCTACGGTTGTTCAGTTTATTGTGGTCGCGCTCTTCTATCCAGAAACCAAGGGCCAGACCCTGGAGCAGTTGCAGCGCAAACTCATGCGGACATAGGTTCGGAGCGAACGACAACAGGAAGCGCGCCGGGACGCGGGCCTAATGCGTGCCGCCGCAGCGTTGCAAGATGAAACGTCAAGCTCAATCCGATTCGATCGAGTGGATACTCCTGGCTACGTCGCTGCGGAGCGTCTTCTCGTCAGGATGAAACATCGCTCGTTCCTGCGCAGGCAACGCGTCGAGCAGGCCGGCGTAGTTCGCTGTCACGCATCCCGAGGATGCGGTAAAGCCCAATGCCGAAGCCATGGCGCAGCTGACCTTGACCACTTCGCCCAGATCCCATGCGCCGTCTGTGCGCGGCTCCGAATGATGATCGGCAACCACGGCCTCGAAGCTTTCCGGCAGCTTCCAGTCGTCAATAAGTTGCCGTCCAATCTCGCAGTGGTCCCAGCCGAACAACTCACGCTCCGCCTCCAGCATCGAGGCCGGAGCGCCGTGATGTTTCTCCAAGAGTGCCGCGTAACCCTTGGGTTGAATCACCGCCAGCGCCATGCGCCCAATGTCGTGCAGGATTCCCGCGGTGTATGCGATTTCGTTGTCGAGCGAACCTGACTCGGCGATTCGTCCCGCGATGACGGCGCATGCCAGGTTGTGCCGCCAAAGGTTGCGCATAGCCGGGTAGCTCATCGCCTTGCCCAGATACGACCTTACCCCCACCGTCACGCACATTCCCTGAAGCGTATTTGCGCCCATCACTGCCACAGCCTGCAAAATCGTCGTCAAGGGATAACGCGGAGCGTAGAGCAGGGAGTTTGACACCGTGAGAACTTCGCTGGCGAATGCCGGATCAGTGGAGATCAGATCGCACAGCTGGTGCAGCTGCACGTTCTCGTTGTTAGCCAGTTGCAGCACCCTCACCGCGACCTGCGGAAACGGAGGAAGGCGCAGGTACGCCCAGGGTACTGTGGCTGCCTCCGCACTTCGCTGGCCCAAACGGTTCAACTCCACTAGCGCGCCCTCTTTCCGCAGATTTTCCCCAAGACCCGGGATGCGGCTTGTGCATTCGTCAATTGCTGCCGACGCACTGCCGCGGTCACGCATGTCCTTATAAGGGCTTTTCGGCAGAATGGAGTGTTTTCAACAGGGGAATTCGATCGCAGGGGCTCGAAATGCGTTGCCGGACTCATCTGGTAATCCAGACTTTTCCTTCCATGCTCACCCACACCTGGCCGTGGTCATTAATGAGTTCAAAGACTGGATCAGGATGGGGTACAGCAACGGAGATGGAGCCTTCCGAAGCTTCGGAAATGTCAGAGGCAGCCGCTTCCCGGTTTTTCTCCTCCTCCCCTCTCCTGCGGACGACCGCGGCATGCCCAGTCCATTGCCGCTTCACTTCATCCCACGTCCCTCCGGAGTCCTCGCTAAGAAACAGCGCGCCCGACTTGTCGATGGCGAGCATCCGCGGACCCGCACGCGTAATCGAGATCGCAGGGAGCCCGCTGGGAAGATGAACCGGATTCACAGCCCGCGCGGCAGAAAAAGCGCCAGCTCTCAGCCTCATGAGGGCCCCGTCGCTGGAAGCGGGAGCAGGCTGTGTCTCAAGCTGCTGGTCAGTGACGACGACCTGTGCGCTGCTTTCGCCAGTGCCGCTCCCAGGCCCGTGTTCGCCGGCCGGCGTCGTTGCTTTGGCGGCGAACAAATGCTTGTCCCTCGCCTCCATCTCCGCCTCGGCCTCTTTCTTCCGCTCCTCGTCGTACATCGCAACGTCGGATTCTGTCTTTTCATCCGCCGATGTCCCTGACGGTGCGGGCGCCCCACCTATCATTCCCTGGGTTCGGACAAACGGTGCCTGGGCCTCGGCGGCGGGGGACGCCGCCGGTTCTTCGCGCGAGGAGAGCGGCACATTTGCGGCTTCGGGCGCCGGTGCGGAAGCCGTCTCGTCTGGCTCTGCGACAGGCTCGCGCGGCGCGGCGCTCGGCCGCTTGATTCGCGCAGTTTTCGCGGTGGGGCCGACCGCGACCGTAAGCGCAGCCTGCGCTTGCGGCTGCGGAGTGGCCTGCGGAGGCATCGGCGCTTTATCTGTCG
>Ga0181520_10004419_pt1 | contig 23561 bp, 18 predicted proteins | sample PEATcosm2014_Bin_29_FD_132451 | JGI IMG/M metagenome (GOLD analysis project Ga0181520, IMG submission 132451) | Peatland microbial communities from MTU Mesocosm Facility, Houghton, MI, USA - PEATcosm2014_Bin02_30_metaG | ecosystem: Environmental > Terrestrial > Soil > Wetlands > Peat | place...
GGCGGCGGACCTTTCGGCCGTGTTGAAGCCCGCGCACTACAAAGTGCAGCAGGTCCAGGCGCAGATCCAAACGCTCGAAAGCGCCATCCAGACGCAGCGCGCCAATATCCTGGGCCGCTTGAAGGCGCAATACGATACCGCGTCCAATCGCGAGAAGATGCTGGCGGACTCCTACCGCCAGCAGACCGGACTGGTGACCGGCCAGGCGGCTAAGGCGGTGCGCTACGACGCGCTCAAAGGCCAGGTGGAGACCAATCGCCAGCTCTTAGAGGCCATGTCGACGAAGGCCAAGGAGGCCGGGATTGCGACCGCCGTGCGCACCCCGAATATCCGGCTGGTGGCGCCAGCGGACGTGCCCGAGATTCCGGCGCGCCCCAAGCCGCTTATCTACAGCTTGGTGGGCCTGTTGGGCGGAACTCTCGCGGGAATGGCGTATGCCTGCGCTCGGCCGGGAAGCGCGGCGGACACTTCTAAGTCGCTCGATGTCCCCGCGCGCTCGAACGCGCCGCGGTTGATGGGCATACCGGGCGCCGGCGGGTCTCTGGGTCCGCTCGGCTCCGATTCCACCGGTTGGCAGGACCCTTATTCGCAGATGGCCGAAGGTTTCCAGGAGGCCGCGACCTCGATGTTGTTCTCAGCGCCCGCCGCCGACCGCCGTGTTATCGCGGTCACCAGCTCCGGCGAGGGACGTGACGGCGCAAACAGGGTTGCGGCGAACCTCGCCATCATGGCGGCCACAGCCGGGCGGCGCGTGCTGCTGATCGATGCCAACTTCCGGCGACAGTCTCTCGACGGGATCTTCGGCGTGGCCGGCGCGCGAAGCTTGTTCGACCTGCTGCGCGCGGATCCCGGCGAGCGGCGGCGCCTGCCTTTCGAGTGCGGCTCCTGGACCAGTGTGCCCGGTCTTACGCTCCTCTCTGGCGGCGCTGCGCCGGCCGACGCCGGGAGCTTGGCCGGTTCCGCCAGGCTCCCGCGCTGGATGGACCTGTTGCGGAGTATGTTCGACGTCATTGTAATCGACGCCCCGCCCATGGAGCAGCCGGAAGCGCGTTTGTTTGGGCGCCTGTCGGATGGCGTCGTGCTGGTAACCGGGGCCGGGAGCGCGCGCACCGACGACTCCTCCGCACTCGTGCGGTTCGCCGAAGACGGAACCCGAGTGCTGGGCACAATCCCGAGCCAGTGGAATTCAGGAGAGATCGCATGACCGCGCCCACGCCCGCGCTACCCGATATCGACGCCCTGGCGTCGCCAAGTAAGCCTCGCCTGCTTGCGCCACGCCAGCCGGCCTGCAAGCCCGGCCTGGCAGCCAGTCTGCTGGGGTTTGGCGATCTCGCCGCCATAAGCGTCGCGATGCTTGGCAGCGTCCTGCTGCGGCGCTGGGCCGGAGGCGAGTTTGAACTCTCGCTTTACCTTCGTCTCTTTCCCGTGCTCGGCCTGTTTATCATGGCGTACGCGCTCTTCGGGCTCTATCCCGGGGTAACCTGCAACCCCGTGGCTGAGATCCGGCGCGCTGCCGCGGCCACCACCGCGGTCTTCCTCGCACTGGCTGCGATCACACTGCTGTTCCGCGTGGTAGACGTCTACTCCCGTCTGGTGTTCTTGATGGCTTGGATAGGCGCCCTGGCAGCCGTGCCGCTGGCGCGCGCGACGATCCGTTCGCTGTTCGCTCACAAGAGCTGGTGGGGATACCCGCTGGTGATCTTCGGCGCCGGCAGTGTGGTGCGAGACCTGGTCCGCTCCATCCGGGAACAGCCGCGGCTCGGCCTGCGGGCGGTCGCCATTGTGGATCGTGGGTATCCGGCCGGCGCGTTGATTGAAGGCGTGCCGGTGGTGCAGCGAGTGGAAGACGCTCCCATGGGGCGCCGCAATCTCAGCATCTCGCGCGGAGTGGTCGCCACGGCGGGGCTTCCGCCGGAGGAGTTTTCCGAGATTCTCAATTCACGCGCCATCAGCCTGCCGCACCTGCTGATCGCTCCCGGCCTGGAGGGCGTTTCGAGCCTCGAAACAGAAGCCACGGATGTCGGCCGGCTGTTGATGCTCGAGACGCGCAACCGGCTCCTGATGCCTTGGCCGCGACTGGCCAAGCGCGCACTGGATGTCGCGTGTACGATGGCGCTGGCTTTCATTGCATTGCCGCTGTCGGCGATCATTGCGGCGCTAATCAAGCTGGACTCGCGCGGACCGGTGTTCTACCGCCATTCGCGCATCGGCCGGGACGGCAGGCGTATTAAGATCTGGAAGTTCCGCACCATGACGCCGGACGCCAATGGCTTGCTCGAATGGCATCTGCGGGCCCATCCGGAGATGGCCGCCGAGTGGCGGCGGAATCACAAGTTGCGGCGCGACCCGCGCGTGACCTGCCTGGGCCGGTTCCTGCGGCGCACCAGCCTCGATGAACTGCCCCAGCTTTTGAACGTTCTTCGCGGGGACATGAGCCTGGTCGGACCGCGGCCCATTGTCACCGAGGAGATCGAGAAGTACAGCGATGCCTACCGCGTTTACACGCGCGTCCGGCCGGGGCTGACTGGCCTGTGGCAGGTCTCCGGCCGCAATGACGCCAGCTACGACGAGCGGGTGGCGCTGGACACGTACTACGTGCGCAACTGGTCGCCATGGCTCGATGCGTACCTGCTGGCGCGGACGGTGACGGCGGTGCTGGCGCGGGCGGGAGCGTACTGATGGAAAAGCGTGGCGTTCTGGTGGTCTCTTTGGACTTTGAGCTCTTCTGGGGCATCCGGGATTTCGCGCGTCTGGAGGAACGCCGCGAGCACCTGCTGCGGGTGCGCGAGCTCGTGCCGCGGGTGCTCGAGAGGTTTCGGCGGTACGGCATCCACGCCACTTGGGCGACGGTGGGGATGCTGTTCTGCTCTTCCCGCGAGGAACTGCACCGGCATCTGCCGGACTGCCTGCCCCGATACGCCGACCCGAGCCAGTCTCCGTATGGCGATCTGGCCCGGATCGGCCGTAACGAATTCGAGGATCCCTTCCACCTTGCGCCTTCGCTGATTGAAACCATCCGTTCGGCGCCCCACCAGGAGATCGGTTCCCATACTTTCTCGCACTACTACTGCCTGGAAGACGGCCAAGACCGGGAAGCGTTTCGCGACGATCTGGAGGCGTCCCTGAAGCTGGCCCGCACGCGCGGCGTGACGCTGCGGAGCCTGGTGTTTCCGCGCAACCAGGTGAACACCGCGTATCTCGGTCTGTGCCGCGAGATGGGCATCGCCGCGTACCGCGGCACGGAAGCGAGCTGGCTGCATCGCCCGCGGCCCTTCAAGCGCGAAACGCGCGTCCGGCGCCTGGCGCGGCTGCTGGATTGTTACACGAACGTCTCGGGAGACCACGGATATCCGATACCGCGGACTTCCGAACAGCCGGTGAACATTCCGTCCAGCCGCCTGCTGCGCTGCTATATTCCGGCGCTGAAATGGCTGGAGCCGTTGCGCCTGCGCCGCATTAGCCGTTCCATGACGAACGCCGCGCGCGACGGCCGCCTGTTTCATCTGTGGATGCATCCTGAAGAACTGGCCGCGCACCCGCAGCCAAACCTGGACTTCCTGGAAAAGGCGTTGGCGCACTTCGCCGGACTCCGGATGCGATACGGGATGGAGAGCCTGAACATGGCGGAGTATGCCGCGCGGCTGCAGCCCGCTCGCTTTTGCGCCGAGCGGCTGGCCTGCTGAAATGAAATGGCGCGACACAATCCGGGAGCACGCCGCGGAAGGTTTTTTCGCCAATGTGCTGGCGCTCTCGGCCGTGCAGGCCTGCCGCAAGACGCTGCCCCTGCTCACGCTGCCGTACCTGGCGCGCGTGCTTGGCCCGGATGGCTGGGGGCAGTTGACCTTCTTCCAGAGCTTCGCCGCGTGCGTGACGGTTGTCATCGAGTTCGGCTTCGGCCTCTCTGCCTCGCGCGAGGTAGCTCGCTCGCGGCGCTCGCCGGCGGAGCTGTCGGAGGTGGTATCGGGCGTGTTCGGGGCGCAGGCGTTCCTGGCCGCCATGGTGCTGGTTGCGGCGTGCCTACTGGCCTTCTGGATTGCGCCGCTGGGCGCGCACCCGGGCCTCGCCGGAGCCGCGTTGCTCTGGGCCGTCGCGGAGGGCTGCTGCCCATTCTGGTACTTCGTGGGGATTGAAAGGATGGCGGTCATCGCGACCCTGGAAATCGCCGCCAAAACGCTGGCCGCGGGGGGGGTGTTTCTGTTCGTACGCTCGCCCGGCGATGGCGCCCGCGTGCTCCTGTTGCAGGCCGGCGCTTCGGCGCTCTCCTGGGCCGTGGCGCGGCGCATGATCCACCGCCGGCACCCCATTGCGCCCGTGACCGCGGCGTTGGTGCGCCGCAGCCTGAAGGCGGGCTGGCCCATGTTCGTCATCCGCGGTACGGAGAGCCTCTATACAGTGGGGAACGCCTTCCTGCTGGGTATGTTCGCGCCCGCCGCCGCCGTCGGGCTCTTCGCCGGGCCGGAGAAAATCAGCCGGGCGCTGTTCGGGCTTTTCAACCCGATTCGCGATGTCTTGTACCCGCGAATCGCCAGTCTTTCCCGGAGCGCTCCCCAAAAGGCCGCGCGGCTGGCGCGCGCGGGGACCGCAGCCACCGTCGGGGCCGGGTTGCTTATCGGCGCGGGCGTGTTCTTGACGGCGCCGCTGCTGATCCGGTTGGCGCTGGGGCCCGGTTTTGCCCAGGCCGTGCCGGTGCTCCGCCTGCTCGGGATGCTGCCGGCTATTCTGGCGGTGATTCAATCCGTCAGCCTGCAATGGCTGCTCCCGCAGGGCCGCGAATCGGCGGTCACGCGCATTACCCTGGCGGCCGGGGCCGCGCACCTGAGTCTGGTGTTCCTCTGGGCTCCGCGCTACGCGCATATGGGTATGGCGTGGGCCGTGCTGACCTCTCAGACACTGGCCTGCGTGATGTGCGTGGCAGCCGCGTGGAAATCCGAATCCAGGGCCTTTGAACCGCCGCTGCCCGCGCCGGAGTGCGCCCGGAGCATCTGATGGCGGCCTTCCTTTTGCTGCTCTGGGTGGTGATGGCCGGCGGAACGTATGTGGTCCGCGAGCCCGCGCCGTTCGATCTGGGCATCCTGCTGCTCGGCGGGATAGGCTTGTTCGCCGGCGGCCTGGCATTTTCCCGCGCGCAGCGGCTCCTGTTTCTGCTGATCGGCGCATTTCTGGCGGTGAATATCCTGTGCCTGGAGTTCGCCGCCGATCGGCAGGTGGCGCAGGGCTATCTGGCGACCACGGCCTACCTGGCGGTCAGCTCGCTGTGCTTCGCCGGAATCCTGAACCGGTTCGGGACGGCGGCATGGAGCGTGTTGATGAGCGGCTACGCCGTATCGGGCGTGGTCTCGAGCGTCTTCTCCGTACTGGCGTACTGCGGAATGCTGGGCTTCCGCGACCAACTCCTGCTCTTCGGCAGGCCCAAAGGCTGGTTCAAGGACCCCAATGTTTTCGGTCCCTATCTGGTCCTCATCATCGTCTATGCGGTGGCCCGGCTGGAGCGCCCGCGCGTGCGGCTGGCGGCGACGGGGCTTTGGGTTGTGGCGCTGACTGTGGCCGCGCTGGGCGTCTTCCTGGCTTTCTCCCGCGCCTGTTGGATTAATTGCGCCATATCGGTGACGGTCTACTTCGCGCTGCGGTTGATGCACGGATGGCGCTTCGGGGGCATTAACCGCCGGTTCTTCCGTGTGCTGGTGTTTACATCGGTGGCGCTGGTGGGGACGGCGGCCGCGCTGGTGGCCAACTCCTCGATTCGGCGCATGCTCGACATCCGCATGGGCCAAGGCGGGATGCAGGATTACGACGCCGTGCGGTTCTACACCCACGACCGCGCGTGGGAAACCGCCGGCAAAAAACCTCTGGGGCTGGGACCGGGACAATCCGAAGTGATCTTCAACTACTCCACTCACAGCATGTACCTGCGGGTGCTGGCGGAAAACGGCGCGCCGGGCTTCGTCCTGTTTTTCGGCGCCGTGTTCTGGGGTCTGGGGCGCTCCCTGCGCGCGGCGCTGAGCGCGCGCCAGGCGGAAACGGCCGCCCTGTGCGCCTTCGTGGCCGCTTGCATGGCGGGCATTCTGGTGAATGGCGCGGTAATCGATGTGAACCACTGGCGGCACTTCTGGCTGCTGCTGGCAATGGCGTGGTGCTGCCCGATGGCGCCCGCCAGGGAACGGAGCGCTCATGCGTCTGGCGTTTATTGCTACGCGCGCGGATGACCTGGGCGGCGCGCAGGTACATGTGCGAGACCTGTGCGCCGGCCTGGCGGCGCAGGGCCACAAGGTGACCGTGCTGGCCGGCGGTCAGGGCGTGTTTTCGGAAGAGTTGCGCCGCGTGAAAGTGGACTTCAGGTCCGTGGCCCATTTGGCGGTCCCGATTCACCCGCTGAGGGATGCCCGTGCATTCGGAGCGGTGGTCCAAGCGCTCCGCGAACTGCGGCCGGACCTGGTGCTCGCCCACACGGCCAAAGCCGGTTTTCTGGGCCGTGCGGCGGCCGCCCTGCTCGGTATCCCCGCCGTTTTCACGCCCCACGGATGGGCTATCTCGGATCGGATTTCGCGGCGGCAAGGCCGCGTCTTTCGGGTGCTCGAAAAGGCCGCCGCTCGGACCACCGCCCGCATCGTCAACGTTTGCGATTTCGAGATGCGGCTGGCTTTGGAGCATGGCATCGCACCGCGCGAAAAGATGGCGGTGGTCTACAACGGGATTCCCGACATCCCGGCGCATTTGCTTGCCCGGCCTGCGGCGCAGCCCGCGCGTCTTGTCATGGTAGCCCGCATGGCTCCGCCGAAGGACCACGCCACGGTCTTACGAGCGCTCGCGGGCCTGGCTGAAATGAATTGGACGCTGGACCTGATCGGCGATGGGCCCCTGGAGCGCGCCATCCGCGCTATGGCAAACGAGCTGGGGATCGCAGGCCGCGTGCGCTTCCGCGGCTTTCAATCCGGCATCGCCGCACATCTGGCCGAGGCGCAGGCGCTGGTGCTCTCCTCCCGCTTCGAAGCGTTTCCTTATGCCGTTCTCGAGGCCATGCGCGCGGGACTGCCGGTGGTGGCATCGCGCGTGGGCGGCATTCCGGAAGCCGTCGAGGATGGCGTCACGGGTCTGCTGGCTCCCGCCGGAAATGCGGCAGCCCTGCGCGATTGCCTGGCGCGCATGATCGCCGACCCCGCACGGCGCTCGCGGTACGGCGCCGCCGCCCGTGAGCGGTTCCTCGAACGGTTCACGCTCGACCGCATGATTCGCGATACCGTGCGGGTCTATCGGGGCGCGATCGGGGATGCGGGCGCGCGGCGACGAGTCGGTGGCGGTCTCCGGGGCGACCGCCGCAGAACGGCGCCCTCGCTCGACCCAAGCGTGACGCTGGTCACTACAGACCCATCCAGGCGGGTGTAAGCTCCGGGAAGCTGCACGGTGACCGAATTTGCGCTCGGATCGTGCGCCAGCGCCATGCCGTCGGTGAAATCCCTGCGCAGCAGGCCCTGCCAGTCGTAGCGCGGCCCCGCGGCGGCGCCCAGCCGCGCGTCGAATCCGCTCCACCAGTTGTCGGGGCTGGCAAAGCCGCCATCGCCTATGGCGTCGCTGCCGGTGGAGATCAGAAAGTAACACGCCAGCGCATACTCGAGCGAAGATGCGGTGGGGGCGTCGCCGCCGGCATCCCCCAGGATCACCGAGCGCCCGTCCGCGTGCACCGCGTCGACATAGGCCAGCAACGCTTGGAGGGACCACTGCCCGGCGCCGCCGGTGAGTCCGCTGTCGTTGACGCCGTGCTCGATATTGATCATGTTGGAGGCCAGGATCTCGCGGCTCACGTTCGGATCCGCCTGCCGCGCCGTACCCCCGGCGTACCAGATGGCGTTGTGCGCGATCTCGATTGACGGCAACGCGCTCCGCACCTGCTCCATGAAACCGGCGAAGGCGTTGCGCCAGGTGGTCTCATCCATGGGCGCGCCGGTGAGCCGATTGATCGGGGTCACGGCATTCCCCCGCGAGTCCGACACGCGGAAGTCCATATTGACGTCGTCGATCCAGACGCCACGATACTGGCCGCGCGCCAGTTGCGCCTGGGCGCTGCCGATCCACCACTGCTGGAAGCCGGGATTCGAAAAATCGGCCGCATATTGAGGACAGCCGCCCGCGGCGCCGCAGCCCCAGGGGATATAGAGCGGGTTCCCGGCGGCGTCGCGGAGGATCCAATCGGGGTGCGCCGCGGCCACGCCGGCCATCCAGGAGGGCGGTTGCACGTAAATGGCGTAGCTATCGATATAGATCCAGCCGTTCGGGAACCACGCGGTACGGCCGTCGAAATATGGCGAGAACACGACCATTCGCCAGAAGTGACCGGACATCCACTGTATCTGGGCGGAGGTAGGGGCTGCCAGGAAACTGTCGGAGGCCTGGGTCGTCACCTTGAGCAACTGTACAGTTCCCTCGTCGGCCGCGACGAGCATGCCGCTTGCGCCGACGAGCAACTCGCATGCCAGGACGGCGCGGCGGATAACCCGGATCACGGGTCTATTATAAGGGCATTCGAGCCCGATTTGCGACAATGTAACACCAGCTAAAAGCCCGGCGGCCGAGAGGCTTGACCCCACATCGCGAGCGCGCGGTTAGAATAGGAGCGGACATCTCACTCCTATGAGGCTGAGCGCGTTTCTTCTCCTGGCGGCCTTTGCCGCGCAGATTTCGGATCGGCCGGCGGCCGGGCAGGCGGGCGCCTCGCCCGCGGCTCCGGCGGTCGCGATCAAAGTGGACCAGGTCGGATACCTCACCGGCGCGCCCAAGGTGGCGCTGGTGGCGGTTGAATCGCCGGCGAGCGATTTCACAATACGGCGCGTGGCCGGCGACGCCGTGGTTTTCCGCGGAAAGCTCTCCACGCAGGCGCCCGACGCCGACACCGGCGATAAGGTCCAGGCGGCCGACTTTTCGGCCTTCAAAACCGACGGCAAGTATTACGTCGATGTGCCCGGCGTGGGCAGAAGCTGGGAATTCTCCGTCGGACCCGACGTCTACTCGCGTGCGTTCTACATGGCCATGCGGGCTTTCTATGGGCAGCGCTGCGGCATCGCCGTGGACCTGGCGCCGGATTTTCCCGCGTACAAACACGCCGCCTGCCACCTGGAAGGCGCCTGGCATCAGTCTTCGGGCAAGACCGGCCCGCGCGTCTCCGCCAAGGGTTGGCATGACGCCGGAGATTACGGCCGCTACACGGTCAATTCCGGCATCACCACCGGCACTTTGCTGTGGGCGTGGGAGCTGTTCTCCAGCCGTGTGAAGGGCGTCAAGCTGAACATCCCCGAATCCGGCAACAAAACCCCCGACATTCTCAACGAGATCAAGTGGAACCTGGATTGGATGCTCTCCATGCAGGACGAGGACGGGGGCGTGTGGCACAAGCAGACCAGCGCACAGTTCTGCGCCTTCATCATGCCCGAAAAGGACTCCCTGGTGAGCTACGCGATCGGCACGGGCAAGGAGCCGTTCAAGAGCTCCTGCGCCACCGCGGACCTGGCCGCCGTGATGGCTATCGCGGCCCGCGCATACAAGCCCTTTCAGCCGGATTACGCCGCCGAATGCCTGCGGGCGGCGCGCAAGGCCTTCGCGTGGGTGGAGAAGTATCCCAACATAACCTTCAATAATCCCCCGGGAGTGGGGACCGGCGGGTATGGCGACGGCAACTGCTCCGACGAGCATCTGTGGGCCGCCGCCGAGTTGTGGCGCACTACCGGCGAGAGCGACTACGAGAAGTACTTCCTGGCGCACTACGGCGATTTCAAGAACACCGGCGGTCGGGGCGCCAGAGGCGGCGGCCAGCCGCCGGCCGCGCCCGCCCTGATCCACGCCACCAACCCGCAAGGCTGGGGCAACGTGGCTAACCTGGGCCTGTGGACTTATGTTTTGGGGAAGGGCAAGGACGCCGCCGCGGCGGACGCTATTCGTGAAGACTCCCTGAAGGCGGCGGATGAGATTGTGCGCCGCACGCCGCTGCTTCCTTACCACCACAGCATGACCACCGGGGACTATGGCTGGGGCTCCAACAGCGTGGCGGCCAATTATGGCATGCAACTCCTGGTGGCGAATGTCTTCAAGGCCAACCCGCGCTATGTGGAAACGGCGCTGGACAATCTGCACTACCTTCTCGGCCGGAACACGTTTTCGGTATCCTGGGTCACCCAGTTGGGCGCCAATCCGTATAAGCACCCCCATCACCGGCCCAGCGGCGCCGACAACATCGACGATCCCTGGCCGGGAATGCTCTCCGGGGGGCCGAACCGCAGCCGCCAGGATCCGGAGATGACCAGACTGTTGCCGGCCACTTACCCCCCGGCTAAGGGTTGGGTGGACATTCAGGGAGCATACGCGGCCAATGAGATCGCCATCAACTGGCAGGCCCCGCTGGTCTTCCTGCTGGCGGGCGCGCTGAAGTAGATTCCGGCGACTTCTTGGTGGGACAGATGATCGGTTCTTGTCGTCTGTCAACTGGCCGCATCGAAGGCTTGACAGACCACGGAAAGACGATGGTCTGTCCCACGTCTCGTAGAATGGGAACGGCGTGATCGAGCGCATTATCCGGACCATCGAGCGGGAGCGCATGTTCGCCCCGGGCATGCCTGTGGGCGTGGCCGTGTCGGGCGGGGCGGATTCGGTGTGCCTACTGCACGTGCTGCTGGAAGTGGGCCCGCGCTGGGACTTGCGGCCGGTCGTTCTGCACCTGAACCATCGCCTGCGCGGTGAGGAATCGGACCGGGACGAAAAATTCGTCCGCGAAATGGCCGCGCGGGCGGGACTTCCCATCCTGGTGGAATCCTGGGACCGGTGCGATGCGAGTCCGTCCAACCTGGAGGAGGCGGCGCGCGAGGCCCGGCTGGCCTTCTTCGAAAAGGCCATGGCGAGCGGCGCGGTCGAGCGCGTGGCGGTGGGGCATACCCGCAGCGACCAGGCCGAGACGGTGCTGTTCCGGTTCTTGCGCGGCGCGGGAACGGCCGGGCTGGCGGGCATCCGGCCGGCGACCTCGACGGGCATCGTCAGGCCGCTGATCGGGATCGATCGGGACGAAATCGAGGAGTTCCTGCGGAAGCGAGGCGTGGCCTGGCGGGAGGACGTCACTAACCTCAGTCCAGACTTCGCGCGCAACCGCATCCGCCACAATTTGCTGCCGCAACTGGCGCGGGAGTGGAACCCGGCGATTCGGGAGGCGCTGGCCAGCACCGCCGATTGGGCCCTGGCTGAAGAGGCATATTGGGAGGCCGAAATCGACCGGCTCGCGGCCGGCGCGCTCCGGGAGAGCGCCGGGGCGGTGGTGCTGCGTACGGACGCGCTTCTGGCCCTGCCGCTGGCGGTGGCGCGGCGTCTCGCGCGGCGCGCCATGGAGCGGGTGAAAGGCGACTTGCGCGGCATCGATTTCCGTCACGTCGAGGCGCTTCTGGAATTGGCCGCCGGCGGCGAGGGACACGGGCGCTTTCAAGCGCCGGGTCTGGATGTCTTCCGCTCGTTCGAATGGCTGCGGGTGTCGCGCCCCGGCGTGGAGAACCTGGCAAACCGCAACTACTGCTTTCCGGCCACTATCCCCGGCCGAGTCGAGCTCCCCGGACCGGGTTCCGCAATCCTCCTGGAAATCATTGAAACCACGGGAACTATTGGATCTTCGGAATCCGTATATAATAAGGGAGTAAGCGGTTTGGACCGGGAATCGTTGAGCGGCGCCCTGGAAGTCAGGAACTGGAGACCCGGCGACCGGCTTCAACCTCTTGGAAAAGCCGGGGAAGAAAAGATCAAGACCCTCTTCCAGGAAGAGCGCATTCCCTTGTGGGAACGGCGCCATTGGCCCGTCATGGTGTGTGGATCTTCGGTTGTCTGGACGCGCCGGTTTGGGCCGGATGCCCGCTTTGCAGCGCGCCCTGGGGCCAGGTTGACGCTGGCGATCACGGAAACCGGCGGCGCGTCTCAACTCCCATGAATTTTGGGGAATCGGGATAGAGCGGGCGGCGTCTATAGGAGTGGCGGGGTAGGTGCGGAGGTTGCGTGAACTCGAATATTAAGACATTGCTTTTCTGGGTGGTTCTCATTTGCGTGGCGCTGCTGTTGCTAATGGTGTACCGCACCGGCTCGGGGCCGAAAGAACAACGGATTACGCTCACCGAATTCGTGAGCAAGATCAACGAAGGGCAAGTCAAGGAGATTACGGAATCCGCTACCGGCGAGGTCCATGGGACTTATACCAACCAGACCGCTTTCACCACCCAGGTTCCTCCATCCTACGACGCGCTGATCACGCTCCTGCTGCAGAAGAACGTTTCCGTTACCAACAAGGCCGAGAGTTCCGGGGGCTGGGTCAATATGCTGGTCCAGGCCTCGCCGTTCATCGTGCTGATCGCCTTCTGGATTTTCATGATGCGGCAGATGCAGAGCGGGGGCAACAAAGCCCTGAGCTTCGGCAAGAGCCGGGCGCGGCTGCATTCCACGCAACAGAAAAAGGTAACCTTCAAGGACGTGGCCGGGGTGGAAGAGGCCAAGGAAGAGCTTCAGGAGATCATCGAATTCCTGCGTGAGCCGCAGAAATTCCAGAAGCTGGGCGGTCGCATTCCCAAGGGCGTGCTTCTGATTGGACCTCCGGGAACGGGCAAAACCCTGCTGGCGCGGGCCATTGCCGGGGAAGCCAGCGTGCCGTTCTTTTCCATTTCGGGCTCGGATTTCGTGGAGATGTTCGTGGGCGTAGGCGCGAGCCGCGTGCGCGACCTGTTCGAGCAGGGCAAGAAGAACGCGCCCTGCATTATCTTCATCGATGAAATCGACGCCGTGGGCCGGCACCGCGGAGCGGGGCTGGGCGGCGGCCACGACGAGCGCGAACAGACCCTGAACCAGTTGCTGGTGGAAATGGACGGCTTCGAATCGAACGAAGGCGTCATCCTGGTGGCGGCCACCAACCGGCCCGACGTGCTCGACCCGGCGCTGCTGCGGCCGGGGCGTTTCGACCGGCGCGTGGTGGTGGGCCGGCCGGACGTGCAGGGGCGCGAAGCCATTCTTCGGGTGCACACCAAGAAGATTCCGCTGGGAGATAACGTGGATCTTTCCGTGCTGGGGCGCGGAACTCCCGGCCTGGCCGGCGCCGACCTGGCGAACCTGGTGAACGAAGCGGCGCTCAACGCCGCGCGCCAGAACCGCAAGGTGGTCATGATGGTGGATTTCGAGCTGGCCAAGGACAAGATCCTGATGGGCGCGGAGCGGAAATCGCTGATTCTGAGCGACGAAGAGAAGCGCAACACGGCCTACCACGAGGCGGGCCACGCCCTGGCGGCGGCCGTGATACCCGGCGCCGACCCGCTGCACAAAGTGACCATCATCCCGCGCGGCATGGCGCTGGGCGTGACCATGCAGTTGCCCATCGACGACAAACACTCCTACAGCAAGGACTACCTGCTGGCGCAACTCGCTATCCTGATGGCCGGGCGTATCGCCGAGGAGCGCTACATGCACCACATGACCACGGGCGCGGGCAACGACATCGAGCGCGCCACCGAACTGGCCCGCAAGATGGTTTGCGAGTGGGGCATGAGCGAGCTGGGACCATTGAGCTACGGCAAGAAGGAAGAGCAGATCTTCCTGGGCCGCGAGATCGCCCAGCATCGCGACTACAGCGAAGAGACCGCCATCCGCATTGACGAGCAGGTGAAGCAGATCGTGCAGGGCGCTTACGACACCGCGGCGGCGGTCATCGACAGCCACTCCGAAGCCATGGTCAGTATCGCCGAGGCGCTGCTGGTGCGCGAGATACTGGACGGGGCCGAAGTGATGCAGCTCATCAACGGCGAGACGCTGGCGCCGCTGCCGCCGTCCTCGGACGGCAAGGACTCGGCCGACCATACCCAGCAAGTGCTCCGCCCCGAGGGCGGGCGGCGCGTTCCCGGTCTGAACGAAGGGGAGCGTCCGCAGCCGGCGTGATTCCCCGCTTTCCGGTTTACCTTTTCGATCTGGACGGCACGCTGCTCGATTCCGCCGAGGACATCTGCGGAGCAGTCCAGCAGGTGCTGGCCATGGAAGGGCTGGAATCGCCCCCCTTCGACTTCTTGAAGGGTTACATTGGCCGGCATCTGATCGATCTGTTCCTCGACGTCTTCCCGGACTACGCGCCCGAACGGGTCGACGCCCTCATCCAGCAATACCGGCTGCTTTATCTGGCGCGGGGCCATAAGTCGACCCGCATGTACCCTGGGGTGGTGGAAGCCCTGGCGGCGCTCCCCGGCCGCAAGTCCATCGCCACCACCAAGGGCACCCCCACCACGCGCGCCATTCTGGAGCAGTTCGGGCTGATAGGCTTTTTCAACCACGTGCAGGGCACCGACGGCTTCCCGTGCAAGCCGGCTCCGGACGTGATTCTGACTGCCCTGGCCGCGCTCGACGGCACGCCCGGTGAGTGCCTCATGGTGGGCGATTCGGCGGCCGACATGGAAGCCGGCAGGCGCGCGGGAGTCAAGATTTGCGCGGTGCGCTACGGCTACGGAAAGCGCGAAGACCTGGCGCGCTTCGAGCCGGATTACTGGGTGGACGATCTGCGGGAGCTGGCGGGGGGATAAACGATTCGATGGAAGCGGCTTAACTCTTGAAGATTGGAGAGGTACGCTGTTCCAGACGGACAATCCGGTCCTGGTGACTATCCAAATTTGTTTTCCATACGATCTAGGCGTCTGATGATGTCATCGAGGCGCTTGGAAAGGTTCGTGTTGGAAACCCAGCCGGCAAGTATAGCCACGCCGACGGAGACCAGAATCGTCATCATCAACGGAAGCGTATTTTGCCAGAAAGCCGGCTGCACGGTTCAATTATGGCACGGGATTCAGGTCGAACAATAATGGGGTAATGTCCCCTTCTTCACGGGGCCGCGGCCCGGACCCCCTCCGTCACCGGATCAGTTCGACTCGGATCGTCCGATCGTTTACCACCGCGCCGTCAAGCTCCCTCCAGCGACGGTCCGCCGTCACGGCCGCCGCCCCCGACCATGCCGCCGTTGTGAGGCATACGCAGTCGCCCAGCGACAACCCAAGGCTGCGCTGGGTTCCCAGCAGCGCGCCACAAAACTCAGCCTGCGCCGCGGCAAATTCCTCCTCCACTTCCAAGTGCAGTTCATGAAGGGTCGCCACGGCCCGTTCCGCTGGCATCCCGGAACGCACCAGCCTCCCAACCACCTCCGCCAAATTGACGGCATGGATTCGGGAGCGATCCAGAATCCTGTCCACACTCTCGTGGCCACGTTCATCGAGCACGATGCTTAGCAAGGCGGACGCATCGAGCACGAACTGCGCTTTCACTGGCGCCCGGCTTCTTGGTCCTCACGCTCGACTTCCGCCCGGCGATCCCGAATCAGTTTCTCAGCCAAATCCTGGCCAGCCGGAATATACTTGCGGATCTCCTGGCGCACCTTGGCCAGAGCTTGTGAACGAGATGTGACTTGAAGCGCACCCGACTCTTCCACCTTGACGATCACGTGGGAGCCCTCGGAAAGTCCAAGCTGTCGGCGCACCGCCGCCGGGATCAAGATCCGGCCCGACTTTTCAAGTCGTGCGGTGTAGGTTTCCATGCTTTCATTCTACACCCCCAACACGGCAGATTCGCAGTCTTGCCGTTACTGCTGTTTCTGCCGCCACAGCGGCAGCTCCGTCCGGAACGCAGTGGCCCGCGCGGCTCCCTATTCCAGCGAATAACCCTCGCGGGCGCGCACGGTGCGGCCCCGGGCGTTGTTGAGCGTCACCTTGATGGTGTGCCAGCCCTCGCCTTCCTCAGGAGGGGTTTGGAAGGTGAGCAGATATCCGTGGGTCAGGTCTTGCAACACGTTTTCGAAGACCTTGAGAATGTCGTTCGGCTCCCGGATGACGAACGGCAGGCCGCCGGTGGCCTTCGACATGCCGGCCAGCAGATCGAGGAATTCGGGGCGGCGCAGCGCTTCGCCCTGGGCCATGGTGTAGATGGGGGCGCCCGCCGCCTTGGCTCGCGCGATGGCGATATTGGCGGAGAGAGTGCTCAGGTTATCGTCGCCATCGGTGAAGACTACGATGGCCTTCTTGCCGGGGCGCGCGGACAGGTCGCGGTTCACGCGCACCAGGGCGTCGTACAATGCGGTGCCTCCCAGAGCGTGGGCCCGCAAAATGGCGCGCTCGGCGGCCTGCTTATCGGTGGTGAAGGGCTGCAGCTCGGTGACCGCGTCGTTGAAGGAGTATACCGCCACCGCGTCGCTGGGGCGCATGTCGCTGATCAACTTGATGGCCCCGCTCTTCAGCGGCGGAAGAGCGTCTTGCATGCTTCCGGTAGCGTCGAACAGCAAGGCGACGGAAAAAGCCGTGCTCCGGTTTTCAAAGCTGGCGGCGGGCACCGGCTTGCCATCGTCCCACACGGTGAACTCGGAGGCCGGCACGTCGTCGATGTAGCGTCCGCGGGCGTCGGTCACGGTGGCGTGTACTTCCACCAGCCGCCCGGTCACCCGGAATACCGCCTCGGTCGGCCCCACGGCCGCGTCCGCGGCGGCGGTCTTAGCGGGAAGCGCGGCCGCAGTCGCGGGCGCTTCGGCCAGTTCCAGCGACGGTTTATGGCGCGCCAGGCCGCGGGTGGTCTCTTCAAAGGTCCCGAATCCTCCGGTTATATACGATGCCGAGGATTCGCTGGTGCGCACCAGGCCGGTCGGATAGAACGTCGAGCGCACTTTCGAATCGGCGCTCGGGATGAACCGATGCCGCCGCATGACCCCCGGGTCTTCGGAAACCAGCAGGCCGTTGGGATCGAGCACGGCGGCATACACCACCCCGCTCAAGGCAGCCAGGGTGTTGGCGGGCGTGGGCGCGGCCATCGCGGCGTCGATGGTGGGCGCGGCCTGGAGCTTGCGAACGCGGTCGAAATCCGCGCGCCGCGGCCCGCTCAGGCGAAGCAGCCGGCTGGCCACGGCCTCATCCACGCTGCCTTGGCCGCCGGCAAACTCCCGCAGAGCCGCCAGGGCCTTGGGCGAAGGATCCGGACCCGCCAGAACGGAGCACACGCGCGCGAACGCATGCGCCGCGGCTCCCGCGTCCAATGATCCGGCCTGGGCTCCCAACACGATCAGCTTCACCAGCGATTGCCACTCGCCCGCCACTATATTGCGCGCTTCCAGGGATTGGCCGGAGGAGAATTCCGTGAACGCGGCCAGCGCCTGAAATTCGGCGCCGCCCAGCCCCGGAAGCTTCTCGAAATAGGGGAACAGGGAACGCCAGTCGGCGTAGTGGCGCGCCAGCAGCCCGGCCGAGGCCGCATCGAGCGGCGCCCCCCGCTTGGCTTCCATGGACGCCACCGGGACCAGGGCCTCCACAAACGGGGACTTCAGGAGGACTTCTTCATCGGTTCCCGACGAATTGGACCAGGCTTCCCGCCCTCCGGGAAAGCGCACCCGGCCGGAATCGTCGAGCGGAAGTTTCCCGAAGACGTCCTGGCGCCAGGTCTGCGGCAGGCGATCGGTGATGAACCGCATCTCTGGGGAATCCCGGTACCATTCGTAGAATCGCTGCGCGCGGCTGGCGTCGGCGGTAAAGAACCGCTGATGCCTCTCGTCGGCCTGCGACAGAGTGGCATAAAACACCGCTAGCTTGCCCCCATCCTTGGTGAGCAGGGCGCGGAACAGGTCGCCGGGCTTATCCGGGTCGACGCCGGCGAGCTTCGCCCATACGGGCAGCGCCTCCGGCCCGCCGGGCGTGGCCGCGCGTCCGCCGGAGACGGTGAACGCGCCGGAGCACAGCGCCAGAACGTCCGCATACTTGGTCACCAGGTCGCGCACGCCGATGGTCGAAATCAGGCCCAGCGCGGTATCCACGCTCATGGCCCCCAGGCCGGCGTATGCCTTGGCGAACCGCAGATCTATCGAAAACACGTCCACCATCCCGCCCGGGAACGGCGGAAGGTCCTTGAGCACGGAGGCCCAACGGATGCCGCCAACCAGGCGCGCGGTCTCGGAGTGGATTTCGAACTCGAAGCTCCGGCCGGCTTCGAGCGCCTCGCGCATGGCGATCTCGTCGATGCCCAGCGCGGCGCCTATGCGGTGGCGCAGGCCGTCGGCCGGCTGGTCGCCCAGCTCAACTTCGGGAGACGGGCCGGTCTCATCGAGCGTCCACCCGAGCTGGCGCAGAAGGCGCGCGGTTCTCTTGCGCGCATCCGCATTCTCCATCGACAGCGTGACAACCACCGTGTCGTCGGGGCGCCTCTGGCCGGACGCCACCAGTTCGTCCAGGGAGGCCATGTAAGCCTGGAGCTGCCTGCGAAACGCCGGAATGTGGTCTTCGGTGTAGGGCGAAGCGTCCAGCAAGATCCGCCGGCAATACTCCACCAGAAAATTCTCGTACGTGAGATCGCCCTCCATATGGGCGACCATGCCAAAGGCCTTCAGCCCGCCCGGGACGGAGGTCTCCCCGGGAGAGGCGGCCGTCAGATTCGGCGCGTCGATTTCGCTCTCCGGCGCGGCCGCCTGCGCCTTGCCCAGGTTCTCAAGGCGCGCCCGCGCGGCCGGCGCGTCGGAAGCTCTAGGCTCCATCTCCAGGTACTTCTGCATGTGCTCGCGCGCCGAGTCGATATTCTTCCGGTATTCGAGAATCAGGCCCAAAACATACTCGGCGCGGGGAAGCTGGTGGGCCCTGTCCAGTTGCAAAAGCTCCTTGACGCGCGCCTCCGCCCCGTCCATGTCTCGCAAATGATAGCGGGCAATGGCTTCGTCGAGATAGGCTTCGAGGTAACGACGCCTGACGTCGGCGGCGATCAGAACGGCGGCCGTCCGGGAAGCTTCCTCCCAGTCCTGGCATGACAGGTTCGCCCTCACCAGCATAAGCTGCGTCGAGAGCTGCTTCGGGTTGAGATCCACGGCGCGCCGGTAGGCATCGCGGGCTTCCTTGCCCTTCTGCTCGTTGTTATACGTCAGCCCCAAAGCCACCCAGCCGAACCGGAACTTGGGGTCGGTCGCGGTCACCGCCTGCAGTTGACGCTCCGCTTCAGGCCAGTTCTCGGCGAACATGGCCTTCTCGGCGAGGTCCCACGTCTTGCGGACCGGGCGCGGAATGGACCCCGTATCGTCGACATCCACATTTGCGCCGGCGCTATTGCGAGTGAGCACCAGGGCCGGCAGGCGCGGCTCCCGCAACAAGCTTGGGTCCGAAATCTCAATGCTGTTGGACCGGTATCCCGAAAGCTCCGCCCGCAACACGCAGTCCGCGACGCCGAATCCGCTGGCTTTGAGGGCGTCGGTTCCACCGGCGCTGTTGGTGAGGTGGCCGCCGGCGAGAAGGATGTCGGCGGCTTCCGTTCCGCCCATCCCGCCGCCCACCGCGCCTACCCCCAACTCGGTAGCCTCCGCCCGCCAGAGATAGTCTCCCGTTTTGCCGGATGCGGTGGCGACGATCCTGGGATTATTGCCGGTACAGACCCGCGAAATGGAAACCATCTTGCCGGGAGGAGATCCGTCCTCCATCTGTACCTTACCGCGCAAGAACAAAGCCTGGGCGCTGGCAGGCGGCGCCATCGAGATGCCCGCCACAATGGCTGCCACCGCGGTTACGACTTTCCTCATGAGGCGACGCTCCTCTCTTCGACGGAATCGATCGTCGAATCGATCCACAACTGGTCTGACCCCAGCCTCTCCGGCATATTGTACCCCCGTGAAGGTATCGAGGGTGGACACCCCGTCTGTGGCAGACGCTGCGGAAAGCCGCAAACGGCGTGGTGGCATCGATTGAACGCAGCTTGGGCGTCATTTTTCGCCTCCAATCTACCACTGCCGTGAGAAATACGCCGGGATACGGGCCATGAGGCCGCCGCCGGCTTTTGAGCCGGCGTTGTTCGACCGCTCCCCGCCCGCTGCTATTATGACGGGTTGGAGGTTTCCCATGGCGGACGAGTTGAACCGGCGCGATTTTATTAAGGCGGCTGCCATCGCCGCCGGCCCGGCCGTGATCACGGCGAGGGGCGCCAATGAGAAAATCAATATCGGCTGGATCGGGGTGGGCACCCGCGGCGACTACGGCATCCGCTGGCTGTACACCGCGGCGTCGGATGACGTCCACCTCGCGGCGATCTGCGACACATGCGGGCCTTACATCGACCGCGGCATCGCCAACGTCAAGAAGACCTGGGGGAACACGCCCACCGTCTACAAGGATTACCGCGATCTGCTGGCCGACAAGAGCATCGATGCCGTGTACATCATGACCCCGGAGCACCTGCACCACGACATGGCCATCGCCGCCCTCAACGCCGGCAAGCACGTCTACCTGGAGAAACCGCTGGCCCACACCATCGAAGAAGGCTGGGACATCGTCAAGGCGTGGGAGAAATCCGGTAAAGTCTGCCAGGTGGGCACCCAGAACCGCAGCTCGGAACTCTACAAGACAGCCAAAAAGTGGATCGAGCAGGGAATGATCGGCGAAGTGCACTATTCGCGCGCCTTCTGGTACCGCAACGCGCAGCCCAACGGCAAGCCGTCGTGGCGGTACGACTTTCCCGGCACAGGCCAGTACAGTTCGCTCGCGGAGGCCACGCCCGAAAACACCGACTTCAACCGGTTCCTCGGACCCGCCCCGAAGCGCTCTTGGGATCCGCGCCGCTACTTCCAGTGGCGCCTCTATTGGGACTATTCGGGCGGCATCTCGACCGACCTTCTTGTCCACCAGACCGACATCATCAACTTCATGGTCGGCAAGACAACCCCGAACTCCGTGATGGCGTCGGGCGGCATTTACCGCTGGACGAAAGACGACGACCGCGACGTGCCCGACACCATCAGCGCCGTATACGAGTACCCCGGCAATTTCCAGATCAATTACAGCAGCCACCTCGGCAATGCCCGCGAAGGGTACGGTGAGCACATCTTCGGCAGCGAGGGCACGATCGTGGTGGAGAACCGCTGGGAGCTACACTTTTACCCCGAGACCTACAGCGGCGTTCCGGCCAATGTGAAATCCCGCAAGGAGATTCACATGTACAACGACAGCGCCCCGCAGGTGAAAGCGGGCACGATTAAGTCGGACTTCCAGGAAGTGGACGGCGTGCAGGGCCACTTCAAGAACTTCATCGCGTCCATCAAGGGCGCGGAGAAGCCCATTGCGCCTCCGCCGATCGGGCAGGAGGCGGCCATCGGCGGCCACATGGCGACCCTATCCTATCGCAACAATAAGATGGTTCTCTGGGAAGAGGCGGCCAGGAAGTACCGCTTCGTGTAGGACGCCCGTTTTTCACACTCTCAGCGAAAGGTCCGCTGTTTCGTATAAGATAGGAGATTACAGGGAATTTTCATGCAGAACGCGCTGTTGACGAAGTTTATTCAGAAGAACAAGCGGACCGATATCCCCGAGTTCCGGTCCGGCGACACCATCCGGGTCCACGTGAAGATCAGGGAAGGCGACAAGGAGCGGTTGCAGGCATTCGAAGGCGTGGTCATCGCCCGAAACAATAGCGGCATGGGTGAGAGCATCACCGTGCGGAAGATCAGCTTCAGCCACGGCGTGGAGCGCATTTTCCCGGTGAACGCGCGGGTGATCGATCATATCGACGTGGTCCGCACGGGCCGCGTGCGGCGCGCCAAGCTTTACTACCTGCGCGGGTTGAAGGGCAAGGCGGCCCGGCTTAAAGAGCGCCAGTAGCGCTGGTTTCCATGCGTTCCGATCCGGCGGTGGGTGGAAAACCCGCGCCGGGCGCAAGCCCGGCGGCAGACTCTGCGGCCTGCCCGCCCAAGGCCCATTTCCGATGCGAGGCCACGCTCGAGCGAGAGTTGCGCGCGCGCGGCTTCCAGGCCGTGGCGGGCGTGGATGAAGTGGGGCGCGGCGCGCTGTTCGGTCCGGTGGCGGCCGCCGCGGTGGTGTTGCGCCCGGAGCGCCCGGTGCGCGGATTGAACGACAGCAAGCTGCTCGACCCGGAGCGCCGGGAAACGCTGGCCCTGCGCATACGGGAACGCGCGGCGGCCTGGGCCGTGGCGGCCGTGGACGCCGCTACCATCGACCGCATCAATATCTACCAGGCATCGCGCCTGGCCATGCGTCTGGCGGTGAGCCGCCTGAGCCCGGCCCCCGATTTCCTGCTGGTGGACGCAGTCGCCATCGACTTGCCGCTGCCCCAACAGTCCCTGATCAAGGGCGATGCGCGCTGCCACGCCATCGCGGCCGCTTCGATTATCGCCAAGGTCTATCGCGACGCCTGCATGCGCGTGTGGGATGAGGTGTTCCCCCAGTACGGCCTCGCTTCCCATAAGGGCTACGGCGCCCCGGAGCATTTGAGGGCGCTCGAGAAGTTCGGCCTCACGCCCCTGCACCGGCTCAGCTTTGCGCCGGTGCGTGCGCGGTCGCTGTTTCCGTTGGATGACAGCCCGCAGATGAACCTCTTCGCCACGGTGGACGCCGCATGACCCCGGTCGAGCCGCAGCCCCCTGCGCCCGCGCCGGCTGCGCCCCACCCTTGGAGCCGGAAGCTGTTAGCCGTGCTATTCGCCACTTTCTGCCTGGAGATCGGGTTCTTTCTGCTGCTGTTCCCGTGGACCCCCTATGCGGACGATTTCGGGCTCTTCCGGCCGGAATGGCGCGCCTATTGGGATAACCACTTCGTGCGCGGCGCAATCAGCGGGCTGGGCGTGGTCAACCTGTACGTCTCCTTCGTGGAAATCGCCGGGCTGCGCCGCTTCGCCAAGCGGTAGCGCACCGCTAACCGCCAACGCCCGGCGCGCGGTAGCATCAATTAGGAGGTTTCCGGCCATGCGACCCGTTCTACTGGTCCTTTCCCTTTCCCTGGTATCCGCGGCGGCGGAGATCCCGCAGGGCAGCCACGCCCTTCTGCGGCTGGTGAACTCGGTCTCCACGCGCACGGCGCGTGAAGGCGACTACGTTTACATGCGCACCGCCTCCCCCATTGTGGCGGGCGGACAGGTGGTGGTTCCCGAGGGGAGCTACGTCCAGGGCGTGGTCTCGCGAGCCAAACGCAGCGGGCGCGTGAGCGGGCGCGCGGAGCTGGGCATCCGCATCGAGAGCCTCACCCTGGCCAGCGGCGCGGTGATTCAGCTTTCTCCACGGCTGGGCTCGGTGGATTCGGAGGGCTCCGATCAGAAGGTCGATAAGGAAGACGGGATCGCCCAGGGCAGCTCACACGGCGTGGACGCCGCCCGGGTAGCTACGCTTGGCGGAACCGGGGCGGCCGTGGGCGCGATGGTCGATCGAAGCTGGACCGGGGCTGGAATCGGAGCCGGAGCCGGCGGTGCGGTGGGCCTGGCGACCGTGCTTCTCACCCGCGGACGCGAAGTGGAATTGCGGCAAGGCTCCACCATCGACGTGGTGTTCGATCACCCGGTGCTAGTAAACTGAGCCGCTGTCGAGCCGCAACGGTTGGCAGGCGAAAGCGCCTGCCCCACAAGATGGAAGCCCTGGTGGGACAGACGCTTTCGTCTGTCAATCCGACAGTCCACCCGATTACTGGTAGACCCCCGCCTTCTTGAAATCGCCGGCCTTCACCGTCACCAGCTCGGCCGGATCGATTCGGCGAAATGCGGCGGACACCTGTTCGGGGGTGAGCGCGGCGACCTTGGTCTCCAGGGCCTGGTCGAAC
>Ga0181520_10004420_pt1 | contig 23553 bp, 11 predicted proteins | sample PEATcosm2014_Bin_29_FD_132451 | JGI IMG/M metagenome (GOLD analysis project Ga0181520, IMG submission 132451) | Peatland microbial communities from MTU Mesocosm Facility, Houghton, MI, USA - PEATcosm2014_Bin02_30_metaG | ecosystem: Environmental > Terrestrial > Soil > Wetlands > Peat | place...
AGAGTTAACCAAGAACAAAGGCCATCGGGTAACACCCTTTTGGCACAACGATACCCCCTCCCGGGTAACAGTTACTTTTGGCACGCGGCGGTAGCAGCCATGATGATGTTGCTGAATGTGGCGCTGGTGGTGCCGTTACCGGTTCGCAACGCGATGGTGTCAAAAGTATTGACTGTAGAAACTATAATCGGACTATTGGGCTGGGCAGCTTCGGTCTGGGTAAAGTCAGGGTCCAACCAGACAGTGACGATGGCATCTCCTCCCGGTGATAAATCAACCCGCTCAACTATGGTATGCCATTCGCCAAACACAATTGGGGTGACGGGATTCAGGTCAGTTATGGGTGCCGGATAGGGGTCCATACTCCAATTTATTGAGGTCCAGGCATTCCCGGCAATAACATTCTGCTGCCCGTTAATTCCACCGAGGATGAACTGCAATCCACCGTAACCACCACCACCACTCCCAGTTTTGCCGTTCAAATTGTTAAATTCCATGCTGAAAGTTGCATAAATGGTATTGCCTGAAGCCGCGCCGTAATTGGCCACCATCCAGGCATCGTTGGTGGAGAAAATGACAATTCCGGCCTCTTGGTTGCTGGCAACGATCGGACCAGGCAGGACTGATGGCAAGGACTGAAAAGCCGTGGTAAAGCTCCAGGCGTTGGTGTATCGGGCTCCATTGCCATCCGCCAGGGTCACCTGGGCCGTGTGCAACGTGCTGGCGCTCAAGGGTGAACCAGGAGCGTAATTTATCGTAGTGACATTGGCGGATTTAGTAATCGCAGGAGTAACGGTGCCGCCATCCACTTGCATTACGATGGTGTTGGCGTTGACCGGGGTATTACCATCAATCGCCTGCAAACTGACACTTGTGCGCGAACCACTGTAGGAGCCGTTCGCCGGTGACTCCGCAGCGAAGGTGACCACCTGAATCTGACTGATGTCCACGGTGAGATTACTTATGCTAAATTGGTCGCCAGCACCATTGCCAATTCTCAAAGCGTTAAGAACCACGCCCGCCTCTTCAACGCCGGAGTACCCTCCATTATCCGTGGTGAAGGTAATCGCGCCGGTATCAAAATTGTAGGTGAATTCAATATGATTGACCACGTTGGTGTCATTGTCGGTTTCTTGGTGGTAGCGATCGATCCAAAAACCAGGAGCACCGTCAGTGCCCCACGCACCCAAAACAGAATTACCCGTGAAGACCTCTTCCGTGCCGCCAGTGCCGCCACTAAACAAACTAACCCCACCCCACCCGGTGAAAACAGTACCAGCCCCCGCCGCAGGAACCAAGGTATCGTAGTTAAGCGTTAATATCTTTCCCGGCCCCAGCGACGACGTAAACGTGTCATAGGCTGTGTAACTACCGCCATCTGTGTCGTATGTGTTAGGCACAGTGATATTCGGCCCAGTTCCCGTCCAAGTTCCTCCCACATTCGCAGTTGATCCGATGAGCGGGGTCCCCAGAGATTGACTGAAGGTTTCCAGGAAGACCGTGGTGCCTTTGCAGACGCTGAGATCCAGCATGGAGATCGCCAGCAGTGACATCAATAATTGAGTTCGTCGTTTCATAGTGTGGTATGCGTTTTGATTTGTTTACTTTTTCTTTTGGGGGGTTCTCAGGTTCGTTTCAAACTTTTGACCAGCAATTGCATTAAGTTTTAGTTGGGTTTCGGCAGTACACTTGGTGTTGGGATGAATATGGACCAGTTTGAATTTGAAACAATACCCATGAATATGGGTATGCCAAGCCAGTGGCAATTGAGCGGAGAGGTCACTTGCTTTTGGCCGCCACGTTAGTTGCAGTCAGCGCCTCGATTTGTGTCAGCATATTGCGGTAAAGTGGCGCATACTGTCCCCCCTGTTCTACGCCGTTTTGGGCGAGTCGAATCGCTTGGTCTGCCGCTCCGGTCTTGAGGTAGGAAATGATCAATGCCTGATCCACCGCGACAAGATCGGAGCCGGAAAGCTTCCGCCGGCTCGCGTTAAGCAGTGGAATCCCCGCCGCATCTTCACCGCGCAAGTGATGGAGCCGCGCGAGGTAGTATTCCGTGAAACCCGATTGCGAGAAGCCCCGCTGGAGCAGCACCTGACCCTGTTCAATCTCGCGCGCGACCGTCTCACCATCGGCGCTGGTCAGGCCGCCCTGGAGCCTGGCTTTGCATTCAAAAACCAGACAGGAATACTCCATGTGCAATGAGGTGTATTCGGTCACGGACTGCCGGGCGCTCTGAAAAAGCTCCAGCGCTTCGGCGAATTTTCCTTCCTGCAGCAACACCCGCGCCACCAAGCCGGTAAGCGGACGCCTGCCTCCCGCGCCCGGAGGGGCGGTCAGCCACTCATGCATGACCGCGCCCACTTCGGGATCAACCGTGTTTTCAAATTGTGCAATGGCTTCATCAAAGCGTTGAAAAGCCGCGGAATTATTCACGCGCATAAAAGGCGCGTTGAAAATAGTGCGCATGTTGAGGTTAACCACGTAACGGTCGTAGGGATTGTCTCCCAGCTTTCGCGCATAAACTTCCCACGGCGCAATTCGTGCGCGCGCCTCCGCCGAAAGGTTGGTCATGGATTTCACAAATGTTTCGGCCATCAGCGCCTGACCTCGCAAAGTCGGATGTACGTGATCGTCCATCAACTCCCAGCCAATCGCGCCGCTGGGACTGGCCTGACGAAACGCCGTCACGAGATCGCACACGGGCGCGCCATGCTCGCGCGCCGCGCTCAGGATGGCATCTTGCGCCGCGGAAGTGGCCCGCCACGGCATCGTGTCGAGATCGCGCGCCTTCACAAATTCGGTCAGCGCTTCGGCGGATTTCCCTTCCGCCGCCAGCTCCTGGGCATGGAGAAAATGAACGCCGGCCTGTTCGCTCGGCGGTGAATTGGATGCGTCGGGCCCGATGGGCGCGAGATTACTTTCACTCGACGGCAGGGTGCAAACCAGCACAGGAACGCCACGGGACTGGCAGCGTTCGATCATGGTGGCGACGTTATGATGAAGATTGTTGGCCGCCGCCGCGCGCCGCCAGTCGCCGGGCAAGATGCAGTTTTGGCCGGCCATGGATTCCATGAGCGTATGCCGCATGTCGGGCTGTTTCGGACGCAGAAGCTTTTCCAATCCTTGAACTATGGCAATTGAATGGAGAAAGCGAGTCGCCGCCAGCATCCACGTCTGGCTGCCCGCGCGGCTGGTAGAAGCCACGCCGTATGCGCCGAAGAATTCATTGTGACCCGTGTGAATAATGATCAGATCGGGATTGAAATTGAGGGCCTCGGTCATGATGCCGAGCACGGGATAACTGGCAACGGCCACGGTGCCGAGATTGATGACCTCGACGCGGCGCTCCGGCCAGGCGTCCTGAAGCATCGCTTGCAAAAAGGCGGAGGAGGCCAGGTTGCGTGGCTGGGGGTAGCCCTTGGCCGCAGACTCGCCCACGATAAAGATGCGGAAGGTGTTCGTTGGCTTGGGATCGAGGAAAGAATATTGCGTGGTATCGCCAGCCATGCCGGAATTGAAGAACCAAGAGTCGGCACCAGCCTGTTCCGTGATGACGAGCGTGCCGCCCGGGACCGGGCCTACTTTGCGGAAAAAGGGCGCGTAGCCACCAAAACCCCACAGCCGCAGCAGGAGTTCGATCAACAGCAACAATGCGACCGGCAACCACAGCAGGAGTGCCCGGAACAGGATGCGCTTCGTTCGGCTTTTGCTTGTAGTCGAGGTGGTCACTTAGCGCGGAGGTTTGCCAGAGGGCAATTCAATCCCAAGCCTGGCAGTGGTTCAAGAAAAGTGAACCCGGCATTCGCATCAGCGAAGCCGGGTTCAGTTGTTCGTGAGAAATCAAACTCATCAGGAGCTATCAGGAGCGGCAACGGCGGCAGAGTACGAGGCCAAGTCCGCCGAGTCCGAGCAGCGCCATGGAAGCCGGTTCTGGAACTGGGCTGATGGTCACGGTGAGATTGTCCAAATTGATGTCACCATAGTGACCATTGCCATCAGAGCCACCATTGCCGATTCTCAATCCGTTAAGAGCCAAGTCTGGCGTTCCGGTGCCGGTCAAGGATCCACTATCCGATGTGAATGTCCAAGCACCGGTATCATACGCATAGGTGAGGGTGAGGTGATTGATCATGTCGGTGTCCCCGGAGCCTTGTGCGCCGCCGACAGCACCGCCGTCCTTGCCCAACGAAGTCGTGCTAACCAGTCCCTCAAACATTTGTTCAGTCCCACTAGAGCCACCAGTATAACCACTATACAAGCTAACGCCTGCCCAGCAGCCATTATAAGGCCCCCCCACTTCATCAGTCGGCGTCGGGGACACCATGTCATAGGAAAGCGTGAGCACTTCGCCCGCACCCAGAGTCGAGGTGAATGAGTCAAAAAGTAGCCGCCCGTTTCCACTTGTGTCAAAAGAGTTTTCGGCACTGATAACGCCGCCATTGCCATTTCCATCAAACCAAGTTCCTCCAATATCGGCCGCAGTCCCGGCGAGTGCGGTTCCCGGAGCCTGGCTGAAGGCATCCAAGAATACGGTGGTTTGTCCCATGGAGACGTTAACGGCCAGCACAGAGATGGCGAGCAATGGAATCAATAAATGCATCCGTTTATTGTGTGAGTATGGATAGCTCATGTCTTTTAGTTGTTATTTGATTAGGGTTCTTGTTGAAATGGTGACGTAAATATAAATGCATCCCCAAAAGGAACAATACCCATAAATATGGGTATCCACAAAATGATGCCGCCATCCGTACGAGTCAGTTTTGCGGAGCAAGCCCGGATCTTCGAGAAGAACACAAGATAACCAAAATATTACCATTGCAAGGCGCTTCCGTCTGTGCATATATTACGCGGTGCCTTTGCTCATTGTAAGAGCTTTGCAACCGCCAGCCTGCATTTTGTGATGAGCTTTATTCACAGCAATTTGAAATCTTGGTCAGCACTTGTGAAAATATACGCCCTGTTCTTAACAATTTTTGTAACGGCCCCGGTTTCTGCGCACGCGACGATCCTGTGGAGTTATCCTGGGGCAATCCTTGTTCATAACAACAACCCAGGTACGGACATATTGCATGGAGCTATCGCTCCACAGGGCACGAATTCCGGCCGCACCATTTATTTGAGATTGCGAATTTATCCATATTCCGATGCGGCGACCGAAGCTATTTCTTTCTACTCATGCGGAGTGTTTTTTTATTACAAAGGGCAGGAACATCTCGGCATTGGGAACGGTTTTGAGGCTTTGGCATATAGCGCCATCAACATGACCGGGGGGAAAAAGGGTCTCCAAGACTTTGATTCGGCCACTCCAGATTTGGGAAAAGAATGGGAATACGTCCGCAAAGGGATTCCAAAGACCATTGTCACCAAGATCGAATTCCATCCAGGACAAGACGCTCATGTTACCGTTTGGCTGGCTCCGGACCTTGATCCCGGCGCGACGGAAAATAGCCAACGCACCAACCTGATCACTCAATTCGAGGCAGATGCTACTTTTGATGAAATCCGGGTTATACATCGTGGGGCGGGTGACGGCTGGGAATTCAGCGACCTCGCAATCGCCACTGCGTTTGAGGACTTTGACCGATTGCATTTTTGGCAACGCAAACTCTTTGTAGGATTGACGATGGGGGGGTTGCTTTTGGCGGTGGGAACCACCGTCAGGTTGTTGGAACGGCGGCGTTCCCAACTGCAAATACGACGACTAGAAAAGGAAAGCGCTGTGGCAATGGAACGCGCCCGCATCGCGCGTGACATTCATGATGAGTTGGGTGCCAGCCTGACCAAAATCCATAAACTTGCGGGGATGTTAGACCAACCCGACGACAGGCAGGCTGGCCCAAACCAACATTCCAAGATAATTTCCCAAACAGCCCGCGACACTATTCAAACGATGGATGAAATTGTCTGGGCAGTAAATCCCAAGAACGATACGCTGAAGGAAATGGCCGATTACCTGGTTTTCTTTACCGAAGATTTTTTGCGGCCCTCCGGCATCGCCTGCAGACTGGAGGTTCCATTAAACTTGCCTGATATTCCAGTAACCGCCGAGGTGCGGCATAGTTTCTTTATGGTGGTCAAAGAGGCCTTGAACAATGCCGTGAAACATGCTGCGGCCAGCCAACTCAAGTTCGGATTGAGTTACGAGAAATCCAGGTTAAAGGCCGAGATCGCCGACAATGGGTGTGGCTTCCGCTTGGATGAAACCGCCAAGGCCGGCGACGGTTTGGAAAATATGCGCCGGCGGATGCTTGCCATCGGGGGGGCATTTAATATAAGAAGCAATCCAGGTCAAGGAACGGCGGTGCAATTGGAGGTATTGCTCCCTGCTGACAGAACATTTGTCCAATGAATGCGTCCCGTCTTAAGAATAAATCATCGGCGCTTTCGGTCAAAGTGGTGATCGTTGAAGATGCCAGGTGGATGCGTGAAAATTTAGCCCGGGAGATCAACAATTCCACAGGGTTTTTGTGTGTGAATGATTATCGTACGGGAGAGGAAGCACTCCAGGGAATTCCGGCGGATCAGCCAGATGTCGTGCTGATGGACATCAACCTGCCGGGTATGAATGGCGTGGAATGTATCCGACAACTGCGCGCCAAATTGCCCGAACTACGATGCCTGATGCTCACGGTTTATGAAGAGAGTGAAAAAATATTCAACTCACTTTTGGCCGGAGCGAGCGGGTATTTGCTCAAACGCACCAGCACGGCCGAACTCTTGGAAGCGATCCAACAAGTGCATGATGGCGGGTCGCCCATGTCGAGCAGCATCGCGCGCAAAGTTGTAGCCTACTTTCATGAAATGGGAGCGGCCAAACCCAACACCGTTGCACTTTCTCCACGCGAACTGCAGGTTTTGGAATTACTGGCCAAAGGAGAAGCCTATAAGAATATCGCCGACCAGTTGTCCCTGGGCATTGAAACCATCCGTATGAATATAAAACATATTTATGCCAAATTGCATGTTCATTCGCGTGGTGAAGCCGCGGCAAAATACCTGCAGCATTCTCAGTTTCACCACCCGGTGAATGACTGAGAATACAACCAATATTCCACGTTAGTATTACTCACGAGGAAGTTGGTTGGACCATGCGTCTGCCCGGTGACAATCCCTGACCCGGCCTAAAATTACTTAAACTCGCCGGCGAGCGGGATTTCAGTCTTGCGTGCCGCCATTCCGGATTGGCCAGCAACCGGATGATTCTCCGTTTCGCTGTGGGCCTGGAGGACGCGTTGCACCTCCAATTGGTCGCTCGTTTTGAGGCTCGTTTGTTGGCCGGTGATTTTGTTCTTGAGGTAAAACACACACCAAGGTCGCCGTTTCAGTCCAAATGTTTGCTTCATTGATTCACTCATGGTTAAGAGTGTGTCAGGCGCGGCATTCGTCGCATAAGCGAGCATTGGACGGGCTATAGCCGGGCAGTAACAGGTTTCTGAACGGGCAGCCAAACAGGTGAAGATTCCGGTGAAACCCTGACCCAAACCCTCAAGAAATCCCAATAAAATCGAGGGTTTTGATTGAAGGTGCATTGGCGGTGGCCCTGGGTTCCATTTGGTTTGTTAGCCATTGTGTTAGCCATTGATCTCCAAATTTCAGCGCAAATACGTCCGCGAACCGCAGGTTTCCTGAAGCAACCCGTTCACATTATACACATTCGTCACACTCGTGGCCGGCGGCGTTGAAGATGCTGGTGCTCGTGCCGTTGCGTGTTATACTTGCAGCCAACATAGCTGGGATGGCCGCCGTCACGACCGAAAGCAAACCGGATGTTGCGGGTAAAAAAGTCTCCTGCCATGCGCCTGGTTGACCTAGCTAGCACCACGAGGTGCGCAAGGCGTTTGGCGGTTTAGTTGATGTAGACGAGCTTTGGCTTCGTTCGTAGCCGAGAAGCCATTCCAGCGTTTAATTTCATTGGCACCACGGATGTTCTGGTTGACATGTCGAGTTCAATAATATCGGAGTAGAATCATGATTCAAAATTCAATGCATCTCGCCAAGTTGGCGTGCGGTGTTGTAATCGTGGCCGGTGCCATTAGCAGACTTCCCGCAGAGCCTTTGCTTGCCGACGAGACGATTGTCACGAAAACCAACTTTGCCCAATTAGAGCCCTTCATTTCAGGTTCGGAACGTGTCGGAGTTTCGGTGGACTTGGAGGGCGAGGTTTTGTGCGTGAACCAAGCCCAGGATCAGGTTGTTTTGCAGATGGACGGGGGGGCTTTGCGGGTGATGGATTTATCTGGCCAGCCAGTGCTGACGCCTGGTCAGCGCGTCAGATTGACCGGGCAGGGAATGGCGAGACAGGGTTGTCTTGACCAGGTACTGGTGGACAATGATGGAATCCATTCAACAACGGAGAAATTCGGGACTGTCTATCTGACGGCCGGACGGCACCCCATTCGTGCCGAATGGTTTAACGGATCTGCGGATTATTTTTTCGAGGTGGAATATGCCGGTCCCAACCTGAAGCGGCAGCGTATTCCAGACAATGTGCTGTATCGAATGGAAACGAATCAATCTGGCGGGGAGCAAAATTGGCTGCCGGGTTTGAGCTACCGTTGTTATTTGGGGAATTGGAAGTGGTTGCCGAGGTGGCAGGAACTTGTGCCAGCCAAAACAGGCAATGTGGCAAATTTTGACTTGGGAGTTCGGACACGAGATGAGGATGTAGCGTTACAATTCACGGGTTATCTTCAGGTGGATCGGGATGGGGTTTACATGTTTTGGACAAAATCTGATGACGGCAGCCGGCTGCTGGTGGAAAATTCTCCGCTCCGACTTCAAGTTTTAGGCTCATTGCCGTTGCCTAGACCCCGCTTCATCAAGCCCGGTCAGGCGTTGAAACCCACGGAAGATTCTTTCTGGGCAATGGTGGAAGGAGTGGTAACGGCGATTCACATTGATCCGGGTGGTGCATTGGAGGTGGAGCTGTGTGCCGGCTCGAACCGCATGTATTTGGTATCAAACGCGGCAGACTTTCATCCCCCCGGCCTGTTCAGCCGAATCCGGGCAACGGGACTGTGTTGCAGCACGCGGTTGGCGGGGGGCGGTTGTGTGGCTGGGCGGCTTCTGGTGTTTGGGAGCATGGTCGAGGAACTGGCGCCAGCGCCAACTTCATTGGAAAACCCGGTTACGACCGTGGCGGAGTTACGTCGCTTGACCGCTGGCGCCCAATGGGCCGGCAGTCTGCTCTGCTTGACCGGGACAGTTGTCACCGGCGTCTCGCCACAGGGATGTTTTGCCTTTCAGGATGAGACTGGCGGCGTGATCATTCAAATGAGCCGTCAAAGTGATTGGATTGGACCGGGGCAACAGATCGTGCTGAAAGGCAATGGCTTTTTGGATGGAAACAAGCTCATCCTGGATCACGCCGCGCTGGTGGACAATGACGGAGTCCATGTGACAACCGAGGGAACCGCAGCCGCCTACCTTACGGCCGGGCGGCATCCCATTCATGTCTCGTGGTTCAATCGTTACGGGGCGTCTGACCTGGAAATCTATTATCAGGGACCAGGCTTGTCGCGAAGGCTAATCCCTGATTCAGCCTTGGTGCATCTTGAAGTTGATCCGGCCAGCGGCGACGTTAAATGGGTTCCCGGGCTTGGTTTCATGTGTTATAATGGCGACTGGTATTCCGTGCCAAAGGTTTCCGAACTGAAGCTGCTGGAAATGGGGACGACCAACAACTTTGAAATTCAGGCGGTGAACCGCGCGGAAAAAGTGGGTTTGGAATTTGGCGGCTATCTGGAGGTAGCCCAAGCCGGGCTGTATTCCTTTTCAGTTTTTTCTGATGACGGCAGTTTGTTGTTTATAGACGAGCAGGTGCCGCAAATCGAGAGGGTCTCCGCCCAGGGCGTGCCGGAGCCGTTTCCCATTGTCGCCCGCCATGTTTTAGGACCGGAACAAAACAACCGGTGGTCGGAAACCCGGGGCAAGGTCAAATTTGTCTCTGAACGTGCCGGCTCGTTGTTTCTGGATCTCGATTCCGTTTATGGCCCGATGACGGTGGAGGTTGTGGATGGCTCGGGCGGTTCTCCGTTGTTGCTGCTGGGCGCCCAGGTGAGAGTGCGGGGATTTTGCCAGGGCGCCCTTGCGCCCGACGGGCAGAGCCTGGCGGCAAACATGGTCGTGCCGGGAATGGAACAGGTCCAACTGATGGACGCGGATCCGGAACAATGGAACCGTTATCCGCTGGAGCCGATTGGCGATGTGGTCAAAAAAGACTTCTTGTCAACGGATGAAGCGATTGTTCACGTCCAGGGCGAAGCGCAGGTTGAGCAATTTCCACAGGGGCTTTTGTTGAAAGATGCGTCAGGAGAAATCGAGGTGGAAACCGCCCAGCCGTTGACCACCAATCTGACCGGTACCGTGGACGTGATCGGGCGGTTGAGCCATGCGGAGACGAATGTACTTCTACAGTGCGGCATTTATCGCGATTTGAAGGACGAGCAGGACAGAAGTTCAAAAAAACTGCCACTGCTCACCACCGTTCAGGAAATCAAAGAGTTGACCCGCGAGCAGGCCTGGCACCGGTATCCCGTAAAAGTTCGGGGAGTGATTACGCTGGTGCGCGACCATGGGTGCGGCGTGATCATTCAGGACGACACTGCGGCGATTGATGTCTGGTGGCCGCCTTACTCCACAACCTCGCTGCCGAAGGTCGGGGATTATTGGGAGATCGAAGGCGAAACCTCGGTCAAATTTTCGCCCATCATTGAAAGCGACCGGGCCGTGCGTTTGGGATCCGGGGCCATGCCGGCGCCGCTGCAGCCGGCATGGGATCAACTGCTCAACGGAAGTCTGGACACGCGGTATGTCGAGATTCAAGGTATTGTGACTGCTACGGAGGACGGGGTGGTGACACTGTTTACCCGCACCGGAAAAATGCAGGTGCTGCTGTCACCGCTCCCAACCCAATCGTTAAAAAGTTTCGAGAATGCCCGGGTCCGGATTCGGGGCTGCGTGGTGCCCATTCGCGATGAGCAGTCGCAGCAGGTGCGAGTTGGCCGGTTCCGTCTGTCAAACATGTCGTTGAATGTGGATGAACCGGCGCCGCCAGACCTGTTCGACGTGGGGTTGAAGCATGTTTCCGAACTGCTGCTTTTTGATGCGCAAGCCGACACTTTGCGGCGGGTGAAAATTGCCGGGCAAATTTTGCATGAACACGACCGTGATTTGTTTCTGGCTGACGGCACCAATACCATTCGTGTCGTGGCGCGCGAGCCGGTCAGCCTGAGGGTTGGAGATTTGGTGGAGACGGTTGGGTTCCTGGAACTGAACGATGGGGCGCCCGTTTTGCATGAAGCCACTTTGCGACGGACCGGCTGGGCGCCGCTGCCCGAGCCGGTTCATATTTCCGGCAGTTCGCTTCTTACCAGCGCGCAAGACGGCAGGTTGGTCTCGGTTGAAGCCCGGTTGATTGGTGTTTCAAGCGAGATGTCGGATAAACTGCTGGAGTTGCGGGCTGGGAACCGGGAGTTTTTTGCCCGTTTGGAAAATCATGCGGATTTATTAATGGAGCTGTCACCCGGCAGCCTGCTGGAACTGACCGGGGTCTGTTCGGCGCAAGGTGCCAGACCGCCGTCTGGAAAAGGGTTCAGTTCATTTGAACTGCTCCTCAATTCATCCTTAGCCGTGAAGGTTTTGGAACGGCCTCCCTGGTGGACACTCCAGCGGGCGCTCATTTTTGTCGGCGGGATGTCACTCGTCATTCTGGCCACCGCGTTTTGGATTGTCCTGCTGCGACGCCGGGTTGAGGAGCGTACGGTGCAACTTGGGATAGAGATTCATCATCGGGAACGATTTCAACGGCAGAACGAGTTGGCGAAAGAGCGAAGCCGCATCGCCCAGGACATGCATGATCAACTTGGCGCCAATGTGACTAAAGTTGGATTGCTGGCAGAGTTAACCAAGAAAAACATCGGTGATTCCGACAAGGTTCTCGCAAACGCCGAAAGGATTTCCAAGACTGCCTTCGAGCTGGGCCGGGGGTTGGACGAAATCGTCTGGGCCGTAAATCCCAAGAACGACTCGCTGAACAATTTCTGTGATTATGTGGCCGTCCAGGCACAGGAATTATTTCAATTGACCGACATTCTGTGTCGCGTGGACCTGCCGCCCGAAATGCTCTACTACCCACTTTGCGCCGAGGTGCGCCACAACTTGTTTCTCGCAGCCAAGGAAGCATTAAACAATGTGGTGCGGCATGCCAACGCCCGGGAAGTGTGGATGCGGTTCAAGCTGGAGGATTCAAAGTTCACAATTTCCATAGTGGATGATGGCAATGGCTTTGCGCCTGAACAAACACAATCGCTGCGGAACGGATTGAAAATTATGCAAAAGCGGCTGGAAGATGCCGGTGGTTGTTTTACCATTGTAAGCCAACCCAATCATGGCACCGAAGTAATATTCGCCATCAGCTTGGCCAGGATGGCGGGGAAGATCGATGGCGGAATTTGAGTTGCGGGATAAGCCGGAGAAGTTTCCATTGCTCGTTTAATCATCTTTCCATTAAAATCACAGGCGTGCGCATCAAAGTATCCATCATTGAGGATGATCGGGAGATCTCTGAAGGCATGGCCTTTTTGATCAACAGCAGTGAGACCACCCAATGTATCAGCACTCACGCCACGGCTGAAGATGCCCTCAGACGAATTCCGGTTCTGCAACCGAACGTGATCTTAATGGACATCAAGCTTCCACAAATGTCGGGCATTGACTGCGCCCGGAAGCTCAAGGGGCTGTTGCCGCAAGTGCAAATTTTAATGTTGACCATGTATGAAGACAGTGATTTGGTTTTCAATTCGATTCTGGCTGGCGCCAGCGGTTATTTGGTCAAACGAACGCCACCGGCCAAGGTTTTGGAAGCGATAGAGGAGATTTTCAACGGCGCTTCACCCATGTCCGGTCGAATTGCTCGCAAGATGGTCGAACATTTTCGCCACATGAAGCGTTCGGCACCCGAACTCGAAAATCTTTCCAAGCGGGAGCAAGAGGTTCTTGAATTGCTAGCCAAGGGCTATCGTTACAAGGAAATAGCGGACAAGTTAGTCATGGGTTTCGATACGGTAAGGAGTCATTTGAGAAGTATTTATGATAAGCTTCACGTGCATTCCCGCACGGAGGCGGTCGCTAAATACCTTCAAAGTTCGGATTCCAAAGAATCTCCTTCTGCCTGATTTTTCGGTGTTTTGGAAGCCGGGAATAAATTCGGGTTAGCCCGTTTTCGCTTTTGTGCCTTTGTTTTTTCGAACTCTCACCCAAAAGGGCTATGGCGGGAGTTTCGACCTTCAACTAAAGTCGTTATGTTCATCGAATTCATACATATATACATGACATATATACATGTCAGTAAACTATCTATCTGCTTTGACTTGTAATTGAGCAGGGCGTGAATTCTTGAGGTTTGGCATCAAGCCAAACAAACCTAAAAATGCGAGCATATTTCAATTCAAATCCGATAAAATCAGCATCAACCAACAACCAGACGAAGAATCAAATAATCCTCAAAATGCTCCGGCCCGCAATTCCAGTAACAGTTGGCTTTTGATTTGGCAAGCCCAGCAACTAACAAAATATTAATGAAACTCAAATCATCTTGACTATCGACAAAAACAGACTATGAAAACCCTCAAATCACTAATTGTTCCAATGGCGCTGGCCTCAGCCCTGGCGGGCGTCGCGCAGGCGCAGAACTTCAACCCCATCCCGCTGACGCAAAGCAGTTACACGTATGGGATTGTGGTCGCGGCCAATGCCGTGCCAATTCAGCCCTATGGACTCACCGCTACCGTCGGTGATGGCGAGTCCGGCGGGGACTACACCTTTTTCGAGCTGGGGATGTACAACTTCGGACCCAATAATTACGGGGTTCCCGTCCACGGCACGACCTTCACCAATTTCCATAACGCGAACATGCAGTTCCAGATGGCGCTGTCGTATACGGCCAACGATGATTTAATGATCGACAGCGCCAATGATACAAGCGGCACCCTGACGTTGACCACACCAACCAACGCCACGAGCCTGGCCTTTTTCGGTACTGGCGGAAACGGAGGCTGTACAGTCAATTACACTGTAACTCACGCTGACAATGGCACGGAGTCCGGAACCGTCAGTTGGCCCGACTGGTTTAATGGCAATAGTGGCAACAGTACTGTTGCTTGGGCCACCGGTGGACGGATCGCCGTGAACGGCGGTATAGACATCCACGGCAACAACAACGGTACGACCGGCAACAATGGTCAGCCTTATGTATATGCGCAGGCTATTAGCCTTTCCGACAGCACACCCGTTGTCAGCGTAGCGTTCGGTTACAGCAGCGGCGGCGGTTATGACAGTTTTTTTGCCGTCAGCGCGTCCATCGACGGAACACATTATTTCCCCGTACCGGCGACCGGCTTCAACGAACAGGCCATTGTTCCCGGTTTTCCCGTCCCAATAACCGCCACCATGGATGCTGGCACCAATATTAGTGGCGGCAATCCCGGCACCACATGGATGGAGCAGGGTTATGATACCAGCCAAGGTGGTCAGTACTCAGCCTATGGGTTGCCTCCTTCCGGCTCGACTTTTGCGAGCTATACCCAGCCCACCCATACCTACCAGATGGGCAATTACAACACCAACGATGCCATCCTGATTGACAGTCAACATTTGTCTGTCAACATCACCCCAGACACGGCGACAAATTACGGTGAAATTGCCTTTCTGACCGCAGCCGCCAACGCGGGCAGCGGCATGCCTGTCCAATGCGTCATTCAACACAAGGACGGCGTCAACGAGACAAATACGTTTTATGGATACGATTGGTATGACACCAGCCACAACAGTTCAATTGCCTGGCAGGCCAATGGCCGCGTTTGGATGAACAATCGCACCGAAAATAATTATGGCTCTAATCCGCGACCCTACCTTTTTGAGACTTACTTTTCGATCACCGACCTAGGCAGCCCGGTCACGAACTTGGTGGCAAATTATGTTTCTGGCGGTGGGGCCACCTACGTCTTGGCCGTGAGCGGCACCGTGGGCGCCACAGCACCGCTGGTGGTTTCGGGGCCGGCGCTGGGGGATCAAGGGGAATTTGTTCTGGGCGGAACCGCGACCTTTTCGGTGAGTGTCAGCGGCACTCCGACCATAACAAACACCTGGCTGGAGGAAAGCAATGGCGTATTCGTCCCGCTGGCGAACGGAACGGATTTCAATGGTTCCCTGGTCTCCGGGGCAAACACGCTAACCCTCACCATCAGCGGTTTGACTTCAGCCGACGCCACAAATTTCGAGTATATCGCGTCCAACGTGGCGGGCAGCGCGACCAGCAGTCCGACGAACATCAGTCTTTCCACGCCCGAGCCGCCGCCGGCATCGGCGTACAAGACGGCAGTGCTGTCCTATCATCCGGTGGGCTACTGGCCGTTGGACGAAACTAGCGGAACCATTGCCTTCGACTATGCGGGCACCAATAATGGCGCTTATGAAGGCAATTATCAGTTGGGCCAGGCGGGTCTTCCGGCCACAGCCGGCATCGGACCAAATACTTCCGTGTATTTCGACGGCAGCACCGCTTATGTTGACATTTCCAGCGGCGGTGTTGGGTGGAGTCTTAATATTACCAATGCGATTACGGTCATGGAATGGGTCCAAACCACACCGGGCGGGGATACCACATTTACCACCCCCTTGGGGCACGGGGACACCAGCTACCGTTTGGATGTGACCCCACGACCGCATTTCGCTGATGACGGCCCCGATGCTATCGGCGCCGCACCGATTAACGACGGTAATTGGCATCAGTTGGTAGGCGTCTATGACGGTACGAATGAATATCTTTATGCGGATGGAAATCTGGTGGCAGGACCATATGCAAGCACTTCGCCGGGAAGCGCGTACGATCTTGTTATCGGGGCGGCTCCTGATTATCTTGGCAACCGCAACTTTGAGGGCAACATTGCGCAAGTGGCCGTTTTCACCAATGCGCTAACCGCTGCGCAGATTGAAAACGTATATAGCGCGCTGGAAGTCCCAGCCACTCTATCCACCGATATAAGTCCTCTAAACGCAGAGACGTACTCGGGAGCGCCTGTGACCTATATTGTGGGTGCCATGGGAAGTATGCCGATAAATTACCAATGGACGATGGACGGAATAGCCGTGAGCGGGGCAACCAATGCCAGCCTTACGATGGCAGCGGAGTGTGGAACACATATAATACAAGTTAGTTTTACAAATATCTTTAACGGAGTGATACCAGTGCTCAGTTCCGAGGCGACGCTCCAGGTTACAAACTATCCATCTGCCATAACATTCAACACGAATGGCACGGGCTGGCAAATTAACACTTTTGGAATCGGCAATGTGCCTACTATCGGCAACAACGTATTGGAACTGACCGATGGCAACGGTAATGAGGCTTCCAGCGCGTTTTATGCGGTCGCGCAATACGTTGGCAGTTTTGCCGCGTCATTTACCTATCAGGATCAAGGAGGTGGCGGCGCTGATGGGGTTACGTTTATTATTCAAAATACCTCAGCGAGCACTAACGCTTTGGGCGGTTTCGGTGGTAGCGATGGCTATGTGGGAATCAGCAATAGCGTAGAGTTTGTGGTAGATCTGTTTAATAGCACAGGCCCCGGCATCGCGTTGGCGACCAATGGCGCAAATGCTGTAGGTTACGGGCCAACCGGTAATGTATCCATTGGCAGCGGGGATCCCATCAACTTCATAATGAATTATGCCGATGGCATATTTAACGTGGAAATGACGGATGCCACGACGTTGGCTACTTATACGACCAACTATACTGTAGGTTCGCTGACTTCCATCGTTGGTTCAGACCTGGCTTACGTGGGATTCACTGGCGGCGACGGTGGGATTACATCCGTCCAGACCATCACCAACTTTGTTTTTATGTCAGTTGTCCCGCCGGTGTCTCTGACTGTATCACCACCGAATAATGGCAATGTTGTGATCTCTTGGCCGGCGGGCAATCCAAATTACGAGCTACAAACAACCACGAACTTGTTGAACACATGGACCATTGGTCCCTCGCCAACTGAGACGAACGGAACCAATTACGTCACCATTACTCCCATTGGCCGTGGAGATAAGTTCTATAGGTTGGTGCTCGTGTGCCAATAGGGACTATAGGTTTGTGAGGCTTGGTTGCAGGCCGTTGACCGGGGCATTAAAGATCGCTTCGGCAACGGCCTCTAATTTTTGAGCACAAACAGTAACCAGGAATATATTTTGTCAGTTCGCTAGAATGATTATGCGTGACTTAAAGTGGAAACCGGCATTTCGGCCTGAGATGACGGGCGAGGGCTGTTTGATAAGCGGCCGAAGTGTATCCGGCAGTGGCCTGTTCTCAAAAGAGTCAGATATACCGGATGAGGGAAAGCTCGTCGGATTCACCTTAATTGAGCTGCTGGTGGTCATAGCCATCATTGCCATCTTGGCGGCGCTGCTCCTGCCGGCTTTGACTGCCGCCAAGATCCGGGCACAGGGCATTCAATGCATGGGTAATCTTCGGCAGCTCAACACGGCATGGAAAATGTATGCCGGTGACAATAATGGACTTTTCCCGCCGAATGAACAAGGCTCGGCAAACGCAAGTTATGTTGGTTGGGTGATGGGCTGGCTCGATTACAGCGGCGGCGGCGATCTCGGACGGGACGACACCAACACATCGTTGCTGTTCGGCTCGCCCACGGCGCTGCTGGGCCCTTACCTGCAGACGGCGGCGGTTTATAAATGCCCGGCAGACATGAGCAATCAGTACGGCAGAGCTGGGCAGCCGCGAGTTCGTAGTTATTCGATGAATCAAGCAATCGGCCCCAATGCGAGCGGCACAGCAAGTGGCCAAGGCCCGTGGTTGCCGGCGCCCCCGTTTAGGGTTTATATCAAGGAAACCCAGGTGATCAGTCCTAGTCCCAGCGATCTTTTTGTGTTTTTGGACGAGCATTCTGACAGCATCAACGATGGCGGTTTTTCTTTTGTAATGCCTTATACTGCTTCGGGTCAGCCAAACCCGGCCAGCGCTCAATGGCAGGATGTGCCGGCCAAGTATCATGGCAATTCCTGCTCCTTTACCTTCGCAGATGGCCACGTCGCAATTCACAAGTGGTTGAGTCCAGGACAAATTCCGAATGTCACATATAAATTGATTTCAAAACCTGTCGCAGCAGCAAACGACCCGGATATTATGTGGATGGGCCAGCATGTTTCCGCTTTGGCGCGATAATAGTTTAAACGCCGTTAGCACGGACATTTTTTTCTTCATTGTTTTTCAATGCATTCGCGCAACAATTACGAAGGTGCCGGAATAGGACCCACCCTTTCCCGAAAATTGCCTCCTATCATGGCGCCCTCTTGCTGCCCAAAGTTCGTTCGGACAAACGGCCCATTTATCGCCGCCTTGCACGCAAGGCATGCGAAACCGTATAATCGGATATAATTTATTCTTGAATTTTCGGATTCTCACCGCAAGTGTTGAAAAACATATGAGCATTAATGATCGCGCTCCACATCCGACCCATCGAAGAAAGCTTCCGGTACTGGTCTTGACCGTGGGCGTGATCCTGGGCCTTCATCCGCAGCTCCGTGCTTACACGCTGCAATCCCTGACGACTAATGTACAACCACTGAACGGCACGGCCAACGGCGGAGATACTTTTCCGGGCGTAGTGGTTCCCTTTGGCATGGTACAGTGGAGCCCGGACACAACCACCCAGAATCCGGGCAACTATCTATATTCAGACACGCAGATTCATGGGTTTGGCCTTACCCAGGCGAGCGGGGCAGGTTGCAATTACGGTGGGGACATTGGCTTCACGCCGTTTCTGGGCAGCGTGGCCAGCTCGCCATATAGCCCCGGCAACTACAGCGACCTGAACGCCAGTTATTTTTCCACCTTTTCGCACAGCAACGAAATTGCCACCCCCGGATACTACTCTGTCAAGTTCACCAATGGCATTCTTACCGAGTTGACGACAACGACGAGGACGGGGTTTGGCCGGTTTGCTTACCCATCCGGCAATACGGCCAGCATGCTCATCAACGCGGGCGGTGACGCCAATGGAACCATTAACGCCTCCATCCAGATCAACCCCGGCGGAAATGAAATCAGCGGTTGGACTCAAATACCAGGTATGTGTGGCCCGGCTAGTGCGGTGTTGTATTTCGATGTGGTCTTCAACACTTCCTTTGCCACTTACGGCGTGTGGAACGGCTCGACGTTGACGGCTAATGGCAAGAGCGTCACCGGGGCGGAAAGCGGGGCTTATCTCAGTTTCAATTTGTCAGGTGGCGGCGTGGTGCTGGCGCATACGGCACTTTCTTATGTCAGTGTGGCCAATGCCCAGGCCAACCTGGCGTCGGAAAGCCCGGTCTCATCGTTCACGAGTGCCGGTTTTGATGCTATGACCAGCGCGGCCAGCAACACTTGGAACGGCTATTTGAACAAGATTCAGGTGAGCGGCGGGACGGCGGCGGACACGGCGACCTTCTACACGATGATGTATCATGCCTTGCAGGCACCCGAGGTGGTCAGCGACGTCAATGGCCAATACATGGGCTACGATGGCACTGTGCATACATTATCACGCACCCAGTATGGGTGGTTTTCCGGCTGGGATATTTACCGCAGTGAATGCCAGTTCGTTGCCATGATGGATCCCGCGCAGGCCAGCGACATGGCGCAGTCGTTGGTGCAGGATGCCACTGATGGCGGGGCGATGCCGCGCTGGGGCGATGCCGTTGCTGACACCGGTATAATGATAGGGGATTCCGCCACGCCGATCATTGCCGGCATGTATGCCTTCGGCGCCACTAATTTTAACACGACGGCGGCGCTGGCGGCGATGGTGAAGGCGGCGGTAAATCCGGTGACCCAGGCCAAGAACGGAGTCATTGAGCGCGATGCCAATCGCGATTATCTGAACCTGGGCTTCGTTCCTGAAAACGAGATTGGCGGGTACGGACCGGTCTCAATGACCCTGGAGTATTGCAGCGATGATTTTGCCTTGGGCCAATTTGCCAAGTCGCAGGGCGACACCACCACCTATACGCAAGCCATGAATCGCGCCCAAAACTGGCGCAACCACTTTAATACCAGCTCCGGCTATCTGCAGATGCGGCGTTCCGACAGCCTCTGGTCGCCTGGATTTAACAGCGATTATTCGACCTACGACAACTATGACGCCTTCGTCGAGGGCACCGGTGCCCAATATGTCTGGATGGTGCCGTTCAACCTGGGTTCGCTCATTAACCTGATGGGCGGGCCTCAGGTTGCGTCGACCCGGCTGGACACATTCTTCACGGAACTCAACGATAGTAATACAGGTTCTTCCCCTTACGCCTACATGGGCAATGAGCCGTGTTCAGAAACGCCTTGGATCTACAGTTTTCTGGGAAAACCCTACAGGACATCGAGTGTTGTCCGCAAAATCATTACGCAACTTTATTCAACGGCGCCCGGCGGCCTGCCCGGCAACGACGACCTGGGGCAGACATCGTCGTGGTATGTTTTTGCCGCGCTGGGCATGTATCCTGAAATACCGGGTGACGATGTTCTGATCCTGAACGGGCCTCTCTTTCCGCAGACCGTCGTCCATCTGACCAATGGTGACCTGACTATTACCGGCAACGGAGCGGGAGACAATGCCCCTTACGTGCAGAGCCTGATCGTGAACGGCCAGACGTCCAACGCGCCTTGGATTCGCTTCGCGAATGTCGCCAACGGGGGGACGCTGGCTTTCAGCATGAGCACAACCCCGAATACAAATTGGGGTTCAAATCCATTGCTCGCCGCCCCGTCTTATATGGATGGCATGACTGCGCCGCTGGCGCAGAACTATCTGTGGGGCACCGGCTTGGAGACAAACGAAACCCAGAGCTCTTGGATCAACACGGTGGATACTAATGCCCCGGGTGGCGGCATCACCAATGTCGGTCCGATTGAAAGCGGCTTGTCTGGCCCGGAGTTGGGCATAAGAAGTGAGAACAGCCAGAGTGGCAGTTGCGAAATTATGTATTCCGGAAAGGCGCTGGGTGGGGCGTCTGACTATGATTATATGAAGGCGTTTGACCTTAGTGGCAAAAACGTCACGATCTCTCCCGGGATGCACTTTTCCTACTGGATCTTCCCGCAAAGCCATGCCAATAACAGCCTGGCGACGGGGGGCAACAGCGCTTACGTGGCGCTGGATCTCATTTTTACGGATGGAACAGATCTCTGGGACAGCGGCATGACGAATCAATACGGCGTTGGTGTAAATCCAACCAACCAGGCCAGCATTCTGGCACTGGATACCTGGAATTATGTGACAATGGATTTGACCACGCTGGCGGGCAAGACCGTAAACCGGATTGACTTGGGCTACAGTCTGCCCGGCAGCACGGGCGGGTATCGCGGCTATGTGGATGACATCGCCTTCACCACGCCCGCCAGTCTTTCACTGACGAACAATCTGGCCTTGAACCAGCCGGTGAGCACGGACAGCCAGCAGACGAGCAATCCCGCCAGCAACGGAAATGACGGCAATTTGACAACGCGCTGGAGCGCTAATGACGGGAACACCAATCATTGGTGGCAAGTGGATTTGGGTGCCATCTGCAACCTGACGGGAGATGAAGTGGTCTGGCAGTTTAACGGCGCGGTTTACGATTACACGGTGGCCGTGTCCCAAGACAATACCAATTGGACGGAGGTGGTCAACGAGACGGCGAACACCAGCACGGCTCAGGATCAAGCGGCTGTGTTTACCGCCATCGGGCGTTATGTGCGGATCAGCGTGACCGGGCTGCCTGCAGGCGACTGGGCCAGTTTTGATGAATTTCGGGTGTTTGGGACAATCATAACGCCGCCTTCGGCTCCGACCGGACTACAAGCGCTGGCAGGCTACAGGCTGGTCGACTTGAATTGGCCGGCTTCCGCCGGTGCGACGAGTTATGATGTTGCGCGTTCGACAAGCAGCGGCACAGAGACCCTCATCGCCACTACAACCACCACGAATTATACCGATATGGGATTACAAAACGGCACGCCCTATTACTACGTGGTTTCAGCAGTAAATATACTGGGACAACAGAGCGGTAATTCCGGTGAAGTGAACACAACGACGCTGGTAACGGTACCTGGTTCCTACGCAGCCGCCGTTGTGGCCGATAAACCGCTGGCCTACTGGCCATTGAATGAAACGAATGGCACTGTAGCTTTTGACCAGGTGGGCGGTAACAATGGAACCTATGTCGGTGGTGTAACCACCGGCCAACCGGGAGTGTCTTTGGCGGCCTTTGGATATCCCAGTTATGCCGCGCTGTTTGACGGAACGTCCGGTTATGTGGACATTCCCAGCGGTCCGTTCAACATCACGAATGCCATTACCACAATTGCTTGGGTTAATGTTCCAGTCATCGCCCATTTTTCGGGATTAATTGGTCATGGCGACAGTTCCTGGCGCATGAGCGCCAGTGCTTCTGGCAATCCAGGCGGTGCCGACGGCAGCAGCGGCGACGCGACCAGCCCAACCTCGATTGTTGACAGCGGCTGGCATATGGTGGTCTATGCCTACACAGGAGTTCCCAACACGGCTAACAATGGTTCCCTCTACGTGGATGGCGTGCTGGAAGCCAATGATACAATTTCTTCGGTTGCCGGGAGCGGTCTGGATGTCTGGATTGGTGGTGCGCCTGACTATGGAACAGGACGTTTGCTGCCGGGCAGCATTGCTCAGGTGGCTGTCTTTACCAATGCTCTTTCTGCGGCTCAGGTGCAGGCACTCTATTATATTGGCACGAACACTCCGCCCGTTACGTTGACCTTAGTCCCGTTAGCCGCAGGAAACGCCATGAATCTGTTGTGGACGCGAGGCACGCTCCTGCAAACGACCAATGTGGCTGGGCCGTGGATCACGAACACGGGGGCTTCGCCTTACACCGTTGTGCCGACCAACGCTCAAATGTACTTCAGAGTACGGGTAAGTGGGCCATGAATTGGCGCAGCCAGCAACCTTTGGCTTTGCTTTGAGGCAGGCAGCATGGTCCAGTTGTGCAGGCGACGAATAATGCGCGGCTCAATTTCGCCTTCATGTGGGCGAACCATGACTGGCAGGGCCCCCTGCCTTAGAGTCTGTCTGAAAAAAACGGGGCGTTTCTGAAAAATCGGGATTGATAAAAAGCGCACAAAACGCTTGATTTTACTGGTTGTTTTCCGGCTTTCATTTGCGGTAGCGCCAGTTGGGCGATGAACATCGCATGGTAGGGAAACACCCCATAGCTCCGGCAAATATACCTGCGCATATTGAAAATATGAAATGGAACGTTTTTTAAACAAAAGCCATCCACCAATTGAAACGTCTCATAACGACCAAACATCTCACGCACGGTAATCTTTGACCTATGAACACCAATCCACTCAAGCAGGGCATCCTGACCGAAAACTCGGAGGGCATCGGCACCGTCACCCGAAAAATGGTGCGCGAACGGGCGGTTGAACTGGCGGTCATCAATGGCCGGCCGGCGCTGGAGGTGGCGAAATCCGATTGGGAACAGGCCAAA